>Ga0070730_10001983_pt1 | contig 19002 bp, 19 predicted proteins | sample Coa_R1_3_FD_66447 | JGI IMG/M metagenome (GOLD analysis project Ga0070730, IMG submission 66447) | Surface soil microbial communities from Centralia Pennsylvania, which are recovering from an underground coalmine fire - Coalmine... | ecosystem: Environmental > Terrestrial > Soil > Unclassified ... | reverse complement strand
GCGGGTCAGCCGGTCGATCAGGCCGCCGGCCAACTGCTCCCGAAATTCGGGCGGCACGGGCACCAGGGGCGCCACATCCCTGGCGCTAGCCGGCACCACCAGCACCACCCGGTCGGGCAGCGTGAAGCGTAATTGGCCGTTCGTTTCGCGCCGGCTCAGGGCTTCGGCCACCAGGCGGCCTTGCCCTTCGATATAACGCTGCACCAGGCCAGGCTGAGCGTCGAACAGGGTTTGCCAGGCGGCGTATTCACCACGCAGCGGGTTCACCGCATCGCGCCTGGCGGCCGCCGGTGGTTCACTGCGGGTCAAAAGAAAGTCACTCACATCATTGGCCTTATCACGAGCATGGCATTAGTTGAAAATTTGGCTCCACAGGCCAATCAGCCCGCACTCGGCCACGACCGAGGCGGCCATCAAGGCGCCCTCGAGCCAGTTCTTGGGCAGGGCGCTGATCTGGACTTGAAACCAAAAGGCGGAGGCCAGGATAATGACCGCGCCAACCCAGAACGCGAGCCGCGCCGTGGGGTGAGCGGGCTGGGCCGGATTACCCGCGTAGAAGCCCTCCAACAATTGCACCGGCGTCTGCAAGGTCTGGCACAACAGGGCGCCTAAAGGCCGCGACCCGCGCCAGCCGCGCGCCGTCTGCTCCATATGGCAGACGATGAGATCATCCTTCCGCAGCAGGGGGCGCAGCGCGGCCACCCAGTCCGTTTCCGCGACCAGCAGGGTGCTGGTTTTGACCCACTCGTCGCGCGTCAGGGCGGCAATGGTTGCCAACTGGCGGCGGGCGTGCGGCTCTTCCGAGCCGGAAGTGGACAGCCCCAGGTAAAGCACCGCCAGCTTATTGGGCGCGGCCAGGTTCCAAATGCGCCGCGCCAGGGCGGCGGCGTCCAGATCAAGATATGGCACCAGCACCACCAGCCGGCGCGCCGGCAACAGAGCGACGCCCTCGGGCCTCAGCAACGACATCACCCCCGAAGCGGGCTGTTTGCGCGAGATCGCTTCGGTTGCGGCGGCACGCGCGCTTGGCCGCCACTGCACGGGGGGATTGGGTAACGTCATGCAAACCTCCAGTCCTATGACGATGACTCTATCAAGTCGTCATAAGACTGTGACAAAGAATCACAGCAACCCTATAAAGGACAAATAAGGAGAGGGTAATCTTGACACTTTCTAGACATCGGTACACGAGTCCTTGCCTCCCTTTTGCCACGATAGCGTGTTTAATCAGTGTCTGCGAGACCACCCATTGGAGGCGGCATGGACATTGTCTATATTGGACTCACGCTCATCTTTTTTGCGCTCAGTTGGGCTTTTATCGTCATGTGTGACCGGCTGATGGAGGACAAACCATGAATCCGCTTTACCTCGTCGCCGGCGTGATCACGATCGGCCTGCTCATTTACCTGGTGCTGGCCTTACTTAAACCGGAGTGGTTCGGATGACCGCCTCAAGCTGGTTTCAGCTCATTCTCTATTTCGTGGTGCTGCTGGCGCTGGCCAGGCCGCTGGGCACCTTCATGGCCAACGTGTATGAAGGCAAGCGCACGTTCCTGGACCCGGTATTGGGGCCGGTGGAGCGCCTGATCTATCGCCTGTCGGGCGTGAAGGCCGATCAGGACATGAATTGGAAGATCTACGCCCTGACGGTGATGATCTTCAACGTGTTGGGCTTGTTTGTCGTTTATCTGCTCCAACGCGTGCAGGGCTTCCTACCGCTTAACCCGCAGGGTCTCGGGGCAGTGACCCCAGACTCAGCGTGGAACACGGCGGTGAGCTTCATTACAAATACCAACTGGCAGGGCTATGGCGGCGAAGTAACCATGAGCTACCTGACCCAGATGCTGGCGCTGGCCGTGCAGAACTTTTTCTCGGCGGCCACCGGTATGGCAGTGATGGTGGCGCTGATCCGCGGCATTGCCCGCCACACCACCAAGGACATCGGCAACTTTTGGGTGGACCTGACCCGCACCACGCTGTACATCCTGCTGCCGCTGTCGGTGGTGTATGCCTTGCTTTTGGCATCGCAAGGTGTGGTGCAGACCTTCGGCGACTACAAGCCCGTGGCGGTGGTTCAACCGACCACTTACACCGTGCCCCAACTGGATGCCAACGGCAACCCGGTCAAAGACGCCAGCGGCAATGCGGTAACCGTGCCCATGACGACCACACAGCAAGTGCTGCCCCTGGGCCCGGCGGCGTCGCAGATTGCCATCAAGCAGTTGGGCACCAACGGCGGCGGCTTCTTCAACGTCAACTCGGCGCACCCGTATGAGAACCCAACGCCCTTCGCGAACTTCCTGGAGATGTTAGCCATTCTGTTGATCCCGGCCGCGCTGGTCTACACCTACGGCAAGATGGTGGGCGACACGCGCCAGGGCTGGGCCATCCTGGCGACGATGACGATTATCTTTGCCGCGCTGCTGGCCGTGGCCGTGTGGGCCGAGCAAAGCGGCAATCCGGCCTTCACGCCCCTGGGCGTGGACCAACAGGCCAGCGACCTGCAGCCCGGCGGCAACATGGAGGGCAAGGAGCTGCGCTTCGGGATCGTCAACTCGGCGCTTTGGGCCACGGCCACCACCGCGGCCTCTAACGGCTCGGTCAACTCGATGCACGACTCGTTCATGCCGCTGGGCGGCTTCGTGCCCCTGTTCATGATCCAACTGGGCGAGATCATCTATGGCGGGGTCGGTTCGGGGCTGTACGGCATGCTGGCCTTCGTCATCGTGGCGGTGTTCGTGGCCGGCCTGATGGTGGGCCGCACGCCCGAATACCTGGGCAAGAAAATCGAAGCCTACGAGATGAAAATGGCGTCGTTGATGCTGCTCATCCCGATCTTGCTGGCCAAGGTGGGCACGGCGCTGGCGGTCGCCGTCCCGCCCGGCATTGCCACCATTTTCAACCCCGGCCCGCATGGCTTTAGCGAAGTGCTGTATGCCTTCTCGTCGGCGGCCAATAACAACGGCAGCGCCTTTGCCGGCATCGGCGTGAACACGCCGTTCTACAACACCGCGCTGGGAGTGTGCATGTTCTTCGCCCGCTACTGGCTGGTGATCCCGGCGCTGGCCATTGCCGGCTCGCTGGCGCGCAAGAAGAAAGTGCCGGCGGGCGCGGGCACGCTGCCCACGCACACCCCGCTGTTCATCGTCTGGCTCGTCGGGGTCATCGTCATCGTGGGTGCACTGAGCTTTATCCCAGCCCTATCGCTGGGTCCAATCGTGGAACATCTTATTATGGTAGGGCACTAACGCCATGACCGTACAAGCGGAACCCATCAAGAAGCAAACGGCCTACCGGCGCGAGCTGTATCAGCGCGCGATCTGGGAATCGTTCCTCAAGCTCGACCCGCGGGTGGAGGTGCGCAACCCGGTGATGTTCGTGGTCGAGGTCGGCAGCGTCATCACCACCGTGCTGTGGGTGCAGGCGCTGTTCGGACAGGGCGAGGCGCCCGCCAGCTTCATCGGCGCCGTGGCGCTGTGGCTGTGGTTTACGGTGCTGTTCGCCAACTTTGCCGAGGCCGTGGCCGAAGGGCGCGGCAAGGCCCAAGCCGAGGCGCTGCGCAAGACGCGCAAAGAGACCCAGGCCAAGAAACTGCGTGGCACGAAGCGCGATTCGCGCTTCGACCTGGTCTCGTCGGCCGGGCTGCGCAAGGACGACCTGTTCCTGGTGGAGACCAACGACATCATTCCGGCGGACGGCGAGATCGTCGAAGGCGTGGCCTCGGTGGACGAGAGCGCCGTGACCGGCGAGAGCGCCCCAGTGATCCGCGAATCGGGCGGCGACCGCAGCGCGGTGACCGGCGGCACGCGCGTGCTCTCGGACTGGCTGATCATCAAGGTGACGGCCAACCCGGGCGAAGGCTTTTTGGACCGCATGATTGGGTTGATCGAAGGCGCCAAGCGCCAGAAGACACCCAACGAGATCGCGCTGAATATCCTGCTGGCCGGCTTCACCATCATTTTCCTGGTGGTGTGCGCCACCTTATTGCCCTACTCGCTCTACAGCGTCCAGGCCGCTGGCCAGGGCACCCCGGTGACGATCACGGTGCTGATTGCCCTGCTGGTGTGCTTGATCCCGACCACTATCGGCGGCCTGCTGTCGGCTATCGGCATCGCCGGCATGGACCGCATGATCCAGCGCAACGTTATCGCCATGTCCGGCCGGGCCGTGGAAGCGGCGGGCGACGTGGACGTGCTGCTGCTCGACAAGACCGGCACCATCACCCTGGGCAACCGCCAGGCGGTGGAGTTTATCCCGGTCGGGGGCACCCTGATCAAGGACCTGGCCGACGCCGCGCAACTGGCCTCGCTGGCCGACGAGACGCCTGAGGGCCGCAGCATCGTGGTGCTGGCCAAAGACAAATATGGGCTGCGCGCCCGCTCGGTGGGCGCCGGTCCACGGACCGGTGGCCCGCTGGAGATGCCAGACGCAGAGCGCACGGCGGGGATGCGCTTCGTGCCGTTCACGGCCCAGACGCGCATGAGCGGCGTGGACCTGGACGGCTTGAGCATTCGCAAAGGCGCCGCGGACAACATCACGGCGCTGGTGCGCGGGCAGGGTCATGCCATCCCGGCTGACTTGCAAAACTGTGTGGACACCATCGCTCGCGCGGGCGGCACGCCGCTGGTGGTGGCGCGCAACGGCCAGGCGCTGGGGGTGATCCACCTCAAGGACATCGTCAAGGGCGGCATCAAGGAGCGGTTCGGCCACCTGCGCAAGATGGGCATCAAGACGGTCATGATCACGGGCGACAACCCGCTGACCGCCGCCGCCATCGCGGCCGAGTCCGGGGTGGACGACTTTCTCGCGCAAGCGACCCCGGAGGCCAAGCTCAAGCTCATCCGCGACTACCAAACCGGCGGCCGGCTGGTGGCCATGACCGGCGACGGCACCAACGATGCCCCGGCCCTGGCGCAGGCCGATGTGGCGGTGGCGATGAATACCGGCACGCAGCCCGCGCGCGAGGCGGCCAACATGGTGGACCTGGACAGCAACCCGACCAAGCTGATCGAGATCGTGGAGATCGGCAAGCAACTGTTGATGACGCGCGGCGCGTTGACCACCTTTAGCATCGCCAACGACGTCGCGAAATACTTTGCCATCATTCCGGCGGCCTTCGCCTCCACCTACCCGTCCCTGAAGGCGCTGAACTTCATGCAGTTGACAACACCCGAGAGCGCCATCCTGTCGGCGGTGATCTTCAACGCGCTGATCATCATCGCGCTGATCCCGCTGGCCCTGCGCGGCGTGCCCTATCGCGCGGTGGGAGCGGCGCGGCTGCTGCGCGACAATCTGCTGATCTACGGCCTGGGCGGGGTCATTGCGCCCTTTATCGGCATCAAAATCATCGACCTGATCCTGGCGGCGCTGCGCCTGGCATAAAAAGAGGCTTGACATGGAAAAATTTCGGTCCGCGATAACGCTGAAAACCTTGCTGCAGGTCTACCCGGCCGTGCTGGCGGTGGTGGCCGCGACCGCTGTGCTGCTGATCATCGGGCGGGATACGTTGGGCGTGGCCGTGATCGCCCTGCTGCTGTTGGTGCCGGTTGGCTGGAGCACCACCCGCTGGGGGCCGGCCGGCGGCCTGGCGGCCGCGCTCACGGCTGGGCTGGCCTTTAACTTTTTCTTTATCCCGCCCTACTACACCTTCAACATCGGCAGCCTGGAGGGCTGGCTGGTGTTCATCATCTTCCTGGTGGTGGCGGTGGTGATGGTTGATCGCATCAACTCCGGGCTGCGGCGGGCCCTGGCCAGCGAGCGCGACGCCACGTTCATGTACGAGCTCAGCGCCGCGCTGGCCGGCGCGCGCACCCAGTCGGCCGTGGCGCACATCCTGGCGCGCCAGCTTCAACTCATGTTCCAGGCGACCCTGGTTAAGGTCGTGGTTCAAATGCAGGACCAACCACCCAGCGAGGTGGCGGTCGAGCCGCCCGGCCGGTCGGCAGACGGCGCCGCCGGACGGGTGGTGCCAATCCTGAACGATTGGGGGCTGGTGGGGGAACTCCAAATCTGGCGCGGCACGGTCGAACTGCCGCCGCAGCAGAGCCGCCTGCTGCAAAACTTTGCCTCGCAGGCCGGGCAGGCGCTGGAGCGCACCCGGCTGGCCGAGGCCGAAACACAGCAAAAGGACCGGGGCCTTCATCTCAATGCCCCGATCCAGCCGAACTAGGAGTGTTTGCCATGATGTCTCAATTCCGTCCCGCAATCGTGTTGTTTTTCATCCTGACCGTCATCACCGGCATTTTCTACCCGCTGGTGGTGACCGGCATTGCGCAGGTGGTGTTCCCGTACCAGGCCAACGGCAGCGTCATCGTCCAAAATGGGCAGGCCGTAGGCTCGAGCCTGATCGGCCAGCAGTTCGATGACCCCAAATACTTCTGGGGCCGCCTCTCGGCCACGGGCCCCTACCCTTACAACGCCTACAACGCCCAGAGCCTCACCGGCTCCTCCGGCTCCAACTATGGGCCGCTGAACCCGGCTTTGCTCCAGGCGGTTAAGGGGCGCGTTGATGCGCTGCACGCCGCCGACCCGAGCTACAACGCGCCCATCCCGGTGGACCTGGTGACAGCCTCGGGCAGCGGCCTCGACCCGGATATCAGCCCGGCCTCCGCCTTGTACCAGGTGGCGCGCGTGGCGCGCATCCGCGGCCTGACCACCGACGCCGTGACCCAACTGGTTAACCAGCACACGCAGGGTCGCCAGTTCTTTATCTTTGGCGAGCCGCGGGTGAACGTGCTGCAGTTGAATTTGGCGCTGGATGGGTTGAAGCCATAACATGCAGGAGAAAATCCGGAAATGCATGGGGCCATGACCCTGCTTCGCAGGGTCATGGCCCCATGCATTTCCGGAAGAATCGCAGCCAGAGCCAGGTTCGCGTCCCTATGCTAGAAGGGCACACGCGCTGCGCCTGCCGGTTCGCCCAGAATCGCCTACAATCATCTAGAGTGCGATGCAGGCGGCTTCTCATGGAAGCCGGCCCACTAAGCCCTGGGAGGCGCATCATCAGCATCGTAATCAAAGACGAACACGAGACCAACGTCACCGAACGCGTTTCCGACTATCGGCCGCGACCGTCCTGGCGCACCTGGCTGTTGGGGCGCTCGCTGGCCACCGCGGACGCGCCGCACCAAACCCTGGGCAAAGCCGTGGCGCTGGCCGTGTTTGGGGCCGATGCCCTCTCATCCATCGCCTACGCCCCGCAGGAAATGCTGGTCATCCTGGCCGCGGCCGGGGCCACCGCCTTCGGCTACGGCTTTCCGATTGCCATCATCATCGTCGTTTTGCTGACCATCGTCACCCTCTCGTACCAGCAGACCATTCATGCCTACCCAGGCGGGGGCGGCGCCTACACGGTGGCGCGCGAGAACCTGGGCGACCTGGCCGCCCAGGTGGCCGGCACCGCCCTGCTCACGGATTACGTGCTGCTGGCAGCGGTCGCAATCTCGTCAGGGGTGGCGCAAGTCGTGTCGGCTTACCCCAGCTTATTCCCCTACCGGGTGGCGCTGTCGGTGGGGCTGCTGCTGCTGATCATGCTGGCCAACCTGCGCGGGGTGAAAGAATCGGGCAATCTTTTCGCTTTGCCCACCTACTTCTTTTTGACGATGACGGTGGTGACGGTGGGCGCCGGCTTCGCGCGCTACTTTACCGGCCACCTGGGGCCGTTGACCGACCCGCCGCTCGATGCGATCAAGGCCACCCAGCCGCTGACACTCTTCTTGCTGCTGCGGGCCTTCTCCAATGGCACCACCGCCCTCACCGGGGTCGAGTGCATCTCGAACGGCGTGACCGCTTTCAAAGAGCCGCGCACCCACAACGCGGCCCGGACGATGGTGTGGATGTCAGGCCTCCTGGGAGTGTTATTTCTAGGCGTCACCTTCTTGCTGGGCGCGATTGGCGCAGTGCCCGCCGAATCCGAGACGGTCATCTCCCAGTTGGCGCGCATGGTCTTTGACGGGCGCAACCTGCTGTATCTGGGCACCATTGCCGCCACGACCATCATCCTGATTCTGGCCACGAACACCGCCTTCGCCGATTTTCCACGGCTGACAGCCGCGATTGGCCTGGATGGTTTCCTGCCGCGCCAATTGGCTTACCGGGGCAGCCGGCTGGTCTTCTCACGCGGCATCATCACGTTAACCGCCATCGCCGCACTGCTGATCATCGTCTTCCAGGCCAGCGTCACGGCGCTGGTGCCGCTGTGGGCGGTGGGGGTTTTCGTCTCGTTCACCCTGTCGCAAGCCGGCATGACCCGTCACTGGTGGCGCATCGGGCACGGCCAAAACCAGGCGGGCGCGCCGCCCGCGGATCGTGCTTGGTACTGGAAGATGGTGGTCAACGCCTTCGGCGCGGTGTGCACCGCCGTGGTGAGCGTCATCTTCGCCGTTACCAAGTTTCGCGACGGCGCCTGGATCATCGTGCTGCTGATCCCCAGCCTGGTGGCGATCCTGATCATCATCCACCGGCACTACAATCGGCTGGCGCGGGACCTGTCGCTGGATCACCTGGGGCGCCCGGCGCGCATCCGCCGCCACCGGGTGATTGTGCCGATTGCGGGCGTGCACCGCGGCACGCTGATCACGCTCGACTATGCCCGCTCGCTATCGCCGGATGTGACCGCGGTGCATATTTCTATTGACAAGGCCGAAACCGAGCGCGTGCGCCGCAAATGGGAAGAATGGGGCGAGGGGGTGCGGCTGGTCATCATCGATTCGCCCTATCGCGCCTTTCTGGAGCCGTTCCTGGAATATGTGGAAGACCTGAGCCGGCAGCGGCAGGCCAACGAGCGCATGACCATCGTCGTCGGCCAACTGGTGCCGCGGGAGTGGTGGCACAACCTGCTGCACACCCAAACGGCCTTCTGGCTGCGTTTTGCGCTGTTGTCGAAGAAAGACATTGTTGTGACCGAAGTGCCCTACCAGATCGATTGAACCATGAGCGTCGCAGCCACACGTCCCGATCCCGACCAATTGCTGGCCCGCGTGCAGGCGGAGGAGGAGCGGCAGGCCCGTGGACGGCTGAAGATCTTCCTCGGCTATGCCGCCGGGGTGGGCAAGACCTACGCCATGCTGGAGGCCGCCCACCAGCGCAAGACGGAAGGCGTGGACGTGGTGGTGGGCTACGTGGAGACTCACCGCCGGGCCGAGACAGAGGCCAAGCTGGCCGAGCTGGTCGTCATTCCGCGCCGCCAGGTGGAGTATCGCGGCGCGCTGGTGCCCGAGATGGACGTGGACGCGATCCTGGCCCGCCGCCCGCAACTGGTGCTGGTGGACGAGTTCGCCCACACCAACGCGCCCGGCTCGCGCCACCCCAAGCGCTACCAGGACGTGCTCGAGCTGCTGGCCGCCGGCCTCGACGTTTACACCACCCTCAACATCCAGCACCTGGAAAGCCTGAACGACGTGGTGGCCCAGATCACCGGGGTCGTCATGCGCGAGACGGTGCCCGACAGCGCCATCGATGAGGCGGCCGAGATCGAGCTGATCGACCTGCCGCCGGACGAGCTGCTGCAGCGGCTGGAGGAGGGCAAGGTGTACGTGCCCGAGCAGGCCGCCCGCGCCATCCAGCAATTCTTCCGCAAGGGCAACCTAAGCGCGCTGCGCGAGATGACCATGCGCACCGCCGCCGGGCGCGTGGACGACCAGATGCGCGCCTATATGCAAACGCGCGCCATCCGCGGCCCGTGGCCGGCGGCCGAGCGGCTGCTGGTGGCCGTGAGCCCGGGCGCGCTGGCCGAGCGGCTGGTGCGGGCCGCCCGCCGGCTGGCCGACGGCTTGAACGCCGAGTGGACGGCGATCTATGTGGAGACCGGCGCCGACGCCCACCTGTCGTCGGGCGAGCGGGACCGCATCGCGCGCACACTGCACCTGGCGGAGGAGCTGGGCGCGCAGTCGGTGACCATCCCCGGCCATCAGGCGGTCGAGACCCTGCTGGCTTATGCCCGCAGCCACAACTTCACTAAAATCATGGCCGGCAAGCCGCTGCGCTCGCGCTGGCTGGAGTTGGTGCGCGGCTCACTAGTCGATCAGCTCATCCGCGGCAGCGGCCACATTGACGTCTATGTCATTTCGGACGAGCCTGGCCCGGCCGCAGCCCCCGAGCATCGCGGCTGGCTGCCGCACCGCCCCTGGCGGCGCTATTTGTGGGCGGTGGCGATTGTGGCCGCCACCACCCTGTTGGGCCAGCCGCTGACTCGCTGGCTGGACCCAACCAACCTGGTGATGCTCTATCTGCTGGCGGTGGTGGTGGCCGCCGTTTACCTGGGCCGCGGGCCTTCGATCATGACCGCGGTGCTGGCCGTGGTGACGTTTGATTTTTTCTACGTGCCGCCGCAACTGACCTTCGCCGTCACCGATACGCAATATTTGCTGACATTCGTTGGCCTGCTGGTGGTGGGCCTGACCATCAGCTCGCTGGCCGTGCAGGCGCGCGAGCAAGCCGAGAGCGCCCAGAGCCGCGAGAGCCAGACCGCGGAGCTGTATGGCCTGAGCCGAGACCTGAGCACGGCCCTGACCACGGAGGCCATCGAGCGCGCGGTGGTGCGGCACGTGGAACAGACCTTTGGACGCGAGGCCGTGATGATGATGCCCGACCCCGACGACGCGAAAGGCCCGCTGAGCCTGGCTGCGGCCAGCACCGATTTCCGGCCCGACGATCACGAGCTGACCGTGGCCGACTGGGTGTACCGGCACGGCGAGCCGGCCGGGCGCGGCACCGATACGCTGCCGGCGGCCAAACTGCGCTACATACCGTTGAAGACCGCGCACGGGGTGCTGGGCGTGCTGGGCGTGCGCGGCCCGCAGTCGGACGCGCACCCCCTGACCCTGGAACAACTGCGGCTGGTGGAATCATTCGCCAGCCAGGCGGCGCTGGCGCTGGAGCGCACCCAACTGGCCGAGCAGGCGCGGCGGGCGCAGGTGCTGGAGGCCACCGACAAGCTGCAAACGGCGCTGCTCAACTCGATCTCGCACGACCTGCGCACGCCACTGGTGTCGATCACCGGCGCGCTGAGCACGCTGGACGACGACGACACCGCGCCGAACGCCGTGGTGCTCGACGCGGCCACCCGGCGCGGGCTGATTGAGAACGCCCGCGAGGAAGCCGAGCGGCTGAACCGGCTGGTGGGCAACCTGCTGGATATGACCCGCCTGGAAGCCGGCGCGATGAAGGTGCGGCGCGAGCCCTCGGACGTGCAGGACCTGGTGGGCTCGGCGCTGGCCCAACTGGGCGCCCGGCTGGAGGGCCGCCCGGTGGCGGTGCAGGTGCCCGAGGGCCTGCCGCTGGTGCCGCTCGATTTCGTGCTCATGGTGCAGGTGCTGTATAACCTGCTGGATAATGCGCTCAAGTATTCGCCGGCCGGCGCGCCGATCGACGTGAGCGCGCGCGCGGTGGGCAGCCGGCTGGAGCTGGCGGTGGCTGACCGGGGCAGCGGCATCCCGGCGGCCGACCTGGCTTACATATTCGACAAGTTTTACCGGGTGCAGCATCGCGGCACCACCAGCGGCACGGGGCTGGGCCTGTCCATTTGCAAGGGCATCGTGGAGGCCCACGGCGGCGAGATCCGGGCCGAGAACCGCGAGGGTGGAGGCACGTTGGTGACGCTATGGCTGCCATTGGAGCCCGAGGCTGTTGCGACCACGTGAGGCTCTCCCCGCACAATGGAATATTAGGGTGACAAGCGCAGCGCCATAAGGACGAGAGGAAGCCGCCCCAGTGTCTGACGACATGAACCTGCGCGTGTTGATTGTGGACGACGAACCCGCTATCCGGCGCTTTTTGCGGGTGTCGTTGGGCGCGCATGGCTGCACGGTGTTTGAGGCCATCAATGGGCAAGAGGCGCTGGCAGGCGTGGCCACCCACCGGCCCGACCTGGTGATCCTGGACCTCGGCCTGCCAGACATCGACGGGCTGGAAGTGACCCGCCAACTGCGCGAGTGGACGCGCCTGCCGATCATCATCCTCTCGGTGCGCGGCGAAGAAGCCGAGAAGATTGCCGCGCTGGACGCCGGCGCCGACGACTATCTCACCAAGCCGTTTGGCACGGGCGAGCTGCTGGCGCGCATGCGGGCCGCGGTGCGGCGGGCCAGCAACCCGGCGGTGGAACCGGAGTTCACCACCGGCAGCCTGACGGTGGACTTGAACCGGCGGCTGGTGACGGTGGACGGCGCGGCGGTGCAGCTGACCCCGACGGAATATGACCTGCTGCGGGTGTTGGTGACCCATGCCGGCAAGGTGCTGACCCAGCATCAATTGCTGCGCGAGGTGTGGGGCGCGGGCTACGAGGCGGAGGCGCACATGCTGCGCGTGAACATCAGCAACCTGCGGCGCAAACTGGAGCCCGACCCGGCCCGGCCGCGCTACATCCTGACCGAGCCGGGGGTCGGCTATAGACTTCAAACTGAGCAGACCTAACCCCCGCAAGGGGAAGGGGGAGAAGATCCGGAAAATGCATGGGGTTGTGGCCGCGCGGTGCGCGGCCACAACCCCATGCATTTTCCGGAAAGATAATCGAAGGATCACCAGCTCGCGACGATGCCACGCGCCGACGAGACCCTGTTTCGGCCTGACCGGCAACGCCCGCGAGCCGCCGGCCCCGGCAGGTATAATGCGGCCTGGGGTGGTTGCGCCGACCGCCCCCTATGATGAAGAAAAGCCCGACGATCCTTCCGCCCCCCCCGGCGCTGCGGTTATGCCCGCTGTGCGGTTCGCGTGTCTCCGAGACGGCCACCAAATGCGGGGTGTGCGGCACGAAGCTGTCACGCGTCCCGTTGGGAAAGCGCGCCCCGGCAAAACCGGCCCGGCGCTTTTACCCGAGCCCGTTCATCCTGGCCATGCTGGCCGGGCTGATTTTGTTTGGGCTGCTGCTGATGGGCCTGGCCAGCGGGGCCATACCACGGCCGGCCATCCTGCGCTTTCCCACGCCGAGCATCACGCCGACCTTTACGCCGCGCCCAACCCAAACCGCCACGGCCACGAACACCGACACGCCTACCGCGACCATTACGCCGCAGCCGCCCATTTCGTACGTGATCAAAGACGGCGACTCGTGCCTGCTGCTGGCGATTCGCTATGACGTGAGCGTGGACAGCATCATCCAGCAAAACCACCTGGACCCGTCGTGTACGGTGGCGGTGGGGCACACCATCCTGATCCCGCATCCCACGCCCACCCTGGCGCCGGTGCCCAGCGAGACGCCGTTTGGCGCGCCGGTGCAGACCGCAACCAACACCGCGCCGCCCTATCCCACCTATGTGGTGGTGAGCGGTGACACCTGCCTGGGCATCGCGCTGCGTTATGGCGTGACCCTGAAAGAGTTGATGGCCGCCAATGGACTTTCGGACTGCAATTTTTTGAGCGAGGGCCAGCATCTGTATGTGCCGGTGCACGGCACCGCGACACCTACCGCCACGGCCAGCCGGCGCGTGCCGACCGCGACGCCATCGCTCACGGCCGCGCCCACCTGGCCGGCGCCCGCGTTGGAAAAACCCAGCCAGGGGCAGGCCTTCACCGCGGCCAACACCAGCATTACCCTGGCCTGGGCCCCGGCGGGCAGCCTGCGGCCAGGCGAGTTTTTTGAGGTGCACGTCGAAGATATCACCTGCAACTGCCAGAGGATCTACGATACGGCCACCTCGCAAACGACGGTGGACCTGCCCAAGAACCTGATGCCGGCCGAGGCCACGGCGCATATCTTCAACTGGAGCGTGACCACGGTGCGCCAAAAGCCCAACGCGGGCGGGGGGCAGATTGCCTATGAGCCGGTGGGCGCCACCAGCCTGGTGGGCATTTTCACCTGGACCGGCAGTGGCACGCCGGGGCCGTAGGGCAGGGCAAGTTGGACATATTGATGCACATGCCATATGCTGTGACACATGCTAATAACGAGACGGATTGACGAGGAATTGCTGCGCGAGGCCAAGCAACTCGCTGGCCACACCGGGAAAAGCTTGAACGGCGTCATCGAGGACGCGCTGCGCGAGTTGCTGGCGTGCCAGCGACTGGCGGCTACACACGCACCGGTGCACTTGATTACAGTGGGCGGCACAGGAGTGCACCCCGGCGCGGGCCTGGATGATTCCGCCAGCTTGCTGGATATAATGGGCGCTCCCAGTGACCGTAACTAACCCATGAGCGAAGAACAATCCCCGCCCGTTGACGATAGCCTTCCGTCGCGCGCGCAGGCGGTGGCGGCCGAGCTGGGCGAGACGACCCCGGAAGCGCTCGATCAGATTTTGCGCCTGCTGAAGCTGCACGGGGAGGATGTCGTGCAGGCCTGGCTGGCGGAAGCCCTGGCCATCCAGGCGCAGGGTGGCGAGCGTTTGCCGAACGGCGGGCGGCCGCGCACCCTGGGCGGCATCTTCTTTCGTTTGACGCGCGCCCAGCGCGAGGCCGGCGGCGGGGAGGCCGGCCGGGCGCCGGCGCGGCCCACACGGCGACAGGCGATGGATTGGGAGGCACGGCGCGAATTGCTGGCCGCGCTGCGTGACCTGAAAGGCAGCAGCATGAGCGTCAAAGTCGTGTTGAGCGGGCGGCCGGGCCAGGTGGAACGGCGCGAGGGAACCGTGGTGCTGTTGATGGCGGGCGGCGACGCTCCGCCGCTGCCGCGCGGGGTGCCGCCGCCGCCGGCCCAGCCCGGGCCATTCGCGTGCTATATCGATTCGCAGCAATGGGCCGAGGTGGAATTGGCGCTGGCTGATCCGACCGATATGCTGATCCTGGACGGCTATTGCGCCGGGGACCCCGAGACGGGCACGGTGGCGGTGTACGTGCAGAGCGCCACCACCCGCAACCTGCAGCGCGCCTCGGCCGCCGCGAGCAAGGGCAAAGGCAAACGGTTCACGCACGGCGGCCCCAGCCCGGCGCGCGGCACACCGGCGGCCGCGCCGCGTTCGGCGGCCCCTCGGCCTGAGCCGCCCCGCAGCTCGTTGCCGCCCACACCTGCACCTGCGACTGCGGCCGGTGCAGGCGCAGGTGTGCCAATACCGCCGCCGACACCGCCACCGCCCGAGGCAGCCGCCGCGTCTGGGCTGCGCTTCCAGAAGGGGATGCGGGTGCGGCATCCGCAGTTCGGCGAGGGCGACGTGATCCGCAGCGAGGCGCGCGAGGGCGACGAAGCGGTGACGGTTGATTTTGTCTTGAGCGGGCTGCGGCGGGTGCTGGCCCGCACGGCGGGGCTGGAGATTATTGGGACGTGAGGATGGGTGTCACCAACCAACATTACGGGCGGCGCATACGGCCAGGCATTTGAGCGAAATGCTTGTCAAAGGTAAACACGTCCTTGATATGCAGCCGCTGTGCCAATACCAGAAGCGCGCAAACCGTGTATGACCAATCCCTATCGCTGTACTTCTGGAATGTCAGCCAACTCTCGTGTTCGTCTTCCAACATGATGACCATCCAACGAAAGGCTGGGTTCTGCCGCAGTTCGGCCCCGACGGCCAGCGCGGGCCCACTGCCAAAGCGGGCTTAGAGAAGCGTCATGGTTTCGACAAATATCCAATCGGGTAGTATGAAGACACCGCCGCTGGACAGCCAACGGCGGGCCAGGGCCATGGCCGGCGCATGGTTTTGGTCTGCCTTTACCGCGATGGCGTAGATAGCGCTGGTGTCAATCAGGGCTAAGCGCATCGCTTACCCCTGGGAACGTTTATGGCGCAGTCGGGCGGGCCTTGGTTTCGAGGTTCGCTGCGGCCAGCCGGCCTCAACCAGATAGAGGTCCACGTTCGCGCTGACGGGCTGGCCGGCGATCAGGGAACCCTCGTCCGTGACGATGGCAGCAAAACTAAGAGCAGACTCAGGGTCGACGGGAGCAGATTGTGTCGCTTGGGCTTCGCTCTCAACCAGCCGGCGAATTAATTCAGCGACGCTGATGCCGTCACGGCGAGCCCGCCGGACCAGGAATTCTATCTGCCGGCGCGGCAGAGAAATTTGCAACCGATGCATACGGGTGGTCATAGTCACCTCTCGCTGCTGCGCGCCACAAGTGATGTAACCATATAACATCACTTGGCGAAAGTGTTAAACCCGTTCGGAGCGTACCAACTAGGCCAGGGGCAGAGTCTATGCTATCCTGGCGCAAGCGCAAAGGCGCCGCACGGCCCGCGGCGCAAAGGAATTACGCATGCCCATACTCTATGGCGGGATCGAAGCCGGGGGCACCAAATTTAACTGCGCGGTGGGCAGCGGGCCAGGCGCGCTGGCAGCCGAGGTGCGCCTGCCCACCACCAGCCCGGCGGAGACCCTGGCGGCCACACTGGATTTCTTTCACGCACAGCAGGCCCGGCTGGGGCCATTGGCAGCGATCGGGGTGGCTGCCTTTGGGCCGCTCGACCCGCAGCCCGGCTCGCCGACTTACGGTTTTATCACCTCGACCCCCAAGCCCGGCTGGAAGGACACCGATATCGTCGGCCCGTTGGCGCGCGACCTTGGGGCGCCGGTGGGTTTCGACACCGACGTCAACGCCGCGGCCCTGAGCGAGGGGCTGTGGGGGGCAGGCCAGGGGCTAAACGACCTGGTATATATCACCGTGGGCACCGGCATTGGCGGGGGCGGGCTGGTGAACGGCCGGCCGATCCACGGCCTGCTGCACCCCGAGATGGGCCATATGCTGCTGCCGCACGACCGCCAGGCCGACCCGTTCGCGGGGAGCTGCCCGTTTCATGGGGATTGTTTTGAAGGCCTGGCCAATGGGCCGGCCATGGCGCGGCGCTGGGGCCGGCCGGCCGAGACCCTGCCGCCCGATCACCCGGCCTGGCCGCTGGAGGCCCACTACCTGGCGCTGGGGTTGGCCAATATCATCCTCACGCTCTCGCCCCAGCGCATCGTTCTGGGGGGCGGCGTGATGGAGCAGGCGCAGCTCTTCCCCCTCATCCGGGCCGAGGTGGCGCGGCTGTTGGCCGGCTACCTCCAGTCACCGTGGATCGACGCGAACAGTGTCGAGTACATTGTGCCGCCGGGGCTGGGCAGCCGGGCCGGGGTGCTGGGCGCCATTGCGCTGGCGCGGGCGGCGGCACAAAATCAAAAGCAGGGAGTCAAAGACCGATGAGTGGAGGCCGACCCTTCTGGCCGGGGGATTATCGCTATCCAAACGAGCACGTGATCCTAATGCTCACCGTGCTGCTGGTAGTGGCGGTGATCGCGGTGACCGCGGCAGCCACGGTGGGCGGCAGCCTGCTGTTCGTGGGGCTGGTGCTGGCGCTGGCTTTTGCCGCCACGCGCAGCAAGCATGGCCAGTTGATGGCGCACGCCGCGCGCGTGACCCCGCAGAACGCCCCCGGCCTGTGGTCACTGGTGCAGTCGGGGGTGGCGCGGCTGGGGCCGGGAGCGGTGGAAGTCTATGTGACGCCCAGCAACGTGCTGAATGCCTACACCTTTGGGATGGATACGCCTAAAGTGCTGGTGCTTGAATCGCCCTTGCTGCGCGCGCTCGATTCGGATGAGCTGGCCTTCGTCATCAGCCACGAACTGGGCCACGTGCGCCTGGGCCACACCTGGCTTAACTCGCTGGTGGGCGGCCTGTCGGGCATCCCCAGCTCGATGCTGACCTTCGGCCTGATGCAGTTGGCCTTCTTGTGGTGGAACCGGGCCTGCGAGTATTCGGCCGATCGGGCCGGGCTGCTGGCCACCGGCAAGCCGGACAAGGCGATCTCAGCCCTGGTGAAGATTGCCAGCGGGGGTCAGGCGCAAAGCAAGGCCCAGGTGGCGCTGGCGCTGCATGCGGTGGAGGCGCAAGGCGAAAATGTTGCCAACCAATGGGGCGAGGCGCTGGCCACCCACCCGCTGATGGCGCGGCGGATTGCGGAGCTGCGGAAGTACGCGGCGTCGAAGGGGTATCAGAGATTGGTAAATCGTAATTCGTAATTGGTAAGGCAACTGCTCAGGCTCGCTAACGCCGGTCAATGACATTATGAAAAAAACGGGTGTCGTGGGCAGTCGATTTCATCGACTGCCCACGACACCCGTTTTTTTCGAGACACTCAGCGATAGGCTGAAGGGTGTTATTTCTTGTGACGGTGGCGGTGGCGCTTAGGCGCAGGTGCGGTGGCTGGCTGCGGGCGCGATTGAGCTGGGAGCGGCCTGGCCGGCGCCGGGCGGCCGGACGGAGCATAGCGGGGCGTGTCCCTGCGGGCCGCGTCGCGCTCGTCTTTGAGGCCCAACTCCACCTGCACCGCTTGCCAATCGCCAATCACATCCTCCTCCACCACGCCCGCGGCAAAGGCCCGCTGCATCAGCGGCACGGCTTCGACCGCATCCAACTGGACTAGGTCGCTGACGAGAAAGCCATTGAGCGCCGGCTCACGCCCGGGCTCGGCGAAATTTTCCAATAAGCGCGTGACGGCGGCCACGGCCGCCTCGCGGCTGGCGGGGTGCAGCTTGCCCACGCTCACCAGGCCCTCACTGGCGATGCCGCGCGCGTGCAGCGGGTGCTGGCGCGAGGCCACATACGCCTCGAGCGGCGCCAGCGCCGCCGGCCCAATTTGCCCAAACACGGTCGACAAATCGTCGATCCAATCGTCGTCGTCATCGTCAATGCGGTGCAGCAAACCCAACAGGGGCTCAATGGCCGGCTCGGCGCGCAGGCGGCCGAGGGCGCGCCGGGCGTGCAGCGGCGCCCAAGTTTCCGCGCTGTCACTGCCGGCGTTATCCAGGCCAGCGTCTTGGGCCATGCGGATCAGGTCGGGGATGTGCTCGGGGCGAATGCCCAGCGCCAGGTAATCTTCGTTGGGATGTTCGTGCAGATCGCCAAGCTCAAGCAGGCGGCCGACGGGTGGTTGGTAAGAGTCAGAAGGCGGCGTCATAATGGTTATGATAAATCAATGTTATTTTGTCCCAAGAGAGTGCCGCCGCAGCAATTGGGCGTTGATGGCCACGATAATGGTGCTGAGCGACATTAGGACCGCGCCGGCCGCGGGCGAGAGCAGAATGCCCCATGGCGCGAGCACCCCCGCCGCCAGCGGCAGCGCCACCACGTTGTAGCCAGTGGCCCACACCAAGTTTTGGACCATCT
>Ga0070730_10001981_pt1 | contig 19005 bp, 17 predicted proteins | sample Coa_R1_3_FD_66447 | JGI IMG/M metagenome (GOLD analysis project Ga0070730, IMG submission 66447) | Surface soil microbial communities from Centralia Pennsylvania, which are recovering from an underground coalmine fire - Coalmine... | ecosystem: Environmental > Terrestrial > Soil > Unclassified ... | reverse complement strand
TTTTGGGAAAAGTTGTTGCGGGGTCGTAAGGTCCGGCCGTTCGGCAGGCGGGGCGGGGTCGTCCGTGGGGCGGGCCTCATCATCCCGCAACAATTTCTTTTTAAAATTTGACTTCGTCGCTGTTTACTCGATGCCGGTGAGTTGCAGCGTCTCGGCGAAGTGGCAGGCGGCGACGTGGGCTTCACCGACGGGGCGCAGCGGCGGCGCTTCGACTTTGCAGATGTCCTGAGCGTAGCGGCAGCGGGTGTGGAACGCGCAGCCGGGGGGCGGGTTGGCGGGACTTGGCACATCGCCAGGCAAGACGATGCGCTGCTTCTGCTGGCGCGGCGACGTCCTCGGGATCGCCGACAGCAGCGCCTCCGTATAAGGATGCCGCGGATCCCGATACAACTGCTCGGCACGCGCGATCTCGACAATCTTGCCCAGGTACATCACTGCCACCCGGTCGCTGATGTGCTCGACCACCGACAGGTCGTGCGCGATGAACAGATACGCCAGCCCGAACTCGCTCTGCAGGTCCTTGAGCAAGTTCAGCACCTGCGCCTGGATGCTCACGTCGAGTGCCGACACCGGTTCGTCGCACACCACCAGCTTCGGTCGCAGCGCCAGCGCGCGAGCGATCCCAATCCGCTGGCGTTGGCCACCGCTGAAGGCATGCGGATAGCGATTCATATGCTGCGCGCGCAAGCCCACCAGCTGGAGCAGGTTCCGCACCCGCGTTTTGAGCTCGGCGCCGCTCGCCGCCCGGTGCACGACAAGCGGCTCGGAGATGATGTCGAACACCGTCATGCGCGGGTCCAGCGACGAGAATGGATCCTGGAAAATGACCTGCAGCTCCTTGCGGAACGGCTTGAGCGCGCGCCGCGACAGCGGCGTCAGGTCGACCATGGCGCCCTCGTGGCGGAAGAACACCTCGCCCGACGTCGGCTGCGACGCGCGCAAGATGAGTCGACCGGTGGTGGTCTTGCCGGACCCGGACTCACCGACCAGTCCGAGCGTCTCACCTTCGCGGATCTGGAAGCTCACGCCGTCGACGGCTTTCACCTGTCCGACGACGCGCCGCAGCAGACCTCGTTGAATCGGAAAGTATTTCTTGAGGTCACGCACCTCGAGCAACACCGGGCGGTCGGGTTGCTCGGCTGGCAAGTCAGGGCCGGCAGGTTGGTCTCGGACTGGCGGTTGGGCAACCATGCCGACTATTGGTACAGGGTGCAGCGTACCCAGTGGCGCGGGCGGACCTCGACCAGCGGCACGGCGTCCGGGCCTTCGCACGCAGGCTTTTTCGGCGCTCCACAGCGCGGAAAAAAGCTGCAGCCGGCGGGGATGCTGAACGGATCCGGCACGCTCCCGGGTATGGCCGCCAGGCGGCCCTGCACGTCCTTGCCCAGCTGCGGCATGCTGCCCAGCAAGCCAACCGTGTACGGATGCATCGGCTCGTCGAAGATCGTCGTTGAGTCCGCCATCTCGACGATCCGGCCCATGTACATGATTGCTACCCGGTGCGCCAGCTCGGCGATGACGCCGAGGTTGTGGGTAATCAGCAAAATCGCCATGCCGAACTGGCTCTGGAGCGCTCGAAGGAGATCCAGAATCTGCGCCTGGACGGTGACATCCAGCGCGGTTGTGGGCTCGTCGGCGATCAACAGGCTCGGATTGCACATGAGCGCCATGGCGATCATCGCGCGCTGGCGCATGCCCCCCGAGAACTGGTGCGGGTAGTCGTGCACCCGCTCACTCGGTTTGGCGACGCCCACGCGCGCCAGCATCACTTGCGCCAGCTCGTATGCCTCGCGCTTGCTTGCCCCCTGGTGCAGTTGGGCAACTTCGGCAAGCTGCGCACCGATCGTGTGCACCGGTGACAGCGACGTCATGGGCTCCTGGAAGATCATCGCCACCTCGTTGCCGCGGATACTCCGGATGAGCGGCCCACGAGGATCGACCTGCGCGAGGTCCACTTCGTCGCCGGAGCGCCGCCGAAACCGGATCGCGCCACCCGTAATCCGGCTGGACCGAGGCGGCAGCAACCGGAGGATCGAGTGAGCGGTCGCGCTCTTGCCGCAGCCGGATTCGCCGACCAATCCCAGCGTCTCACCCGGTTGGATGTCCAGCGTCACTCCGTCGACCGCGCGGACGACCCCGTCCGGAGTGAAGAAGTGAGTGCGCAGGTCGTCGATCTGAAGGAGGGTCACACGACTGAATACGGGTCGGCCGCGTCCCGCACACCATCGCCCAGGAAATTGAAGGCCAGGACCGCGATCACAATCGCCGCCACGGGCGAGAGCAACCACGGCGCGTGCGCCAGCGTCTGAATGTTGGTGGCGTCCTGGAGCAGCGTGCCCCAGCTGACAAGCGGTGGCCGGATGCCGATCCCGAGGAACGTGAGGGCGGTTTCGGCCAGGATCATCCCGGGCACCGCCAGGGTCGAAATCACAATGATGTGCCCGGTGACGTTCGGGATCAGATGGCGGAGGATGATCCGCAAGTCCGAGGCGCCCGAGAGCTGCGAGGCGAGTACGAACTCTTCCTCGCGCAGCGCGAGCACCTTGCCGCGCAGCTGGCGGGCGAGCCAGGTCCAGCCGATGAACGACAGCACCACGCTGATCGCGAAGTAGACCTGGAGCGCCGGCCAGTGGGGTGGAAAGGCAGCGGCCAGCGCCATCCACAACGGGATGGACGGAAACGACCGGATGACTTCGATAGCGCGTTGAATCACGTTGTCGATGGCGCCGCCGTAGTACCCGCTCGCGACGCCCAGCAGCGAACCAATCAGCAAGCTCAGGAACACGCCGAGCAATCCGATCGTCAACGAGATCTGGCTGCCCATGAGAATGCGCGACAACTGATCGCGTCCCTGGCGGTCGGTACCCAGCAGAAAGACGCCGATGTCCGGACGATCGACTCCGAGCAGGTGCACGTCGCCGGGGATGAGCCCCAGCAGACGGTACGGCGTGCCGTGAACCAGCACGTGGACCGGGATCTTCTGAGTGGGATCCGGCGCATAACTGCGCCGCAGCGTTTCAGGGTCGGTCGTCAGCGTGAGGCCCAGCACATGCGGGTAGATTTTGCCGTCGTCGATCAGGTAGATCGGCTGCGGGCTGACGTAGATGTCCGCATCAAAGCGCTGGTCGGCGTCGTAGGGGGCGACGAAATTAGCGAACGCGGCCACCAGGTAGAGCGTGACCACCACGGCGCCGCCCACGAGCGCGGCGCGGTTGCGGATGAAGCGCAGCCAGATGAGCTGAATCTGGCTACGGCCGTAGCGGGCGTCTTCGGCCGCGGTCAGTGGACGCTGGTCGGCGGCGAGTTGCTCGGCAACGCTGGCGACGTCAGTCATACCGGATCCGAGGGTCGGCCCAGGCCAGCAGCACGTCGGCGAGCAGGTTGCCCAGCATGAGCATCAGCGCGAGCAACAGTAAGAAGGTCGCCGCCAGGTAGGTGTCCGAGTTCTGGAGCGCGTGCAGAAACAGCGGCCCGGTGGTCGGCAGCGAGAGCACCACGCCGAGGATGATCGAGCCCGAAATGAGATTCGGCAGCTGCATGCCCATCACGCTGATCAACGGGTTGATCGCCACCCGCACGGCGTACCGGTTGACCACGGTGCGTTCGGTGAGACCCTTGGCTCGCGCGGTGGTGACGAACTGCTGGCCGAGCGTCTCGAGCAGGTTGCCACGCATGATCCGGATCAGCTGCGCGGTGCCCGCGACACCCAGGATGATCACGGCCGGGACCAGGTGCGAGATAAAGTCCCAGACCTTGGCGAGGGTCCAGGGCGCCTGCTCCAGGTCAGCCGAGACCAGGCCGCTGGCGGAGGCGTTGAAGAAGAACGCGGCCACGAACAGATAGACCAGGCCGAGCATGAAATCGGGCACGCTGAGTCCAAGGAAGCCAAGGGTTGTCAGACCAACGTCGCCGGCCGAGTACTGGTGGGTCGCCGAGTAGATCCCGATGGGGATCGCGACAATCCAGCTGAAGGCCAGCGCCAGTACCGACAGGAGGATCGTGAAGCCCAGGCGGCTGCCGATCAGCTCGCCAACCGGACGCTTCCACTCGAAGGAGTAGCCGAAGTCGCCGTGCAGGCAGCCGACGATCCAGGTCACGTACCTCAGATAGACCGGTTGGTCCAGCCCATATTGATGCCGGATCGCCTGTACGAACGCCTCGTCGCCCGTTCCGCCCGAACCCGCCGCCTGCGCCGCCAGCGCCGTCGCATAATCGCCCTGCGGCAGTTGGATGATCACGAACGTCAGAATCGATACCAGGAAGAGCGTCGGGATCATGCCCAGCAGTCGGCGGGTGATGTACGCAATCATTTACTGTTGCGTGCCTCCGGCTGGCACGAGCGAAAACAAGGCGCGAAGCGCCCCTCGCGGGGGGGCGCCGCGGGAAGGAGCGCGCAGCGAGCTTGCGAGCGGAGCAGCGACTGGCGGCGGGGGGCCCGCAGGGCTCCCCCGACCCGGACTAGTAAGAGGCACGCAACTTCGTGCCAACGCTAGCCTTTGAAGTAGAAGTGCGCCGGGTCCAGATTGCCAGGGCTCATGAAGATCCAGTCGGTGACGGCCTGGTCGGGCACGTTGCCGACCGTGTTCTTGACGATGGGGATCGACGGCAGTGCGCCGACGGTCTCGATCGTCCACAGGTTTTCGTGGGCGAGCTTCACGATCTGTTTGCCGAGCGCGATCTGTTTGGCGCCGTCGATCGTCGACTTGAACTGGTTGAACAACTCCTGGGCTTGAGCGAGCGGGCCCTCGGGCTTTTCGCCCTTCAGGCCGCCGGTGCTGAACCAGGTACCGTAGGCGGGCGCCATCCAGGACCGCTCGTCGTACGGGAACAGATAGATCGGATCGACGAACGGCTCGAGCCCCCGGTCAGTGCCCCACTGCGCGATCTGGACCTGGTTGCCCGTCGCGCGGGTCCAGAAGACCGACCGCTCGGATGACTTCACGACGGTCTTGAGACCGACGTTCTCCCAGCCCTTGCGAACGAGCTCGATCGCATCGAAATTCGCGCCCGACGTCTCGATGGTCTCGACCGTCAACTCGAGCGGCAGACCGGTGAGCAAGGTGCGATACCCATCGGCGCCCTTCTTGAGCCCGATCGCGTCCAACAGCTCGTTCGACTTGTCCGGCGCGAACTCGGCGAACATGGCTTCGATCTCGGGCGAGTAGAACGGCGACTCCGGGATGAGCAGCGCGTTGCGCTCCTTGCCGAGCCCGAAGTAGCTGACCTCGTTGATCTGCTTGCGGTTGATGGCATATGAGAGCGCCTGGCGGAAGCGAAGATCCTGAAACACCTTCCGCAGGTCCGGATCCGGGAACGTCTGATTGACGAAGAACGACACCGGTGAGCCGTTGGCATCGTCCCAGCGCAGGACGCGGTAGTTATTCTTTTGCTTGTTCTCCTGGTACACCGAGTACTTGGCGATATCGATGCGCCGGAACTGCATGTCCAGCTCACCGTTAATGCCCTTCAGGTTGACGGCCTCGCTGTTTTCGACCAGATCCAGGCGCAACTGGTCGATATACGGCAGCTGGTTCCCCTGCGGGTCCACCCGCCAGTAGTAGGGATTGCGCTCGGCGATCAGCTGGCGATCTCCGGCGGCCCACTGGGTCACGACCCAGGCCGTCATCACCGGGCGGGGCGGCGTGAGGTCGTCGGCTTTATCGTTGAAGACCTTGTAGTCGTTGGCGCCGTTGTTGAGCTTGGGGTGATATTGGGTCAGGTAGTGCTTGGGTGCGTAAAAGCCGAAGCGTTCGAAGTTGAGCGGCCACTGGTTGCCGTGGAAGGCCAGCATGCGCAGGGCCATGCCGTTCGGGCCAGCGAACTTCAGCTTGATCACCTCGGGGCTGGACGCCTCCACGGTCATCGGCTGGCCATTGATGACCCATTCAGGCGGCGGCGCGGGATTGATGTTGGTATCCAGCGCGATGTTGTTCCACCAGAACAGAATGTCGTCGGTGGTGAACGGCTGACCGTCGGACCATTTCAACCCCTTGCGGAGCGTCAGGGTGAGCTCGGTGCCGTCGGGGTTGAATTCCCACTTCTCGGCCAGGCCTGGTCCGACTGGATCCTTTGGATCGCGGGGCCAACGGAGCATCGGGTCGTAGTTCTCGCGCCCGTACGCGTGGAAGTCCGCTGGACCTGTCCAGGCCAGGCGCCACGTCCCGCCGTACTGACCAACCTCTGAGATTGGCTGAACAACCTGCGGGTTGGCGGGCAGCCGCTGCTCGACGGGCGGCAACTGGCCGCTCTGGACCAGTTTGGCCAGGGCGGGCGCCTCGCTGTACTTCGTCGGCGCGGCGGCCGCGGCCGCGGGCGGACGGGTTGGCGCAGCCTGGACCGGCGCCGCAGTCGGGACCGCGGGCGGGGACGTCGGCTTGGCGGCGGGCGCCGTGGTCGGCGCGACGGGCGGCGCTGAGGGCGAGCACGCGGCCAGGAGGCCGCCACCGGCGGCAAATCCGATCAGACGGATGAATGCCCGGCGCGTCGCGCCAGACGGTGTGTAGTCTCGACGCATGGTGTCCTCGTCCCCTTCGCGCAAACATTTTAGAGGCCAGCACAGCCAGGCGTGGCCGACTCCCAGTACTGGTCGATAACGTACGCGCTGCGTCTGCGCGTTGCAAGTATCTTTGCAGGATTACCCGCCCGCTGCGCGTCCGCTGCCGCGCGGACGGGGCCGAACTCAGGTGTGCGGCTTCGTGCCGAAGTTTCACGCCGCTGTTTCCAGAAACTCGGACTGGACCGAGCGGAGCGATGCGGGCAGCCAGGCGTACGCGTCAGTGAGCAACCGCGCTGCCGACGTTCGTCCACGCGGCGCCCGCTGGGAAGGCGTACTCCTCGAGCGACGCTGGCCGCATCGTCGAGCTGTAGCCGGGCGCGGTCGGCGGCATGTAACGGCCCTGGTGCATGACAACGGGGTCGACGAAGTGCTCGTGCAGGTGGTCGACGTACTCGATCAACCGGTCATCCATCGACCCGCTCACCCTTAGAAAATCGACCATCGACAGGTGCTGAACGTACTCACACAACCCGACTCCACCCGCGTGCGGACACACCGGCACCCCAAACTTCGCCGCCAGCAGCAGGACCGCGAGGACTTCGTTGACGCCCCCCAGCCGCGCCGCGTCGATCTGACAGAAGCCGATCGCACCCGCCTGCAGCAACTGCTTGAACATGACCCGATTCTGGCAGTGCTCCCCCGTGGCTACCTTGATCGGCGCCAGTGCTCGGGCAATCGCCGCGTGCCCGAGCACGTCGTCCGGGCTGGTCGGCTCCTCGATCCACCACGGGTCGAAGCGCGCCAACTCGCGCATCCAGGCGATCGCCTGGTCGACGTCCCAGACCTGGTTGGCGTCGACCATCAGCTTGCGGTCGGGCCCGATCTCCTCGCGGATGATGCGCATTCGGCGCACGTCGTCCTGCAGGTCGCGGCCCACTTTGACCTTGAAGTGCGCCCAGCCCTGGGTGAGGCCTTCCCGACACAGCGCGCGCAACTGCTCGTCCGTGTAGCCGAGCCAGCCGGCCGAGGTCGTGTAGGCGGGGTAGCCGCGCGCCTGCAACACGGCTTCGCGCTCGGCCTTGCCGGGCTCGTTGCGGCGCACGATGTCGAGGGCTTCGTCCGGGGTGAGCGCGTCGGTGATGTAGCGGAACGGAACGCACCTCACGAATGCTTCGGGGGTCATGTCCGCCAGGAGCTTCCAGACCGGTTTGCCGACGGTCTTCGCCCACAGGTCCCACGCCGCGTTGACTACCGCGGCGGTCGCCATGTGGATCACGCCCTTCTCGGGCCCGACCCAGCGCAACTGGCTATCGCCGGTCATCCGATACCAGAACGCGGCCGGGTCCGCCGCGAGATCTTCGACGGTCTGCCCTTCCACCAGGTGGGCGAGTGACTCGATCGCCGCGACACATAGCTCGTTGCCGCGTCCGATGGTGAACGTGAAGCCGTGACCTTCCAGACCGCGCGGATGGTCGGTCTTCAAGATCGCGTACGCGGCGGAATAGTCGGGGTCGGGATTCATGGCATCGGAGCCCGCGAGGGTGCGCGAGGTGGGAAACCGGATGTCGCGCGCGATGACATCCGTGATCCGGGTGGGCATACGAACTAGATTGCCGTCCAGCCGCCGTCGAGCACCACCGCGGAGCCGGTCATGAAGCCGGCTTCGTCGGACGCCATGTAGACGGCCAGGTCGGCCACTTCGTCTGGGCGGCCCATGCGTCCGATCGGCTGGCGCGCGTGGAGCTCTTTGATGGTCTCCTCGCGGGTGTCGTGGTGGAAGCGCTCCACATAGCCCTCGACGAACGGGCTGTACACGGTGCCGGGGCAGATGGCATTGCAGCGGATGCCTTGCTTGACGTAGTCCACCGCGACCTGGCGGGTCATCGCAATGACGGCGCCCTTGGTGGCGCAGTAGGCAAAGCGCCGAGCGATGCCGATCATGCCCGCGACCGACGCGATATTGACGATCAATCCACCTGGCGGTGTCTGACGCAGCATCTGGTCAACGGCCGCTCTGGACCCGTGGAATACACCGGTCATGTTGACGGCGATGAGTCGGGTCCAGTCGGATGCGTCCGTCTCCTGGATGGAGCCGACGTGCCCGATGCCGGCGTTGTTGACGAGCACATCCAGACGGCCGAAGCGCTCCACCGCCGCGCCGACCGCCGCCTGGACGCTCGCGAGGTCCGTCACGTCGGTGCGCCAGAAGACCGCGGACGTGCCGAGCTCCGCTGCCACGTGCTGCCCGCCGTCCGCGTTGATGTCAGCCACCACGACCCGCGCGCCCTGCTCCGCAAACCCCCGACACGTCGCCGCCCCGATCCCACTGCCGCCGCCCGTGACCACCGCGACTTTGCCATCCAATCGGAAGCGTGCCGGCACGCAAGGATATTACTCACAAGCGGTCTAACAGCCGCGTGCTCCGGCCCGTACGAGCGGCAACAAGGCGCGAAGCGCCCTCGCGGGGGGTCCCGCGGGAAGGCGCGCACTGCGACCCGTGCTTGCGTGGAGCAGCGACTGGCGGCTTTTGGGCCCGCAGGAGGTACCCCGCCGAGCGAAGCGGAGCATGGGCTCCCCGGACCCGGACGAGGCAATTGCGGGCAACTTCGTGGGCGCCCCCGACCCGTATGACTACGCAACGTACAACTTACTTTCTCATGTGGCTTTCATGTTGGCGTGCGATCCTGAGCGTATGCGGCTGCTGGTTGTCGAAGATGAACACAAGCTCGCGGGCGTGCTCAAGCGCGGCCTTGAAGAGCACGGGTATGCGGTGGACCTGGCGTATGACGGCGAGGATGGGCTAGCGATGGCCACCACGACGCCCTATGACCTGATCGTGCTCGACGTCATGCTGCCCAAGCTCGACGGCCTCGCCATGTGTCAGCAACTCCGCGCTCAGCACAGCCACACACCCGTGCTGATGCTCACCGCCCGCGACGCGGTCGACGACCGGGTGGCTGGCCTGGACAGCGGCGCGGACGATTACCTGACCAAGCCGTTCGCCTTCCGAGAGCTGCTGGCGCGCACGCGCGCACTCCTCCGGCGTGAGGGCCGCTCGAAGGACCCGGTCCTGCGCGTCGCGGACCTCGAGATCGACACTGTGAGCCACGAAGTCCGTCGGGCTGGCAAGCCCGTCGAGCTCACCACCAAGGAGTACGCCATCCTGGAGTACTTCGCCCGTAATCCGAATCGGGTGCTCACGCGCACCCAGATCGCCGAGCACGTCTGGGACTACGACTTCGTGTCGATGTCCAACGTCATCGACGTGTATATCGGCTATCTGCGGCGCAAACTCGGCGACGACGGCGAGAACCGGCTGCTGCGCACCATCCGGGGCACCGGCTACCAGCTGCGCGCGGCGCCAGCGTGAGTTGGTCCGGCCGCGTACTCCGGGCGGCCCGTGGGAGCCATGGGAGCTCGATCGTGAGTCATTCCCGCCACCTGCATGCTTGGGTGGAACGCTGCACGGCTTGTCAGTCGTGCCGCGGGCGCGGGCCGCTCGCTGGCAGGCGTATGGGCGAGATCCCTCGAGATCTGTGCAGCGCGTGCCTGAACGCGGCGGGCCCGGCGATCCTCGCGTACGAGCGTGGTGCACGAAATGCAGTTGCCCGAGCTGAGCGGAGAGCTAGTTCGTGAGTGGGCTCCGCCACGTGCTCCGGTACGTGTGGGAAACCGGCCGTTCCATCCGGGTGCGCCTGACGCTGTGGTACGTGGTGCTGCTGGGCCTGATCCTGGTGGCCTTCAGCGGCTTCCTGTATCTGAGTCTGTACCGCAGCCTGCACGACGAGCTGGATCGCTCGCTGGTCACCGAGGCTCAGCGGCAGATCGCGACGCTCGACTTCCAGAATTTCCGCTTCGGCGAGGGACCCGACAATCTCGAGCTGGGCATCGTCGCCGCACTCTACGATCGCTCCGGCCAGCACGTGCTGGCCAGCGATCCCCGCCAGCCGGTGCCAGTTGTCGTCGACGCGCTGACCCGCGCCGCCGAGGGCCAACAGACACTCGTCACCGCCCAGTCGCCGGGTGGCGCGGAGTGGCGCGTGCTGACGACACCGGTGGTCGCGGGTGGCGTCCTGATCGGCGTGCTGCAGGTAGCCCGCACCGATAGCGAGGTCGTCGCGACGCTCCAGCAGCTGGCGCTGCTCATGGCCCTTGCGGTGCCACTCACGCTGCTGCTGGCGAGCGCGGGCGGACTGTTTCTGGCGGGCCGAGCGCTGGGGCCAATCGACCGCATCACCCGGGCGGCGGCGGCCATCGGGGCCGAGGACCTGTCGCGGCGCCTGAACTTCGCCGGCAGTCGCGACGAAGTCGGGCGCCTGGCCGCCACGTTCGATCGCATGCTCGACCGTCTCGATCGGGCCTTTCGCCGACAGCGCCAATTCACCGCCGATGCCTCGCATGAGCTGCGAACCCCGCTCACTATCCTGTCCAGCCAGATCGACGTGGCGCTCGAGCAGCGACGCACGCCCGAGGAGTACGAGCAGATGCTACGCAGCCTGCGGGAAGACACGGGCCACATGAGTCAGTTGGTCGGCGAGCTGCTGACCCTGGCCCGCGCCGACGCCGGGCAGCAACTGCTATCGCACGAACAGCTCGATCTCGGCGAACTGGTGCGCAACGTGGTGGCCGCTATGCAGCCGCTGGCGACGCAGCGCGGCGTCGTGCTGGCCGAGAACATCGGCGAGCCGGCGGTGGTCAACGGTGACCAGACGCGCTTGAGCCAGCTCCTGCTCAACCTGGTCGACAATGGCCTGCGGTACACGCCGTGCGGCGGCTCGGTCAACGTGTCACTGGCGCGCAGAGGCGGCGAGGCGGTATTACGCGTCGTCGACACCGGCGCCGGCATCGCGAGCGAGCACCTTCCCCATATCTTCGAGCGGTTCTATCGCGCTGATCCAGCCCGAAACAGGGCCGATGGCGGGACCGGGCTCGGCCTGGCCATCAGCCAGTGGATCGCCGAGGCGCATGGCGGTCACATCACCGTCGAGAGCGTGCTGGGCAGCGGCACCACCTTCGCGGTGCACCTTCCGTTGGCCTAGAGGTCAGAGCGCGCCTGGGCTCACGTAGCATGGGTGCGACCGCACGGTGACCGAAGTACCAGGCGCTCCGCTAACCAGAGCCATTGTCGAGCACCGCGCCGCGCAACTGGTCGAAGGACTCCCGTCGCTACCCGCGACCACGACCCACGGCCGCCATATTTTCTTTGTCCTCGCCGTCACCGCGGTGTTGATGAACTCGATTGATTCGACGATCGTCGCGGTCGCCGTGCCGCAGTTGACGAGCGCCCTCGCCGCGCCGCTCGTCTGGGTCGCCTGGACGATCACGGCGTATCAGCTGACCCAGATCGTCATGCTGCCGCTGGCAGGCAAGCTCAGCGACTCGCTCGGTCGCCGGCAGGTGTTCCTGTTCTGCGTGGGCATGTTCACGCTCGGCTCACTCCTGTGTGGGCTCGCGCCATCGATCTGGTTCCTGGTTGGAGCGCGCGTGGTGCAGGCCGTTGGCGGCGGTGGCCTGATGCCGTCGGCGGTCGGCGTCATCTCGGACCACTACCAGGAGCACCGGGCCCAGGCGCGCGGACTGTTCACGAGTGTCTTGCCGATCGGCGGCATTGTGGGACCCAACCTGGGGGGGTTCATCCTCGAGCACTGGACCTGGCGCGACATGTTCTTTGTGAACGTGCCGATCGGGATCGTCGTTTTCGCGGGGGCGGTCGTTCTCCTGCGCTCTGACGGCCGACGCGCATTTCGCCGAATCGACTTCCCCGGCATTGCGCTGTATGGCAGCGCACTCATTCTCCTGCTCGCCGCTCTCACCACCGCGGCCCAGGATCCCGAGCTGTGGCGCAGCCCCATCGTGTGGGGCGCGGTCGCGTTGAGCGGCGGCCTCGTGGTCATCTTCCTGCGGCACATCCGGACCGTCGCGGACCCCGTTATGGACTACCAGCTGGTCGCGCGCCAACCGTTTCTCGCGGCGAACCTGTACAACCTGTTCTTTGGCGCCGCGGTCTTCGGGGTGTCGGCCTTCATACCGACCTACGCCGTGTCGCATTTCGGGATGAGTCCGCTGCTGAGCGGCGCCGTCCTGACTCCGCGCTCGATCGCCATCATCCTGACATCACTGCTGGCCAGTCTGTGGCTGATCCGGCTCGGCTATCGCGCGCCCATGATCGCGGGCAGCGTCCTGGTGACGATCATGTTGTTGCTGCTCGGGACCGGCTGGACGGCGGTCCAGGTAGGACCGTTCGCGCTCGAGGGCTTCTGGTTTCTCGCCGCCTGCCTGACAATCGGCGGCGCCGGGTTGGGCCTCGCCAATCCAGCGTCCAGCAACGCATCGCTCGATCTCGCCCCTGAGCGGGCGGCGGCGCTGACCGGCGTACGGAACATGTTTCGCCTCACCGGCGGCGTGCTGAGTGTGACCGGCATCAGTCTGGCACTCACGTTTTTCGCGGATCGGGGCCAGGGGTTGTCGGTCATTTTCGGCACGCTGTCCCTGGCCATGCTGGTGGTCGTGCCGCTCACACTCACGATCCCCGATTCGGCCCGCGAGCGGCGGTTGCACCGCGTTACCTGATCGACCGCTCAGGAGTGTTCGGTCAAGTGCTCCTTGTTCGTCCGCCCCAGTTGCCAGCGCTGAAACTGTTCGAGGCCGGCTTTGAGGAAGGCAGCCAGAACGCCGATGACCGCTAGCGCATAGGAGATCAGATTCGGGCCGTCAATGAAGTACGCGAGGATGGCTGAGACCAGCAGCCAGGTGATGGTCTGCCACTCGATGTGCAGCACCGCGCCAGCGTACTACGGTTGAAAACCGAGTGCGGCGTAGATCGCCATCGCCAGGAAAAACAGCAAGGCCCCGAGAATGACCTTGTGCTCGTCGATCTCGTCAGCTGGCATGGTCGGCCCGATCGATGAGTGTACCGCTCACGCCGCGGTGGCGGCAGGACCCATGCTCATAGTAAGGAGTGGTCATGGCCGGCCCAGCATCGAGGCGCGGCGGCAAACGCACCAGGCAAGACTCGCAGTCAAGCTCGCAAGATGGGCAAATTGCGCCCGACTTGCCGGGGTAGACGTTCGGTGCCACCATAGGGGCCGGTTGGGCTGCCCGTGCATCTGGTCGGAAACCGGGAGTGGCGTGTTCCGGGCGGGGTTGCGATCGGCGATGTCGCCCGAGCACTAGCCAGTGGGCATCGCTTCTTCGCCCTGGGCGACAGCATTCGAGCGCGCCTGGTGATGCTGGCGCTCATCTCGACGGCGCCCCTTTTGCTGCTCGCCGCCGTCAACGCCTCCCAGGACCTGACCGCCGCCCGCGAGGACGCTCAGCTCGAAGCGTTGCGGGTGGCCCAGCTGCACGCCGACCTGATCGACGAGCACGTCCAGTCCGTGGACACGCTCTTGCGCGCGCTCAGCACGGCCGTCTCGGCCCAGCCCGCCGACGCGGCGCTCAACGAAGAGCTACTGCGCGGCGTTCTTCGAGATCTGCCGCCCTCATATACCGGGCTGTTCTTCAGCCCCGCGACGGGCCAGCTCAACTCCGGCTCGGGCCTGATCTTTAGCAGCGCGCCACCGTCCGTGGACACGGGCGTGGTGCTCGGCCGGCCGGTGACCGGTCCTGACGGGCAGGTCATGGCGGTGTTGAACGCGGCGACTCGCCTGGACCGCCTGCCGCGCCTCGAGACGCGTGATTTGCCGGCGGGGTCCATCATCATGATCCTGGACGAGCGCGGCGTGGTGCTGGCGCACTCGCCGGACTACGACGCCTGGGTCGGACGTGATCTGAGCGGGCTGCAGTACGTGCAGGCTGCGCTGCAGCATCGACTGGGCAGTGGTGAGCTGGTCAGCGCCGACGGGGTCGCCAGACTGTCCGCGTTCACGACCGCCACCCGCGCGCCCTGGCTGGTCTACGTCGGTCTGCCGAGCGAGATCGTGCTCGGATCGTCACGGGTGGCCCTGTTGCGCAATCTGTGGTTTGGCGTCGTCGCGCTGGCGGCGGCGGTGCTCGTGGCCTGGCTGCTCGCCGGACGCATCACCGATCCACTGCGGCGCCTTACCGCCGACGCGGCGGCACTTGGACGAGGCGATCTGACACGTCGCGCCAGTACGGATGGGCGAGGTGAGACGGCGGTCCTGGCGGCCGTCTTCAACCAGATGGCCGAAGATGTCGAGCGGCACGTCACCGGGCTCGGCGCCAGCCAGCTGCGGGAACAGGCGGCGCGCCTGGCCGCCGAAGCTGCCACGCAGCAGATCGCCATCCGTGAAGGACGCTTGCAGGATCTCGTCCGCCGCCTGCAGGTGGCGCAGGAGGAGGAGCGCCGCCGCGTGGCCTACGAGATCCACGACGGTCTGGCCCAGGTGGCCGCGGCCGCGCACCAGCATCTGCAGACGTTTGCCGACTACCACGCGCCCGAATCGAAGAGCGGCCGCGAGGCACTGGGGCGCACCGTCGAGCTGGTGCAGCGCACGGTGCGCGAGGCGCGTCGGCTGATCGCCGGTCTGCGCCCGACGGTACTGGACGACTTCGGCCTCGCCACCGCGATTCGCCTGGAAACCGAGGCCCTGCGCGGGGAGGGCTGGCAGGTCACGTACGAAGAGGATCTGGGTGACCAGCGCCTTGCGTCGCAAATCGAGACCGCACTCTTCCGTGTATCTCAAGAGGCGCTCACCAACGTGCGGAAGCACGCTGGTCGAGCGCGGGTGGCCGTGACGCTGGAGCAACACGAGCGCCTGGTCAGACTCGAGGTCCGCGACTGGGGGCGCGGGTTTGGCGCGGTCGGGCCGCAGGATCGCCCGCGGCCGGGGGAGCGTGTCGGACTGCTCAGCATGCACGAACGCGTCGCGCTGCTCGGCGGCCACTGCACCGTCAACAGCCAGCCAGGCGCCGGGACGCAGGTGATTGCCGAAGTCCCGCTGCCATGACACAGCCTGAGGCGCGGCGCGGGCGCGTCATCATCGCCGACGACCACGAGCTCGCCCGGCTCGGGCTGCGCACGATGCTCGAGCCCGAGCCGGACCTCGAGGTTATCGGCGAGGCCGCCACCGGGCGCGAGGCAGTGGCGTTGTCGAGCCAGCTTCAGCCGGACCTGGTGCTCATGGACATCCGCATGCCGGACCTGGATGGGTTGATGGCGACGCGGGCAATCAAGGAAGAGCTGCCGCGCACCAGCATCCTGATCGTGACGCTCTCCGAGGACCCGGATTATCTGCTGGAAGCGCTCCGCGTCGGCGCCGCCGGTTTCGTGCTCAAGGACGCCAGTCGGCGCGAGGTGGTGGCCGCGGTGCGGCAGGTACTCAGCGGCGAGTCACCACTGGATCCCAAACTCGCCGCCCAGTTGATCCGGCGTCTGGCGGGCCAGACACCGCCCAAAGAGCAACCCGCGCGGCACGGCGACAACCTCACGCAGCGGGAGCTCGAGGTACTGCGGCTGGTGGCCGAGGGCAAGACGAACCACGACATTGCGCAGAGCCTGTTTGTCAGTGTCGGGACGGTCAAAGTGCATGTCGAGCGCATCATCGACAAGCTGGGCGTCTCAGATCGGACGCAGGCCGCGGTCCGCGCGGTCGAGCTCGGGTTCCTGACGCACCCTACGTTGAATCGGAGCTGACGCGGCGGTAAACGGCCTGCCGGGCGCGGCCGTCGCCGTCGTCTGCGTACCAGCGCACGACCAGACCGTCGTTGCACAGGCGCTCGAGCACGCCAGCCAGGGTCTTCACGTCGACGTCCTGGTAGGCCAGCGGCGGACGCTGGCGAATGGTCGAGGTCGGCAGGGCTTCGGTATCTGACAGCGCGGCGAGGATGTCCGGCTGCAGCTCAAACGGCAGCCGTTGCCGCGCCAGCCATACCACGAACCCGACGCCGAGGACGACAAACACAATCGGCGCGTAGCGCAGGATAGCCAGGAGCGGATCGTCGTCCATACCCATCCCCGCCATGTCGTCCTCCCTCCTGCCCGCCTCGCTTCGCTCGCTCCCAAAGCGAACGTTTCTTGCTGTAAAGGGTGCTTGCTTTAGTTCTTTCTTTGCTGCTGGAACGTGCCCTCGCAATGTCTTGCAGCGCCGACGCCCAGGACCCTTCGTCCTGCGCTCCACTGGAGCCGTGGAACGGCGACCTGAATAGCGTACTCCGCCCAAAGCGGCGGGCCAAGATGGCCAACTGGCATACGCCATCGGGCTATTTCGCTGCGCCCGCTAGCCATGTGGCCAGCGCGAGATTGTGGCCGGGTAGCAGACGCAACGCCCCGAGTGAGCGTTCGATCATGAACCTGCCGTGCGCCGGAGCGGGCAGCGCCTGCCTGGGTATGCCCGCTTCGGACCGGATCGGAGACAAGCTCAACTGAATCAAAGGGAGGGTCGGAGATGTACCGCACCGCGGATGGGGAAGAGATCTTCGTCGTCGACGGCCACGTGCACTTCTGGGATGGTAGCCCTGGAAACCAGCGCAATCGGTACGCCGAAGGCTGGGTTGAGTGCTTCTACAACTACCACAAAAACCTGAGCCCGGCGGAATACGTCTGGCCCCTCGAGCAGTACCAGCGGTACTCCGAGTCGCAGATGATGAAAGACCTGTTCGAGGATGGCTACGTCGACGTGGCCATCTTTCAGCCGACGTACCTGCGCGACTTCTTTACCAACGGCTGGAATACCACCGAGCAGGACGCGGTCCTCAAGGCCAAGTATCCCGACAAGTTCATCCTGAACAGCGCCTGGGATCCGCGCGACGAAGCCGCTGGACTCAAGGAGTTCGAGGACAAGGTCAAGCGCTACGGGATCAAGGGCGTCAAGCTCTACACCGCCGAATGGAAAGGTGACTCCCGAGGCTACAAGCTGTTCGATCCCTGGGCCCGCAAGTACTTCGACAAGTGCGTGGAGCTGGGCGTTACCAACATCCACATCCACAAGGGCCCGACCATCTGGCCGTTCAACAAAGACGCCTTTGACGTGGGCGACGTCGACGACTGTGCCACGCTGTACCGCGACGCGGGCCTGCGCTTCATCGTCGAGCACTGCGGCCTGCCACGCGTCGAGGACTTCTGCTGGATTGCCGCCCAGGAGCCCAACGTCTACGGCGGCCTGGCCGTCGTGATGCCATTCATTCATGCCAGCCCGCACTACTTCGCCGAGGTCCTGGCAGAGATGCTGTGGTGGCTCGGCCCGGATCGGCTGATCTTCTCTTCGGACTACGCCCTCTGGAGCCCGAAGTGGATCATCGACAAGTTCATGGCGTTCGAGTTCCCCCAGGACATCCTGGACAAGCGGGCCGTGACGCTGACGCTCGAAGACAAGAAGAAGATCCTCGGGTTGAACGCAGCCAAGCTGTACGACCTGCCGGTCCCGTCCAAGGCCGGCTTCCAGGTCGCGGTGACTGCATGATCGAAATCGAGACGGCCAGTCCCGGTGCCGTCTCCGAGCAGGCCGTGCTGGCGGCCCTCCGCACGGTCAGCGATCCTGAGCTCGACGAGTCGCTCGTCGAGCTCGGGTTCGTGGACCGCGTCCGCGTCGACGGCAGCGCTGTCGAGATCGTGCTGCGGCTGCCCACCTTCTGGTGCGCGCCGAATTTTGCCTACCTGATGGCCGTGGACGCACGCGAAGCGGCCCTCCGCGTGCCTGGCGTCCGTCAGGTGCACGTGGCCCTCAAAGACCACATGTATTCCGACGAAATTACAACGGGCATCTCGGCCGGCCAGAAGTTCGACGAGGTGTTCCCTGGCCAGGCCGACGGCGACGACGTCAGCGAGCTCCGCGCACTGTTCCATGGCAAAGCGTTCGGCATGCGCCAGGAGCAACTCGCGCGGTTCCTGCTCGACGCCGGGCTGACCGCCGGCGAGGTCGTCGGACTCCACCTCGAGGACGTCCTGGACGCCACCAACGCATCCGGACTCCGGCTCCAGATTGGCGGGCAGCCGCGCCTGCTCCGCGGTGGCGCACCACTGGCGCGCGCGTACCTCGAGCGGCGTCGCCGGGTGGGGCTCGACCAGAGCGGCCGCGCGCCGCTGATCACCGATCGGGACGGTCGGGCCGTCGCCGCCGACGAGTTGTCGGAGTACCTCCAGTGCGGCCGCCGGCAACGCATCAGCATGACCTTCAACGCGGTGATGTGCAAGGGCCTGCTCGAGACGCGCTATGACCTGCAGGGCGGAGGACAGAGACCTACATGAAGGCGGTACGGCTCCACGCATTCAATCAACCACCCCGACTCCTCGACGTCCCGGAGCCCAAGCTCAGCGGCCCGCTGGACGTCATCGTGCGCATCGCTGGCGCGGGGGTGTGTCGCACCGATCTCCACCTCGTGGAGGGTGTGTTCAACGGCATCGCCGACAAGATGCCCTTCACCCTGGGACACGAGAATGCCGGCTGGATTGAGGAGGTTGGCAGCGGCGTCCTGGATCTGGCCGTGGGCGATCCGGTCATTCTCCACCCGCAGTCGAGCTGCGGTTTCTGCCGCCAGTGCCGCGTCGGCAATGACATGCACTGCACCGGCCAGGCATTCTTCCCCGGCTTCGACGGCACCGATGGTGGCTA
>Ga0070730_10001980_pt1 | contig 19006 bp, 19 predicted proteins | sample Coa_R1_3_FD_66447 | JGI IMG/M metagenome (GOLD analysis project Ga0070730, IMG submission 66447) | Surface soil microbial communities from Centralia Pennsylvania, which are recovering from an underground coalmine fire - Coalmine... | ecosystem: Environmental > Terrestrial > Soil > Unclassified ... | reverse complement strand
CGTCGCCGCCCGCCAGACCAAGCAGGTTCTCTTCCTCGACCAGCCGGCCGTGAAGTTCGAGACCGTCTACGCCCATACCGTCACCGCCGCGTACGGCGGCGCGGCCGACCCGAAGCCCAGGCCGGCAGACGTCGTCCTGCGCCTCGGCAACAGGGCCGCCGACGGCCTCGGCCGGCCGCTCCCGGCCGGAACCGTCCAGCTGCGCCAGCCGCAGGCGATCGCCGGCGGCCAGGAGCTCCTCCTCGGCGAACCGGCGCTCCAGCGCGACGTCCCCGTCGGCGAGCCGTTCGAGCTGCGCCTGGGCCAAGCCGCGGACGTGACCCTCACCGAGCGCGTGACCAGCGACCAGCCGCTCTCCGGTCGCCGCCTCCGGCGCGCCTATGAAGTCGTCGCCGTCAACGCCAGGGCCGTCCCGGTCACCGTCGAGCTCCGCCACCCCCGCGCCGGCGCGAGCGGTTTCAAGGTCGCCGCCGAGTCCGCCCCCCACGGCGACAAGGCCGGCGACCCTCTCTGGCGCCTGACCCTCCCCCCCGGCGAAGCCCAGACCCTGACCTACACCGTGGAGTTCAGCCGCTGAGCTTCAGAACGGCAGGACGTTCCTCTGCCGGCTGTAGGCGAGATAGCCGATGTTCGCCCCCAGCCGCAGGCCGAGCCCGGTGCGGATCGGGGCCAGGGTCATCTGGTCGGCGCGCTGGTAGTTCACGCCCAGGCCGCCGATGAAGTAGAAGGAGCCGTCCACCCCCGGGAAGCGGCGGAAGATCGCGTCCGGATACTGCAGATTGTAGCAGAGCACGAACACCCGGCTGCCGTTGGCCCCGGCGTCGAAGCCGACCGACGGCCCCTGCCAGTAGACCTTCATCGCCCGGCGGCCCTTCATGTAGAGGAGCCCCTTGCCGTAGCGCACGCCGGCGATGAAGGCCGCCGACCCTTCCTCGCCGGCGATATAGGCCGTCGGCTTGCCCTGCTCCTTGAAGGTCTTCTCCACGACGCCGGCGGCGCTCTCGGAGGCGACGCCGAAGAAGTCGGAGACCCGGTGGGTGATCTCGTCCTCGTCATAGGTCGACTGCACCGCGTTCTGCTGCCCGTAGTTCCCGGCCGGGCCGCCGGGCGGCGGAGGTGGAGGGGGCGGGTAGGCGGCGCTGGGCGGAGGCGGCGGGGGCGGCGGATAGCCGGGCTCGGAAGGCTGCTGGGCGAGCGCCCTCGACGCAGCGAGCGTGGCGAGGCCGGAAACGATGAGGAGGCGGCGGTCCATGCGGAACTCCGAGGGGCAAATCACCCCTTTCTGAACCCCCGCACCTTAACGCCGGCTGAACTGCCCCAGAAAGAGCGCGTGAAATCCCCGGCGCGAAATATGCTAGAGGCGCGCGATGACGACCCCGCTCTCCCACATCCGCAACTTCTCCATCGTCGCCCACATCGACCACGGCAAGTCCACCCTCTCCGACCGCCTGATCCAGGAGACCGGCGGCCTCACCGCGCGGGAGATGAAGGAGCAGGTGCTCGATTCGATGGACATCGAGCGCGAGCGCGGCATCACCATCAAGGCCCAGACGGTCCGCCTCAACTACAAGGCCGACGACGGCGAGGCCTATGTCCTCAACCTGATGGACACCCCCGGCCACGTCGACTTCGCCTATGAGGTGAGCCGCTCGCTGGCCGCGTGCGAGGGCTCGATCCTGGTGGTGGACGCCAGCCAGGGCGTCGAGGCCCAGACCCTCGCCAACGTCTACCAGGCCATCGAGCACGACCACGAGATCGTGCCGGTGCTGAACAAGGTCGACCTGCCCGCCGCCGAGCCGGACCGCGTGCGCCAGCAGATCGAGGACGTCATCGGCATCGACGCCACCGACGCGGTGGAGTGCTCGGCCAAGACGGGCCTCGGCATCCACGACGTGCTGCAGGCGATCGTCACCCGCCTGCCGCCGCCCAAGGGCGATGCGGCCGCGCCGCTGAAGGCCCTGCTGGTCGACGCCTGGTACGACGCCTACCTCGGCGTCGTCGTGCTGGTGCGGGTGTTCGACGGGGTGCTCAAGGCCGGCGCCCAGATCCGCATGATGCAGACCGGCGCCACTTACAAGATCGACAAGATCGGCGTCTTCGAGCCCAAGGCGGTGGACGTTCCCGCCCTCGGCCCCGGCGAGATCGGCTTCATCACCGCCCAGATCAAGGAGGTGGCCGACGCCGCCGTCGGCGAGACCCTCACCGAGGAGCGGCGCCAGGCCGCCCACGCCTTCCCGGGCTTCAAGCCGGTGCAGCCGGTGGTCTTCTGCGGCCTCTATCCGGTCGACGCCGCCGATTTCGAGGACCTCCGGGCCGCCGTCGGCCGCCTGCGCCTGAACGACGCCTCCTTCACCTATGAGATGGAGACCAGCGCCGCGCTCGGCTTCGGCTTCCGCTGCGGCTTCCTGGGCCTGCTGCACCTGGAGATCGTCCAGGAGCGGCTGACGCGCGAGTTCAACCTCGACCTGATCGCCACCGCCCCCAGCGTGATCTATCGCGTCACCTTGACGGACGGCGAGACGATCGAGCTGCACAACCCCGCCGACCTGCCGGACGTGGTGCGCATCGCCTCGATCGCCGAGCCGTGGATCCGCGCCACCATCTTCACCCCCGACGACTACCTGGGCGCCGTTATCAAGCTCTGCCAGGACCGCCGCGGCGAGCAGAAGGAGCTCTCCTACGTCGGCAGCCGCGCGATGGTGGTCTACGACCTGCCGCTCAACGAGGTCGTCTTCGACTTCTACGACCGGCTGAAGAGCATCTCCAAGGGCTACGCCAGCTTCGACTACCAGATCAGCGACTACCGCACCGGCGACCTGGTGAAGATGACGATCCTGGTCAACGGCGAACCGGTGGACGCCCTCTCCATGCTGGTGCACCGCGCCCGGGCCGAGACCCGCGGGCGCGGCATGGTGGAGAAGATGAAGGAGCTGATCCCGCCGCACCTGTTCGTGATCCCGATCCAGGCCGCCATCGGCGGCAAGATCATCGCCAGGGAGACCGTCCGCGCCCTCAGGAAGGACGTCACCGCCAAATGCTACGGCGGCGACGCCACCAGAAAGCGCAAGCTGCTGGACAAGCAGAAGGAGGGCAAGAAGAAGATGCGCCAGTTCGGCAAGGTCGACATCCCCCAGGAAGCCTTCATCGCCGCCCTGAAGATGGACGCCGACTAGGGGCGCCGGAGGCGCGCTCCGGCGACCGGTTGACATTGGACCGCGCAGTCCGGCACGTCGGCCTGACCCCCGATCAATCCAGGGGTTATCCAGGGAGGCCAGACGCTCATGCCGCAGCTCCGAGCCAACGCGATCGACATCGAATACGAGAGCTTCGGCCGTGAAGACGACCCCGTCGTTCTCCTCATCATGGGCCTTGGCGGACAGCTCACGCTGTGGCCCGAAGCCTTCTGCCGGGGCCTCGCGGCGCGGGGCTTCCGCGTGATCCGGTTCGACAACCGCGACGTCGGCAAATCCACCCATTTCACCGACGCGGGCGCGGTCGATATCCCCGCTCTGATGGCCAGGGCGATGGGCGGCAAGGCGGTCGTGACGCCCTATGCCCTGGAGGATATGGCGCAGGACGCGGTGGGCCTGCTGGAGGCGCTGGGCGTGGAGCGGGCGCACATCGTCGGCGCCTCCATGGGCGGCATGATCGCCCAGCTGGTCGCCGCCCATCATCCGGCCATGACCAGGAGCCTCGTTTCGATCATGTCCAGCACCGGCCGGCGCGACCTGCCGCCGGGTCGCCCCGAGGCGATGGCGGCGCTGATGACACCGCTGCCGAGCGACAGCCGCGAGGACCGGATCGCCGCCTCGATGAAGACCTGGCGCATCATCGGCAGCCCGGGCTACCCGGCCACCGACGCCGAGCTTCGCGCCGACGCCGAGCGCGACATCGACCGGGTCCCGTACGAGCCGACCGGCGTGAGCCGCCAGATGGCGGCGATTATGGTCGCGCCGCCGCGCAACGACATCCTGAAGTCCGTGCGCGCGCCGACGCTGGTCATCCACGGCGCGGACGATCCGCTGGTGCCCGTCGAAGCCGGCCGCGATACCGCGGGCGCCATCCCCGGGGCGGAGCTGATCGTCGTGCCGGGCATGGGCCACGACATCACCGTGGCCCTGACGCCGGTCCTGCAGAAGCACGTCGGCGACTTTCTCGAGCGCGTCGAGGGACGCTCGCCGGGCGAGTGAAGGCGCGTCAGGAAACGCGCAGCGGCAGGCTGCCCAGTCCGCGCAGCGTGTTGTTCAACCTGCGGACCGGGTCTCCGGCGAGCGCGATGGCTTCGACCCGCTCCGCGAGGGCCGCCAGCACGATTTCGCCCTCCAGGCGGGCGACCATCTGGCCGACGCAGCTGTGGATGCCGTAGCCGAACGCGACGTGGCCCGAAGCCTTGCGGGTGATGTCGAACCTGTCGGGCTCGTCCCATCGCCGCGGATCGCGGTTGGCGGCGCCCAGGAAGAGCAGGATCTTCGCCCCCTCCGGCAGCTGGACGCCGCCGAGCTCGGTCTCGCAGGTCGTGGTGCGGAAGAAGGTCTGCACCGAGGATTCGAACCGCAGGACCTCCTCGAACGCCGACCTGGCCAGGCCCGGGTCCGCCCGGAGCCGGCGCCAGGCGTCCGGGTGGGTGGCGAAGGCGAAGAGGGCGTTGCCCAGGCCATAGACGGTCGTGTCGAGACCGGCGGTCAGCAGCGAGCGCACCAGCTTGTGGGCCTCCTCCTCGGACGCCTCGCCGCGGTCGACCGCCTCGAAGACCCGCGCGCCGAGGCTCCCGGGCCGCAGCTGGGCGCGATGGCACTGCGCGACGACCCAGTCCCGCACCGCGTCGGCGCCCCGCCTGGTCTCCTCGAACAGGTGATTGCGCGGCCCGAAGTCGTTGAAGACCGCCGCGGCGTAGGGCAGCAGGTTCTCGCGTCCGTCGGCGCGCAGCCCCAGCGCGTCGGCGAACACCCGGATCGGGTAGACCTCGGCCAGCTCGGTCACGCCGTCGAACCTGCCCCGCCGGGCGAGTTCGCCAACCAGGGTCCGGGCCTCCGCCTCGAACGCCGGCTTCAGCGCCCGCAGCGCGGCGGGCGACAGCGCCGCGGCGAGCACGGGACGGGTGCGTTCATGCAGGGGCGGATCGGCTTCCAGGATGATGCTGCGCGGCCGGAAGACCGCCTCCTTGTTCAGGTCGGCCAGCCCGACACCCGCCGCTGAGGAAAAGTTCCGCCAGTCCTGCAGGGCCGACTGCACCTCCGCATGGCGGGCCGCGGCGAAGACACCGTGGGGCTCGAGCCACACGACGGGGCCGGCCTCGCGCAACGCTTCGTGAAACGGATAGGGATCGGCGAGGAAGTCGTCCGAGAACGGATCGATGTCGAGGATGGGCGCGGTGGGCGGATGGCGCGGCCGCATGCGGACCTCCGTGGCGTTCAACGACAGGACAGGTTGAACGTTCTACCGCGCCCGCGCCATTCAAGGGCGCCAAACCCAACCCAAGCCCCCGGAGTCCGCCGTGGCCGCGAACACCCTGGTCCGGACCCGGATCGATCCCGCCATCAAGGCCCGCGCCACCGAGGTGCTGGAGTCGATCGGGCTCACGGTCTCGGACGCCGTGCGCATCCTGCTCACGCGCACGGCCCGCGAAGGCGCGCTGCCCTTCGAGCTCGTCACCAACAGCCGGGACTACGACGCCTGGTTCCGCGCCAAGGTGCGCGCGGCCCTGGCCAACCCGCCTCCGGACATCGTCAAAACGAAGGACTAGAGCGCCGATCTGATTCCATCAGATCGGCGCCAAACCGCGCGAACGGAGGGTGGCCCGCCGAAGCGGGCCCTCGTCAGCTGGTGATCCGGTAGTGGTCGTCGCGGTCGGGACAGACGCGGACGTAGCGGTCCTGGTCGCGGTCGCCGAAGCGGGCCGGGGCGATCGCCAAGCGGCAGCCGTGCGCGGAATAGTAGTCGAGGCTGTAGCGGCCGCTGGCCCCGCGCTCCCAGTCGCCTTCCCGGTACGGGTAGGTCTGATAGTAGCTGAAGTAGTAGCCGCGCTCGTCGCAACCGGCCGTGCTGCGGCCGATCTCGGCGCCGACCGCACCGCCCAGGACGGCGCCGACGAACGCGCCCCCGGGCCCCCTGCCGTCACGGTCCACGCCCGAACCGAGCGCGCCGCCCGCCAGGGCGCCGATCACGCCGCCGGCGATCATGTGGTCGTTTGCGCGCCGCTCGCAGTCGTTGTCGCGATAGGCGGCGTAGGGGTCGTCGCCGCGGTAGACGACCGGCCGGCCGAAGTCGCGCTCATAGGCGCCGGGGCCGTACAGCCGCCCATACTCGTCCGGACGGTCGCGATAGTAGGTGAGGAAGGAACCGGCGCCGTGCCGGGCGTCGTAGTCGGCGCGGGCGCGCTCGTAGGCTTGGTGCTGCCGCGCGTAGGCGTCGCGCTTGGCGGCATAGTCGCTGGCCTGGTCCTGGTAGCGGGACTGGGCGTCCTGGTACTGGTTCTGCAGGCGCCGATAGTCCTGCTGGCGTTGATCGTAGTTCGACCCGGAATCCTGGGCCTGGGCGATGGACGCCCCCGCCCCGGCCGCCATCAGGACGGCGAGTGAGGCGCAGATGTGCAGGGTTTTCATAGATCAGTGCTCCGTTGCCGTGATCGGCCCCGAAGCGATCCGCCCCACCCTAACGCCGCGCTTGGACTTAGGTTGCCGTCTCACCCGGCTTTCGCAATAAAACCCGCGCGCGAAATAAATATTTCACAGCGGCTCGACTATATCCTGCGGTTGAAGACCCGCTGGAAAACGGTGCGGCGGCGAACAAGCCGGATGAGGAAGAGCAGGATGACCGCGCCCAGGGTCGCGCCGATCACGTCGCCGAGAAGGCCGCCGCCGTGGATCAGGTGAAAACGGCCGAACAGCCAGCCGCCGACGAGCGATCCGATGACGCCGACGACGATGTTCCCGATCAGGCCGATGCCGTAGCCCCTGACGATGACGCCCGCGAGCCAACCCGCGACAGCGCCGATCAGGAGAAAGATGACCAGGGATTCAGCAGCCACGGTGGCCTCCATTGTCGGTCGCGACGGGACACCGCGGCGAAACCCCAACGTCGCGGGCGCGTGAACGTTCCCCCCTCCTCAGATCACGTCCTCCACCAGCCCCAGCGCCTTGGCCTCCTGCGCCTCGACTCCACGCTCATAGTGCAACGTCTTGCTCTACGACCACGGCGAACAGCGCCTCGATGTCGTCCTGCGGCGGAAGGCCGAAATCCTCCTCCAGGGCGCGGGCGAGGGCGCCGGGCGATGACAGCTCGACGATCTCCGTCCGGCCATCCGGATAGCGGCGCGTCAGCCGGGTGTTGAGGAGGCTCGAGCGCACCTGCGGGGTCAGCCGCTCGGCCAGGAGATTGTTGGTCAGCAGGTGGGCCGGATGCGTGGAGGTGTGCCAGTTCGAGACCTCATAGTCGGACTCCTCCGCCGCCTCCAGGGTGAAGCGATAGAGCGAGACCCACCCCCCGGGCAGCCGCGTCTCCAGCACCAGCGCCTCGCCGGCCGGCGCCAACCGCAGGACGCTCTCGGCCGTGGTCTGCTCCAGGCCCGGCGCGAGCTTCAGGGGCGCTGACATGAGATGCCCGCCAAATCCGACGTCCGCGAGATAAGGACCCTCCGGCAGGTCGACCCTGAGCAGCATGTGGTTGCGAGGTCCGAGCGGCGCCCCCGGCGGCGCCATCCAGACCACGCGGGCGATCAGCGGCGTCACCGCGAACCCCAAGGCCGTCAACGCCGCGCGGAAGAGCGCGTTCTGCTCGAAGCAGTAGCCGCCGCGCCGCGCGCCGACGAGCTTGGCCTGCAGCGCGCCGAGGTCCAGCGGAACCGCCCGGCCGAGCAACGGGTCCAGGTTGTCGAAGGGGATGGCGTCGGGGTGCAGCCGATGCAGGGCGCGAAGGACATCGAGGGTCGGTTCGCGCGGGCCGTCGAAGCCGATGCGCGAGAGGTAGGCGTCGAGATCGAAAACCATGTGTTTCCCCCGATTGAGCTGCAACTGCCCACACGGGCTCGCTATACAACCGATCGGGCGGAACGGGACAGCGGCTCAGGCTTTCAGAGAGGTCTGGAGCGTCAATGTCTTTCGCCATCCCCGACGAATATCAGGTTGAACACTATCCCAGTCTGGAAGAGCGGGCGGCCGACCGCTGGGTCCATATCGTGGCCATCTGCGGGGCGGCCGTGGCCACCCTGGCCTTGCTCGTCATCGCCATCGCCTGGAAGCGTCCCGGCCTGGCGATCGCTCTGGCGCTTTACGGGGCGGCCCTCACGGCCATGCTCGGGCTCTCCGCCCTCTACAATCTCAGTCGCATCGGTCCCGCGCGGCCATTTCTCCGCCGCCTCGACGAGGCGGGCATCTTCCTGATGATCGCGGGCTCCTACACGCCGTTCACCACCCAGATCCTGACGGGCGGCTGGTCCATCGGCATGACCGGTCTGGTCTGGACGATGGCTTGCCTGGGCATTGTCGGAAAGCTTGTGCTGCCGCGGCTGTCGGAGCGTATCTGGACTGGCGTCTACCTGGGGTTGGGCTGGACTGTGGTGTTGGCGGTGCAGCCGCTCAGCCAGAAGCTGCCGGTGACGGCGATGGCTTTGCTGGTGGCCGGCGGGCTCGTCTACACGGGCGGATGCTGGATCTTCCTCAATCAACGGCTGCCGTTTCGACGCGCGGTCTGGCATGGGTTTGTCTGCGCAGGGGCGGCCCTGCACTTCGGCGCGGTGATCGTCGGAGTCGTCCTCGTTCCCATTGGGGTTTAGCTCGCCCACCGCCAAAACGCGTTGGTCGCCGCCATCTAAAACCCGCTTCATATATGCTCGGGAATATCTCGATCAGATACAGCCGGCCGTTGAGCGCTGCGCGAGCAGGTTGATACCTGTATGGAATTCTGGTACCAAATTGCTAGTTGATACCTGATTTGGAGATCGGGTCATGCCTACATTTCGCGTCCGGGTTATCGAGGGAGGCAAGATCGTCCTCCCAGCCGCCCTCCGGCGCAAGCACGGGTTCGACGTGGGAAAGACCCTGGTGGTCGACGATTCCTCGGGCGGTGTGACCATCCGCTCGCTCGACGACGCGGTGGCGGCGGCCCAGGCGATCATGGCCAAGGTCGCGCCTCCCGACCGACTGCTCTCCGACGAGTTGATCGCCGAACGGCGGGCGGAAGCGGCGCGTGACTGACCGCTATGTGCTGGATGCCTCCGCGGTCCTATGCCTGATCCGGAACGAGCCGGGCGCCGACACGGTCAAGGCGGTCCTCGCGGACAGCAGCATCAGCGCGGTGAACCTGAGCGAAGTGATCGCCAAGATGGCCGACCTCGGCATGGACGCCGATCTGATCGACGCGGTGCTGGGTCCGCTGCAATTGCCGGTCGTCCCCTTCGACGTCGCGCAAGCGCGAGTCGCCGGCCTCATGCGGCCGGCGACGAGGTCGCTTGGACTGTCACTGGGCGACCGGGCCTGCCTCGCGCAGGCGGAGCAATCGGGCGCCACCGCCATGACGACCGACCAGGCCTGGGGGGCGTTGGGGGGAACGTCGAAGGTCGTGCTGGCGCGCTGATCCAGCGTCGTCAGGGCCAGGTTCCAACCTAGCGGGCCAGGTGGCTCTTGCCGCTCAACTTACTCGACAGGGCCTGGATCGACATCGCCGGGAAGGTGGTGAAGGTCGCGGTCTTGCGTGCGCCAAGATCGATGGAAAGGTGTGCCACCGTTTCATTGTCGGGCGCCTCGATGATGTTGAGGAAGTCATAAGCGCCGAGCAGCGCGTATTGCGCGATGAGCTTGCAGCCGAGCGCCTCGATCTCGCTATTCACGGCGATCAGTCGATCCGGTGTCTTATGCAGGGTTTCGCGACCCTCCGGCGTCAGTGTGGTCAGGAGCACATAGGTAGGCATTGGGCGTCTCCTACTTGTGGTTGCCTGCGGTGACGTTGCGTCAAGCATCGCCCGCGACGCACCGATACGCCGACGGTCGCCGACGCGCCATCCGGGATGATCGTTCGACGCAGGACCAGTTGTAAGCCGATCCTCGCACCTCTTCGTGATCCCGGTCCAGGCAGGGGCCGCCCTGCATTTCGGCGCGGTGATCGTCGGAGTCGTCCTGGTCGGTCTGCGCTAGCGCGGCGAGCCGAGCCCGAGCGCCTTCAGGATCACCGGCTTGACCAGGGACCATGACGGAGACGTGGCGGCGACCTCATCGAAGTGACTGGCGTTGGGCAGCACGAGCGTCTCGGCGGCATCGCCGCGTTCGCGAACGCGCGCGGCATAGTCCGCAGAGTCCTCTGGGACCGCGATGGCGTCGTGATCGCCGTTGATGAACACGGTTACGCTCCCGTTGAGAGTCAGCTCGATGGGCGTGGTGTCGGCAAAGACGTCTGGCCGGTCGGCCGCAGGCGCCCCAGTGATCTGAGCGATGTCGATCCCGCAGTGCGCCTTGAGGCTCGCAGCGATGGGCCGGAAGTCGCCGGACCCGCCGAGTGCGACGACCTTGTGGACCGGCAGGGGGTGGACCTCGTAGAGCGGACTCGACTTGGGCAGGCGCTCGCGTCCGGCCGACCAGAGCGCGAGCGCGGCGCCGGCGGAATGACCGACAACGACCAGGCGACCCGCATCGAGGCGGCGCGCCTTCGCCTGGCCAACCAACAGGTCCAAGGCTGATCGGACATCCAGGAAGGTCCCGGGATAGCCGCCGCCCGGCGTATCCACCCCACGATATTCAACGCTCCAGACGGCGGCGCCCTTCGCCGCCAGGGCGCTGGCCATCCCGCGCATCTGCGGCATGCCCTGATACCGGTTCGTGAAGCAGCCGCCGTGAATCACGACGACGACGGGGAAGGGGCCAGGCCCGGCCGGCTTGAAAAGCTCGACATATTGGAACGGTGACGGCCCGTAAGCGATATGCGCGGCGGGGGGCCGGTCCCTCGAGCGCCACGTAGTCGTCCAGGGTCATGGGCGCCGCGGCCCGAGCCGGGAGGGCGAGGCAAGCGATCGCGATCGCCGCGCGAACCGGCCCTTGAGTTTCACCCGCATCGGCGCGGCTCCCATATCATTCTGCAAGGATCCTCTTGACCTTCAAATTGCAATGTACTACCCTATCCGCAAATGACCAGGTCCGACCGCAACCCCGTCCCGGCCCCCCAACCCGATCCGACCGCCGCCGACCCCTCGGCGGTCGACCAGTTCGATCTGAAAGAATAGATAAATCAGATAGTTACCTCATCGCCACTCCCAAACCACCTGCCAGCAACCTGCCAAGACCCTGCCAGAAGCCAGCCAATCGCCGCCGGCCGCCTGCCGAGGCCCTGCCGCCACCCAGCCGTGAGGAACCCAGGACCTGCCCGAAGCCAGCCCAACTCCAGCCTCCCCCTGCCGAAACCTGCCTCGCGGCGCCGCAGGGCCTCTCCCCTACTTCGTGTTCTCCTGCAGGTAGGCGATCACGTCCGCCCGCTTCTGCGGGTCGCTGACGCCGATGAAGGTCATGTAGGTGCCGGGGACCGCCTTCTGGGGGTTGGCCAGGTAGGTGTAGAGTTCCTGCTCGCTCCACGTCTTGCCCGACTTCTTGTTGGCGTCGGAGTAGCGGAAGCCGGGGATCGCGCCCGCCGGCCGGCCGATGATGGCGTGCAGGGTCGGGCCGACCTTGTTCTCGCCGGCCGCCACCGAGTGGCAGCTGACACACTGGTTGAACACTTGCTTGCCGGCCGCCGGGTCGCCGTAGATCGCCTTGCCGCCGTCGACCGCGATGGCGAGCTTGAGCTTGCCGGCGCCGGGGCTGGTGGCCGTCCCATAGTCGGCGGGGCCCGCGGCGGCCGGGGCGGAGGCCGGGCTTTCGCCGGAAGCCGGCGCCTGGGAGGAGGATTGCGATGACTTCGAGCAGCCGGCGAGCGCCGCAACAACGGTCATCAACGGTGCGGCGGCGGGGAATCTGATCCTCGTCATGGGTCCTCCGAATGAGCCTGGCCGGGTTATGACGCGGCGGGCGCCAGGGTCAACTTTCGCCGGGGCGCCGGATGATCTCCACCAGCTTCGCCACGTTCTCCGGCGGCGTCTGCGGCGTGATCCCATGGCCGAGATTGAAGATGTGCGGGCCGCCGCCGAACGCCTCCAGCACCTGCCGCGCCCCCGTCTCCAGCGCCGCGCCGCCGGCGATCAGCAGCTGCGGATCGAGGTTGCCCTGCAGGGCCATGCCGGCGGGCGCCTCCTTCCGCGCGAAGGCGGCCGGGGTCTGGATGTCGACGCCGAGCGCCGTGACGCCGGTCTCCCGGGCGTAGCGGCCGATGAGGGCGCCGGCCCCGCGCGGGAAGCCGATCACCGGCGCGGTGACGCCCAGCGCCCGCAGCCGCGCCATCACCGCCGCGGTCGGCTTCAGGATCACCCGCTCGAACAGCGGTTCGGGAAGGCTCTCCGACCAGCTCTCGAAGATCTGCAGGCAGTCGGCGCCGGCGGCGACCTGGGCCGCCAAATGCCGCGCCGTCGCTTCCGCCACCACCGCCAGCAGGGCGTCGACGTCGGCCGGCCGTTCGTAGGCGGCGCGCCGGCAGCGGTCCTTGTCGCCCCCCCGCCCCTGGATCATGTAGGTCGCCACCGTCCACGGGCCGCCGGCGAAGCCGATCAGGGTGGTCTTCTGCGGCAGGGTGGCGCGCAGGCGCTCGACCGTCTCGTAGACGGGGGCCAGATGCCCGGTCACCCCTTCCGGATCGCCGAAGGACCAGGCGGCCTCGTCCAGCAGCGGCTCGAGCCGCGGTCCCTCGCCCTGCACGAACCACACCTTGCGGCCGAGGGCGTCGGGGATGACCAGGATGTCGGAGAACAGGATCGCCGCGTCGAGGTCAAATCGCCGCAGCGGCTGCATCACCGCCTCGACCGCCAGGGCCGGGGTGTAGCAGAAGTCCAGGAAATCCTTGGCCCGGCCCCGCAATTCCCAGTACTCGGGCAGGTAGCGGCCGGCCTGGCGCATGATCCACACCGGCGGCGGGTCCACTCGCCCGCCGCCCAGAACCCGCATCATCGCTTTATCGGTCATGCCGGGTCCCCTAATGGGTCGAAAGCCTCTTGACGACTCCCCGCCGCCGCCGAACTGAGACCTTCATGCCCGTCACACACGCCCAGATGGCCAACGCCATCCGCTTCCTCAGCCTCGACGCGGTGGAGAAAGCCAAGAGCGGCCACCCCGGCATGCCCATGGGCATGGCCGACGTCGCCACCGTGCTCTTCACCAGGTTCCTGAAGTTCGACCCGGAGATCCCCGGCTGGCCCGACCGCGACCGGTTCGTGCTGTCGGCCGGCCACGGCTCGATGCTGCTCTATTCCCTGCTCCATCTCACCGGCTACCCGGGCATGACCATCGGGGAGATCGAGCGCTTCCGCCAGCTGGGCTCGAAGACGCCCGGCCACCCGGAACATGGCCACACCGTGGGGGTGGAGACCACCACCGGGCCCCTCGGCCAGGGCCTGGGGGCCTCGGTCGGCATGGCGCTGGCCGAGCGCATGCTGGCGGCGCGGTTCGGCGCGGAGCTGGTCGACCACCACACCTACGTGGTCGCCGGCGACGGCTGCCTGATGGAGGGGATCAGCCATGAGGCCATCGACCTCGCCGGCCACCTGCGGCTCGGGCGCCTGATCGTGCTGTGGGACGACAACGGGATCTCCATCGACGGCCCGACCTCGCTTGCCACATCCACCGACCAGGTGAAGCGCTTCGCCGCCAGCGGCTGGCACGTCCAGGCCATCGACGGCCACGACCCCTCCGCCATCGCCCGCGCCCTGAGGAAGGCCAAGGCCGATCCACGCCCCTCGATGATCGCCTGCCGCACCACGATCGGCTTCGGCGCCCCGACCAAGGCCGGCACCGAGGGCGCCCACGGATCGGCGCTCGGCCCGGCCGAGGTGGCGGCGACGCGCGAGGCGCTCGGCTGGCCGCACGCGCCGTTCGTCGTCCCCGCCGAGATCCTCGCCACCTGGCGCAAGGCGGGCCGGCCGGGCGCGCGGGCGCGAGCCGCCTGGGAGGAGCGCCTCGCCGCCTCCCCCGCGCGCGAGCGCTTCGCCGACGCTCTGGCCGGACGCCTGCCGGCCCAGGTCGAGATCGACCTCATGGCCCACGCCGCCGAGCTGGTGGAGAGCCGGCCCAACATCGCCACGCGCAAGGCTTCGGAGAACGCGCTGAACGTGATCAACGCCGCCACCGACCTCACCGTCGGCGGCTCGGCCGACCTCACCCACTCCAACTTCACCATCACCAAGGGCATGACTTCGGTCACCGCCGACGATTTCACCGGCCGCTACATCCGCTACGGCGTCCGCGAGCACGGCATGGCGGCGGCGATGAACGGCCTCGCCGTCCACGGCGGCTTCGTCCCCTATGGCGGCACCTTCCTGGTGTTCGCCGACTACGCCCGCGGCGCCATCCGCCTAGCGGCGCTGATGAAGCAGCGGGTGATCTATGTGCTGACCCACGACTCGATCGGCGTCGGCGAGGATGGCCCCACCCACCAGCCGGTGGAGCACCTGGCCTCGCTCCGCGCCATGCCGAACCTGATCGTCATGCGCCCGGCCGATGCGGTGGAGACCGCCGAGTGCTACGCCGCCGCCCTGGCGGAGCGGAACGCCCCCTCGGCGCTGGCCCTCTCGCGGCAGAACCTGCCGACGCTACGCCTTGCCGCCGACGGGGTGAACCGCTCGGCCAGGGGCGCCTATGTCCTGCGCGAAGCGCGCGGCCGTCGCGCCGCCACCCTGCTGGCGACCGGCTCGGAGGCGCACATCGCCGTCGCCGCCGCCGAGACCCTGGCGACCGAGGGGGTCGACGTCGCCGTCGTCTCCATGCCCTCGTGGGAGCTCTTCGAGCGCCAGCCGCAGGCCTACCAGGATGAGGTGCTCGGCGATGCGCCACGCATCGGCGTCGAGGCGGCGCTGCGCTTCGGCTGGGACCGCTGGATCGGCCCGGAGGGGGTCTTCGTCGGCATGGCCGGCTTTGGCGAATCCGCGCCCGGCGGCGCGCTCTTCGCCCACTTCGGCCTCACCGCCGAGGCGGTCGCCGCCGCCGCCCGCGCGGTGGTCGGGGCGGCGGCGCGGAACGCCGCCTGACCGTGACCCGCAACCCGCTCATCATCTCCCCCTCGATCCTCGCCGCCGACTTCGCGCGCCTGGGGGCGGAGATCGGCGATGTCATCGCCGCCGGCGCCGACTGGATCCATGTCGACGTGATGGACGGCCACTTCGTCCCCAACATCACCATCGGCCCGGACGTGCTGGAACGCCTGCGGCCCTGCACCGACCGCACGATGGACGTCCACCTGATGATATCGCCGGTGGACCCCTACCTGAAGCGCTTCGCCGAGGCCGGCGCGGACATCATCACCGTCCACGTCGAGGCGAGCCCGCACATCCACCGCACGCTGCAGGCGATCCGCGACCTCGGCAGGCAGGTGGGGGTGACGCTCAACCCGGGAACGCCGGTCGCCAGCCTGGAGAGCGTGATCGGCATGGTCGACATGGTGCTCGTGATGTCGGTCAACCCGGGCTTCGGCGGCCAGAAGTTCATCGACGGGGCTCTCGAGCGGGTGAAGGCGATCCGCGCCATGGCGGGCGGAAAGCCGATCCGCATCGAGGTCGACGGCGGGGTGATCCCCGAGAACGCCGGGCGCCTCGCCGCCGCCGGCGCCGACACCCTGGTCGCCGGCTCGGCCGTCTTCAAGGGCGGCCGCGCCGCCTACGCCGCCAACATCGCCGCCCTGCGCGCCGCCGCCGAACAGGGACTCAACGCCGGAGTGACCTCCATCCCATGACCCAGACCTTCGATCTCGCCGGCCGCGTCGCCCTGATCACCGGCGCCTCCTCCGGATTGGGCGCACGGATGGCCCGGGTGCTGGCGGCCAGCGGCGCCAAGGTCGCCCTCGCCGCCCGGCGGGCGGATCGGCTGGAGGCGCTGGCGGCGGAGATCACGGCGGCGGGGGGGCGGGCCCACGCGGTCGCCATGGACGTCACCGACGAGGCTTCGGTGATCGCCGGCTATGACGCCGCCGAGGCGGCGCTCGGGCCGGTGGACACGGTGTTCGCCAACGCCGGCATGAACAACCGCGCCCTCGCCGCCGAGATCACCGTCCAGGCGTGGAACGAGATGATGGCGATCAACCTGACGGGCGTCTTCCTCACCGCCCGCGAGGGGGCCCGGCGGATGATGGCGGCCGGCTCGCGCGAGAGCGGCCGCGGGCGGATCATCCTGATCGCCTCGATCGGCGCGGTGAAGGTGCTGCCCGGCCTCACCGCCTACTGCACCTCCAAGGCGGCGGTGCTGATGATGGGCAAGTCCCTCGCCCGCGAGTGGGCCAACCGCGGCATCAACGTCAACACCATCTGCCCCGGCTACGTCCTCACCGAGCTCAACGCCGACTGGTTCGGCGAGGAGGGCGGCAAGAAGCAGATCGCCGGCTTCCCCCGCCGCCGCCTGATGGACGAGGAGGACCTCGACGCCATGGCCCTCTACCTCGCCTCCGACGCCTCCAGAGCCATCACCGGCTCGGTCTTCACGCTGGACGACGGCCAGACGCTGTGAGTCCCTCTCCCAGAGGGAGAGGGAGGGGCCCGGCGCAGCTGGGAGGGTGAGGGGTTATAACCTCCGCCATTCTAACCCCTCACCTTCCCACGCCTATGGCGCGGGCCCCTTCCTCTCCCTCCGGGAGAGGAGCCCTACCCATCCTCCACGATCATCCGCGCCGCCTTTTCGGCGATCATCATCGTCGGGGAGTTGGTGTTGCCGGAGGTGATGCGCGGCATGGCCGAGGCGTCCGCCACCCGCAGCCGCTCGACGCCGATGACGCGGAGCCGCTCGTCGAGCACCGCGAGCGGATCGGAGGGAAGGCCCATCTTGGCCGTCCCCACCGGATGGAAGATCGTCGTCCCCAGCGCCCGGGCCGCCGCCAGCAGCTCGGCGTCCGTGGTCGCCGCCGCGCCCGGCCGGTGCTCCTGCGGCGAGAACCGCCGCAGCGGCGGCTGGGCGACGATCCGGCGCACCAGCCGCAGGGACGCGACCGCGACCCGCTCGTCCTCGGGCGTCGAGAGATAGTTGGGCTGGATCACCGGCGGGGCGGCGGGATGGGGGCCGGCGGCGTGGATGCTGCCCCGGCTGGTCGGCCGCAGGTTGGCGACGCTGATGGTGATCGCCGCGAAGCGGTGCAGCGGCTCGCCGAAACGGTCCAGCGACAGGGGCTGGACGTGGAACTGCAGGTTCGGCGTCGCCTGGTCCGCCGAGGAGCGGGCGAAGGCCCCCATCTGCGAGGGAGCCATGGACATCGGCCCGCGCCGCGTCAGGGCGTACTCCAGCGCCATCAGCGGCCGCCGCCACAGGGAGGCGTAGAGGGTGTTGAGGGTCGCAACGCCGCTCACCCGGTAGTAGGGGCGGATCTGCAGATGGTCCTGCAGGTTCTCGCCGACGCCCGGGGCGTGCCGCACCGTCTCCACGCCCAGCGCCGACAGCCGCGCGCCGTCGCCGACGCCGGAGAGCTCGAGGAGCTTGGGGGTATTCACCGCCCCCGCCGCCAGCACCACCTCGCCCCGCGCCCGCGCCTCGTGCGTCTCGCCGCCCCGCGTCCAGGCGACGCCGACGGCGCGGCCGCCCTCGATCAGCACCCGGCTCGCCAGGACCCCGGTCTCCAGCCTGAGGTTCGGCCGCTTCAGCACGGGCTTCAGGAACCCCCGCGCCGCGCTCCAGCGCAGCCCGGCCTTCTGGTTCACCTGGAAGTAGCCGACGCCCTCGTTGTCGCCGGCGTTGAAGTCGAGCGTCGCCGGGATCCCTTCCAGCGCCGCCGCCTCGGCGAAGGCGTCCAGCACAGCCCAGCGCATCCGCGGATGCTCCACCCGCCACTCGCCGCCGCTGCGGTGGAGGGGACCGCGGGCGTCGATGTGGTCCTCCTGCGCCAGGAACAGAGGGACGACGTCGTTCCAGCCCCAGCCTGCGAGGCCGAGCTGGCGCCAGCCGTCGTAGTCGGCGGCCTGTCCGCGCATGTAGATCATGGCGTTGATCGCCGAACAGCCGCCGATCACCTTGCCGCGCGGATAGGCGAGCCGCCGGCCGTCCAGGCCCGGAATGGCTTCCGTCTCGTACATCCAGTCGGCGCGGGGATTGCCGATGGAGAACAGGTAGCCGACCGGGATGTGGAACCAGATCCAGTCGTCGTCCCCGCCCGCCTCCAGCACCAGCACCCGGCTCTTGGGATCGGCCGAGAGGCGGTTGGCCAGGACGCAGCCCGCCGAGCCGGCCCCGACGACGATATGGTCGAAGGTCTCGGCCATCCTGCCGGGCTAGAGCCCGGCGAGCAGGCCGGCGAAGGCCAGCGTGGTGCGGTCTTCCAGGTAGGGCCCGATGATCTGCGCCCCGATCGGCAGTCCCGCCCTGGTCGCCCCGATCGGAACGGCTGTCGCCGGCAGGTTGGCCAGGGTCGCCATGCCGGGCCAGGCGACCTGGGCGACGTAAGGGGTCACCTCGCCGTCGATGACGTGGGTGCGCTCGTCGAACTCGCCGGTCTGGTGCTCGAAGGCGACCACCCCCATCACCGGGGCGATGACCACGTCGAAGGTCTCGAAGAGGGCGCCCCACTGGCGGCGCACGGCCAACTGGTGGTCGAGCGCGGTCATCCAGGCGTGGCTGTTCATCAGGTCCAGGGCCGAGACCGGCGGGGTCGGGCCGCCGCGCGACATGACCGTCGTCAGGATGCCCCGGTAGAGGGCCTGGGCGGCCGCGAGGTCGGGCAGGCGCTTGCTCTCGCGCTCCACCCGCGCGCCCGCCCCCTCGAGCTTCCGCGCCAGCTCGCCCAGCGCCGCGCGGATCTCGCCGTCGAGCCTGGCGTCCGGGTGGCTGTCGATCATCAGCACCCGGAAGTCCTTCAGCGCGTTGTGGCGGGCCGGCGGCAGATCGACCTTGTAGCCCGTCGCCTCCTCGTCGGCGGGGCCGGCGGTGATGTCCAGCGCCAGGATCAGGTCCTCGACGCTGCGCGCCATCGGCCCCACGCA
>Ga0070730_10001977_pt1 | contig 19010 bp, 13 predicted proteins | sample Coa_R1_3_FD_66447 | JGI IMG/M metagenome (GOLD analysis project Ga0070730, IMG submission 66447) | Surface soil microbial communities from Centralia Pennsylvania, which are recovering from an underground coalmine fire - Coalmine... | ecosystem: Environmental > Terrestrial > Soil > Unclassified ... | reverse complement strand
GGACTGCAGGTACAGCGGGTCTTCATTGACGAACGCGCCGGTCAGCCTGGCGACCGCGCGGGCGTCGGCGCTGTGCCCCAGCGGGAAGGTGAGGCCGTGCTTGGCGGTGAACTCCGCGGTGGTCTGCTCGTCGTCGACCCAGAGCGCGGCCACCCGGATGCCGGCCTGGGTCAGGGAATCCCCGGCTCGCCGGAACGCGCGCAGCTGGACGGTGCAGTAGGGGCACCACGCTCCGCGGTTGAACAGCACGACCCCGAACTCGCCCGCGAACGAACCGGGAACCTGGATCGCCTGCGCGCCGGGAAGGTTGAGGGTCAGCTGGGGGAACGTGTCGCCCGGGTGCAGCAGGGGCATGGCCTGGCTCCTTGTGAATGTCGTCGCGTGAATCCGTCCACACAGTTAGCGCGGCTCACGGCTGCCGGTCTTACCCCGTCGCTGCCGACAAGCGACCCGATGCACCGGGGCCGCGGTTATCTCACCTGAACGAGTAAGACCTGCCTGCCCCCGGGACGCCAACAGACGTGAGCAGACGGCGTCGGTACCGACGCCGTCGACCGGATCCGGCTTCGCCGGAGGAAAGAGCAGCAGATGAAGTTCGTGTCACATCGGCGCAGGCAGAGGGCCGCCCTGGCCCACCATGCCAAACCAGAAGCACGGCACATCCTGAAACAAGGCCGGTCGGGCGCGCTAATTCTCGGCTTGGCGGCCGCAGCGGCCCTGGCGGCGCCCGCGGCTGCCTCGGCGTCGGCCAGTGCCTCACCGGTGGTGGGGCATGTCTACGTCAACGACAACACGAAGGGAACCAACACGATCGGGGCCTTCGACGAGAACCCGGACGGCTCGCTGACCCCCCAGCCCGGGTCCCCGTTCCCGGCCGGCGGGGCCGGGACCGGCACCGGGCTGGCCGATCAGGGCGCGATCCAGATCACCCCGGACGGCAGGTTCGTGATCGCGGTCGACGCGGGGAGCAACCAGATCTCGGTGCTGCGGATCCTGGGTAACGGCTCCCTGAGCCTGGTGCCCGGGGGCGTCGTCTCCTCTGGCGGAACCCTGCCCGACAGCGTGGCGGTCCACGGCAACCTGGTGTACGTGGCCAACTCCGGGAACGGCGGCAGCAACTACACGGGCTTCCGCCTGCGCCCCGACGGCCGGCTCGATCCCATCCCCGGGTCCACCGTCACGCTGGCCGCCAACGCCGCCCCCGCTGACGTGCTGTTCAACGGCACCGGCACCGCCCTGGTCGGCACCGAGGTGGGAACCTCGCTGATCGACAGCTTCACCGTCGGCTCGGACGGGCGGCTGACCGCCGCTCCCGCCTCGCCGTTCCCGGCCCAGGGCGTCGGCCCGTTCGGCAGCGAGTTCAGCCCGGCCAACCCCGGCCAGCTGTTCGTGTCCAACGCCCACAACGGCGCCGGGCTCGGCACGATCTCGGCGTTCACCGATGCCGCGGACGGCACGCTGACCCCGGTCGCGGGCTCCCCGTTCGCCGACCAGCAGACCGCGCCGTGCTGGGTGGAGATCACCCATGACGGCCAGTTCCTGTTCACCGTGAACACCGGATCCGGCGAGATCTCCCGCTACCAGATCGCCCCCGGCGGCACGCTGACCCTGCTCGGCAGCACGCCGGTCGGCCAGACCGGCGGCGTCGGCGCGGTCGACGCCCGGCTCAGCCCGGACGGCCGCTTCCTGTACGTGGACGAGAGCCGGATCGGCGCCGTCGGCACCTTCGCCGTCAACGGCGGCAACCTGACCGAACTGGCCAACTCCCCGGCCTCGCTGCCCGCCGGCGCCACGCCCGCAGGCATCGCCGCCAGCTAGCCCTCCGGCCAGGCGTGACCGGAGCCGCAGCTAGATCCGGCGGCTCCGGTCACGGCCCTGTGGATCACCAGAATCTGGCGACGACCTCTCACCTTCCCGGCGGCGAACCTGAACATGTCCGCAGTGACCAGAGGTCCGTCAGAACGGAGATCGTAATGTCTGAGGCCAGGAACGCCGACGGCCAGATGTCGGTACAGACCGTGATGTCTGAAGCTCCGCAACGCGGTGGCGCCCTCGAGCGCGGCCTGCTGATCGGCGGGAAAAGCGTCCCGGCGAGCTCGGGCAAGCTCGCCGACGACGTCTCTCCGTGGGACGGCGAGATCTACGCGCGCGTCGCCGCCGGCACGCCGGCGGACATCACCCGGGCGGCAGACGCGGCCCAGGCCGCGTTCCCTGCCTGGTCGGCGATGGGGGCGTTCGAGCGGCGCGAGATCTTCCTGCGGGCCGCCGACGTGATGGCCAGGCGTAGCGAGGAGGCGATCGTCGCGCTGGCCCGGGAGACCGGGGCATCCCGGCTGTTCGCGGGGTTCAACCTGGCGTTCTGCATCCAGGTGCTGCGCGAGGCCGCGGCGGCGGCCACCCGTCCGATGGGTGAGCTGCTGCCGACCTCGATCCCGGGTGCCTACTCGATCGCCCAGCGGATCCCCTTCGGCGTGGTGGGGGCGATCTCACCGTGGAACGCGCCGCTGGTCCTCGGCACCCGGTCCATCGCCATACCGCTGGCCGTCGGCAACACCGTGGTGATGAAGCCGAGCGAGGACGCCCCGATCACGTGCGGGCTGCTGCTGGCCGACGTCCTGACCGAGGCCGGGCTCCCGGCCGGGGTCCTTAACGTGGTCACCAACGACCTGGCCGAGGCCGGCGACGTGGTCGCCGCCCTCATCGCCGACCCGCGGGTGCGGATGGTGAATTTCACCGGCTCGACCAACGTCGGGCGCATCATCGGGGTCCAGGCCGCCCAGCAGCTCAAGCCGGCGGTCCTCGAGCTCGGCGGGAAGAACCCGCTGATCATCCTGGAGGACGCCGACCCGGACCTCGCGGTCGACGCCGCCGTCTTCGGGGCGTTCATGAACTCCGGGCAGCTCTGCATGTCAACCGACCGGATCATCATCCACCAGAGCCTGGTCGAGGCGTTCATCCCGAGGTACGTGGAGCGCGTCAAGGCGCTGCCGGCCGGCGACCCCGCCGATCCCGCCACGATCGTCGGACCCCTCATCAACACGCGCGGCGCGCAGCGCATCTCGAAGCTCGTCCACGACGCCGCCGCCAAGGGGGCCACCCTGCTCACCGGCGACGGAACGATCGAGGGCCCGAACGGAACGCTCATCAGGCCGGTCGTGCTCACCGGCGTGACCACCGACATGGACATCTACGCCTCGGAGATCTTCGGGCCCGCGGTCGTCATCCACCCCGTCGACTCGACCGACGCCGCCATTGACCTGGCCAACGACACCGAATACGGGCTGACCGGCGGGGTCATCACCCGCGACCTCAACGCCGCCCTGGACGTCGTCTCACGCGTCCGGTCCGGGATCATCCACATCAACGACCAGGGCATCGCCGATGAACCCATGGCCCCCTTCGGCGGCGTGAAGAACTCCGGTTACGGCAAGTTCGGCGGCACGGCCGGCATCGCGTCGTTCACCGAGCAGCGCTGGGTCACGATCCAGCACAGCGGTCGGCCCGCCTACCCGTTCTAAGGAGGACCCGCAGTCCGGCCAGCCGATGCCTTCGGCTACTCGAAGGCCTCGGGGGGCGGGCAGGCGCACATCAGGTTCCTGTCGCCGTACGCCTGGTCGATGCGGCGGACCGGCGGCCAGTACTTGGCGCGGCGGTCGACGCCGGGCGGGAACGCCGCCTCTTCCTGCCGGTAGGGGTGCTTCCACTCCCCCGCGATGAGCATCTCGGCGGTGTGCGGGGCATTCTTCAGCGGGTTGTCGTGGGCGTCGTACTCCCCGGCGTTCACCCGCGCGATCTCGGCCCTGATCGCGATCATCGCCTCGCAGAAGCGGTCGAGCTCGTGCAGGTTCTCGCTCTCGGTCGGCTCGACCATGAACGTGCCCGCGACCGGGAACGACATGGTGGGCGCGTGGAACCCGTAGTCGATCAGCCGCTTGGCCACGTCCTCGACGCCGACCCCGGTCTGCTGGGCCAGCGGGCGCAGGTCGATGACGCACTCGTGGGCGACCAGCCCGTTCCGCCCCTTGAACAGGACGGGGTAGTGCGGGGCGAGCCGCTTGGCCACGTAGTTCGCCGACAGCACCGCGACCTGGGTGGCCCGGCGCAGCCCGGCCTCGCCCATCATCGCGACGTACGCCCAGGAGATCGGCAGGATGCCGGCCGACCCGTAGGGCGCCGCCGCGACGGGACCGCTGCGCCCGCGCCCGGGCAAGAACTCCGCCAGGTGCCCGCGGACGGCGACGGGGCCCACGCCGGGGCCGCCGCCGCCGTGCGGGATGCAGAACGTCTTGTGCAGGTTCAGGTGCGAGACGTCGGCGCCGAACGAGGGCAGGGTGGCGACCCCGGCCAGCGCGTTGAAGTTCGCGCCGTCGATGTACACCTGGCCGCCCGCGGCGTGCACCGCGTCGCTGATCGCGGTCACGTTCTGCTCGTAGACCCCCGCCGTGGACGGATAGGTCAGCATGATCGCGGCCACTCTTCCCTCGTGGGCCTCCAGCTTGCCGGTCAGGTCGCCGAGGTCGACGGCGCCGTCGGAGTCGCACTTGACCACGATCACGCGCAGCCCGGCCAGCACCGCGCTGGCCGCGTTGGTGCCGTGCGCCGACTCGGGGATCAGGCAGACATCACGGTCCTGCTCGCCGCGCGAGGCGTGGTAGCCCCTGATCGCGAGCAGGCCGGACAGCTCGCCCTGCGAGCCGGCGTTCGGCTGGATGGAGACCGCGTCGTAGCCGGTGAGCCTGGCCAGCCGGACCTCGAGCGACTCGATCAGCTCCAGGTAACCGCCGGCCTGCGGCGCCGGGGTGAACGGGTGCAGCCCGGCGAATTCCGGCCAGCTGATGGGCTCCATCTCGGCCGCCGCGTTCAGCTTCATCGTGCACGAGCCGAGCGGGATCATCGATCGGTCCAGGGCGATGTCGAAGTCGGCGAGCCGGCGCAGGTACCGCAGCATCGCGGTCTCGCTCCGGTGCGTGCTGAACACCGGATGCGTGAGGAACGCCGAGGTGCGGAGCAGCCCGGCAGGCAGGGCGTCGGGCTCGGCCGCGGACAGCTCCACGCCGGCGGGGTGCTCCACCCGGCAGATCGCGGCTACGACGTCCCGCAGGTGCTCATCGGTGGTGGTCTCGTCGCAGCTGACCTGCAGCGCGCCGTCCGGCGCGAGGTACAGGTTGTACCCCGCGGCCCGGGCCCGGTTCAGGGCGTGGGTGGCCTCCTCCCGTCCGCCGTCGAAGGCGATCCTGACGGTGTCGAAGGAGTCACCAACGATCGTTCGGCAGCCAAGGTCGCGCAGGGTGGCGGCCAGGACCGCGGCGCTACGGTGCACGCCCCGGGCGATGGTGGCCAGCCCGTCGGGTCCGTGGTAGGCGGCGTACATGGCGGCGGTCACCGCCAGCAGGACCTGTGCCGTGCAGATGTTGCTGGTGGCCTTCTCCCGGCGGATGTGCTGCTCACGGGCCTGCAGCGCGAGGCGGTAGGCGGGCCGGCCCTCAGCGTCCACGGACACCCCGACCAGCCGACCGGGGAGCTGGCGCTTCAGCGGGTCGGTGACCGCCATGTAGCCCGCGTGCGGGCCGCCGAACCACATCGGCACGCCGAACCGCTGGGTGGAGCCCACGGCGATGTCCGCGCCCATCTCGCCGGGCGGCCTGAGCAGGGTCAGCGCCAGCAGGTCGGCGGCCACCGCGGCCAGCGCACCGCGGTGGTGCGCCGCCTCGATCAGCGGCGCGAGGTCGCGGATCCGGCCCGATGCGCCGGGGAACTGCAGCAGGACGCCGAACAGGTCGGGCTGGGCGGCAATCTCCTCGGCCGTGACTTCGGCGACGACGAGGTGGATGCCGAGGGGTTCGGCGCGGGTGTGCAGGACGGCCAGTGTCTGCGGCAGGCAGTCGGCGTCGGCGAGGAAGGTCAGGCCGGGCTTGGCCCGGCGGGCCAGCGTCATCGCCTCGGCGGCGGCGGTGGCCTCGTCGAGCAGCGACGCGCCGGCCCAGGGCAGCTCGGTCAGGTCCGCGATCATGGTCTGGAAGTTGAGCAGCGCCTCGAGCCGGCCCTGCGAGATCTCCGGCTGGTACGGGGTGTAGGCGGTGTACCAGGCGGGGTTCTCCAGCACGTTGCGGCGGATGACGGCCGGGGTGATCGTGCCGTAGTAGCCCAGGCCGATCATCGAGGTCAGCACCTGGTTCCGGTCGGCCATCCGGCGCAGCTCCGCCTGCGCCTGCGTCTCGGTCAGCGGTTCCGGCAGGCCGAGCTGCCCGGCCTGGACTCCTGCGGTCCCCTCGGGCAGGGCGGCCCTGGTGAGCTCGTCGAGTGAGGCATAGCCCAGGGCGTCGAGCATGCGCCGCTGGTCGGCCTCGGACGGCCCGATGTGGCGTGCGGCGAAATCTGTCATTCGGAGAGCCTCCCGGACGAGCGCGGTCACTGGCTCCCCGTCTGTCACGGCCTGCGTGAGGCCGCTTCAGAGTGCCTGTCCCGCCCGGTTCTTGGGCCTGAGAGGTTCCGGGGATGTTGCCCCTTCGGCGTCCGCGCGGCTCGCGCTGGATCTCTCCCGGCCGGTGTCATCGGCACCTTCGATGGTACCCGAGTTGGACCAGATGGTGGGACAGGCCGTCACGTGGCGCCGCACCCGTCACCTGGCGCGGCGGCTGGCGGGCGCTAGTCGGGGGCGGGAACCAGGGCGAGCTCCTCGATCCGCTCGGCGAGCGCCAGGGCCGTCGGCGGCCGGTCGGCCGGGTTGGGGGTGATGGCCCAGGCGATGACCTCCCTGGCCTGCGGGTCCAGGGTCTCGGCGATGACCGGCGGGTGCGACACGACGCGGCGCATGGCCAGCAGCGGGTCGGCGGAGGGCAGCTCACCGTAGAGCCCCTGGCCGGCCAGGGCGTAGTGCAAGGTGGCGCCCAGGGAGAACACGTCACTGGCCCGCGAAGGGCGGTCGCCGCGGATCAGGTGCGGATCGACGTACCCGATGTCGCCCGCGGGCCCCATCCCGGTGATGGTGATACCCGGTTTGAGCACGTGGCTCAGGCCGAGGTCGGCCAGCTTGCCCCCGCCCGAGTGCAGCAGGACGTTGCCCGGCTTGATGTCGCGGTGGGCGATCCCGGCCTCGTGCAGCGCGTGGGTCGCGCGGGCCGCGTGGGCCATCGCGGCCAGGGACCAGGCCCGGCCGGGCGGCTGGGCGGGCCTGGCCAGCGAGCCGGCGGGCAGGTACTCCATGGAGTAGTACACCTCGTCGCCCTGCTGGCCCGCGTCGTAGAGGCTCACCAGGTACGGCGAGCTGACCGCGGCGAACGCCGCCAGCTCGCGGTGCGCCCACCTGAACACGTCCTGGCTGCTCCCGCCGGACAGCACCTTCACCGCCACGAACTCGGCCGTGACGGGCAGGCGCTTGGGCGGATGCGCGAGGTAGAACACTCCGTGGCTGCCGGCTCCGAGCCGCTGCACGAATCTGTAGTCGGCGATGCCGCCGCGTTCGTCTGTCATGGTCGTTGCTGCCTTCCTGGCTCCAGCGCGGAGACCGGGCTAGCTATCTCGGGGCGGTCATCGATGTCCTCGCTGCTGCCCGCCCTCACCGTCAGGTGTACGCCGGTCACGACGGCCGCGGCACCTTCCTCGCCGGCGATGAGCAGGGCGCCCTCGGGCGGCGGACCGCTACTGGCGTGGATGCCCCTGCTGATAAGTTCTGCGACGTCGCTGCGGCTCCGCCGCCCTTCCGCCCCGGCCAGCACGAGCTCCAGGTGCCTGGCCGTGGCCAGGTGAGCGGCGACGTCGAGGGCGGCCGCGCCGTCGGGCCGCTGGCCGGCGTAGACGGCTACGGCGCTCGGGTCGCCTGGCCCGGGTGCGCGGGAGCTGACCAGGCGGGTCCGGCCCTCCGCCCGGATGGCCTCGTACGCCCGGTCTTGGTACGCCTCGTGGGCGGAGTCGAGGACGAGGGTGTCGGGCTCGGCGGCGGCGACGTAGGCCGCCAGCTCGCCGGGTACGTCGTCGCTGAAGCGGGACAGCACGAGCGCCGGGGCGCCGCGCGCCGCCGCCCGCTCGGCGAGCGCGTGCAGCTGGCCCATGATGAGGGTCATCTGCATCAGCTCACCGCCCAGGCCCGCGCCGACTTCCAGCCGTTTCTCCGCTCGCTGCGAGACGAGATGGACGAGGGCCAGCTGGCTGCCCGGGCGCGTGGCCGCGAGGTCGGCTCCGATGTCGACCAGGGGTCCGGCGGTCTCGGGCTGGTCGACCAGCACGAGGATCCGGTGCGCCGGGCCGCCGGCGAGCAGCGCCCGGTCCGCGGCAGCCTTGTCTCGCTCCATGATCCGGTCCGGGTAGATCCACTTCAGCAGCGGCCCGCTCATCGCGGTCGTGACCAGGGCCATGATCACCATCAGGGTGTACAGCCGCTGGTCCAGGATTCCCAGCTGGAGCCCGACGCCGAGGACGACGAGTTCGGTCAGGCCCCGGGTGTTCATCAGCGTGGCGATCGCGCCCGCGTTGCGGCCCCGGACCCCGTTGAGCACGGCGCCCACGTAGGAGCCGATCAGCTTCCCGCCGATGGCGACCACCAGGATCGCGGCCAGTTCCACCAGCCCGGAGCTACGGATCTTGGACAGGTCGATGCTCAGCCCGGACACCACGAAGTAGATCGGGAGCAGCACCAGGACGCTGACCTGCTCGAGGCGGTCGAGGATGGCCTCGCGCAGGGCCAGGGCGCCTTCGCGGGGCATCACGATGCCGAACAGGAACGCGCCGAAGATGAAGTGCAGGCCCATCCAGTTGGTGGCGTAACAGGAGAGCAGCAGCAGGCCCAGCACCGTGGCCAGGATGTTCGGGGTGAGCCGGCCCGCCAGCTGGTAGGCCCGGGTGAGCTGGTGGAGCAGCGGCCGGACGAGCAGGAACATCGCGGCGGCGTACGGGATGGCCAGCAGCACCTTCCACGGCGCGCCGCCCGAGGCGAGGCCGACCACCACGGCCAGCAGCGTCCAGGCGAGCACGTCCGCGATCGCGGCGCTGGCCAGCGCGATCCCGCCGATGCGGGTCCGGTGCAGGCCCCGGTCGGTCAGGATGCGGGCCAGGACGGGGAACGCGGTGGCGGACATCGCGACCCCGATGAACAGCGCGAAGGTGGAGACGCGGTGCACGCCGTGGCGGTGGGCCAGCCAGATGCCCAGGAGCGCCCCGAGTACCAGGGGCAGGGCCACTGACCCGGCCGATACCCCGGCGGCGACCCGCTCACGGCCCCTGATGAGGCGCAGGTCCACTTCGTAGCCGACCACGAACATGAAGAAGACCAGGCCGATGTCGGCCAGGGCGGTCAGCGGCGAGATCAGCGGCTTCGGGAACAGGGCATGGGTGATGTGTGCGTGGAAGAACGTGGGCCCGAGCAGGATCCCGGCGAAGATCTCGCCGAGCACCGGAGGCTGCCCGAGGCGCCTCGCGATGATGCCGAGCAGCCTGGCCAGGATGATGATGATCGCCACGTCGGCCAAGAGCAACTGGACCGCGCTCAGGCTCATGGTCCGCCCCCCTTCTCCTCCCGGTAACTCACCGGTGACGATGCGAGTCGTACCGGAGCGCGTAGGAGTCGCCCAGCCGGATCTGAGAGCCCGCGACCAGGGGAGTTCGGACGTTCGGCGCCAGCTTCGTGCCCGTGGTCTCGCCGGGGAGGACGAGGAGCGTGCCGTTGGCGGAATTGAGGTCGGTGACGAAGACATTCCAGCCGTCCAGTTCCACGCGGGCGTGGATCCGGGACACCAGATCGGGGGCGCCGCCGAGCCGCAGGGGCCTGGCGCGGCCTTCGGCCACCGCCTTGTCCAGGGTGGGCTCCCGCCCCACCACGTAATCGGTATCGAGCTGGCACACCGAACCGTCGTCCAGGACGAGAACGCCCAGCGGCGGCCGCCTGCCTTCCTGGGGCACCTTGGTCAGCTGGGCCATCCCGATGCCGCAGACCGCGCAATAACGCGCCTCCGGGTCGTCGAAATGCCCGTTCTTGCAGTAGATGCCCATGACGACCGGGGCCAGGCCTTCGGCGGGGCTGAGGGCCTGGTCGCCTAGCGGTTCCGCGCCCAGCGGCAGCGGGTCACGCGGGGGCATCTCCTCGACGGGTGCACCGCCCAGCGGCAGCGAGACGAAGTCCCCGCCGTAGTCGGCCTGCTCAACCGGGGGCGCACCCCACTGGTACGCCTCCTGCCCGTACGGGTCGCCCAGCCCCTGGGGCCTGGCCTCGAAGGGAGCGCCCGGCTCGCCGAAACCCGCGTCGACCGGAGCGGGCCCCGGAGGCGGGAGACCTGGGTCCTGGTCACGCCAGGAGACGTCCAGGCTGGTCGGGCTGTGCTCCGGATCCTGGAAACCGAAACCCGCGTCGACCGGGGCGGGTCCCGGAGGCGGGGCACCTGGGTCCTGGTCGTGCCAGGAGAGGTCCAGGCTGGTCGGGCTGTGCACCGCGGCGTCATCAGGCCGACCCGGGTCGAACGGGGCGGGCACGGGGGGCGTTTGGGCTGGGGCCTGATCCTGCCACACGGGGTCCAGGCTGGTCGCTCCGGGCATGTCGGCCTGCCCGGCCGCGCCGGCCGCCTCCGCCAGGTCGGCGGCCTCGGCTACCGCGCCGCCGGCTACCGCGCCGGCTAGCGCGCCGCCGGCTACCGCCCAGCCGGAGGAGCCTGCGCCATCCGGTGGCTCGGTGCTGGCCGCGGCCGGCTCCGCGGCCGGTTCCTGGGTCGGTTCCTCGGTCGGTTCCGGGGCAGGGGCCTGCACCGGGGCGAGGGGTGCCACGGGGGCGGCGGCCTGCGCGGCGGCGGGGGGTTCGGTCCTCGGCGGAACCTCGGCGGGGGCGTAGACGAAGGCGACGGCCCGGACCACGCCATCGGCCAGGCGCAGGTAGGGGTCGGTATCCCCGACGCTGTTCGCCGGCCGCACGCCCGCCCGGACCTTGATCACCGTGGACGGCAGTACGCACGTGAGCCGACCGTAAGGCTCCCCCGTCGCCAGCCGCTGGACTCCGCGCGCGGTGGTGACTTCCGCCCAGGCCGTGCCGTACACGGCGAAGGCCGTTCCGCCGGCGGCCGGGCCGAACGCGACGGCGGCCGGGCCCTCGTCGTCTCCCGCGGCCGGCGCGGCCGCGTCAGACTCGTACTCCGCGGAGATCAGGTCGGCGAAGCTGCGACCGCCCCCGCCGGCGCGGGCTGTCTTGGCCAGCAGGTCGAGGAGTCGGTCGGTGAAGGCCCCGCCCGCGGGATGGACCAGCAGCACCAGATCTCCCTGCCTGGCCAGCACCCCTTCGCCGTGAATGGGCCACAGGCCAGGCAGAACACCCTGCTCGCTCACACCAGTCTCCCGCCGTTGAACCGCCACCGGATAAACGGAACCCGCATCGGCCCGTTGGCCACGAGCCATACCGCGAGCCAGATCAGGCCGAACTGGATGATGAACGCGACCCCGCCGACGTGGCCGACGATCCCGGGGATCGCTCCCGCGGCTAGCAAGAGCCAGACCAGCAGGCCCTCATTCACCCCGGTGGCCAGCCCGAAAAACGTGGGCCAGTCCTTCTCCCAGCGCCATTGCATCAGGAAATGGTAGAGCAGTTCCCAGAGCACGCCCAGCACGGCGACGCTGGCGAGGACCAGGAAGCCATCCCGGTACTTATCGCCGAGCGGCGCGTTACCCGGCAGGACCGGGACGATGATCAGGGTGATGAGGCCGCCGACCACAGCGAGCAGGAAGATCCGGGTCTGTATGCGGCCTGACAAGGTAGGAAGCATGCACGCACCTGTCCCTATCGGAGCACGGGCATTGTCGGTATGAGCGTCATGGCTGCCGGTTCCTGGCCCAGTGCAGCCATTGCGAGGTGGACCGCACCGGTCCGATCTTCTTGCAGAAGCCCCGGCGCGCCAGGTCGTCGGTGATCTCCTGGGCGGCGATCTGCAGGCCGAGGAACGTGTCCACGCCCGGGAAGTAACCGCCGAGCGTGGCGGCTCCCGAGGCGTAGATCACCCCGGGCGCGTTGCTCGTGCCCCGTAGTTCGAAGGTGCGCTCGACGTCGAGGCGGCCGACGGGATTACGCCCGGCGCCGGAATGCTCGAGGAGGTCGGCGAGCACCCGGTGCTCGGAGATGTCGGCTTCCAGGCCGGTGCAGTCGATGACGAAGTCCGCGGCGACCTCGAGGAGGCCGTTCGAGGTCTTGACGTGGCTGACGACCATCCCGTCCTCGCGGACCTTCATCCCCTCGACCGTCCCGGCCAGCACGCGGTACCAGCCGGCGCCGCGGCCCTCGTTCATCTGCCGCTGCCAGCCCCGCCGCCAGGGCGTGTTGGTGCCGCCCATCAGCTTGTACTCGGTCGCGCGCTGCTCGCCCTCGAGGCGGCGCATCTTCGCCTTGAGCTGTCCGCCCCACACCGATTTCGGGTAGTTGAACCCCTGGTAGGCGAATCCGTTGCCGCCCCGGCGCCGCATCCACGGGCCGGGTCCGTGGGAGCTGTTGATGTACGTCCGGAACAGGTGCACGATCTCGGTGTCGAGCTTGTTGTTGGCCCGGTCGTCCATCAGGCGCGCCAGCACCCGGGAGGACACGATCCCGCCGCCGCGGATGAGCACGACGCTGTGCTTCACCTTGAGCCGGTCGTAGATGTGCTCGTGATCTTCGTAGGCGCTGACCACGTGATAGAAGTCCTGGTTCTCGGTGCGGAAGGCCTGCAGTTCGGGCAGGTACTTCAGCCCCGGGTACCCGATGGCCAGGTGGACGAACTGCGACCGGTAGGCGACGCGGCGGGCCGGCTTGGCGTCCGGGGGCGTCAGGATCGTGAAGTAGCCGCCGCCCTGGCGCTTGCGAATCATCCGGACCTGGCCCTTGACCAGCATGTCGAAGTAGCTGACCCGGTTCGCCTCGCGCTCGAGCCCGGCGAAGACCTGGCCGGCCCGCGGAGTGTAGAAGTCCGCCCACATCGGCTCGAGGAACACCTGGCGCAGCGGGGCCAGTGTCCTGTCGTGCATCGCCTCCGACAGCGCGTAGGACGGAAAGCCCCAGATGTTGTCTGGCCGCGAGGCGGAGTCGGAGCGGATGCGTTCCGGGCGCGGGATCTGCGAGACGCGCGTCAGGTACTCGTAGGTCTGCCACGGGTGGTCGATGTCCGACAGCACGCGCATCTTGTCGGTGCTGACCCCGGCGATCCGCAGGTAGTCGACGGTGATGAAGCTGCCCATGCCGCCGCCCACGGTCACGAAGGGCACATCCACCATCGGGATCCCCGCCGCCGCGACCATGGCGTCGGTCCACACATCTGACTTCAGGAGTTCATCGGTCAGGTCGCCGCCGCCGCTCGCTGGCGCCGGCTGAATCTGAGCCTGAATCGTCGGCGCCTCACGCGCCTGGTCCGCTGGAGGGTCCGTCGCCATCGCCCAATCACCCTCGCTCTCGGCATCGGTGGAAATCTCCATCACCGGTGCCTGCGACCCCGCCGCAGGCTACTTGTGACAATCCAGATCGTAGTGCTGGTGAGGTTGGTCGGGAAAGGCGTACCAGGCGGGAAAGGCGTACCAGGGCCGAAGACGGACATCCGTGCCCTCAGAACCCGGGGAAGTCCGCCGCCGTAACTGTATCCCGTCTACAAACCGCGTGGGCGATTCGCCCGGCAACTCACCGTCACCCGATCAGGGGCTGCTGCCCGTATCCGTCCACTGTGAGGGGATTTCCATGATCATGGAGTCACCCCGGAAAAGCGCCGTTCGCTGCACCTCGCGCTCGATGGAGGTCGCCGACATGGTATAGCCGAGGAAAAGCAGCAGGGAAATCGCCTGGACGGCGATCCCCGGCCAGTAAGAGTTGAACGTGGAAAGGCTCCAGTCATTGAGCGCGTGGAGTATCGCCGCGATGGAAACGCCGAAGATGATGAGCTGCCACCGCCGCCTCGGGTAGTTTACGCCGATCCCGATAAAGAATGCGGAGACGCCGGCCCACACGGCGTGCTCGAACCCGTCGACGAAGACGCGGAAAGCAAAGTCGAGAACTCCGGTGTCAGCCTGGGCAACCGCGTTCGCATTCGCCACCTGCGCGATGGCCATCTCCGTGTAGAACATCTCCTCGATGATGCCGAACGTGAGGCCGGCGATGGTGCCCAGGAACATCCACATCCTGACGTTCAGCTTGGCGTGGCGGAACCGCAGGAGGATGAGCGCGGCCAGCAGGACGGGCAGCGCCTTCGATATCTCCTCGTTGTACCCGACGCCGAGGGCGGCCAGGAAGTTACCGCGGCGGACGCCGTTGACCAGCTGATCGTTGATGTTGATGGTCACCACGTTCAGCCAGATGGTCACCCAGATCACGATCGCGACCGCGATCACGATCTCCTGCGTGTGCAGCCGGCCGGGGCGCATCAGGAGCCAGAACGCGATGGCCCACAGCGGCGCGATGTAGATGCTGTACGCGAAGCCCGGCGCGGCCAGGCTGCGTGAGTTCGACAAGAGGGCGAGGAAGATCAGCGGGAGCAGCGCGTACGCGATGACGAGCAGGCGCAGGCCGTTGTGCCAGCCGGGGTTCTTCAGCCAACTCCTGATCGGGACCAGGATCTCGACCGCCATGGCCAGTCCCCCGGTGGTCGATGCCGGGTGACCCGGCGGGGGATAACCGGGCGCTCCGGGCATGGGTGCGGCGGCCGGGCCGCCCGGCCGGGGCGCTGGCGGTTCGGCGGCGGCTACCGGCTGGAACCGCATGACCGGTCCCTGCGGGGAGGCCAGTGAAAGCTCGGTCGGCTGGCGCACGAGGACCTGGTTGACCTGCTGGCCATGCTGGAAGGCGCGGGCCTGGCCCAGGTTCTCGTAGACCCAGCCGACCGGTCCCCAGGTCAGCTGCGCGTGCCGGCGTGAGACCGTCGGATCGTCGACGATGATGCTGTTATCAGACAGGCGCCCGATCATGACGGTCTGTCCGGGCTGGAAGACGTAGCTCCGCCCGTCGAAGATCACTTGCAGGTCGTTCAACCCTGCCCCCAATCGTCAGCGGGCACGCTGCCAAGTCGGAGTAGATCCGGCCCCGTGCCGAGCCGAAATCGATGGCCATGGTCCGGACGCCGAGTCGTCGTTGCGGTGGCACCGTGACGGCCGCTTCGCCGTCAGGTGCCATTGTCCAGTCCCTCTGGCCGTCGCGATAGCGCAGGCCCGCTCCGTGCAGCGCCTCGAAGGCGGCGGCGGCGATCAGGACCGCCTCCAAGCCGATCTCCGCAGCCTGCGCCGCCAGGCGGCGGGGCGGGCCGACTGGCCGACGGCCACGGGCACGGTGGGCGCTTCTGACCCCTGGCCCGGCGCGGAGGGCGCGATCAGCAGCGCCAGGGTGGTGTCGTCGGCGCTGCCGTCGGCCGACGCACAGCGGCTCGCCCACGTGGGCAACTGCGCGGCCAGCCACTCCGGCGGCTGCCCGTCGATCAGCCCGGCTAGGTCGGCGCTGACCGCGTCGGCCCACGGATCGGCCACCTGGGCGTTGCCGTATCCGTCCGTCGCCATCAGGACCCCGAGCAGCGCGGTGTTCGAGAGGTCGACCACGGCGGCGCGGAAATCCTCCTCCGCTCGGGGCGCGCACAGGCTCGTCGTCTGCAGGCCATCCAGCGACGGATCGGAGGGCACGGGAAGCAGCGGCCGCCCGCCCGGCTGAATGCCTACGATGTCCCCGTCCCCGATCTGGACCAGCACGAGCCACCGCCACCCCGCGACGGCGAGCAGCAGCGTGGATCCGTAGGCGATCAGGGGACCGTCGCCCCCGGCCCGGATGGCCTGTTCCTCGTCGGTGAAGGGCTGGGCGGCCAGGTCGTCGGCCACGGCGGCGCGCCACCGCCCGGTGATGGCGGGCACGAGCGTGCCCAGAGCCTCGGATTCGAGCTGCTCGGCCGCTTCGAACGCGTCTAGCCGCGCGGCCAGCTCGGCGGCGGCCTCGCAGGCCACGACGACGGCCAGCGCCGCGCCGGTGGCGCTGCGGAAGTGGCGTTGGTGACCGTGCCCGTCGGCGACGGCCGCGACCACCGCGTCCGGCCCGGCCGGTCGCGCCTGGACCGCATCCTGGTTCGGCAGGCCGGAAGCCTGATGCGCCGCTCCGCGCTCAGACGCGGTCAGCGTGACCCAGGCACCGCGGCTGTCCACCGGCGGCCGCTGCGAGGTTTCGGCGGGCATCGGCGATCACAGGATCCGGTCGTCGCCCAGGGTGGCAGATCCGGGCCTGGCCTCCCACGGCACGGTCACCTGATCCCCTCCCGGGTGCAAGCCCCTGGTGCGGAGCATGCGAATGCGGTCACGTCCCTGCCGACGGACCGGGCGCCTGCGACGGCGTCCGCGATCATGATGGGAGCATTCAAACAGACCCGCCCGCCATTGTCACCCGGCGAGCGATGACGTTGACGAGCCCTCAGTCCACGGCTGGTACGGGATCGACCTGGGCGGATTCAGCTGGGCGGATTCAGCTGGTGCGGCGCAGCCGGCGCTTGGCCAGGTCGTCCTGGGCTGCGGACATGGGGGTCCTGAGGTCCGTGGCCGCGTAACCGTCCTCGGCCCTCACGCCGGGCAGCACCGCCAGGTCGCCCTCGACCTCGCGCCAGATCCGGCCGAGCGCGATACCGAATACGCCTTGGCCGCCCTGGAGCAGGTCCACTACCTCGTCCGCCGACGTGCACTCGTACACGCTGACCCCGTCGCTCATCAGCGTCACCTCGGCCAGGTCCTCGCTGCCGTGATCACGCAGGTGCTGGACCGCCGCCCTGATCTGCTGCAGCGAGATCCCCGTGTCCAACAGCCGCTTCACGACCTTCAGCACGAGGATGTCGCGGAAGCTGTACAGGCGCTGGGAACCAGAGCCGTGGGCCGGGCGCACGCTCGGCTCGACCAGACTCGTGCGCGCCCAGTAATCAAGCTGACGATAGGTAATCCCGGCCGCAGCGCAGGCGGTCGGACCGCGATAGCCGATTTCCGCTGCCCGGCCGGCGTCGGCGGGGACCTGCGAGGCCCCTTGGGCCTCGTCAGCGGCCCTCAGGGTCTCGTCCGCCTCGAACAGGGCATCCTGAAAGCCATGTGGGTGGTCGGCGGCGGATCCACCGCCGCTGTCACTCCTGGTTACCGCCACGCCTACCTCCACGGGAGCTGACTACCCACGGCACTCGCACCGTAAGCCGGCCTGGGTGGCGGCGTCAACGACCGCGCGCGGCGCGTCGCGACATTCCCGGAGGCATGCACGCATACTGGTACGCAGGCGGTAAGCGGGGTCAGCGGTGGGCTACCGGGCGGTGCGGTCACGTCGCCCGGCCGAAATCCTCGGGTGAGATGGTGTCGAGGAACTCGCGGAACTTCTCTACCTCATCCTCCTGCTCATCCGGGATGGCCACGCCGACCTCATCCAGGATCTCGTCGCTGGCGAAGATCTGCGCGCCGGTGCGCAGCGCCAGCGCGATCGAGTCGGACGGGCGCGCGCTGACCTCGGCGCCGTTGGAGAAGACGAGGTCCGCATAGAAGATCCCGTCGCGCAGCGCGGTGATGTTCACCGTCCGCAGCTGGACGCTCAGGGCCTCGAGCACGTCGCGGAAAAGGTCATGCGTGAGCGGCCTGACGGACACCATGCCCTGCTGGGCGAAGGCGATCGCCGTCGCCTCGACCGCCCCGATCCAGATGGGCAGGTACCGATCCCCCTGCGCCTCCTTCAGCAAGACGATGGGGCTATTTGACGGCATCTCGACCCGGACGCCGATGACCTCCATCTGCCGCACTGCAGCTCCGTCCTCACGTGCCTGGCGAACCTGTCTGGGCCACCTCTCCCCTTGCCACGGTACACCCGTAATCACCCGGAAGCCGACCTCAGCCCCCCGGCCGGAGGGTCGGCGGAGTCATCGACCTGCCCTGATGAGCCGGGACCCCCCTGGTACCTGGCCGCGGGCGGCGCGGTCAACCCGGCCTCGGCCAGCGCGGATTCGATGAGCGTGGCGTGCAGTCGAAGGATGTGGTCCGTGATCTGCCAGGCGGTCCTGGCGGCCGCGTCGCGCGCGCCTGCGCCCCGCTGGCGTAGCTGCGGCGCCACCACCTGCTCGACCAGGTTCGCGTCCCGGTCCGCGGCGGCCTTGACCGCCCTCAGGTGCCGGGCCTGAACGCCGAAGTGGCGGAGCGCCGCCACCGTGCGGGCCACCGCGAGCGCGTCAGCGCCGTACTGCCGGCCCATCCGCCGGATCAGCCCGTGGTCTTCGAGCTCGGTCAGCTCCGCCTCGCTGATGCCCGCCGCCTCGAGGAGCTGACGGCGGGACAGGTCCGCGGAGGCGCGCCGCGGGGACAATCCGGCTCCACCCTGGCCGGTGCCGTCGGAGCCAGCGCGGCTCCCGTGCGCGTCGCCGGCCAGCCGTTCCCTGATCACCCGCAGCGGAAGGTAGGAATCCCGCTGCATGGTGAGGATGTACCGCAGCCGCTGGATGTCGGCCGAGCTGAACCGGCGGTAGCCCGAGCTTGACCTGGCGGGCTCGATCAGCCCCTCGGCCTCGAAGAAGCGGATCTTGGACGCGCTGATGTCAGGAAATTCCGCTCGCAGCTGAGCGAGCACCTCGCCGATACCGAACTGACCGCGCGCGGGCTGCTCGCTCATGCGTAATCCTGCGCACCCCTGCCGCGAGGGTCGGCCGAGGAGGTTCTCGGGTCGAGGTTCTGGCCGGTCAGGAACAGCAGCCGGAACTTGCCGATCTGCACCTCGTCGCCACCGGTCAGTTCCGCCTCCTCGATGCGCTCCCTGTTGACGTAGGTGCCGTTGAGGCTGCCCACGTCGCGGACGGTGAACACGGCGCCCCGGCGGTAGAACTCAGCGTGCCGCCTGGAGACCGTCACGTCGTCGAGGAAGATGTCGCTGTCCGGGTGCCTGCCCGCGGTGGTCAGGTCGCCGTCGAGCCGGAACCTGCTGCCGGCGTTGGGGCCGCGCATGACCAGGAGCATCGCGCTCCCCTCCGGCAGTGCGCCGAACGCGGCCGAGTCCGGGAACAGGTCGTCGCCGAAGTCACCGTCCTCCGGCCGTCCGACGGGCGACAGCGTCGAGGTGGTCT
>Ga0070730_10001976_pt1 | contig 19012 bp, 16 predicted proteins | sample Coa_R1_3_FD_66447 | JGI IMG/M metagenome (GOLD analysis project Ga0070730, IMG submission 66447) | Surface soil microbial communities from Centralia Pennsylvania, which are recovering from an underground coalmine fire - Coalmine... | ecosystem: Environmental > Terrestrial > Soil > Unclassified ... | reverse complement strand
CTTTGCGCCAGAACACCTCGTCCTGGACGCGACGCAGGGTGCCGTCAGTGAGCACCGCGTGTGAGGGACAGGCGTCGGATGGGTAGGGCTTGCCGTCCGGCCATGAGTGGTGGAGCAGGTCGTGGATCGGCCGACCGAGCAGCTCTTCCGCGGTCAGGCCGACCATCTGCGTGGTAGCAGGGTTGACGAAGGTCGTGTGCCCCTGCCGGTCGATACCGAAGATGCCTTCGCCGACGGAGCCCAGGATCAGCTCGTTCTGGCGGCTTTGCTGCTCCAATCGATGGTACGCGTCCTCGAGTTCAGCGACCTTCTCCTCCAGCTTGGCCGCCAGGCGCTGGTTATAGTCCTGAAGGAAGGTGTTGTCCTCGTCCGTGCTCGCGGGCGGGTTGACGCTGTCCGGCGTCGCGGAGAGCGCCGCGCGGACCTCTTCCACCAGATCTGCCGGGTGGGTTGGCTTGAGCACAAACCGGGTGGCGCCCAGTCCGAGCGCAAACGCCTCGTCGCGCGGGTCCAGGAAAGTCATGGTGTGCAGGACGATGGGCACGCGTGCGAGGGCCGGCTCGCGACGCACCTCGCGGCACAACGCGAAGCCATCCATCACCGGCATCAGCACGTCGGACACGATCACATCGGGTCGCGAACGTAAGGCGTCCTCCAATGCCTCCCGACCGTTGTTCGCCAGACGTACCCGAAACCCCGCCGTCTCCAGAGCTTCGGCCGAGCGGCGTGCCTGGGTAGGGCTGTCGTCGACGAGTAGTACCAGGGCGCGGGTGCGGGCTAGGTCCATGATGCGTCCGCTTGAGAATCGACCACATGCGGCAGCAACTTGAGTCCCAGGAGCCTGCGCACGGCCGGACCAATCGCGGCCAGCGGCAGCACGCGCTCGGCCGCGCCTGCAGCCGCCCGTGGCATACCGAACACGACGGCACTATCTTCGTCCTGCGCAATGGTTGACGCTCCAGCCCCGCGCAGCGCCGCCAGCCCCGCGGCGCCATCGTCGCCCATGCCGGTCAGCACGGCGCCAATCGCCCGACCGCGATGGCACTGCGCGGCCGACTCAAACAGCGTATTCGCCGAAGGTCGGAACCCTCCGACAGGCGGAGCTTTGGACAGGGCGAGGTTGCCAGTGCGGCTGACGAGTAAGTGGTAGTCCTCAGGGGCGATGTAGACCGTCCCGCCAGCGGGATCGTCGCCGTGGGCCGCCAGTCGCACCGACTGCGGGCAAGTCCCCGCCAGCCAGCCGACCATGCCAGCGAGAAAGCCGCTGCTCATATGCTGAACCACCAGCACCGGCACATCGAGGTCCGGCCCGAGCGCTCGCAGCAGAGTCTGGATCGCTTGCGGTCCCCCAGTCGACGCCGCCACGAGCACGACCACCGGACGTCGGCTTTTGATGGCATGAAGCGGCGTGGGTTCGTGCAGCGGCACCCTCACCAGGCTCCGATGCGCGCCGCTCGCGGGCCGGCGCACGACCTTCACCTCCGACATGAGCCGGAGTGTTGTCAGTAGCTCGTGCACCGAGCGACCGTTGCTCGTCAGCGGCTGGTCCACGACCGTCATTGCCCCAGCCTGCAAAACTTCGGCAGCCGTCGCGGTCGGAGTGCCATCCACTGTGGAGCCGAAGATCACGATTGGCGTGGGGGTCTCGGCCATGATGCGTCGCGTTGCGTCGATGCCATCGAGTCGCGCCAGGATCAGATTCATCGCGATGACATCCGGTCGCAACTGAGCGGTGAGCCGGGCGGCTTCGTGGCCGTCCACGGCGATCGCCACAATTTGAAATCGGGCATCGGAGGCAAGGGCCTGCACCAGAAAATCGCGTTGCGTTGACGGCTCAGCCACGACGAGCACGCGGATCATGGTGCGATCTCCCGAATCGTCCGCAGGAGCTGGTCCTGGTCGAAGCTGGTCTTGACGATGTATGCGTCAGCCCCCGCTTGCAATCCGCGCGCGCGATCCGTCGCGGACTCGAGCGAGGTCACCAGGATGACCGGTAGTCCATGCAGGCGCGGCTCGGCCCGTACCCGCTCCGTCAACTCGATCCCGTCCAGTCCAGGCATTTCAATGTCGCTGACAAGCACATCGCAGCCGCGCTCGTGGAGGATCGCGAGCGCTTCCGCGCCATCGCCGGCCAGTTCGACCGCGTAGCCGGCCGCCTCCAGGATGTAGCGTTCCATAGTCCGCGTGGTGAGCGAATCGTCGGCGACCAGCACGCGCTGCCGCTGCCGCGCCGGTGCCGCGATCACAGACGCCACGTGGGGCGGGACAAACCGCGCGGCGCCGCGCAGCAGATCGGCGACGTTGAGGATCGGCACGATCCGACCGGAACCAAGGACTGTTGCGCCGGCGATATAGCGCACGCGGATCACCGGATGCGGCAGCGGTTTGACCACGATCTCCTGCTCGCCGACGACGCGGTCAATTGCAAGCGCAACACGCTGCAGCCCCGCGCTCACGAGCACCAGCGTCGGCAGTGCGGAGGCTGAGACCGCCGGCGCTGGGCTGGGTGATGGAGTGCCCAACAGTGTCGGCAGCGCCACTACGGGAATTGCCGCGCCGTCATACTCGAGCATCGGCCGGCCGCCGATACTGCCCAGTCGCTCCGGCCGGACTACCTGCTCAACCGCTGCAGTTGGAAGCGCGTACACCGCATCGCCCGACTCCACGAGCAGGGCCCGTGTCGTAGCCAGAGTTAACGGTAGGGTGACTGTAAAGCGGGTTCCTCCAGCCGGCTTCGGTTCCACGTCGACGCGGCCGCCGAGACGTTCGACGTTGCGCGCCACCACATCCAGTCCGACGCCCCGTCCCGAAACTTCGGTCACGCTGCTTCGGGTCGAAAAGCCAGGGAGAAAGATCAGCCGCAAGAGGTCGCGGTCCGACATGACAGCGAGGTCCGCATCCGTAGCCACACCCCGCTCGGTGGCCGCCTGGCGCACTGCCACCACACTGATCCCCGCGCCATCATCCTCCACTTCGATGACGGTAGTGTTGCCCCGTTGAGTCGCCGCGACGACCACGCTGCCAATTGCCGGCTTCCCCAGCCGTTGGCGCTCGGCCGGTACCTCGATGCCGTGGTCAAGCGCGTTGCGCAGCAGGTGGAGCAGTGGGTCCTTCATTTCCTCGAGCGCGCGCCGGTCGATCTCCGTATCGGACCCGACGAGAATCAGCCGCGCCTCCTTACCCAGGCTGCGCGTGAGGTCGCGTACGGTGCGTTCCAGGTTGCTACTGAGATGCCCGAAGGGCAGCATGCGGAATCGCATGACGTGGGTCTGGAGATCGTCAGTGACGCCGCCGAGGTGAGCGGTGGGTCCAGCCAAGCGCGCGTGTACGGCATCCAGCCGGGGCGCCAGAGTGGTCAGGTTCGTTTCGTTGCGTTCCAGGAACCGCATCAGCGGGCGGAGGTTGCCGAGCACACCATCGTGTTCGAGCTGCCGTAGTCGAGGCCGCAGCAGCCGCCATTCACGCTGCCATGCCTCCGCCTCAACGCGCAGCGCCGTCAGCTCAGTCAGCCCGTGATGGAGCTCGAGCCGCGGAATGACGAGCTCGCCCAGTTGTTCCAGAAGTGCATCCAGGCTGGCGGCTGGCAGCCGAACGGTCTCCCCGGTATCCGTCACGAGCGACACCCGATCCACCTTGCGGGGAGGTGCAGCGGGCACCGGCTGAACCGCGTACACAATTGCCTGTGGCTCGACGGCCGTCAGAGGCTGGACATCGCCGGTTTGGGCGGCCTCCAGGCGGGCCCGGAGCTCCTCGAGCCAGTCATTCGCAGGCTCCGAGGTCGCGGCCGCGCTCAGGTTGTCGACGGCGGCAAAGAGCAAGTCGAACAACGCCGGCGACAGTTCCAGTTCTTCGCGACTCGCGGCCCCCAGGACACCTTCCACCTGATGGGCCAGCATCTCCACCGCACTCAGCGAAACAGCCCGCCCCGCCCCCTTGAGGTTGTGGGCAGAGCGGAACGCGGCGGCGAGCAACCGGCGGCGCTCACCCGGCTCGCGCTCCTTTTCGAGTGCGAGAAACGCACGCGTCAACGCCTGATGGTGCTCTGCCAGCTCGACCTGGAAGGTCGCCAGCAACTCCGTCTGAGCGTACTCGTCTAGCATGACATGCGCTCCCGGTGTCCCTACGCCGCGCGATCCAGCTTGTAGCGGCCAAGCAAACCAGACAGCCGCAGCGCCAGCACGTTCAGGCTTTCGGCAGCCTTCTGGAGTTGGCGAGTCCCAGCGTCGGTCTCGAGTGTCGACTGGTTGATACTGGCCATCGCCACCGCAATCTGATCCATGCCCGCCCCCTGCTGACCAACCGACGCAGCGATCTGCTGCGCAGCTTCGGCCGAGTGGCGGATCGTCTCGTCGAGTTGGCGGATGGTCACGCCGGCTTGCTCGACGAGTCTGGCGCCCTCATCGGCCCCCCGAGTGCCCTGCTCGGTGGCCAGGACCGCCGCGTTGGTGGCCCGCTGGATGTCCGTCAGCATGGTCCGCACCTGGACGGTGGCCGCCTTCGATCGCTCCGCGAGGCTGCGTACTTCGTGGGCGACGGCTGCGAACCCCCGACCCTGTTCACCAGCCCGCGACGCCTCGATTGCCGCGTTGACGGCAAGCAGGTCCGACTTGTCGGCGAGGTCCTCGACGCTGGCGATGATCTCGCCGACCTGCTGGGTCTGCTCCGACAGGGCCAGGATCTGCTCGGCGATGGTTTCGACCCGCCTGCGCAGATCTTGCATCCCGGCGACACTCTGCTCGACGGTGCCCAGCCCCTGCGCCGCGATTTCGGCCGCCTGGCGCGCCATCGTCGCCACCGACTGCGCCTTCTGACTGGATTGCTGGGCCGTCACGCGCACCTGGTCGACGGTGGCCGTCGTCTCGCTGACCGCGGCCGCTTGTTGGCTGGTGCTGGCCCCCTGCTGCGTCACCGACGCGACGATCTCGCTTGTTGCCGCGGAGAGACTCTGGACCCCATCCCGCACCTCGCCGGTCAGCTCACGAAGCCCTAACACCATCCGATTGAACGATTCACCCAGTGCGCCTACCTCGTCATGCGAACGAATCGGCACCGTGCGCGTGAGATCTCCGGCCGCGATCAGCTCGGCCGTTTGCGCAGTTGCTTTGACACCTTGCCCAATCGACCGCGCCAGCCAGAGGGCAATGCCCACGCCAGTGACCAGTGTGAAAATAAGCAGCCCCATGCTCAGGGTGCGGACGCGCTCATACGTCTGCGCGCCCTGGCGGGCTTGCTCGGTGGCGGAGCGGCCACGCAGCTGGTCGAGTTGGCCCAGCAGGCCGCCCACGGCTTCCTCGCCGGCGCGCGCCGTTGTCTGGCTGATGCGGAGGGCTTCGGAGACATTCCCGGCGTTGGCCGCGGCCGCCATCTGATCGCTGGATGTCCGGTATTGATTCCACGTCGTGTCGAGCTGGCCGGCTAATGTCCGGCTATCGGCGGTATCAGGGGCGGCTTGAATCGCCGCCAGTGCCTGGCCAAATGCGGCTTCGGCGGTCGAACGGCGGCCTGCCTGTAAGCTCCGCTCGGTTGGATCCGCCGCGGCCAGAGACTGGGCGCCCGCCAGCCGATAGCTGTCGAACGCGGCATTGGCCAGGCCGATATCGTGCAACCCGACGATATCTCGGTTGTATAGCTGAGTGGTCAGATCGTTCATGGCTGCCAGACTGGACATGCCCGCGACGCCCAGGATGATGGCCATGAGCATGACGAATTCAAAGCCACCGAGCAGCTTCGCTCCAACCGATAAACGCATTGAGGTCACCTATATCTTGGGGAGAATGTCGTGTTGCACGACGAGATGGATGTCGGACAACAGTCGCTCGGCATCGAGCACGATCGTCAGATCCGGCGTGATGCCGCGCACACAGGAAGGATCGAGGCCCGCCAGCGGCCCGGGCGGGGGCTCCGTGAGATTGGCAGCGCGCAGCGGGCGCACTGTGGGACGATCGGTTACCAGGAGCCCGACGTCGCCGCTCCGATTCCCCACGAGTACGACGCTCATGGACGGGCTGCAAGCATCGCTCGCCAGCCCGAGGAGCGGGCGCAGGTCGACCACGGGGACGATTCGGCCGCGAACATTGATCAGGCCAGCCAGAAACGCGGGCGTGCCCGGCAAGGGCGTGAGCCCGCCGAGCGGCCGGACCTCGTGGACCTGCGTGGCGGGCAAGGCGTACGACTCGCGGCCGAGCGAAAACACCAGCACTTCCATGGAGTCGTCGAGCTCGCCCTCGCCTGGCGCCATCTCCGCGAGCTCGTCGGCGCGGCGCGCGAACACCGCGTCGCGTTCAGCTGCGGTCAGCGCGGACCGTCCGACGGCTCGTGTGACCAACTCCTCCTGGCCCATGGGTTACGACGACCCTTCGTCGCCCAGCGCGAGAAGCACGGCGTCTCTCAGCCGACCAACGGTCAGGCCGTCGTCGGCGAGAACCAATTCATCCGCCAGTCGTCCCTCGAGCAGGCGCTGCGCGCGGACCAGAGCCTGGTGCGCTTGCGCCTGGGCGCCGCCGCGGCGGTGTATCGCCGCCTGTGCGAACAGGGCTGGGACGAATCGCGGATCGACGTAGAGCGCTTTTCGATACGCCGCGAGGGACCCCGCGTCATCACCACGGGCCTGGCGTAATGCCCCGAACAGGTAGTAGGGCTCCGGCCGCATTTGCGCACGCGCGATCGCCTGCTGGCAGTGCTGCTCGGCCACGTCCAGCTCGCCGCCGTCGGCGCTCAGCCGCGCCGCTACCCAGGCGGTATGCCAATCAGCTTCTTCAGCAACCGGCGCAGCGGCTGCCGCTGCTTCAGGCATCGGACGCAGCGACGGCAGATGAAATGGCTCTGCCGCGACTGGCGCATCGGCCACCTTCAGTGGGATCGGGAGTGTGTTCCGATCGACACGCTGGTAGACAATGGCTCCGTCGCCCGCGCGCATTTCGAAGTCGGCCAGTAAGCCGGGCCGCGCGTCACTCGGGCCCAGGACCAGCCAGCCGCCTGGCGCGAGCGCCGCGTGGAACCGCCCCACTACCCGCTGGGTCAGCTCCTGCGCGAAGTACAGGAGCACGTTCCGACACAGGATCAGGTCGACGCCGGCGGTTCCGCTGGCCGCCGAAGGGTAGCAATCCTCGGCCAGGTTGAGCTGGGCGAAGCGAACGAGTTGGCGGAGCTCCGGCCGAATCCGGTATCGCCGCCCTTCGGCGACAAAGTTGGCCGCCCTGAAGGCCGCGTCCGTCTCGCGGAACGACCACTCGCCATAGAGGCCCGCCTCGGCCCGGGCGAGAAAGGCTCGATTCAGGTCGGTGGCCAGCAGCGAGACCCGCCAATCGTGTACGTCGGGGAGTACACGCCGCACGACAATCGCCAGGGAGTAGGCCTCTTCGCCCGTGGCACAGCCTGCGCACCAGATTCGGAGCCGCTTCGCACCCTGCCTGCGCGCGACGATCTCCGGCAAGACCTCGCGTTCGAGCATATCGAAGTACGGACGGTGCCGAAAAAAGTATGTCTCGCCGATTGTCAGCGCTTCGACCAGCTGATCAAACAGAGCGCCGTCCGTCACTTGCGTCTGGTACTCCAACCACGTCGAGCACTCGGATTCGACGAATGCCCGGGCCACTTTGGTGGCCAGTTCCGTGTAGCGACCGCTCACAAAGCGCAGACCGCTGCGCGCTTCGACCAGCGCGGCCAGGGACGCGAGTGCGTCGGCCGGAACCGTCTCGGGTGTCATCATGCCGCGGTCTGACCCACGAAGCCGTGCAACCCGTCGGCGGTCGCCGTGAGATATACCCGTACATCAGCTCCCACAGCCGCTTCGGCGTCGAGCGTGGCCACCACCTGGCCAGCGACCTCCACCACACCGCGGACCAGCCCACGCTCCGTCGAAGACTCCGCGGGGCGGGACCGATCGCCCCCGCTGATGGCTGGCCGATCGATGGCAGCCTCCATCGGGACAACGACAAGGCCGACGATTCCATCGACCAGCAGCCCGACCCCAAATGTGGAGGTGCGCATCACGACAATGCGCTCGCCAATATGCGGCACGCCCGCGGGCAAGCCGAGACGTACGCGAATGTCGATCACCGGGCAGAGGGCGCCGCGCAAACGAAGGAGGCCGATCAACTCAGCCGGAGCTCCCGGCAGCGGGGTCAACGTCGCGCGCGGCACCACGGTGGAGACCTGGCCGACGGGCAGCGCGAAGTGCTGCGGTCCCAGGTTGAAAACGAGGACGTCGTTGCCAGGGCTGAGGGAGGGTTCCATCAGTCCTCCGAACTGGCTCCCATGAACGCGAGTTGCACAGTTAGCTCGCGCCCATCGGCGCCACTCACGACCACGCGAACCTGATTCAGTCCCACACTTCGGTAGGTGGGCCAGGCCTTGCTGGATCTGCCCGAGCGGTCCGTGTCTGGAGCAGTTTGCTCCGAGCTACCAAACGAATTCGTGATACGCAAAACCACATGTGCCCCCACCAGTGGTGCGGAATCGGAGCGTGCTGAAATCTCCAGTCGCTGCTCGACCCCGAAAGCAATCGGGCGGGTGAGTTGCGCATCAACGGTCAGGTTGCCGAGATGCTCCGTCGCCGTGGTTATGGCGCCGGGCGGGGTCTTCACTGACGGCGGTGGAATGGCAATAACGGGCACGGGTAGCGGCGTGGGGGCCGGTCGAGGGACTATCGCGGCCACCCCGGTAGTCGGCGGAGTGCCGATCGGAACCACCGTGTCGGCTGTCGGCGCCGGAGTAAGCCACAGCTGCGGTAGGGTGGTGGTGGGCACCGGATTGTCGGTGGGCAAGTCAAGCGCCTGGCTGGCGACGGTGGCTGGGCTTGTCTGCGTCAGAAGCACGATCGCGGCGCCGCCGATGAGCAGCAGGACGAGCAGACCGCCCACGAGCACGGGCGCGCGCAAGATCGGCGTCCCACGTGTGGGCCGGATGAGGTCCGCTTTCGAACCACGCGCGGTCTTGCCGTCAGGAACTCTCCACGAGCCGCCCTCCTTCAACCGCTCACGGAGAGCACTCGAAATCTCGGCGGTTGATAAGTCAGGCATGAACTTTTGCGAACTTCGGCACTGAGGCAAGGATCGGCATCTCACACGTGCTCCTGAAGGCCAGGTGCAGGTGCCCAATCTGTGGTCGGCGGGTCTTCTCGGTACGTTCGTACCTACCCAACCGGCCATTCGGGTCTGGATCGCCTGCGGCGCACGCCGATTCTGAGTGAGACTGAAATGAAGCTCACCCGATTAACGCGTCGCCACAAGCTGGCTCAGACCGGCAGCGGCCAGGCTCTAGTTGAGTTTGCCCTGGTGTTTCCCATCATGGTTGGGATGGTCGCCGTCATCCTTCAGCTGGCGATCTTGTTTGTGAGCTACCTGGCGATCGTGCACGCCGGCCGTGATGTTGGACGCTGGTTGGCGGTTCACCCGGATACGACCGATGCCGCCCTGACAACCTACGTGAACGGCGACCTACCGAGCGAAATCAGCGCCAGCCATCTGACCGTGTCGGCGACGCCCGGGTGTACCGCCCTCGTGGCCGGCCACTGCGCGTTGCGTTCCAGTGGCACACAGCAGAAAGTCACTCTGACATACGACGCCGCCAGCAGCGTGTTTCTGCCGACGAACTTCCGCATGGGTCCGTGGTTTCAGGTGGCGATCCCAGCGAACATACCGGCCTACGACTACTACGTCATGCTGGAGCCGCTGTGATGCGTCGTGGCCTCCGCGGCGCGTCGCGCGAGGCTGGCCAGATCATCGTGTTATTCGCGGTGTTCATCGTCCTGCTGACCGTGCTGGCGGGCAGCGCGTACGACTACGGGTCGATTGTCATCGACGACGCCAGGCTCCAAAACGCGGTCGACTCGGCCGTGCTTGCGGGCTCGGAGGCATTGAGCAGCAACGCCACGCTGCCATATGGCACGCCGGCGGCGATAGCGCAGTCCACGGCGGTAGCCTACCTGTCGCTAAACAGCGTCGGGACGGCGACGCCAGGCACCGACATCAGCATTACCTTTCCGACGTCGACGCCGATCGCCGGAGTGCCGACCCCCGCCACGCCAGTCGTCGAGAACATCGACATCAAGGTCTCGCGCACCCACGCCACCGCGTTCTGGCGGTTGGTCGGGATCGGCAGCGTCACCAACCACGACGGTGGCCGGGCCCAGGCGGCACGCGGGCTGATTGACGTCATGTTGGTCCTGGACACCACCGGCAGCATGCAGGCGAGTGGCTCGATTCCGGCCGAACAGTCGGCAGTCGTGGACTTCGTCCAGGCGATGAACCCGACCATATCCGACCCACGCAGCCCGCGGGTGGCGATGGCGCGTTTTCAGGGCACCAGCTGCAGTCTGACCATCCACAACGTCGTTATCTCCTGCACCGACGACTACACGCTGCTCACCGGCCTGAGCGCCGACGCGGCCAGCCTTACGCGCACGGCCGACAATTCAGGCGGTGGCACTTGCTACAACGCAACGTACGCCTGCCCGTTGGACTTTCATTCGCCTGGCACCGGCACCAAGCTGCCCAACGCCATGAACGTGGTGGGTAGCGGGGGTACCTACGTGTTTACGGGTCCCAACAGCCGCAACAACATTCCGGCCGGCTCCGGCTGGGCCAGGAAGGTCCTGATTGTGATGACCGACGGCGAGGACGACGACACCACCGGGGCAGTTCCAGACCAGGCCAGCAGCTGGGATACCCAACTGGCCACCCGGGCGGCGGCGCTCAAACTCGGGCCGGACCTCATTGCCGGCACCCAGGATGACGTCGAGATCTACACCGTCAACTTCCAATGTGACGCGAGCAACGTGTACTTCAGCAGCAATTGTGTGAGCGCCCTCGCTTCACGGGCACCTGGCAACCACCTGTGCCCCGGACCCTCAGCAACGGCAGTGCCGCTCATGTCGAACTCGGACCTGGTCCTGTTCAATGCTTCATCGTCGACCGCTGGGACGTGCGATCACTACTTTCCGCTGCGGAAAGATGAGGATCTGCCAACACTCTTCCGACAGCTAGCCGGCACGATTTCACGCGGGGCCCTCACCCAGTGAGGCGCCGCCGCGCCAGAGGCCAGGCGATCGTCGAATTCGCGTTGACGCTGCCGCTGTTCGTTATGGTGGTGATGGTCACGTTTCAACTCGGGCTGCTGTTTGTCGCCTATTACAGCGAAACGCGTATGGCGCGCGAGACCGCGCGCTGGGCCGCGGTCCATTCAAAGACGACCGACGACGCCGCGCTAGCGGACCACGTGAACGCGACCATGCTGCCTGGTCTCGTCGGCGGCACACCGAGCGTAGTTGCCGGTACTTCGACACTCGATGCGACGGCCACGGTTGGGAAGATGACCGTGCGCTACACGCCCTGCGTTATCAGCAGCGGCATCTGTACGCGCGCGAATCGAGTTTCGGGAGCCACGCTGTATGTAGACATGTCGTACGACGTCAGCAACGTACTGTTCCTGCCGTCGACCTGGCACCTGGGATCGCTTGTCGTGAAGATCCCTACGTCGCTACCTGCCTACCGCGTCTACATCATGGTCGAATAACTACTCTAACGCCGAGCCGTTTACGCTGGCTGGTAAGGGGCGATCTGGACGTCAGGCGTCATCCAGCGCGCTTGCGCATGAACGACAGCACGTTCTTACTCGGAACCGCGGCGTTGCTCGTCTCGTTTCCCGCCAACAGCTCGACGATATTGACAATGCCGCGCGTCAACGGCCGGAGGGCCTGAGGATCGCTCATCACCACCGGTACGCCTTCATTGGCCGAATCGACAGCGGCACGTCCGTCACTGACCAGCCGGCACGGGACCTCGCAGCCTAACGTCTCCTCAATGATTGAGATGTCGATCCCACTGTTCGCCCGATTGAGCACCACTTGTAACTTGCGATCGTAGCCGACGCGGCGGGCCACCTCCAGGAAGCGTGCGGTATTGGTGATCGCGGCGACCTCGGGGGTGGTCACCAGCAGAATCACATCGGCCACGTCGAGGATTTGAAGGTTCATCTCATCCATCGATGGGCTCATGTTCACGACGACGAAGTCGTAGACACTCCGGTAGATCGAGAGCGCTTTGACGAGCGGTTCGCGGCGCAGCCCCTCATTGATGAGTAAGTCTTCCGGGCGCTGGAGGATGTCGACCCCCGACGAATGTTTCACCAGAATCTGCTTCAGAGACTCGATCTCGGTCATTTCGCGCTGGCACAGGTCGGCGATGCTGAAGCTTCCGGCGACGTTCATGAGTACCGCCACGTCGCCGGTCCACAGGTCCGCGTCGACAAGCATGACCTTCTTGTGACGTCGCATGGCCAGCCCGACGGCGGTATTGACCGCGATGGTGCTCTTGCCACTGCCGCCCTTGAGAGAAAAGACCGCGACGATCTGACTGCGGTTCTCGTTGACCAGCGCACCCGCCGGGGACTCTGAGGTGCCATGCACCGACCCGGGCGGCGCGGATTCGGCGAGTGTAAAACCCCCGCGCAGCATCATCGCCTTCACGCGCAACACCAGCTCGTTCAAAGAGAGCGGCTTGAGTGCGAATTCCCGGTTGGGAGCTTTGTCGGTGAAGGCCGAAAGATGCGAGGCCAGAGCATAGGACGCGAGCAACAGGATGGGGATGCCGAAGCCGTCTTGCAGGAGGCTGCACAGCTGCGCGCCGTCGTAGGCAGGTAAGTCGCCGTCAACGATTGCCACCCAGCGGGTCGACGTGTCGGCGAGCAGTTGTTCGGCATCACGGCGCGAGGTCGCGACGGCCGTGCGAATGCCTTGCCTGGCGAGCACAGGCACGAGATCCAGACACACCGTGTCGCGCGACGCGATCAAGACTGCTTCGGTTGAGCTCATGCCGGATCCATCTGCAGGCAGACTGCTGACATGCGTTCCAGCTGCCGATGTACCAGGGCCGAGTCGGTGGTCATCATGCTCAAGACAGCTATGTCCTTGGGCTCGGGGTCGACGCGTGCCGAATCCACGCCGGGCAGGCGACTTACGGCGTACTGAAAAGCCAGCATGGTCGCGAGTGTGAGCTGACCCGAAACTCGGTACCGCAGCGCACCTGGCTCAGCTGGCAGCACCACGGCGCGTAGGGTCGCGAACGATTGATCTGTTGCCAGGCCGGCTGGCTCGTTCTCGACCGACTGGGGTTGGCGATCACCCGGGTCGGGGTGGATGAGCGTTGACGCTGCGCCTGCTCGGTCGGACTCATCGCTGTCGATGTGGTTGTCCGTGGGCGCGCCGGCTTCGGCGTGCGGTTCGCAGACCTCCGCGTCGTTGCGGCCCTCCGCCAGAACCTGGCTGACTTGACGTTTCGCGCGTGCAACGATCTCGGCCGACCGGTTCGCCCAGTCGGGCGCGAGTGGGTCCTGCGCCAGGAGATCGCGGACCTCGCGCTCTGCCCGGGCGAGAACGTCGCGCGCCAGGTCGGCGCTGCGTGTGTGAAGCGTCCCGCTCGGCGCGGGCGCCGCACCGCTCACCCCGTGAAGTGGGAAGCAGTCCACTTCCACGCCCAGCTGGTCCACCGGGGTGGGCTGGTCTCGACGCCCGAGCAATGACGACAGCGCGTCGTCCGGCAACGACGACGCGGGTGTGCCGTGGGTAGTTGCTCCGTGTTCCTCAATCACGCTCTTGCCTTGGGTCAGTATCGGCAACTTGCGATACGTCCTGAAGGACTCGTCGCCGCACAGATCGTGCCGCCTGGTTGACCGGACCATTACTTGCGGCCTCGCCTGGCACAAAGTGCTCGAGGTGGAGTGATGATTGACGAAACGAACGCGACGGCAACCGACGAATTTGGTGAGAGCAGTGCTGCGCTGGGCGTGCTGCAGGCTCAGGCGCAGGCCTTCTCGGATGTAGGCCGGACATTGACCGAGGCGGTCGAAAAGGCGCTCAAACAGGCATCCGAGATCACCGGGCAAGCTCAAGAGCACGCCATCGGGGTGGTCTCCCGGGCCGAGCGTCGGGTGGCCGAGAGTCTGCGTCAGGCAACCGTTGCGGAGCGGCGCGCCACCATGGCCCAGGCACGCCTGATCGAGCTGGAAGCGCGCATCGACCAGGCCCAGGCAAAACTTGCCGAAATAGGTACACGCGCGAACGAAATCGCGCGCCTGAGCACGACGGTCGAGGTTCTGCCAACATCAGATGAGCGGATCCCCTACAGATGGGATCAGCAAAACAGCAGTGTGCCCGGCTCGAGCGAGCATCAGGAGGCGCCCCATGGTGCAGACCTGGATCCCCTCAGCGCCCTTGCTTCGCTGCGAGACACCGTGGACGCCGCCAGTTAGCCGCGGATCGGCGTGCGCTACGCCGAGTTATGCCGGACGGTCAACTCGCGCTTGGACCGGCCTGTCGATCTGGCGACAAGCTTCAAGTCGCCGATTCGCGTCCGATCAACGACGCTGGCTGCCAGGGCAGACCGCCGGGAACGACGCTGCTGGCAGCGTCACGCGGGTCCACGACGGAACTGTTTACTGAGCGACAGGCCCTGAGACTGATACGACGAGCCGATTTCGGATCCATACAGCCGATCTGGAGGCGCCTGGAGTCGCTCGAAGATCAGGCGCGCAACCTGTTGCCCATCCTCCAGGACATACGGCACCCCTAGCGAGCGCACCTCCAGAACCGCGGGAGTTCCCCTCGAGTCGGGCGTGGTGTAACCAAAACCTGGGTCGAAGAAACCCGCATAGTGCACGCGGAACTCGCCCAGCTTCGGTTCGTAGCCCACCATCTCGGCCGCGAATCCGGGGGGGATGCGTATCCGCTCCTGTGACCCGAGAATGTAGAATTCGTCGGGGTCCAGGATCACAAACTTGCGATCGTTCGAAGCGATCGGATCCCAGAAGTCTTCAACCGCATAAAAGTCTAGCTTGGCCAGGTCGATGATCGGCGCGTGCCGCTTGGCTCGATACCCAATGATCCCGGTGTGATTCGCGCGAGCAAGGTCAACGTGAATCCATAGGCCTTTCCAGATCAGCGCTTCCGCTCGCTCGTCTTGTTCAGCGTATACCAGGCCCTCATCCTCGTGCAGTTGCGTCAACGCTGCATCTGAAGGCAGTGGTTTACCGCGCCAGAAGCGGAGCTGACTCAGGCGCGTGTGTTGAGCGACCATCACACTGAACGTTTGCGGGGCAATCTCGAGGTAGAGCTTTCCCTTATAGGCTTCCGGAACGTAATCAAATTGCTTGCCAAAGTCAGTTATGAGTCTGGTCAATATGTCGAGTCGGCCGGTCGTGCTCTTCGGATTCGCTTTCGCCCAGTATTGCTCCGGAAGGTTGACTTCCTCGAGCAGCGGCACGATGTAAACCGCGCCGCGCTCGAGCACGGTTGGGCTAGTGAGATCCATTTCATGGAAACCGAATTCGTCGAGTCTCCCGCGGACCGAGGAGCGATTGGGCAGGAAGCTCGCGCGCACGCGGTAGGCCGTGGGTCCGAGCCGCAGATCGATGCTGGCCGGCTGAATCTGGCCGGGCTCGAACGGGGCCCTGGCCGTGAGGTGGCGTGTGCTGATAAGGCACCCGATCTGCTGGGACGGCAGAATGCCCGTCGAATAGGTGTCCGTGTCGTCGTCGACTACGAGCTCGGGGAACAAGGGCGTGTTAGAGCTCACCCTTACCCCTGCGCGACGCCGGACTCACCGGCCGCGCCTTTTCCGTCAGCGTCATCTGGCCTGCTCCTACACTTCCGTCAGCTGGCGATCCTCGTCGCCTGGCAACCCGGTCTCCCTCGCGGCACGCGTCTCGTTCGAGGCTATCCGATTCTCGAGCCACCCGGCTCGAGCGATGAACTCGCGCGACTGCGAGAACGTCGAACCATCCAGGATCGGAAACCCGATCGCGCCATCCAAATCCACTCGCGCCGCGATCTCTGGACTTTCGATCCTCGGCGCGGGACGGACGTCGGAAATTCATTCTGGGCGCCCCTCCGCGACTACCCGCCCACAGTCGCGCGAAGACATTGCCGGCGATCGCCTGGGCGGTGGCCGGGTCAATCGGTTTCACCCATCCCTCCCTGCGCAATGGGCCGCCGTGCGGTCGATCGAACCCGAGGGCCTCGCACGCCGACGGAAGATCAGCGACCCGGTCCCGCACCTCGACCCCCGCGGCGTCATGACGCGGCGCGCTCACGAGAGCCAGCTGTCGAAGATGTCGTCCAGATCAACAGAATCTGATTCCCCATCGGCGTCGTACGCTGGACGTGACGCGCGATGAGCACCACGCCGACTGGGCCGGCCGTCTTGCACACGGCACCACCAGTGCGGATCGGTGCCGAACACCCCCGCGGTGGGGTGCTGGGACTCCTCCCTGAGCTGAGCCGCGATGCGCTCGGGCTGCTGTCGCGCTGCGCTCGCGACTACGGTGACTTCGTACGGATGCGACTCGGACCGACGCACATCGTGCTCATCAGCCATCCCGCGCTGGTCGAGGAGCTGCTCACCACTCGCAGCCACGACTTCCGCAAGAATCTTGGCTCGCGACGCCTCGGTTCGGCGCTGGGCAATGGGTTGCTGGTGAGCGAGGGCGACCTCTGGCTGCGGCAGCGCCGACTGATGCAGCCGGCCTTTCACCGGCAGCGGATCGACGGCATGGCGGAAACCATGGTCGCAACGGCTTCGAAAGCACTCGAGAGCTGGCAGGCAGGTGACAGGCGCGACATCTACCGCGAGATGATGGATCTGACCCTGCAGATTGCCGCTCGCACCCTGATCGGGACGGATATCACCGAGGACATGACGTGCATCCGTCGATCGAGTCGGATCATGACCGATCATCTTCGTTCGCGCCTGTTCAGCCTGATGACGCTACTGCCCGACCGCGTGCCGACGCCTGGCAATTTGCGCTACGCCGCGGCAGTCCGCGATCTGGACACGCTCGTGTACCGCCGCATTGCCGGACGGCGCGCCGGACCCAGCGGCGGCGAAGACGACCTGCTCGGGATGCTGCTCGCAGCCCGCGACGACGCCGGGCGCGGAATGACCGATCGTCAGCTACGCGATGAGGTGCTCACGATCATGTCGGCGGCGTATGACACGACGGCGCTGGCATTGACCTGGGCGTGGGTGCTTCTCGCGAAGCATCCGGCCGCCGAGTCGCGGTTAGGCGCCGAGATCGGCACTGTCCCGCGTGGCCACGCACCGGGCGCCCTGGATAGCTCGCGGTTGACCTACGTCGAGCAGATCGTGACCGAGACGCTGCGGCTGTACCCGAGCGCGTGGGCGATCGGGCGCGAGGCGCTGCGCGATACGCAGATCGGCGGCCAGTCCGTTCGCAAAGGTACGACCGTGCTGCTCAGTCCGTATGTGCTCCATCGGGATCCGCGGTTGTTCGACGACCCGAATGCCTTTCGCCCGGAGCGGTGGGCGGCCGGTCTGCTACACCGCCTTCCGCGCTTCGCATACGTGCCGTTTGGGGGTGGGCAGCGCATGTGTATCGGCAGCGGATTCGCCCAACTCGAGATCACGCTGTTGCTGGCCACCATCACCCAACGCTTCCGAATCGAGCTGACCGACCCGACGCGACCAGTGGAGCCGGTGCCCGTGCTCACCTTGCAACCCCGCGGCGGCGTGCCGGTGACGCTGTCGGCGCGCTGAAGTCAGACGGCAACCTGCGCCGACGCCGTGCGAGCGACTCGCCGCAGTTCGGTGAACACCAGCCAGTAGGAGGCGAATGCGCCCATCTCCTCGTAGTGCAGGCCGTGGACGGCGCAGAACGGTTTAACGATTCTGCGTGCGCGGGCAAAATTTCGGCGAGGCATGTTCGGGAAGAGGTGGTGTTCGACCTGGTAGTTCAAGCCGCCGAACACGAAGTCCCAGACCGGGTTGGGGGCCACGTTGCGCGAGCTCAACACTTGACGTTCGAGAAAGGTCAGCACTGTGCCCGGTGGCCACATGGGCATACCCTTGTGATTGGGGGCGATTGCCAGGGCCAGATACAGCCCGGCCAGAATCTGGCTGAGCAGGAACACCCCGAGCCACCACCAACCCAGCGCCGCCACCGGAAGCAGCCAGCCGACCGTACTGACGATCAGGAGGCAGACCTCGATGGCCCGCCTGGCGCCGCGGAGGTGCCTCAGGGTGAACTGCCAGCCCTCGACCCGGAAGGCGAACGGCAGGAACAGCGCATACAGAGGTCCCAGAACGGCCTGGTAGCGGGTGAGCCAGGCGGAACGATTCGGTCTGGCCCGGGTTACCACTTCCGAATAGGCGACCAGACCTGCCCACTGCAGGTCCGGGTCGGCCGCGGCGTCGTTGGTGTGCGTGTGGTGGCGGTTGTGGCGATCCTGCCAGTAGCGGAAGCTGATGCCGAGCGCCAGGCTCCAACACACCGACCCGAGCGCAAAATTACGTCGCGCACTGGAAAACACCGCCAGGTGGCCGGCATCGTGACCGATGAGCGCGACCTGCACACTTCCGAAGCCGACCGCGATGCCCGAAACGATCAGCGCCGGCACGGACGGCGTCAGCAGGAACGGCAGGCTCAAACCGGCCGCGAGCAGCACAAAGGACAGGCCAGTCCGCCCCAGATAGTAGGCGTACGCGCGATCGAGCAGTCCGGCCTCGACGACCGTCAGTCGCAGCTCACCATACGCACCCTGGGCGTCGAACGCAGGGGCCATCGGACGAGTTTGAGCTTATCACCGGGCCGGGCGGGAGTATGATGGGCGACCGTGGGCGCCACCGGTATCACCCGCGTGTTTCCCGATCTCTCCGACGATCTGCTGCTCAATCTGTTCCACAAGGGTGCCAGGGCCCAGTGGACCTCACGCGACCTGGACTGGACCACCGCGACAACCTTGAGCCCCAGGCGGCGTCTGGCTCTGGCGCGGCTGCTGACGCCGGTGTACTTCGGGGAACAGACGGCGATGGCCGGCGCGAGCCGGATCCTGCCCGAGGTGATGGCCGCCGGCGAGGCCACTGCGCAGCTGTATCTGGCGTCCTTCATCATGGACGAGGCGCGCCACTTCGAGACCCTGACGCGTCTGTACCGGTCACTCGGCCACGATCCGCTCGGCTTGCGGGAGATGCCAGAGCTGCTGCGCTACTACCACCGCATC
>Ga0070730_10001975_pt1 | contig 19014 bp, 11 predicted proteins | sample Coa_R1_3_FD_66447 | JGI IMG/M metagenome (GOLD analysis project Ga0070730, IMG submission 66447) | Surface soil microbial communities from Centralia Pennsylvania, which are recovering from an underground coalmine fire - Coalmine... | ecosystem: Environmental > Terrestrial > Soil > Unclassified ... | reverse complement strand
CTCATCTTCGAATGTCCTGACGAACGAAGGATCAGCGTAGCCTTCCCACACCAGCAGATTCAGTGTCGGAGTTTTCCTGGAACACGCTGCTGTGAGCAAAACGCTCAGCAGCACGGATGCTGTCCACGCCGCTCGTCCCCATCTCATTGCTTTCCTCCGAAAATCTAAACTTGGTAGGGCGCGGAAGTTCTGAAGCCCCATCCCTAGAACGTCGGCGGCGTGTTCACCCACAAGACCAAGGTCTCTTTGCGTCCTGGATTCTTCCAGCGATGCGGCGTCGCACTTTCAAAATAGAAACTGTCGCCGGGCTTCAGCCGATAGTCTTCACCCGCTACGCTGATCTCCAGATCTCCACGCAGCACATAGATGAATTCTTCCCCTTCGTGCGTGTAAGAATCGCCGCTGCCGGCTTCCGGAGCGATGCGAAATAAATGAGGCTCCATCACTGTGTTGCCCCACGCCAGCAGTTCCATGCGCACACCGATACCGGCCTCAAGCACCTTTCGTTCGGAGGGTCTTACCTGACGGCTGTTAGCCCCGTTCGCATCGAAGAATTCGAGAATATTTGTTTTGTAGAAGCGCGCCAGCTTGCGCAGTGTTCCCACCGATCCGCTCATCTGGGAGCGTTCCAACGCGCTCAGAAATCCTATGGAAATTCCGACCGCCTCTGCCACTTGCGCCAGCGACAACCCGCGTCGAGCACGCAATTGACGCAAGCGGCCGCCAATGGCCGCCGGATTTCCGTTCTGCCGCGCGCTTACTTTTCCTTCACGTTTCAACAACTGCACGATGGCAGCCGCATTCAGCCCGCGAACCTTTCGAAGAAATCTCGCCCGCTTCAACAGCTTGACATCTTCCTCTGTATAGAGGCGGTATTTGCTCTCGGTGCGTCGCGGGCGCGCCAGTCCCAGGCTCTCCCAGGACCGGATCACGGAAGGCGATACCCCAACCTTCTTCGCTACGTCTCCGATCTTTAGATAAGCTTCAGCCATCGCGTCTACTCGAGCGCCTTCTGATCTTTTTAATGAGAAATTTCTATTCGGAGGCCTTCTTTTTTGTGCTTGACAGTGCGCGTCCCAGTTCTCTAACCTTACGGGATTATAGCAAGGTTGTCGCTGGACACAAGCAGTTGTTTCTCAAGTACCGAAACAAATCTCCCCGATCTTCGGAGGCACCATGCCGTCGTTGCGAGCCCGCTGGTTCGTAGTTTGCCTTGCCCTTGCCGTTTTCTTTTCTCTCCCCACCCTGGTTTCTGGACAAGGAACTTCAGGCCGGGTCACAGGCCGTGTCACCGACCCCAGTGGCGCCGTCCTGGCCAATGTCAAAATCACATTAGTGAATGAGGCCACCAGCGCCAGCCGCGATACCGTCACGAACGAATCCGGCGACTACGATTTTGTGGAGGTCCCGGTCGGCAGCTATCGCGTTGAATTCGATCTGAAGGGCTTCAAGAAGAATGTTCGTCGCGCCGTGAATCTCGACATCAATCAAGTGGTCAGTCTCAACATGATCATGCAGGTCGGAGCCAGCCAGGAAGTCGTCGACGTCACTTCCGAAGCTCCACTGGTCGAAACCACCAGCACGCAGTTGGGTGCCGTAGTTGGAGACCGTGCTGTTACGGAACTTCCGTTGAACTCGCGTGACACCTACCAGTTTCTACAATTGCAGCCCGGCGTCATGTCCACCGTCGGATCCAGCAACTCCATCGTGTACGGCAGCAACAATGCCGGTGCGGTATCGGTGAACGGCGGCCGGGGACGCTCCAACAACTTTAGCGTCAATGGCGGGGACGCCAACGATCAGTTCGTAAACCTTCCCACCGTGCAGCCGTCTCCCGACAGCATTCAGGAATTCCGCGTCCTCACCAACACCTTCGACGCCGAGTACGGACGCAACTCCGGGTCGGTAGTGAACGTGGTGACCAAGTCCGGAACCAACGACTTCCACGGCAATCTCTACGAATTCTTCCGCAATACGGTGCTCAACGCAGGCAACTACTGCTTCTCTCCGCCTTGCCAGAAGCCAAAGTTTAACCAGAATCAATTTGGTGGCACGTTTGGCGGTCCCATTAAGAAAGATCGCACATTTTTCTTCGGGTCCTACGAAGGCCGCCGCATCCGGCAAGGCATCACATCGCCCGTTGTAACGGTGCCAAGCGCACAGGAACTGCCCAGCACAACGAACGTAGTGAACGGACAGATCGTCGCCAACTTCTCCGATACCGACCCCTTCGCCGGCACGCTAACCAATTCCTACGCCTTGCTGCCAGGGACCGGGCCAGGGCAGCGCCCAGGCTGTCAGGCGGCTGTCACTGCCATTGGCGGAGGACCTATCTCCGATGGTGTGTCGTATGCCTCCATCTTTCCCAACAATCAAATCCCATTGGCGTGCATGGACGAGACTGCTGTGGACCTGATGCAGCTAGTTCCCCCGGCGCAGGGTGGCAGCAACACGGTGCAAACCTCGCCGGTGCAGCCCGAGCGCGGCGACCAATTCACGCTCAAGGTCGACCACCGCATCAGCAACAGCCAGAATTTCAGCGGATACTACTACTTCGACGATCACCACGTAACCCTGCCCTTCGCTCAATTCCAGGCCGCAGGCGCCAACGTGCCCGGCTTTGCGTCGATCATTGCCGAACGCTTCCAGCAGTACAACCTGACCCACACCTGGACGATCAGCAACAGCACGGTCAACGAATTCCGCTTCAACTATAACCGCGAAGCACAGCGAACCTTCCAGCACCCGGCCAGAACCAGTTTGATCCAGAATTCGTGTCCGTCGGCTCCCTCTTGGCTCACGGGAGCGTTCGGCGGCGCAACTCCTCCGTGCTTCTATGGCGATGGCTCCACCGATCCTGGCGGCGCTCTCTATGGCATCCACCCCGGCTTGGGAGCGCAGCATGAAGGTTTGCCGTTCATTCAGATTAATGGCGGCTTCACCATCGGCAACAACGGCGAAGGCGAGTTACCGCAGGTAGGCAACTCGTTCCAGTGGTCGGACAGCCTCACGCTCGTCAAAGGCACTCACACGATGAAGTTCGGCACCGACGTCCGCCGACAGCGCTTCGATCAGACACTGTACTTCGACGTAAACGGAGAATACTTCTACGCGGGTTCCGGCGCCAACAGCGTGGTCGGACCTAACGCCACCAACTTCTATCCTGACTTCCTCATGGGCATGCCTGATTCCTACGGGCAAGGTTCCGCCCAGGTAGAAAACGTCCGCTCCACAGCGCTGTACCTGTTCGCGCAGGATAGCTGGAAGATCAAACCGAACCTCACCTTGAATTACGGTCTGCGCTGGGAACTCAACACGCCCATCGCCGACATCAGCAAGCACGTACAGACCTTCCGGCCCGGCGAAACCAGCAAGGTTTATCCCTGCGAAAACACGGCGAACACAGACTGCTCTTCGATGACGCCCGTGGGCTTGGTCGTTCCCGGCGATCCCGGTATTCCCGGCGGTTTGACCCAGACGTATTACAAGTCCTTTGCTCCTCGCATCGGAATTGCCTGGAGCCCTGGAACCTCAGGCAAGACCGCCATCCGCGCTGGATTTGGAATGTTCTACAACCCCATCGAGCAGTTGGTGCTCGAACAGTTCAGTGCCGAGCCACCTTTCGGCGTCAGCACCTTCCCGGTGGGAACGTTGTTCAATCTGCCATTCCTCGGTCAGAGCGGTCCCCCCGGCCCCGGCAATCCGAATGGCATCGCTTATCCGAACCCGGCTAATGGGATTCTTCAGGCGAAACGCAACCAGGCGGTCGACTGGGGTGTTTTCCGCCCGATTCTGCTGTTTGGACAGTTCCAGCCCAACATGCGTTCGCAGTACTCCAATCAGTACAACCTGACTATCGAGCGACAACTGCGTAGCGATCTGAAACTCCAACTCAACTACGTGGGTTCCCAGGGCCACCGGCTGCTCGCCACTCACGACCTGAACTACGGCAACCCGCAGACGTGTCTCGACCTCAACAACATCTCGAACCTGACCGGCGACGGCAACTTGGCCTGCGGTCAGTACTATGCGGATAGTGCCTTTTACATTTCGGCCAATGAAATTCCCACCGGAGTCACCCTCCACATGCCCTACGGCCCGCAACCCGTCGTGACCGGGCCGAACCCCACGCCGATCACCCTCGTCGGACTGCGCAAGTACTCTTCACCGCAGTGCAATCCGTTTACGGGCGTGGGTTGCCCGGCGGACGGTGTCGACGTCTTCAGCAGCGTCTTCGCTCAGGACACGATCGCAAACTCTGCTTACAACTCATTCCAGGCTTATCTGGATAAGCGTTTTTCACACGGCCTGCAACTTACCGCGGCTTACACTTTCAGCAAGTCCTTCGATGAAGCCTCCAGCTTCGAAGGAATCCTGAACCCGATCGATCCGGCTCGCAGCCGCTCGCTCTCCACCTTCGATGCGCGGCATCGCATCGTTCTCAGCTACTACTGGGAACTTCCCAAGTCGCACTTCAGCGGCGTAGCCGGGCAAGTCTTTAACGGCTGGGCTCTTTCGGGCATCACAACGTTCCAGACTGGATTCCCAATCCGCATCATTTCGTCGGCCGACAACGAGTTGATGTACAGCTTCGATTTCGAGCTGCCGGGCGAGCCCGATCAGTTGAAGCCATTTAAGACGCAGAAGCCGCAATCGACTTGTTACAGCGGCTTGTGCAACTATTACTTCGATCCCAGCACGTTCACCGAAGATACGACCATCGATCCGAGTTTATTTGGTCGCATCGGCAACGCGCCTCGGACGATCTGCTGCGGTCCGCATATCAGCAACACCGACTTCGCCGTGCTGAAGACCTTCAAGATTTCGGAGACTAAGCGCGTCGACTTCCGGGCGGAGTTGTTCAACATCTTCAACCACACGCAGTTCTATAATCCTGATGGCAACAGTTCCGACGGAACGCAATTCGGCCAGGTCGTTCAGGCCCGCGATCCTCGGCTGGTGCAGTTCGCTTTGAAGTTATTCTTCTGATGCAAACCCCGGGCGGCTCCAACCGCCCGGGGCAATCTAATGGCCGGCCGACCACGAAAGTCGCTGGCCTGAGCTTTTCCGGAGACCTCGATGTACCCCGATCTACAAAAAGAACTCTCAACCTTCGAGCGGCGCACTCCCAAATCCGCCGAAGCCCACAAGAAAAATCTAAAACGCATACCTCTCGGCGTAGCCAGCAACTATCGCGCCTACGACCCTTGGCCGATCTTCGTCAAGGAAGCCAGCGGCAGCAAGTTCCGCGATCTCGACGGCAACGAATACATCGACCACAACCTCACCTTCGGCGCCCTGATGGCCGGACACTGCCATCCCGCCGTGATGAAGGCCGTCGAAAAGCGCCTCTCCACCGGTACCATGTTCGGCATGCCCCACGACATGGAATGGGAACTCGCCGAAGAAATCTGCAACCGCTTTCCGGTCGAGATGTGCCGCTTCGGTAACAGCGGCACTGAAGCCACCATGCACGCCATTCGCCTGGCCCGCGCCGCCACGAGCCGCGACAAGATCATCAAATTCGAAGGCGCCTACCACGGCCTTCACGACAGCGCTCTGGTTAGCGTGAAGCCGCACGCTCCCGATTTCGGTGACATCAATGCTCCCACGCCAGTGCCCGGCGGACTCGGTGTTCCAAAATCGGCAATCGCGAACGTCGTCATCTCTACCTTCAACGATCTGGCCTCAGTCGAGCGCCGTTTCAAGGAGAATCCCGGAGAGATCGCCGCGATCATCCTCGAGCCAATCCTGATGAACGTCGGCCTGTGCATGCCGCAACCCGGTTTTCTCAAGGGTCTGCGCGAGATGGCGACAAAGAACGGCGCGCTCCTGATCTTCGACGAAGTGAAAACCGGCTGCAAACTTGGCTGGAGCGGCGCCAGCGAATATTTCGGCGTGATACCCGACATGATCTGCCTGGCGAAGTCGATTGGCGGCGGCCTGCCGCTTGCCGCTTTCGGCACGCACAAGTCCGTGATGGACCTCATCAGCCAGCACAAGGTCTTCCACGGCGGCACCTACAACACGAATCCGGTTTCGATGGCCGCTGGCCTCGCGACGTTCCGCGAAGTCCTCACCCGCGAGAACTACGCGCACGTCGACAAGCTCAGCAAGCAACTCACCGACGGCTACCGCAAGACGATCGCGAAAGTCGGCTTGCAAGCCTACATCGCGCAAGCCGGAGCCAACGGCGCGCTGATGCTTTACCCGAAAGAAATTCGCAACTACCGCGACTGGACCGTGATCGACATCGATCTCTGGCGTCATTACTGGTTCGGCATGGTCAATCGTGGCGTCATGGCGCAGCCGTACTGGTGGGATGAGCAGTGGACCATCTCCGTGCAGCACACCGAGGCGGATATTGACAAGCACTTGGCCGCCTTTGACGACATCGCCGCCAGCCTGGCCAAAGCCCAGCAGGAACGTCAGGAGCGAGTCCCGGCAGAAGTCGCGCACTAGAAATCAGGGATTAGGGGTTAGGGATTAGAGGTCAGTTTCGCTCGGATTCTAATCCAGTAGCCTAGCCCCTAGCCCCTAACCCCCTAAGTCCCTGAACTTTGTCAACGACTCCACAACACGACACTCAGCCACACCTGATCCGCGCCCTCGGACGCCGCGATCTGGTCTTGCTCTTTGTAGTAGCCGTCTTCAATCTGAACGTAGTCCCTTCGATCGCAGCCAATGGCGGCGTGACCATCTGGCTCTGGATCATCTCCCTGCTTCTTTTCTTTTGGCCGCAAGGCATCGCTGTCATCGAACTCTCCCACCGCTACCCCGGCGAAGGCGGCGTCTATCTCTGGGCCAAAGAAGTCTTCGGCGACTTCCACGGATTCCTCTCCGGCTGGTGCTACTGGACCAACAACATGCTGTACGTGCCGACGGTCATGCTGTACTTCGTCGGCGTATCGGTTTACGTGCTTGGTCCCACGCACCACGGACTCGCCGATAACAAGCTCTTCGCCGCGATCACATCACTTGCGCTCCTGTCCGTTCTCACCTGGTTCAACATCCGTGGCCTCGGGGTAGGGAAGTGGATCAACAACATCGGGGCAATCGGAACCTTCATCGCCGCCGCCGTGCTGATTGGCCTCGGCATCGTGATCTGGTGGCACTACGGCACAAGTCTGACCGCCGCTGATTTCAAAATCCCGGCCAACCCCAAGTTCCTGCTGAACTCTTTTGGCGTAATTTGCTTTGGCCTCGTCGGACTCGAGCTCGCCTCGGTGATGGGCGACGAAATCCAGGAGCCCCGCCGCACTCTGCCCGGAGCCGTCGCGTTAGGCGGCGTCGTCTCCGGAGCGCTTTACGTGGGAGCTACTCTGACTCTGCTGATCGCCGTTGGGAAAAACGTGAACGTGCTGCAAGGCGTCGTCCAGGCGGTCACCCACATGGCCAGTCGCGTCGCCCTCAGTTGGATCACCATCCCCTTCGCGATCATGCTCAGCCTGTCGATTTCCGGAATCGGCTCGGCATGGATCGGTGGCTGCTCGCGCATCCCTTTTGTCGCCGGACTCGACTCCTACATGCCCAGTTGGCTCGGCAACATCCACCCACGATATGCGACGCCGTACGCAGCATTGATCACGCAAGGAATCGTATCTGCTGTGTTGGTAGTTCTGAATTTCGCCGGAGCTGGAGTGCAGGAAACGTTCCAGAAACTGCTCTCGCTAGCCGTGGTGCTGCAGTTGGTTCCATTCGTGTACGCATTCGGGGCGCTAGTGAAATTCGCGGTCACGGAGCCCACACCCAAAGGCCAATACGGCCGGGCGACGATGTTCATCGCGGGCCTCAGCGGATTCCTGACCACCTCACTAGGTATCGCGCTGGTGTTCTTCCCCGCGCAACAGATCACGTCACTCTGGCAATACGAACTCTGGATGTTCGGCGGCACGCTGTTTTTCATCGGCCTGGCCGCGTTCTTCTTCTATGTCTACGGCCGACGCAAGCAAGCGACGCGGGTGAATTTGGGTAAGAAGCATGTAGGGACAGCTGCCTCGGCTGTCCCGGCGAGCGAAGCTCGCAATGAATGATGGAGACTAGTTTTCCCCACGGACATATACACGACCGTGGAAGAGCGGCCCTTCAAGGGCCGCGTGAACGCGAATAAAAGATCGGGGCTTTAGCCCCTGGGAGGCCACGATGCCCACCGCAATTCAAACCGACGTCAAAACTTACCAGATGTTCATTAACGGCGAATGGACCGACAGCAAATCCAATAAGACGTTCCCCGTCTACGACCCGTCCACGGAAGAAGTCATCGCACAAGTCCCCGACTCCAACGCCGACGATGTCAACCGTGCAGTTGCTGCCGCCAAAGCCGCGTTCGAGGATGGCCCTTGGTCGACAACTACGCCGCAAGAGCGCGGACGCGTCCTCTTCCGCCTAGCCGACAAGGTCCGCCAGAATCTCCCTGCGCTCGCCGAACTCGAATGCCGCAACACCGGCAAGCCCATCGTCGAAGCCGAATACGACATCAATGATGTCGCCACCTGCTTCGAATACTATGGCGGCCTGGCCACGAAAATTACTGGCTCGGTCAATCCCGTGCCCGACAATGCCCTTTCGCTTTCGTTGAAGGAGCCCGTCGGCGTTGCCGGACAAATTATCCCGTGGAATTACCCGCTGCTGATGGCGGCCTGGAAACTCGCGCCCGCCCTGGCCGCGGGATGCACCTGCGTCCTCAAGCCCGCCGAGCAAACGCCGCTCACCGCGCTCGAATTCGCTAAGCACTTCGCCGACTGCGGCCTGCCCGCCGGCGTCGTCAACATCGTCACCGGATTCGGCGAAACCTGTGGCGCTCCTATCGTGCAGCATCCTGACGTCAACAAGATTGCCTTCACCGGCAGCGCCGCCGTCGGCAAGATCATCGTCAAGCAGGCCGCTGACACGGTGAAGCGCGTCACGCTGGAACTGGGCGGCAAGTCCCCCAACATTTTCTTTGCCGACGCCGACTTCGAAGCCGCAATCGACGGCGCGCTCTTCGGCGTCTTCATCAATCAGGGTGAAGTGTGCTCGGCCGGCAGCCGTATCCTCGTCCAGAAATCCATCTACAAGAATTTCGTCGATGCCATGGCCGAGAAAGCCAAGAAGATCAAGCTCGGCCCGCCGCTCGAGCGCGAAACCAAGATGGGCCCGCTGGTCAGCAAAGAACAATACGACCGCGTCAACGAATATCTCTCCATCGGCAAGAAGGAAGCGAAGGTTGCCTCGGGCGGCGGACGCCCTGAAAAATTTGCTAAGGGCTACTACGTCCAGCCCACGATCTTCTACGACGTAAACAACAGCGCCCGCATTGCGCGCGAAGAAATCTTCGGCCCGGTCGCCTCGGTGATTCCGTTCGAAGACGAGCGCGACGCGATGAAGATTGCGAACGACTCCCCCTACGGCCTAGCCGCAGCGGTTTGGACCCGGGACATCTTCAAGGCGATGCGCGCAGTCAAAGCCCTCCGCGCTGGCATCGTCTGGGTGAACCACATGCAGCCAACGTACGTCGAAGCGCCCTGGGGAGGCTTCAAGCAGTCCGGCTTCGGCCGCGAACTCGGCCCCTGGGGCATCGAAGAATATCTCGAAACCAAGCAGGTTCACATCAACTTGAACGAAGCACCCATCGGCTGGTACTGATGTGAGCCCCGAGTTGCGAGTCCCAAGTCCCGAGAAAGACGGAAAGTTGAATCTGTTAGTTGAAATGGAGAGCGACTCTCAAAACTTTGTCATCCTGAGCGAGGATTGTTGGTCGCGAAGCGCGACCAACAACCGCAGTCGAAGGACCCCGTGTTCGCCTGCGGTGCCACAACCGATTCAGGGAATTCTCACGAGAAACTGAAATGTCCACCATCCAACTTCGCACCGAAATCCCCGGCCCGAAATCCAAGGCCCTCTCCGAGCGCCGCGCCAGAGCCGTGCCCCGCGGCCTCTCTCATGGCACGCCCATCTACGTCGCCAAGGCACAAGACGCCTGGCTCGAAGACGTGGACGGCAACCGCTACCTCGACTTCGCCGGAGGCATCGGCTGCGCCAACGCCGGACATCGCCGCGAAGCGGTTCTCGACGCCATCAAAGACCAGCTCGACGCGTTCCTGCACACCTGCGTCCAGGTCACGCCGTACGAGAGCTACGTGCGCCTGGCCGAGCGCATGAATGAAGTCACCCCCGGCAAGTTCGCGAAGAAGACCATCTTCGTCAACAGCGGCGCCGAAGCCGTCGAGAACGCCGTGAAGATCGCCCGCGCCTACACCAAGCGTCCCGCGATCATCGCCTTCGAAGACGCCTTCCACGGCCGCACTATGATGACGCTTGCCCTCACCAGCAAGACGCACCCCTATAAAGCCGGATTCGCGCCCTTCCCCAGCGACGTCTACCGCGTCCCCTTCGCCTATTGTTATCGCTGCTCCTATTCGAAGACCTACCCGTCGTGCGATCTCTACTGCGCGCGCCACCTCGAAGACACCTTCAAGCGCGTAGTCGCCAACGAAGAAGTCGCCGCGGTAATCGCCGAGCCTGTCCTGGGCGAAGGCGGATTCATCGCGCCTCCGCCAGACTACTTCAAGGTCCTTATCGAGCTCTGCCACAAGTACGGCATCCTGTTTATCGCCGATGAAGTCCAATCCGGCTTCGGACGAACCGGCGCGCTCTTTGCCAGCGAGCGTTACGGCATTGAGCCCGACCTCTTAGTCAGCGCCAAATCCCTGGGCGGTGGATTGCCGCTGGCCGCCGTAACCGGCAAAGCTGAAATCATGGATGCCCCCGGAGTAGGAGGCTTAGGCGGAACCTTTGCCGGCAATCCACTCTCCTGTGCCGCAGCTCTGGCCGTGCTCGATCTGTTCGAGCATGAGAATCTGCTGACCCGCGCCAACGAACTCGGAGACCGCTTCCAGCGCCGCGCCCGGGAATGGCAATCGCGTTGGCCCATCATCGGCGACATCCGCGGCCTGGGCGGCATGCAAGCCATCGAGTTAGTGCAATCGCCGGAAACAAAGAAGCCAGCAGCCGACGAAACGAAGAAGATCACGCAATACTGCTACGAACACGGCCTGATCACGATCACGGCAGGCACGTACTCGAACGTAATCCGAGTTCTGGTCCCGCTCGTCATCACAAACGACCAGATGGACGAAGCGCTAGACGTCCTCGAATCCGCCATCGCCAGTGTTTGTGACCAGAAAGTAGCGCAGTTGGTGTAGCGCAGTTAGTGTAGCGCAGCCGTCCCGGCGGGCGTCCGCGCCCGCCGCGTTGGAGCAGCCAAGCAGTATCATTAATAACTACGAACCATTCTTCGCGACAGCGAAAGGCATCACAAATCATGACCACCCTAGCGGCACCTCCCATCACCAAGCTGACCAACCACATCAACGGCACCTGGGCCGAGTCGCATGCCACCGAATGGCGCGATGTGATCAATCCCGCCACCGGAGAAATCCTCGCCAGCGTCCCGCTCGCCGGAGCCCCCGACGTGAACGCCGCCGTCGACGCCGCAGCCTCCGCCTTCCCCGAGTGGCGTCGCACGCCGCCCGAAGACCGCATCCAGCCGTTGTTCAAGCTGAAAATGCTGCTCGAAGATCACATCGATGACATCGCCCGCACCATCACAATGGAAAACGGCAAGACCTTCGCTGAGGCCAAAGCCGAGATGCGCCGCGCCATCGAGAACGTCGAAGTCGCTTGCGGCATTCCGATGATGATGCAGGGATATAACCTCGAAGACGTGGCCCGCGGTATCGACGAAATGATGATTCGCCAGCCCCTCGGCGTCGTCGCCGCCATCGTGCCTTTCAACTTCCCCGGCATGATCGCCTTCTGGTATCTGCCGTATGCAATTGCGACGGGCAACACTTTCATCATTAAGCCGAGCGAGCGCGTGCCGCTGACCATGCGCTACATCTACGAACTGCTGGAGAAGACCGGCTTGCCGAAGGGCGTCGTCAACCTCGTCAACGGAGGCAAAGCCGCCGTTGACGCGCTGATCGACCACCCGAAAGTCCGCGCCATCAGCTTTGTCGGATCGACTCCTGTCGCGCGCTACATCTACTCCCGGTCCGCCGAGCAGGGCAAGCGCTGCCAGTGCCAGGGAGGCGCCAAGAACCATGTCATCGTTCTCCCGGATGCCGACATGCCCATGGCCACGCAAATCATCTCCGACAGCGCCTTCGGATGCGCAGGCCAGCGCTGCCTCGCGGTCTCCGTCGCCGTGACCGTCGGAGAAGCGCAGAAGACGTTCCGCGACTCGATCGCCGATGCCGCCTCGAAATTGAAAACCGGCTACGGCCTCGAAGACGGCGTACAGATGGGCCCGGTGATCACGCCGCAAAGCAAAGAGCGCGTCGAATCACTAATCGGCGTTGGCGAGAAGCAAGGCGCGAAAGTTCTCCTCGACGGACGCAACACCACAATCTCGAAGCACGAGCGCGGCAACTTCGTGAAACCGACGATCCTCGATGACGTCCCCGCGACCAGTGAGATCACTGACACGGAAATCTTCGGCCCCGTACTGAGCCTCGTGCACGCCGACTCGCTCGACGAAGGCCTCGCCTTCCTCGAGCGCAGTGCCTACGGCAACCAGGCGTCGCTGTTCACCTCCAGCGGATCGGCCGCACGCCGTTTCCGCTATGAGGCACCCGCGGGCAATATCGGCATCAACATCGGAGTCGCCGCGCCCATGGCCTACTTCCCCTTCAGCGGATGGAAGAACAGCTTCTTCGGTGATCTCCACGGCCAGGGCCGCGACGCCATCGAGTTCTACACCGACAAGAAGGTCGTGGTCGAACGCTGGGCCAAGGAGCACAGCCGCAAGTTTTAGAATTGAGTCGTTGGGCGATTGAGTGATTGAGCGATTAAAGTGCACAATCGCCCGATCAACCAATCGCATAATCGCTCAATAGATAGAGGACCTCATGACTACTACCGTCGTTAATCCCGCAATGACCAGCCAGGAGCTCGTCGATCTCTGCAAGAAGCACACGCTCTACGAGTGGTCCGCGCAGTCCAAGGTCGACCCCATCCCTGTCGCGAAGGCTAAAGGCATCTACTTCTGGACGCCAGAGGGCAAGCGCTTCATTGACTTCAACAGCCAGCTCATGTCGGTCAACATCGGACACGGCGACGAGCGCGTGATCGCCGCCATCCGCGAGCAGGCCGAGACGCTCGCCTACGCCAATCCCTTCATGGCGCACGAACCGCGCGCTCGCCTGGGCGCCAAGCTCGCCGAGATCTGCCCCGGCGACATCGACACCTTCTTCTTCACCAACGGCGGAGCCGAGGCCAACGAGAACGCCATCAAGCTCGCCCGCTTCTTCACCGGACGCCACAAGATCATCGCCCGCTACCGCTCATACCACGGCGCGACGGCGGGCAGCATCTCGCTCACCGGCGATCCGCGGCGCTGGGCCGCCGAGCCTGGCATCCCCGGCGTCGTCCGTGTGCACGATCCCTATCACGGCATCGAGCGCGGATGGGAATCCACCGAATCTTCTCTCGCCACGATTGAGGAGACCATCCAGCTCGAGGGCCCGCAGACCATCGCTGCCTTTATTCTCGAAACCGTCACCGGCACCAACGGCATCCTCATCCCGCCTGACGGATACATCGAGGGCGTGCGCAAGCTCTGCGACAAATATGGCATCCTCATGATCGCCGACGAAGTCATGGCCGGATTCGGACGCACCGGCGAATGGTTCGCCGTCGATCACTGGAAGGTCGTCCCCGACCTGCTCTGCATGGCCAAGGGCCTGACCTCGAGCTACCTGCCGCTCGGCGCTGTCGGCATGCGCCATCACATCGCGCAGCACTTTCAGGACAAGGTCTTCTACGGAGGCCTGACCTACAACTCGCATCCCATGGGATGCGCCGCCGCCCTCGCCACGATTCGTGTCTATGAGGAGGACCGCCTCATCGACAACGCGAAGAAGATGGGCGCGATCATGAAAGACCTCGGCGCCCAGATGCAGGCGAAGCATCCCTCCGTCGGAGCCGTGCGCTCGATCGGCCTGTTCGGCATCTTCGAACTCGTCCGCAGCCGCAAGACGCGGCAGCCGATGGCCCCGTTCAACGGCGCGTCAGAAGAGATGGCCGCGCTCGGCCGCTTCTTCCGCGAGCAAGGACTCTACACGCTGGTCCGCTGGAACACGTTCTTCACCAACCCGCCGCTCTGCATCAACGAGCAGCAATTGCGCGAAGCCTTCGCCATCATCGACAAAGGCCTGGAGATTACGGATCGCGCCGTGAAGGATTAACTTCGTAACCTCAAACGGGTGCCCCACTTCTGGCCGTTTGTGCCAGAAGTGGGGTTTTTTCATTACCGCATCACGGAGTCGCCGAAAAAATCTCTTCGCCGGCAAAACGTGGATCCACGTGGATCTCTTTTTCAGCAATGGAGTCTTTTCAGCGCGCCTGTGGTGGCGCCTTGACCTGGCAGGAGCGAACCAGCCTAATCCGCCGCTTTCCGGTTACTGTATTTCCAATACAAATATCCTGGAATGCCGATCAGCACGATCGCAGTTCCCCAGAATGCTTCAGTGGGCCGAGTGATGATCGTGTTCAGCGTCCAGGCCCCGCCGACCAAAACGTAAATGCCCGGCAGCCATGGGTAGCCCGTGCAGTGATAAGGCCGTGGAATGTCCGGCCGCTTCCACCGCAGCAGGAACATTCCAACTACGGTGAGTGTGTACGAGAGCACCATCCCGTAGATCACGTACGTATAAAGCTGATCGTACCGCCCGCTCAACGTCAGCGCCGCCGCCCAGATCCCTTGTCCGATCAGGCTGAACGCCGGCGTCCTCCACTTGGGATGAATGACCGCCATGCGCTTGAAGAACACTCCATCCTGCGCCATCGCAAGGTAGACGCGTGCTCCTGAGAGCGTGCATGTTGCGGCACCGCTGAAGCAGGAAACGGCGATCATCAGCGAAAGCCACACCGCGGCCTGTGGGGAGAACAGCACCGTGGCCGCCGCATGCACGATAGTCTCATTGGCGGCGATTTCCTTCAGCGGCATCGCATAGATGTACGTCAGATTCATTGAAATGTAGATCACGCCTACGACGAGCACGCCCAATACCATGGCGCGAGGCACATTCTTGCGCGGTTCCTTCACTTCTCCTGCGACCCATGTGATGTACACCCATCCGTCGTAAGCCCAGAATACGGCGATCAATCCCACGCCCAACGCGGAGATCCATTGTGCCGGGCCGAGTCCCAGACTCAGAGATATCCCTTGAGCGTGGAAGTTAGACCAATGTCCTTTGCCGAGCGCGAACCCCAGCACAACGAACCCAGCCATGGCTGTGAACTTCGTCCAAGTCGAGACGTTTTGTAAAAGGGCGCCCCAGCGCAGCCCCAGGACGTTCACGGCAGTGAGAAGGCCAATTAGCAGAAGTCCAAAGAGATGCGCGTGCGTAACGGCAATTCCGAAAATTGAGAACGCGATTTGCTCCTGGGAAACGAAAGGAACCACTCGCCCTACGTAGGCCGCAGAGGCAACCGACAACGCGGCAATCGTCCCCCCATTGGCCACAGAGAACAGCATCCATCCGTACAGGAAGGCGACCAGATCGCCATAGGCCTCGCGCAGGTATATGTACTGTCCGCCGGAGTCGGGAAACATCGAACCTAGTTCGGCAAAGGCAAAACATGCGCAAAGGGAGATCAGTGCGCCCAGCACCCAGACGAGCAGGAAGAGCACCGGTTGCGGCAGGGGAGTGGCGATATCTTTTGCCGTGAGAAAGATCGATGATCCGATGATTCCGCTCACCAACAGCAAGACGGAGTCAAGCAGTCCAAGCCCGCGTACCAGTGTGGGCTTGTTATCGGAAGATTGCTGGGATGGGTTTTGGCCTGGGGCAGTCAAAACCGGAGTGGGTTCCATTATCCAATTCCGAGTTCGTCGGGGGATTCCAGCGGTGTGCCGCACCGCCGGCAAATCACAGAAGAGCAATCACCGCAGGTCAGAGGATCCGTCACTTCCTGCGCACAGTTTGGACAGTACAGCGTACCGGGGCCGGGCTCAGGCTGCGGAGTCTGCGGGGGCGTTGCCATCGAAAAAGAACTGTAACACAGAGCTGCCGCTCACTTTTCACTCGGATCTCGAACAGCCGCCTAGACAGCCTGGGGTGATACAGACTAGACTTGCGCGCGGCAAGCTGTGGCCCAGGAGGTCTGTAATGCACCTTATCTCTTACCTGCAGTCGAGCCCGAAAGATCCCGAGATCGTGACCCTGCAAATCTCCACAAAGGAGCTTCTAGAATTGCAGAAAGACGCGCTGGTGTGGATCAACAAGCACAAAATATTCCGCAAAGACATATCAGAGGCAAAGGTTCTGCACACCTGGGAACCGAAGAAGGGTCAAACGGCTTGGACGACAGTTATCGTGCACCAACTGTCATGCACTGCTGCGGTGCTGTCGGTTCCGATCTAACTGCCGCATTAAGGCGGCAGCCGCATTCTTTGTGACAGCTCCTGGAACCTTGCGTCGGACCGAAGCGGATCCACCGCGGGGTCCACCTTGATTCCCGCCAGATAGGGATCCCTCTGCTTATAGGCTTTGTCGAGCCACTGGAAAGCGTTTTCTAGATCGACCACCGAGACATAAAGGGACGCAATGAAGTAGGGAGGAACATAGCCGCTCTCCGACTTACGGAGTACGTCCGCGAGGATCTGGCGTGCTTCCGTTGTATCTCCCCCCAGTGCGTAAGCGCGCCCCAGCAGAACCGCCCAGACTGTTTCTTCGCCTGAGAGAGTCCAGGCTTTCTTGCTTTCCTCGATGGCCTGCTTGTACTGATGCTTACCCAGGTAGCTATAGCTGAAGCAGGCGTGAGGATCACGATCATTGGGGGCCAGTTCCAGGCCTCGCTGGCATTGCTGTATGGCGCGATCGAAGCGCCGCGCGCAGTACAAATCCCATCCTGCCGTCGTGTAGTTGGCAATATAGAGTGGATCCAATTCCTGAGCGGACAGGATCTGCGACAGAGCCTCATCCGGACGTCCCATCGCTGCGAGAAACACTGAGTACATGCGATGGGCTTCTGCGTCATTGGGATTGAGTTCGAGGGCTCGCTGATATTCGCGATCCGCCCCTGCCCAATCCCAATCGCCGTAAAACTCCACCGTAGCCAGCGCGGTGTGCCCATGGGCGAAGCTTTCATCGATATTCACAGCCTTCTGTGCATATTCGCGTGCCTTGGGCATCGATTCGCTGGAGGGCTGGCTGATATCGTTCCAATAGGAATCGGACAATCCGGCGTAGGCGGGCGCATACTTTGGATCGGTCCGGATCGCTTCCTGAAAGTACTCGCGAGCCTTCGCGCGTTGCTCAGAGGTACCGAAGCGTAGGTATTCCGCCTTGAGATACGCCTCCTGCGCGGCCGGTTCGACAGCAGGCGGTGCGGCTAGCCGGGCACGATCACTGGCACTTAGATTTGCGTTGATTTCTCTGGCGATCGCGAGCGTGAGCTCGCGCTCCATGGTTAGCAGATCACGAAACTCGCTCTCATAATGGTGCGACCACAGCTGGCGATCATCCGCAGCGTTCACCAGTCGCGCCGTGACCTCTAAGCTGTGACCTGAGCGCAGCACCGCTCCTTCGATCACGGCATCAACCTTGAGCTGCCGGGCAATCTCCCGCAAGGGCGCGCGTTCCGTCTTATATTGCATCACCGATGTGCGGGAAATGATGCGCTGCGCCGTGCCCATCTGGCCCAGGTCGGTGATGAGAAAATCAGTGATCCCCTCTGCTAAATATTCCTGCTGCGAATCGCCCGAGAGATTCGAAAATGGCAGCACAGCCAGCGATTGAATCTTCGGCACTCCGTAGGCTGCGCGCGTGTCCATCCGATACTTTCCGTACCACCCCAGGGCAGCGCCTAGAACCACGATCGCAACTACGGCCGCGACGGACCACGGCCGTCTTCCCGAAAACCATGCCTCGATTCGCGATACCGGTGCAGCAGTCGCCACTCGGTGGATTGCTCGTTGCAACTCGCGGGCTGACTGGTAACGCTTTTCGGGAGCTTTCTCCAGGCACCTCAAAATCAGGCTTTCCAGCCGCGGGGAGATTCCCGGCTTCAAGTGGCTCGGAGGAATTGGCTCTTTGTGCAGAATGTCATTCACCAATGCGGTGAAAAGCTTCTGCTCAAACGGCGGATGGCCCGTATAGAGTTCATAGAGCACCGCTCCCGCCGAATAGACATCGGTGCGCCCGTCGATCGGCTTACCCAGCAGTTGCTCACTCGCCATGTAAGGCAGGGTTCCGGAGCAATCAATGGGGCCGCTGAAATTCAGCGTGCTTTCGACCGGTCCCAGGCGGAACGTCGACGAGGCCAGCCCGAAGTCAAGGATCTTCAACCGATCGTCCAACGTCAGGCGCATATTGCCGGGCTTAAGGTCGCGGTGAATCACCCCCTGCGCGTGAGCTGCCACCAGACCATCCGCCAGCTGCATGGCGATGCGCACAAGTTCCTTTTCGCGCAACGTGCCGCGCCGGACTCGCTCATCCAGCGCCACTCCGGGGATGTATTCCATCACCAGAAAATCGAGGTCGTCCTGCGTGTCGAAATCGATGACGGTGACAATGTTGGGATGATTGAGCCGCGAGAGCGCCTTCGCCTCTTTGCGAAATGCCTTGCGGCTGTCCTCGTCGCGTCCGGGAGCTAGGACCTTCAGCGCAACGTTATTCCCCAGGTGCAGGTCGTGCGCAAGGTACACCTCGCCCATGCCGCCCTCGCCGATCTTTTCGACGACGCGGTAGTGACTCAGCTCGCGATTGATCAGGGAGCCGTTGCTCAAGACTTCGCCCCATGCGGGAGGTTTCTACTGAAGGGAATCGTAGGTCGCGCGAAGGAGATGAGTCAATGGCTAAGGTTTAGCGGCCCTAGGCGATGTAGGCGTCAGGCTGGAAGTAGGGTCAATGAGCTCTATAAAAAGGGATGTCAAGAAAAAAGCTCCGCCTCGACCGGAAGATCGACGTTGTTTCTCGAGATCCAGCCCACTGTGTTTCGTTACCTCTGAAGATGCGCGGCTCGTTG
>Ga0070730_10001974_pt1 | contig 19016 bp, 19 predicted proteins | sample Coa_R1_3_FD_66447 | JGI IMG/M metagenome (GOLD analysis project Ga0070730, IMG submission 66447) | Surface soil microbial communities from Centralia Pennsylvania, which are recovering from an underground coalmine fire - Coalmine... | ecosystem: Environmental > Terrestrial > Soil > Unclassified ... | reverse complement strand
GGCGCGATCAACGCCCTGCACCCTTGGGATGCGGGCGAGCTGTTCCAAGCCGAGCAGGGCTGGAGCGCGGACGACCTGCTCGCGGCGCTACTCGAGCGGTTCCCCGACGGCGCCGCGCCCGCGGGGATGGCGGCCGGCATGCAGAAGGCGGGCGGCCGCTCCCTCACCGCGTGAACGAACGTCGCCGCATCTACCTGATGCGGCACGCTGCGGTCCGGTATTTCGAGGGCCTGCCGCCGGAAGAGGTGCAGCTCACCGAGGAAGGACGGCGCCAGGCCGAGTCCGCCGCGGAGGCGCTGCGCGACGTGCACTTCGACCGCGTGCTCACGAGCGGGCTGCCGCGCACGCTCGCGACCGCCGAGATCGTCGCCCCCGGCCTCGACCACGAGATCCATCCCGCGCTCCGGGAGATCGAGAGCGGCGAGATCCGCGGGCTCGCTCCCGAAGAAGTACAGGCCATGATGACGACCGCGTTCCGCGGAGTCGTTCCGCTCGAGGCCCGTTTCCTCGGCGGCGAGACGATCGCGTCGCTGCTCGATCGCGTCCTGCCCGCGGTCGACGCGCTGCTCGCGGACGAGAGCTGGGACGTCGTCCTGTGCGTGCTCCACGGCGGCGTGAACCGCGCGATCCTCAGCCGTGCGATCACCGGTGAGCGCACGTTCCTGGGTGGGTTCGAGCAGACACCCGGCTGCATCAACGTGCTCGACGTCGACGCCGGAGGAGCATTCGTCGTCCGCGGCGTGAACTTCACCGCGTACGACCCGGTGCACGCCCGCGCCCCGCGGCTGACGACGATGGAGCAGCTCTGGAGCGACTATCTCGACGCCCGCTCCTCCCGGGTTCCGTAGAGTCATCGCGCGGATGGGTCTCCTCAGTCTGCAAGACGCGCGCATCCACTTCGGGGGCATCGTCGCCCTCGACGACGTCTCGCTCGAGGTCGGAGAAGGGACGATCACCGGGCTCATCGGCCCGAACGGCGCCGGCAAGACGACAGCATTCAACGCGATCACGCGGCTCTACCGCCTCGACGCCGGCGACATCGTGTTCGACGGCAAGTCGCTCGCGCATACACCGCCGAGCCGGATCGTGAAGCTCGGGATCGCACGAACGTTTCAGAACGTCGAGCTCTTCCAGACGATGACGGTGCTCGAGAACGTCCTCGTCGGCGCGCACACCGTCTCGCGCTTCACCACCGAGCGCGCCGTGCGGGAGCGCGCGATGAAGGCTCTCGAGTACGTCGGCATCGCCGACACCGCACGACGACCTGCCACCGGGCTGCCGTTCGGGACGCTCAAGCGCGTCGAGCTCGCACGCGCACTCGTGTCGGAGCCGCGGCTGCTCCTGCTCGACGAGCCCGCGGGCGGCCTGAACCACGAGGAGGTCGAGACCCTCGCTACGTTCATCAACCGGATGCGCGACGAGTTGAAGGTGAGCATCCTCCTCGTCGAGCACCACATGAACCTCGTCATGAAAGTCTCCGACCATGTACACGTGCTCAACTTCGGCCGCACGATCGCAGCCGGCCCGCCGCAGGACGTCCAGCGCGACCCGGCCGTGATCGAGGCGTACCTCGGCGGCGAGCTCGAGGAGGACTGATGGCGCCGCTGCTCGAGCTCGAGAAGGTCAGCGCCAGCTACGGCCCGGTGAAGGCGCTGCACGGCGTCTCCCTGACCGTCGACGAGGGCCAGATCGTCGCCGTGCTCGGCGCCAACGGCGCAGGCAAGACGACGACGCTGCGCGCGATCTCGCACACCGTCGACCGCGACGGCGAGATCCGCTTCGCGGGCAAGCGACTCGCACGCATCGGCCCCGACGGCATGGCACGGCTCGGGATCGCACACGTGCCGGAAGGCCGCGGGACCTTCTCGGAGCTGACCGTGCTCGAGAACCTCCGTCTCGGCGCGTACACCCGCCGCGGCTCGGCGAAGGCGGACCTCGACCGGGTCGCCGCGTACTTCCCGTGGCTCGCGGAGCGCCGCAACCAGCAGGCCGGCACGCTCAGCGGCGGCGAGCAGCAGATGCTCGCGCTCGCCCGCGCGTTCATGCAGCGCGGACGTCTGCTCCTCCTCGACGAGCCGTCGCTCGGGCTCGCGCCGCTCCTCGTCACCGAAGTCTTCCGCATCATCAAGGAGCTGAACGAGGTCGAGGGCCTCACCGTCCTCGTCGTCGAGCAGAACGCGCACATCGCGCTGCAGCTCGCGCAGACCGCGTACGTGCTCGAAGTCGGCCGCGTCGCGCTCTCGGGCCCGAGCGCCGAGCTCGAGCAGCACGAGTCCGTGCGCAGGAGCTACCTGGGGTACTGATGGGCGTACGGCGCTTCACCGGAGACCTCTCGCTGCCCGTGCTCGCCGGGCTGGCAGCGGCCTGCGTGTTCCTCGTCGTCGGCTGCTTGTCGAGCAGCATCTTCGCCCAGCAGACCGTCGCCGGCCTGGCACAGGGCGTGATCTACGGAAGCCTCGCGCTCGCGCTCGTCCTCATCTACCGCGCGACCGAGGTGATCAACTTCGCGCAGGGCGAGCTGGCGATGGCGACGACGTACATCGCCTACCAACTCACGCAATGGGGCGTGAGCTATTGGGCTGCGTTCTTCCTCACGCTCGCGATCGCATTCGTGCTCGGCGTCGCGATTCAGGTCACCGTCATCCGCCCCATCCAGCACTCGGTGATCGCCGTGGTGATCGTGACGATCGGCCTGTTCGTGCTCATCGACGGCCTCGTCACGTGGAAGTTCGGCGCGGACCTCAAGTTCATGCCGGCGCCGTTCGGCAACCGGGTCTACCACGTCGGCGCCGTGACGTTCGCGCGCCAGGATCTCGGAACGCTCGTCGTCGCGATCGGCTCCGTCGTCGTGCTATGGCTCCTCTTCAAGTACACGAAGCTCGGGCTCGCGATGCGCGCCGCGGCGCTACGGCCCGCCGCCGCGTCGCTCGTCGGCGTCCGCGTCAAGGCGATGCTCGCCATCGGCTGGGGCCTCGCGGCCGTGCTCGGCGCCATCGCCGGGCTGATGACCGAGCCGACGACGTTCCTGCAGCCGACGATGATGCAGGCCGTCCTGCTCTATGCGTTCGCCGCCGCGGTGCTCGGAGGCCTCGAGAGCCCGGCCGGCGCGGTGATCGGCGGTCTCGCGCTCGGCGTGTTCCTCAACCTCATCGGCCAGTACATCGGATTCGCGACCTCGGAGCTCAGGCTCCCGATCGCGTTCGCGGTTCTGCTCGGCGTGCTGTTGCTCAAGCCGAGCGGGCTCTTCGGGCACCGCAAGGTGCGGCGCGTATGAGGCTCCCGCGCATCCCCGCCGGCCTCCCCGTTGCGGCGCTCGCCGGGCTCGTGCTCGCCCTGCTGCCCTTCACGATGAGCGGCTACCACGAGGCGCTCGCCGTCCAGGTCGCAATCTTCTTCATCGCGATCCTCGGGCTCAACATCCTCACCGGGTACACGGGTCAGATCTCGATCGGTCACGGCGCATTCATGGCAATCGGCGGCTACACGACCGCCGTCATGTCGCACTACCACCACACGAACCTCATCCTGACGCTGCCGATGGCGTTCGCGATCGCGTTCGTCTGCGGCGTGCTCGTCGGCATCCCCGCCCTCCGCTTCTCAGGCGTGTACCTCGCGCTCGCGACCTTCGCGCTCGCGGTGTCCGTGCCGCAGCTCTCGTTGAAGTTCTCCAAGTTCCTCGGTGCGCGGAATGGGTTGCAGACGAGCAAGAGCGTGTCGCACGACTGGCTCTACGGCGTCTCGTGGTCGTGCGCGGCGATCCTCTTCGTCCTCGCGTGGCTCGTGCTGCGCGGCCGCACCGGGCGCGCGTTCCGGGCGGTGCGGGACAGCGAGGTCGCCGCCGTCTCGACGGGCATCTCGCTCCCGATCTACAAGGTCCTCGCGTTCGGCATCTCGGCGGCCTTCGCCGGGGTCGCCGGCTCGATCTTCGTGCTCGCCACCTTCGGCTATGCCCAGCCGGACGAGTTCGGCGTCATCCTCTCGCTCGAGATCCTCGTGGGGGCGGCCGTCGCCGGCCTCGGCTCGCTCTGGGGCGTCCTCGCCGGGGCCGCGTTCATCGGGCTCCTGCCGTTCATCTCCTCGAGCGCCCCGCTCATCGGGTCGAATCACGGCGAGGACGTCGTCCGCGGCCTGATCGTGGTCGCGGTCATGCTCCTGCTCCCGAACGGCGTCGCCGGGCTCCTCGCCCGGCTGGCCCGCCTCCGGCGAGTTTGAACGACGGTTCAATTTGGCCTATCAAATGGGATCCGAGGCCGTCATACTCAGCACTACCTCGGTTTTTTCCTCGATTTCAATCAGGAGGGTCGGATGGGTATGAAGGTCAAGAGGGTCGTCACGGTCCTCGCCGTGGCAGCGCTCGCAGGAGCCGTTCTCGCCACGGCGGCTTCGGGAGCGCCCCGCAAGGATCCGGGCATCACCTCGACGTCGATCCTGATCGGCGGCACCTTCCCGCTGACAGGCCCCGCGTCGTTGTACAAGACGATCCCGTTTGCGGAGAAGGCGTACTTCGACTACGTCAACGACCACGGCGGCGTCAACGGGCGCAAGATCACGATGGAGATCCTCGACGACGCGTACGACCCGTCGAAGACGGTGCCGTTGACGCAGCAGCTCGTCGAGCAGGACAAGGTCTTCGCGGACTTCGGCAGCCTCGGCACCGCCGACAACCTCGCGATCTGGAGCTACTTGAACGTGAAGCACGTGCCGCAGGTCGGCATCGCGACCGGCGACTCGTACTGGGGCTTCTCCTACAAGAAGTATCCGTGGACGGTCGCGTTCCAGCCGGACTATCCGGGTGAGGCGAAGATCTACGGGAAGTACATCCTCGCGAACATGCCGTCCGCGAAGATCGGCGTCCTCTACCAGAACGATGCGTACGGCAAGAACTACTACGCCGGTCTGCGGGTCGGGCTGGGCGCAAAGTCGAAGTCGATGATCGTCAGCGCACAGTCGTACGACGTCACGCAGACGAGCCTCACGCAGCAGATCCTCGCGCTCAAGTCCGCCGGCGCCGACACCTTCGTCGTCTTCGCGACGCCGTCGCCGACGATCACGGCGCTCGTGACCGCGACCAAGGTCGGCTGGAGCCCCGCGACGTTCATCAACAACGTCTCGGCGAACCGGCTGTTCCTGCTCGCCGCGGCAGCCAACGGCGCTGCCGTCGACGGCGTCATCTCGACGAGCTACCTCAACAGCTCGACGCTTCCGGCGCTCGCCAAATCGCCGGGCGTCGCGCTGGGCAACGACATCCTCGCCAAGTACGCACCGTCCCTCGTGTCGAGCTTCCAGAAGGGCGACGGGAACGTCATGTACGGCCTCGCACAGGGCTGGACGTTCGTGTACGCGTTGCAGCATGCGGGCAAGAACCCGACGCGGGCGAGCCTCGTGAAGGCGTACAAGAGCCTCAACACGAGCAAGAACCCGTTCGTGTATCCGGGGATCAAGCTGCAGACATCGGCGACGGACAACTTCCCGATCGAGCAGGAGATCCTGATCAAGTGGGCAGGCGGCGGCTCAGGCGACTGGGTGCCGTTCGGCAAGCTCTACAGCGGCGTCCGGTAATACGGCCGACGTTGTCGTAATCGGTGGCGGCGCCCTCGGCGCCGCCACCGCGTTCCATCTGCGTAGGCTCGGCGTCGACGACGTCGTGCTCGTCGAGCGCGACGCCCTCGCGTCGGGCTCGACGAGCAAGGCCGCCGGCGGGATCCGCACGCAGTTCGCGGACGAGCTGAACATCCGCATCGCCCTTCGCTCGCTCGACGAGTTCGAGGCGATGCCGGAGTCGATCTCGTTCCGGCAGCACGGCTACCTCTTCCTCCTCGACCGTGACGAGGACGTCGCGACGTTCCGAGAGGCGCTGGCCCTCCAGCAGTCGCTCGGCGTCCCGTCGCGCGAGCTGACGCCGGCGGAGGCTTTCGCGATCGTCCCGCAGCTCTCGGTCGAGGGCCTGCTCGCCGCGACGTACTGCCCGCGGGACGGCTACGCAACGCCGGAGGCGGTTGTGCAGCACTACGCGTCCGCATCGGGCGCGACGGTGCTGCAAGGGTGCCCGGCGACGGGCATCGACGTGCGGAACGGCCGGATCGCCGGCGTCGACACGCCGCGGGGCCGGATCGCGACCGACACCGTCGTGTGCTGCGCGGGAATGTGGTCGAAGGACGTCGGCGCGCTCGCCGGCGTCGAGATCCCCGTCGAGGGCGAGGCGCGCTCGATGTGGTTCACGCCGCAGGACGGCGGCCTCCCCGAAGCGCTGCCGCTGACGATCGACTTCTCGACCGGCTTCTACTTCCACCGCGAAGGCCCTGGGCTCGCGTTCGGCGGCCGCTCGCGCGCGCTCGAGGAGGTCGCCGACACCGCGGCCCGGCGTCTGCCGGTTCTCGCCGACCTCCCCGTCCAGAGCTCGTGGTGGGGCTGGTACGACCTCAGTCCGGACTGGAACGCGCTCGTCGGCGAGGCCGCGGATCCGGCGCGCTTCTACTACGCGACGGGCTTTTCGGGCCACGGCTTCCAGCAGGCGCCGGCGGTCGGCGAGCACATTGCGGAGCTCGTCACCGGCCGGGCTCCGACGCTCGACCTGTCGCCGTTCTCCGCCGACCGGTTCGCCGCCGGAATGCCGCGGCCCGAGACGTTCGTCGTCTAGCTGGGCCAGGAGTGCGACGCGGGCCGCAGGTCGTACCTGCCCCCGTCACGGCACTCGGGCGACCAGTAGAGCGGCGTCTCGACACGGCGCAGCGGATAGATCCTCGTCGCGAAGAGCTGCGCGTACGCCTGCCCCTCCGCGACCGAAGCGCCGAGGCTCGTCGCGACGAACCAGATCGACTGCAGGCCGTAGCAGTCGACCTGAGCCTCGTTCGTATAGCCGAGCAGGTGATAGGACTCGTGCGCGACGGTCTGGAGCGCCCACACGATCGGGACGACGTAGCGGCAGTCGGACGGCGCGCACGAGCGCGGGTCCCAGCGCGCAGGAGCTGCGCGGAACCACGCGAGATACGTGCACTCTGGGGGACGCATCAGGAAGTAGTCGAACGCACGGTTGTTGAAGATCGGCGTCACGCCGAGGACGAAGCCCGGTTCGCCGATGTCGCCGCACCGGACGGACACGTTCGCGCGGTGAGTGAGACGCTCGGCGACCCGTTGGGCGATCCCCTCCTCGGCGGTTGCAGCCCTGGCGAGCGGCGCGCGGTCCTGCGCGTTCACCGGCCGCGCGGTCCCCTGGGCGACAGAGGCGAAGACGCCGGCTAGGACGAGGGTCGCAAGGATCCGCACCGTCTAGGCATCGGCAATCGCATCCGGATCCGTGAGCGGCGCCCGGCACGCGAAGCGCTCGCAGACGTACAGAGTCGGCTTGCCGCCGACCCGCGTCTTGCCGGCGAGCAGCGGGACCTCCTCGGCCGGCCCGAAGGCGACGACCGCGTTCGGGTCGAATTCCGCCAGAGCGGCGCGCGCGATGTCGTCGTGGGGCGCGCCGACGATCGCGAGCTCGCGCGGCGGCGACAGATAGAGGTCGAGCGCGCACAGCGTCCAGCCGAACGCGGACGGCGCGCGCGGCAGCAGGTCGCGTACCAGCCGGAGCACGCCGACCCCTTTGCGCTCGAGCTCGTCGTCGCCCCAGATGCGGGCGAGCCGCAGCAGCACGTAGGCGAGCATCGAGTTGCCCGAGGGCGTCGGGTTGTCGTCGAGGTCCTTGCGCCTGGCGACGAGCTCCTCCCCGTCCGCGGGCGTGTCGTAGAACCCGCCGCGCTCGTCGTCTGCGAAGAGGTCGACCGCGAGCAGCGCGAGCCGCCGCGACTCGAGGAGCCAGCGCAGCTCGCCGGTGGCGACGTGCAGCTCGTAGAGGCCGTGCGCGACGTTCGCGTAGTCCTCGAGATAGCCGGTTCCCTTCGCGACGCCGTCGCGCCAGGTGCGATGGAGCCGCCCGCCGGTGGAGAGCGGCCCGAGCAGGAAGTCTGCGAGCTCCACCGCGGCTGCGAGCCAGTCGTCGCGTTCGAGTCTCCGCCCCGCCTCGGCGAGCGCGGCGAGCATGAGCCCGTTCCACGAGGCGATCGCCTTGTCGTCGCGCAGCGGCTGCGGCCGCCGCGCGCGCAGTGCGAGCAGCTGCGCGCGCTCGTCGTCCGCCAGCTCGCCGCGGACGATCGACCGCCCGTGCTCGAACGGCTGCAACAGCTCGGGGCGGACGCCCTCCTCCGCCGTCCACGTGAACGTCAGCCCTTCGACGCCTTCGGTGTCGGCGTCCTGCGCCGAGGCGAAGCCGCCCCCCTCGAGGCGCAGCTCGCGCAGCGCGTACGCGACCGTCTGCTCGACGACGCGCCGGTAACGGTCGTTGCCGGTGACGCCCCAGGCGTGCAGATAGACCGGAATCAGGAGCGCGTTGTCGTACAGCATCTTCTCGAAGTGCGGCACGAGCCACTCGCGGTCTACCGAGTAACGATGGAAGCCGCCGCCGACGAGGTCGTACATGCCGCCCGCCGCCATCGCGTCGAGCGTCTTCGTCGCCATCTCGAGCGAACCGCGACGGAGCAGGAGCTCGAGCGCCGACGCCGGCGGGAACTTCGGCGCGCGCCCGAACCCTCCCCACTCGGCATCGAACTGGCCGCGCAACGTGTCGATCGCGGAGTGAACGAGCTCATCCGTGAGCGGCTCGCGCGACGGCGACGGTTGCGCGCGCAGCGTCTCGACGAGGGACGCGGCCTGCGCGCGCACGTCGTCGCGCCGCTCGCGGTACGCCTCGGCAACGGCAGCGAGCAGCTGCCGGAACGCGGGCAGACCGTGACGCGGCTCGGGCGGGTAGTACGTGCCGCCGTAGAACGGCTCGCCGTCCGGAGTGAGGAAGACGGTCACCGGCCAGCCGCCTTGGCCCGTGAGGGACACGACGGCGTCCATGTACACCGCGTCGACGTCGGGCCGCTCCTCGCGGTCGACCTTGATGCTCACGAACAGCTCGTTCATCTCCCGGGCGGTCGTCTCGTCCTCGAACGACTCGCGCTCCATGACGTGGCACCAGTGGCACGCGGAGTAGCCGATCGAGAGCAGGACCGGCTTGTCCTCGGCGCGCGCGCGGGCGAATGCCTCGTCGCCCCACGGGTACCAGTCGACCGGGTTTCCCGCGTGCTGGAGGAGGTACGGGCTCGTCTCCTGCGCAAGTCTGTTCACGAGAGTTGACCGGTAAATTGCATTTCGGCATGAGTCGCTCGTACGACGAGCTCGGGATCGGCGACGTCTATCGCAGCCGCTTCGGGCGCACGGTACTCGAGGCCGACAACGTGTGGTTCACGCTGCTGACCCTGAACACGAACCCGATCCACTTCGACGCCGAGTACGCGGCGACGACCGAGTGGCAGCGGCCCCTCGTCGACTCGACGTTCACGCTCGCGCTCGTCACCGGGCTCTCGGTCACGGACGTATCCGAGAGGGCGGTGAATCTCGGCTGGCGCGACGTGCGGCTGCCGGCGCCGGTCTTCGCGGGCGACACGATCCGCGCCGAGACGGAGGTGCTCGAGAAGCGCGAGTCGAAGTCGCGCCCGGGGAGGGGCATCGTCACCGTCCGTACACGCGGCCTGAACCAGCGAGACGAGGTCGTCATCGAGTTCGAGCGGACGATCATGGTCCCGCTCGTCTAAGCGCGGTACACGTAGCCCTCGAGCTGCCGCCCGAGCACACCTTCGAGCCACTGCGAGATGCGGACGAGGGCGTCGAGGTCGACGCCCGTCTCGATCCCCTCGCCCTCGAGCAGGTAGACGAGATCCTCCGTCGCGATGTTCCCCGTCGCCTTCGGCGCGTACGGGCACCCGCCCAGCCCGCCGATCGACGCATCGAGCAGGCTCGCCCCGGCCTCGACCGCGGCGAGCGCGTTCGCGTAGCCGGTGTTCCGCGTGTTGTGCCCGTGGAATCCGGCGGCGCCCGTCTGCTCGACGAGCCCACGCACTGCCGAAGGCGTTGCGACGCCGTTCGTGTCGGCGAGCACGACCTCGGCGCGGCCGGCGAAGCGCGTCGCGAACTCGACCACGCGGCCGGGGTCGACGCGGCCTTCGAACGGACAGCCGAAGCTGCACGACACGACGACGGTCGCCGGCACCTCGGCGGCGTCGACGATCGCCTTGGCGCTCGCAACCGCCTCGGCGAGCGTCGCGTTCCCGTTCCGCTCGTTGAACGTCTCCGTCGCCGCGAACGTCACGTTGACGCGGTCGAGGCCGGTCGCCGCGAACCGCTCCCAGCCGCGCTCGTTCAGCACGAGGCCGCAGTACTCGGTGCCCGGCCGCCGCTCGAGCGCGGCGACCACCTCCTCGGCGCCCGCCATCTGCGGAACGCGCTCGTCGCGCACGAAGCTCACCGCCTCCACGCGCGGAAGCCCGGCGGCGGCCAGCCGGTTCCCGAGGTACGCGCGCACGGCGGGCGCGAGCGTCTCGGGCTCGTTCTGCAGCCCGTCGCGCGGCCCGACGTCGCACAGCGTTACCCGCGTCACGCAGAGTCGATCGGCACCGTCGCAGACTGAGCCCGCACGCCGCCGCCCGCGAAGTATCCGACGACGCCGACGACGAGGATCACGCCGAGCGTGCCGAGCGTGAGCGCTTCGAACGTTGCGCGCGAGACGCTCCACGTGCCCTTGAAGCTGTAGCCGACGCCGAAGAGCTTCTCGAGCGTGTCGGGGAACACGGCGACCCAGGACCCGAGCGCGATCCAGCCCGTGATGAGGACCGTCGAGATCCAGATGCCCGGCAGGCCGAACGGATGCCGGTAGGGGCGGTGCACGTCCGGATGCGAGTACCGCAGCTTGAGCGGCGCAGGGAAGATCCAGAGGTACGAGAGCAGCGTCGTCGAGATCGCGATGTCGAGCACGATCTTGAACTTCGCGTCCGCCCCGCCGTTGAACGCCGCGAGCGCGATCACCGCAAACGCTGTCGAGACGATCCCCGAGAGCACGTTGACGCGCACGGGCGTGCTGAGCTTGCGGTTGAACACGCCGAAGAACGGGATGAACGCGCCGTCGTAGGCGGCGACCGCCTGGATGCGGTCCGAGCCGATCATCCAGACGGCCCCCGAGGTGACGAGCGCGCCGACGAAGCAGAGCGTCATCACGACGAGCAGCGCATGCGCCGCGCCGCCGTAGACCCCGGTGAAGACGAGCTTGACGGCATCGATGAAGCCGCCGATGCTCGTCACCTGCTTCGCGGGCAGGACGAGGATGATGCAGAGGATCGGGACGACGTACATGAGCACGCCGGTGATGCCGCTGCGCAGAACCGAAAGCGGCACGTCTCGCTGGGGATCCTGCATCTCCTCTGCGGCGCCGTTCTGCAGCTCGAAGCCAACGTAGTTGAACAAGAGGATCGGGACGAGGCCGAAGAAGACCGCACGCGTCGGGCTCATGTCGGAGACGGAGAAGCCGGCGACGCCGTGCTTGATCCCGTAGACGATCACCGTGAGCGAGAAGAACCCGAGGACGATCAGGCGGAGAAACGCTCCGAAGTTCGGGATCCACTTGCCGTAGCGCAGCGCGATGATCGCGACGCCGATCGAGATCCAGATGAAGACGATCTTGAAGAAGTAGTCGCCGGGACTGCCGCTGCCGATCTTGAAGACGTCTGTCGACCAGGCGTCGGTGGCGATGAACGCGAGCGAGCCGCCGACCCACAACGGGTTGGTGACCCAGTACAGGATCGCGGCGATGCCCCCGTGGAACCGGCCGAAGGCGAGCTTCGTCCACTCGTACGGGCCGCCTTCCTGCGTGAAGGCGCTACCGACCTCGGACATCACGAGCATGTATGGGACGACGAAGAGGAGCGCGAGCACGACGAGCCAGAGGAAGCCCTCCGGGCCATGGTTCGCGACCGTGCCGAGCGTGTCGAGCCCGACGAACGCGCAGACCGTGAAGAAGACCATGTCGAACCGGCGCAGGGACTTGATCAGCTTCGCCTTCTCCTGCACCGCGAGCGTTGTCGTCTGCTCTACCGCAATCGTTGCCATGCTTCGCTCAGCACCTCCCCAATGGTCCCTGCGATGACGTCGAATTCCCGCTGCGTCGCGATGAGCGGCGGCGAGATCTGGACGACGGGATCACCGCGGTCGTCCGCGCGGCAGATGAGCCCCTTCTCGAACAGCCTCGGCGACAGAAAGCCGCGAAGCAGCGTCTCGCACTCCTCGTCGGAGAATGTCTCCCTCGTCTCCTTGTCCTTTACGAGCTCGAGGGCGTAGAAAAAACCTGTCCCGCGCAGATCACCGACGATCGGCAGGTCGAGCAGCTGAGCGAGTGTCGCGCGAAAGTCGTCCGCATGGTCGCGCACGTGCTCGACGACGTGCTCGCGGCGCATGATCTCGAGATTCTTCAGCGCGATCGCGCACTGCACCGGATGGCCGCCGAACGTGATCCCGTGGGCGTACATCGCCTGCTCGTCGAGGAAGGGCTCGACGATGTGGTCGGCGGCGATGACCGCGCCGATCGATGCGTACGCGGACGACAAGCCCTTCGCACACGTGACGATGTCGGGGCGGATGTCGTACAGCTCGGAGCCGAACCACGAGCCGAGCCGGCCGAAGCCGGTGATGACCTCGTCCGCGCAGAGGAGAATCTGGTACTTCGTGCAGATGTCGCGCACGCCGCGCCAGTAGCCGGCGGGCGGAGTAAAAGCGCCGCCCGCATTCTGTACCGGCTCCATGATCACCATCGCGACCGTCTCCGGCCCCGCCTGCACGATGGCCGACTCGAGATCGTCGAGCAGGAACGCCGTGAACTCCTCTTCGCTCTCGTTGCGCGGCCGGTGATAGCGGTTCGTGTTGCGCACGTGGATGACGTCGGGCACGAGCGGCTCGAACGGCGCGCGCAGCTCGGGGATGCCGTTGATCGAGAGCGCGCCCATCGTCGTTCCGTGGTACGCGGTCCGTCGCGCGACCGCCTTCCAGCGCCGCTCGCCCCGCGCCTGATGGAACTGGCGCGCGAGCTTCCACGCCGATTCGACCGCCTCCGATCCGCCCGAGACGAAGAACACGCGGTTCAGATCGCCGGGGGCGAGCTCGGCCACCTCGGCGGCGAGCTCGATCGCGCGCGGATGCGCGTACGACCAGTTCGTGTAGAACGGCAGCTCGCGCATCTGCTCGAGCGCCGCCTGCCCCATCTCCTCGCCGTACGAGTAGCCCACCTGGACGGCGAAGAGGCCCGCGAGCGCGTCGAGGTAGCGGTTACCCGCCGCGTCCTCGAGATAGCAGCCCTCCCCGCGCACGATGATGGGCGTCTCCGCGCCGCCCATCCGCGTGAAATGGAGCCAGAGGTGGTCCCGCGCTGCCCGCTGGAGCCGGTCGACGTCGTACGCCGAGACAGGCGCGCTCACGCGCGGGATTATCTCACGGTCGTCGGAATACGTCCGATCCTGCCGTCAGCGATCTGGCGTGCGATCGCCCGAACCTTGGCAACGTCGGCCTTCGATACCTGGGGGCTGATCTTCCCGAGGCCGACGCCGTTGTTGCGGAGGTCGAACACCGCGTTCGTCCCGCCGTGGAACGTTCCGCCGAGCACTTGCTTCACCGTCGCGAAGACCGACGTGTCGACGCGCTTCATCGCGCTCGTCAGCACCTGCGGCCCAAGGTAAGACTGGTCGGCGTCGACGCCGATGCCCCAGACGTGCTTCTCCTTCGCCGCGTCGAGCACGCCGAGCCCACAGCCGCCCGCGACCTGGAAGACGATGTTCGCGCCCTGGCCGATCTGGTCGAGCGCCGCGATCTTGCACTTCGCCTGGTCGACCCAGTCCTGTGAGTACGCGTTGAGCAGCTTCACGGACGGGTCCGCCTTGAGCGCGCCCGCCTGGTACCCGGCGATGTACCGGTCGACCGGCGGCTGCTTCTCTCCGCCGACCGATCCGATCGTCGCGTGCGTGCCGCGCGCCTTCTCGAGCAGGCCGGCGAGGTAGCCGGCGAGGTAGCCGACCTGTTGCTCGCGGAAGACGAGGCCCTCGACGTTCTTCGGCTTGCCCGTGAGCGTCTTCTGGTCGACGTCGATGATCGCGAAGTGCGTCTTCGGGAAGGACTTCGCCGCCGTGGCGATCGCGGCAGCCTGGTCGAAGCCGACGGAGATGACGAGCGCGGCCCCGTTCTGCGCCGCGCGGGCGAGGTTCGGGATGTACGACTGGCTCGAGGTGGCCTGATAGACCTTTCCGTCGATGCCGAGAGAGCGCTGCGCGTGGAGGAGCCCCGCGTACGCGAGCTGGTTGAAGCCGTGGTCGTTCAGCTGCCCGGCGTCCGTCACGAGCACGACGAGCGGCCCCTTGCTCCGGCCCGCGTCGCCGCCCGTTGCCACCAAACCTGCTGCACAAGCGGCTAGTACGACTGCCGCTCCGATCCGCCAAGCCTTCACCGAGCCCTCCTCCGCTAGTGTTTGCGACTGTGAATCGAAAACTACCTGCCGAGTCTAGCAGCAGGGCAGCTCCCGCCCACGTCGCCCTGGCGGTCGTCCTCCAAGTGCGGGAGGGCCGGCTGCAGGCGCTCCTGTGGGAGCGGGGGCGCGAGCCGTTCGCCGGCGCCTGGGCTCTGCCCGGCGGCTACCTCGCTGCCGGCGAGACGCTCGAGGACTCGATCCGCCGCCATCTCGCGGCGAAGGTGGACGTGCGCGAGCTCGCTCACCTCGAACAGCTCGACACGCGCAGCGAGCCGGATCGCGTCCCGAACGAGTGGCAGCTTGCGACGACGTACCTCGGCCTCGTCCCCACAGATGCTGATCCTCGATTGCCGGAGGACACCGCGTGGCATCCCGTCGATCGTCTTCCCCGTACCGCGTTCGACCACGGCGCAATCGTGTTCTCCGGCCGCGAGCGGCTGCGCGCGAAGCTGTCGTACACGAACGTCGGCTTCGCGCTCGCGCCCGAGACGTTCTCGATCTCGGAGCTGCGCACGCTCTATGCGGCGGCGCTCGGCCACGAAGTGTCGGCGACGAACCTCCAGCGCGTGCTCGTCCGTCGCAACGTGCTCGAGCCGACCGGCTTCACGCGCCTGCCGGGGCGCAGCGGCGGCCGGCCCGCAGCGCTCTTCCGCTTCCGGCGCCGCGAGCTCGCCGTCACCGACGAGTTCGCAGTGCTGCGGCCGCCTGCTTAGCCCTTCGGGGTTCTGAAGGTGAGCGGCTTATTGCCGAGCGACGCCGGGTTTGCGCTCTCCTCCGGGGAGATCGCGCGCTCGCGCGCGTTCGGCGTGCGCGGGAGCACGCGCAGCTCATAGTCGGTCACGATCGTCGCGACTCCCTGCGTTAGCCGTTGTCGCACGACGACGTGCACGCGGTGCGCGCCCGCGGCGAGCGGCTCGATGACGAGCGAATGCGCGCCCATGTTGAGCGAGCCGAGATCGCCCGGAAAGTAGATGCGGCAGATGAGCGGGCCGTTGTTGCGATAGAAGACCCAGTAGCGCTCCGGCTGCGCGACGCGCCGGCCGTCGATCGACACGGCAACCGTGTACTGCTTCGCATCCTCGCGTGCCTGCGCCGAGGTCAGCCCGCTCGTCACGACGGTGTCGAGGACGAGCGAAGTGCGCGGAGTCGCAAGCCGATATGTGCGGCGCACGGTCGCGCCGGGCTCGGCGCCGCGGAAGAGGTCGATCGGTAGGAGCCGGAAGTGCGCGGCGTCGATATAGGCGGGGAGCTGGCCGAACGAGTGCGTGACGACGGCGCTCGCAAGGTTCGCCGGATTCGTGTCCATGCTCGTCTTCGCGTCCGGCGGTCGGATCCACGCGGCCGCCAGAACAGGCACGAACAGGAAGAAGAGCGCCCGGCGCATCCTCGAAAGCTATCCGGAGCGGGACCTCGTTCCCCCGTGCGAACGTATCTGTGTACGTGCGACCTTTTGCCTGCAATGGCCACAGCCCTTAGCGCACAGCAGATGGTGCGCTCCGCCCGGCGGATCGAGCTCGACCGGCGCGAGTCGGCATGGGTGCGCGACGCCCAGCGGGGATCGGCCGCTGCGGTCGAGCACCTCTTCCGCAGCCACTGGCCCCGTGCGCACCGAGCGGCGCTACTCGTCGTGGGTGACGCGGCTGCAGCCGAGGACATCGCGCAGGAGTCGTTCCTCGCCGCCGTGCGCGCGCTCGACCGCTTCGACCGCAGGCGCCCGTTCGGGCCGTGGCTCCACCGCATCGTCGTCAACCGTTCGATCGACTGGGCGCGCGCCCGGGCCCTGCGGCGAGAGCTATCCGCCGACGACGCGCCGGAGCCGGCCGCCGGCGAGCGCGGCGGGCCGGACAACGCCGAGCGGCTCGCCGCCGTCCTCGCCGACCTCGGGCCGGAGCACCGCGCCGTGATCGTGCTCCGCTACCTCCTCGAGTACACGCCGGGCGAGATCGCCGAGCTGCTAGCACTGCCCCGCGGCACGGTCAACTCGCGACTCCGGCGTGGGCTCGACCGCCTCGAGACGGTGTTGCGCGAGGACGACGAATGAGCGAGCGCGACGTTCGCCGCCTGCTCTCCTCGGTTCCCGTGGATGCGGACGCGGAAGGGCGCACCTGGGAGGTCGTGCGGTCCGCGTTCGCCGAGCGCGAGCCGGTCGTCGTGCACCGGCGGCGTCTCGGCATCGCGCTCGTCGCCGCCGGCGTCGCGATTCTCGCCGCTGCGCTGTCGCCGCCGGGGCGCGCGGTCGTGAACGCGGTGCGGCGGTCGATCGGGATCGAGCACGCGACGCCTGCGTTGTTCCGCCTCCCGTCAGCCGGCAGGCTCCTCGTGAGCGGGCCCGGCGGTGCTTGGGTAGTCGCGAGCGACGGGTCGCGACGGCTGCTCGGCGACTATGCGCAGGCGTCCTGGTCGCCGCACGGACTGTTCGTCGTCGGAGCGCGCACGAACGAGCTCGCGACCATGGAGCCGACCGGCAAGGTGCACTGGACTCTCGCGCGCCCGCAGATCCGTTTCCCTCGCTGGGCGGGAACGCACGCGGACACGCGTATCGCGTACTTGACGACGAGCCGGCTGCACGTCGTCGCCGGCGACGGCACGGGCGACGTCGACGCAGAAGGGCTTCCCGCGGCCGCCGTCGTCGCGCCGGCGTGGCGCCCGTCGAAGACGGATCTACACGTGCTCGCGTACGTCACGACGCACGGACGCGTCACCGTTCTCAACCCCGACCGCGGAAACGTCTGGTGGGTGTCCGCCGGGTACGCCGGCCCGCGCGCGCTCGCGTGGTCACCCGACGGCAAGAAGCTCGTGCTGGCGGCGCAGTCGAAGGTGGTCGTCTTCGACGGACAGAGCGGCCGCGCTCACACGTTGCGCGTCGAGGGCGTGCGCGGGATGGCATTCGCGCCCGACGGCAGGCTCGCGCTGCTGCGCGGGCGCGCCGTCCTGCTGTTCGACGGCTCACGGCTACGCACGCTCTTCATCGCGCCGGGCGGGCTCGCCGGTCTCGCCTGGTCGCCGAACGGACGCTGGCTGCTCACCGGCCTGCCGAGCGCCGACCAGTGGGTCTTCCTGCAGACGCTGCGCGGCCACCGCGTGCTCGCCGTCTCGCACATCCGCTCGCAGTTCGGCGGCGCGGCGACGCTCGACGGCTGGATCGGCTGAGCGTCTACGTGTCCCGGCGGACGAGCAGCACCGCCGCGACTGCGACGGCGAACGCGACGTAGCCGAGGGAGACCGCGAGGCCGCCTGCCGGCGAGAGGCTGTGCGACCCGTGCGTCAACTGGAAGATCGACCGGAACGCACTGTCCGGGATCCACGGGTTGATCGCGTTCTGCCAGCTCGTCGGGAACACGTTGAGGAGCGGCGGGATGACGAAGAAGAGGGCCACGAACGATGCGATCCCGCCCGCCGTGTTGCGGACGATCGCGCCCATCGCCATGCAGAAGACGCCGAACAGCGTGAGATAGACCGCGCCCCCGATCACCGAACGCGTCACGCCCGGCGCAGACAGTCCTGTCTGCAGCTCCGGAATGTTGTGGAGGATCGACTGGCTCACCCAGAACGCGAGCAGCACCGACGGCAGCATCAGGACGAACGACACGACGGCGAACACGACGATCTTCGCCCACAGCACCGGCAGGCGCTTCGGCACCGCCGTGAAGCTCGCGCGGATCATCCCGGTCGCGTACTCGCCCGTGATGACGAGCACGCCGAGGACGCCGATAGCGAGCTGCGAGAGGTTGACGCCGGCGAGGGCGATGTCGAGCGGATGACGGTCGGCGCGCTCGTGCGGATTCATATGACCCCAATGCGACGACGTCACCGCCGCGAAGAGCGCCGGCAGCCCGATCGTCAGGACGACGGCGACGAACAGCGACCAGCGCGTCGAGCGCAGGGAGTGGAGCTTCGTCCACTCGGACACGATCACGCGGGCCTGCGTGACGCGACCCTTGAAGTCGAGCCGTGGGATGGCAGGCGCGGCCGCGCTCATGCCGCCACCACCTCGGCCTTGAACTCGACGTCGTCGCGCGTCAGCTCCATGAAGGCTTCCTCGAGCGATGCCTGCATCGGCGAGAGCTCGTGCAAGACGATGCCGTTGGCCGCCGCGAGCTCGCCGATCTGCTCCGGCGTCGCTCCGCCGATCTCGAGCACGCCGGGCTCCTCGCCCTTCACGGTCACGCTCGGCCCGAGCACGAGCTCGCGCAGCTTCTCCGCCTGCGGCGAGCGCACGCGGACGCCTGCGCCCGATGCACGGCGCACGAATTCGTCGACGCTCGTGTCGGCGATGAGCCTGCCACGCCCGATCACGATCAGATGCTCCGCGGTCAGCGCCATCTCGCTCATCAGGTGCGAGGAGACGAACACCGCGCGTCCTTCCGCGGCGAGCCCTTTCAGAAGCGTGCGCATCCAGTGGATGCCTTCGGGGTCGAGACCGTTCGCGGGCTCGTCGAGCAGGAGGGTGTGCGGATCGCCGAGCAGCGCGGTCGCGATGCCGAGGCGCTGCCCCATGCCGAGCGAGAACTGGCCCGCTCGCTGCCGTGCGACCTCGTGCAGCCCGACGAGGTCGATCAGCTCCGCGACGCGCTTCCGCCCGATTCCGTGCGTCTGCGCAAGCGCGAGGAGATGGTTGTACGCCGTACGACCGGTGTGGACCGAGCGGGCTTCGAGCAGG
>Ga0070730_10001973_pt1 | contig 19022 bp, 9 predicted proteins | sample Coa_R1_3_FD_66447 | JGI IMG/M metagenome (GOLD analysis project Ga0070730, IMG submission 66447) | Surface soil microbial communities from Centralia Pennsylvania, which are recovering from an underground coalmine fire - Coalmine... | ecosystem: Environmental > Terrestrial > Soil > Unclassified ... | reverse complement strand
GTTCCGCAAATAACTACATAACGCCGATTCGGGCGCCGATCTGATCACTGTCGAACCCGCGTGATGCCAGCGCAGAATTGCCTGATCTAGTGCCCCGGCACACGGCCGGCCAACTGGCTGTTGTCGCCTAGATGTCGGGCAAGCTTGCGTGTGTGGCAGTGCTTAAGTTATCAACCGCTACAAGCAGCTCAACATATCTTGGAGTAGCTGATCACGATCTGGGTACTTTCTAGAGAATTCCCTCATTGCGCGATCGGGCATTTCTAGAATTTCTATTGTCGCCAGCATTGCGGCGTTCTCTCGGATTCCAGGATGTCGTATCTCACTTTTCAGCCATTCACCAAGTAGTTGCTCGCTATGCCGTAGTGCGGCCACCGAGCAGCGCGCGCCGCTGAGCGCAGATACAAGCAGTGCACGTGTCGGCAGGGGAGCCATTCCTGCCCCCAGAAATGTGATCAATGCTTCGCGGCGATCTACCAATCCAGATCTAGTTTCCCGTTGCGATACGAGCGCAATGTCCACTTCGCATCTGTTGCGTACGGATTGGTTTGCTGCATGATCTCTTCAAGTACAGCCTGAGCCTGCGCTGGCTGCCATTGAAGACTATGAGTTGCCGCCAGCAAACGTACTGGGGTGAGAGGGTCTTCCATGAAGCTAATTATTGCCTCTCTGCCTTCTGGGGTATCACGAAGGATTTTATATACAGAGTGGTGGACCTTGAAGATGCTATTAGCCTCATCTGGATTTTCCCTGGCTTCATCCCACTCCACAGCGAGTGTCCTGTACCGATCCTTCAGGTTTGCCACAGGCTCAGATGCGATCATGGCAAAGGTTCACCGTTCTGAAGTAGGCCAAGTATGTCCATGCCGAACTCGTACTGGTCAGAGAAGCTCTGACCCGTCAGCCAATCGCGTACAGTCATACCACCCGTGAACGGACGGATACTGGAGTAGTAATTGGCCTTAAGCTGATTGATCTCATTTGGAACCGGGTCCAGATTGAACGGGTTGTGGATATCTTCTGGCGCAAAGTCGCTTCTGCTGATCTGAGATTGTTCGACAACATGATCAAACACGTTCCCCTCGCCAGGAGATCCTAGATCCGCCTTCGCGGCTCGGAAGGAACTATAGCCTGGCAGTACCCCCGGCACCATTCCTCCAACTGCAGCGCTGACAGCAATACTGTTCTGCATGAGCAGTTGCGAGCCGTGCGATTGCATCCAGCCCATGATGGATTGCCCGCTCTTCTGATACGCCTGGTAGTCAGCTTGGGTCATGGCGGTTCCGGTGGGCCCGGCGCGGGTTAGTGCGTTTATCAGGGTGCTGCCGCAGATGCCCGGGTTGGACTCACACGCCATGACCAGGGCACGGAACATGGTCTCGGGCCCGGCGGCAGCCTCGTGGTCACCGATGAGGGCCTGGTAGGACTGGTTGTAGATCTGCTGGATCTTGAGTGCCTGCGGGGTCACCGGGAAGAACACCGTGCCGATCAGGATGGCCTGTGGAACGTCTGTGGCGCCACCGCCGGTGAAGCCGGGGCAGCCGGGCTCCCAGCCGGGGCATGACGGCCCCCCGCCGGTGGAGTCGTTGTCAGGGGGGTTGGTGTAGGGGCCGCAGTGGACGGGGTAGCCGCCGGAGCAGCCGGGCGGGTGGAGCCCGGTGGGGTCGGATTGGGTGGTTGGGTTGTCGGTGGCGTAGGTGTAGCCGTTGAGCTGGCCTGGGCTGGTGGGGTCCAGGAGGGGGTCCAGGGAGAGGAACCGGCCGGTGGTGGGGTCGTATTGGCGGGCGCCGAGGGTGGTCAGGGCGGTGGTGGGATCGGTGGGCTGGCCGAGGTATCCGTTGGTGTCGGGCCAGCTGGCCGGTGGGGTGCCGCGGGGGGCGCCGTAGGGGGTGTATTGCCGCCAGGTGGGGTTTTGGGTGGTGTTGTCGAGGGTGAGCAGGCCGGTGCCGTGCAGGTCGGCGAATTCGTAGCTGTAGCTGCTGGTGTTGCCGCTGGTGCGGACGGCTTGGCCGCCGCCGGGCAGGGGGATGAACCGGGTGCCGGTGATCGCGCCGGTTTGGGTGTTCAGGGTGATCTGCTGGGCGCCGCCGAACAGGTAGAGGGTGGTCTGGCCGGGGTCTTTTTGGACCAGGAGGTTGCCGTCGGCGTCGTAGATGTAGTGGGTGGTGCCGGCGGTGGTGGTGTCGGTGGCGAGTTTGCCGTCATCGGTCCAGGTGAGGGTCTGGTTGCCGGTGGGCAGGTCGCGGGTGAGGGTGTTGCCGGCCGGGTCGTAGGTGTAGGCGGAGGTGGTGGTGCCCGATGGGCTGGTGGTGGTGGCGGAGGTGAGGGTGTCGGGCTGGCTGGTGCCGTTGCCGTTGTAGCTGTAGGTGATGATGGTGTCGGGGCCGCCGGTGGGGTTGTGGTCGGTCTGGCTGGTCTGGTTGCCGAGGGTGTCGTATTTCCAGGTGGTCCAGTAGGCGGAGCCGGGGATGCCGTCGCCGACGGTGCCGCCGGTGCCGGTGGAGGGGTCGGCGGCGCAGTTGTCGGTGGCGGTCCAGGCTTGGGTGAGCCGGTCGAGGGTGTTGTAGCGGAAGCACTGGGTTTCGGATTGGCCGCCTTGGCGGGTGTCGGTTTGGGAGGTGAGGTTGCCGGCTGGGTCGTAGCCGTACTGGGTGGTGTCGTAGGTGGTGGTGCCGGCGCCGTTTTGCACTGTGGTCTTGGTGAGTGCGCCGGTGTTGAGGTCGTATTTGCTGGTGATGGTGGCATTGTTGCTGACGGTGCCGATTTCTTGCTGGGAGACCTGCTGGTAGTCGGTGTAGCTGGTGTTCTGGCTGTAGGCGACCGGGGTGGTCTGGCCCGGGGGGTATTGGACGATGCTGGCCAGGTTGTCGGGCAGGTCTTGGGCGGTCTTGTAGGAGTGGGTGACGGTCTCGGCGGGCAGGGTCCCGGTGCCGGGGTAGGCGTCGCTGTAGGGCAGCCCGTTGACCGGCGTGTAGGTGCGGGTGAGGGTGTAGCTGCCGGCCAGGGCATTTTCGGCGGCCGGAAGTGTGACGGTCTCGCCGGTGGATTCGCCCAGGCCGTTGAAGCCCTGCTGCTGGACGACGTACGGGTTGCCGCTGTGGTAAGAGGTCTCGGTGGTCAGGTGGCCGATCGGGTTGGTCACGCCGGGGATGTTGTTGGAGTTGTCATACACCCAGGTGGCCAGTAGCGGGGAGGAGGTGGTGGGCCCGTCGTATTCGCCGGTTTTCCGGTTGAGGGCGTCGTAGGTGTAGCTGATGGTGTGCTGGTCGGCGCCGGTGGTGGTCTGCAGGTTGCCGTTGTTGTCGTAGGTCAGGGTGGTGGTACCGCCGTCGGGGTCGGTGGTGCCGGTGACCTGGCCGAGCAGGTTGTAGGACTTGGTCCACTGCTGTCCGGTGGCGGCGTCGGTGATGGCTTTCAGCCAGCCGCGGTGGTTGTAGGAGTAGGTGGTGGCCTGGGTGGTGCCGCCGCTGATGGACACGCTGGTGGCGGTCGATGAGCAAGCGGTGGGCAGGGCCGGGACGTTCGGGGCGGAGGTGTACTGGTCGAGTTCGGTGGTGCGGCCGAGGGCGTCGGTGACGGTGGCGGTGGGGGTGCCGCCTTGCGGGGGGACGGTGGTGACCCGGTCACCGTAGTAGGCGGTGTAGGTGGCCGACACCACGCTGGAGTCGTCGCAGTCGATGACCAGGACTGGGCGGCCGAGCCCGTCGAAGGCGGTGACGTGCTGGTCGTGGGCGGCACTGTCCGGGACGGCGATGACGGTGCTGCTGGGGTTGTCGTTCGGGTCGAAGTAGTTGGTGTTGGTCTTGTACAGCCAGCCGCGGGTGTCGTAGAAGTTGTCGTTGATCAGGATCCCGCCGTTGGGTGCCGGGTATTGGGTCTGGCGGACCCGCAGCATCGCGTCATACAAGGTGGTGGAGGTGACCTGGATGTTCTCCTCGTCCAGCCATTTCGCCGTGACCACGACCGGCGCGGTCCCGGCCGGGGGGTTGGGGGGGATGGCGTAGCTGTAGGCCACGTTGGCGAGGGTGGAGCTGGGCTGGCGGTTGTTGTCCCACATGCCGGTAAGCCGGCCCAGGCCGTCATATTGCAGGCTCGTCTTGATGTTGTTGGCATCGGTCTGGGTGAGCGGGATGCCGCGCAGCGGGTCCAAGGTGGTGGTGGTGGGCTGGCCGAGCGGGTTGGTGACGGTGACCTTGGTGGTGACGCCGTTGGTCATGGTGTAGCTGGTATCGGTCTCGTTCCCGTTGCCGTCGTATCTGGTGACCGGGCGGCCGTAGGAGTCATAGATGGTGCCGGCCGTGCTCTGGTAGGTGAACGCGCCGCTGGCATACCCGGTGGCCTGCTGCACCACGGTCGGGTCACCGGCGGTGGGGACGGTGGTTTGTGGCCAGGCCGGGTTGGTGGGCTGCGGCACCCCGCCGGAGAGCACCGGCGGGTCGTCGTAGTAGGTGCGGACGTCGGAGATCACATCCGCCGGGCGGGACAGCGTGACCGGGGCGGTGAGGGCGTTGATCTGGCTGGGAGTGGGAGCGCTGGCGCCATTGGGGTTGGGGCCGCCGCATGGCTGGGCGTCTACCTCGGTCTCGGCGACCAGGCCGGTCAGGTTCTTGGCCGGGTTGGTGTTGGGTTTGGCGTAGGTGGTGGTGGTGCAGGCTTGCTGGGTGGGGTCGGACAGGTCGCCGTGCCGGAAGGTGAACAGCGGCAGCCCGAAGGTTGGGTTGTCGGGGTGGTTGTCGTAGCTGGTGTCGGTTTCGGTCGTGCGCCAGGTGGTGGGGGTGGTGTCGGTGATCGCCTGCCGGGTCCAGGTCTCCACCAGCCCGGTGGCGTTGGCGGTCAGCGGGGGCAGGTTTTCGCTGCTGCGGTCGCGGCTGGCCACCGGTGCCGATACCCAGTAGGAGGAGATCGCCGAATGATCCACCGGTCCGCCGGCCAGGTTGTAGGTGGTTGATTCGAGCACGTCCCCGGCGAGCTGGTTGGTGTCGGGGTGCTGGCCGCCCTGGGAGTCGGTCAAGGTGATCGAGCGGGTGCCGCCGCCGGGCAGGGTGTCGCCGTCCATGCCCTGGTAGTAGGTGGTTTCGGTCTTGGTCTGCGGGTCGCCGCTGGTGCCGGTGTAGGTGGTGATGTCCTGGTAGCCGCGCCACTGCCCGTAGGTGCGGTACTGGGTCTGGACCAGCTCGTTGTCGTCGTAATGCCAGGCCGCGCTGAAGTGGCTGTACTTGTAGGAGGTGTACAGCTCCTGTGAGACGTTGGTGGGATCGGACTCAGATACCGACTGCACCGCGTATTTGACGAACCAGTCCGGGCCCGTCTTGGGAGTGAACTGCTGCCAGTACACCGGGAAGCATGACTGCTTGTTCGCCGAGGGGTTGGGCAGGAAGTTGGAGGTGCACTGGTCGGGCTGGGTGTAGGTGATCGCGATGACCGCGCCGGTTTCGGTGGTGATGTTCCCGATCCGGTTGCGGACGAGCTGCACACCGTAGTTCGACCAGTCCAGCCGGTTGGCCAGCGGCACCGGGGCGAAGGTGACCGGCGGGAGGGTGACCGCGCCGCCGCCCGCGGTGGTGTCAGCGCCGGTGTGGGTGATCGTGGTGAGGAATAGCGTGGAGGGGCTGTTGATGTCGCCGGTCTTGGGGAAGGCCTGTTGCAGCGCCCAGGAGTCAGCGCTCACGTATTTGCTGCCGTTCCACTGCTGGGTGGTGATCGAGGCCAGCGCTACGGTGGACCAGAACGTCGGCCCGGCCGCGCACCCGCTGGTCGCGCCCGCTGCGCAGTAGTCCTGGTCGTAGGGCACGTCTGGCCAGTTCGCCTCGTTCGAGCCGATCGGGTCACAACTGGCGGCGAAACACCGGTCGCCGGGGGTGAAGGTCACCTGGCCGGGGGCGTTGCCGGTGTAGGCGTTGCCGTCGGTGAACCCGTAGTCGATGTGGTCCAGGTGGCTGTCGCGGACGTAGGACACCGCGGCGGAGGTGCCGTACTGGGCGTAGGCGTTAGTGTCCTGGTGGTAGTAGTAGGCCATCGCGTTGGCGTGCACGTCGGTGACGTAGTCCAGGTTCCACCGGTAGGCCATCGTGCAGTAGGAGCCGGTGAAATCGGTGCCGTGCAGGTGATAGCACGGGTCGGCGGACTCGGGGCTGAACACCGGCACCGAGTCCACCGAGTTGGTGGCCTGGTCCCCGCTGGCCCAGCCGGGCAGGTGGTTGAGCCCGAAGGAGTAGGTGGTGCCATCCCGGGTGGTGACCGTCCAGTAGTCAGTGAAGTGAGTGCCGGTGCCATTCCCAGCGCCCACGTGGTGGGTGATCACCTCGCCCTGATCGTCGGCCGCGGTGCAGGTGCTGTCGGATGCGTAGCTGAACGAACCGTCGCACACCAGGGGTACCGAGGTGCCGTCCAGAGACAGGGTCAGCACCGGCCCGTTGTAACACTCATCGAAGCTGCCACCCGGGCCACCGTCATCCTGGCAGGGCAGGAACGACTGCTCGATGAACGAATCCCCGCCCGACAAGGTCCAGCCGTCCCCGGCCCAGGAGGCCTGCTGCTGGGTGTTGGAGGTCTGCCCGTCCACGGTGCCGGAGTCATAGTCCAGGGACAGCGACGGCACCAGGCCGGAGGCGGCCGGAGGGACAGGCAGCGGGTAAGAGTAGGTGAACGACCCGCTGGCACCGCCTTCGGCCCAGGTCCCGGACGCGCGCAGCGATGTTGCCTGGTAGGTGCCGGCCGGGCCTCCGCCATCGGTCAGCATCGGGGTCACCGCCAGCACCACCGGCCCGCTCCCGCCCGGCAGGGTGACCGATGCCGACACACTCTGCCTAGCTGGGTCATTGCGCCAGGCCAGCTTCGCCCGGGCGCGGCAGGCCGGGCGCTGTGGGCTGGTCAGCGCGCAGCCCGGCAGTTCGGCCAGGCCCAGGCTCAGCCCGTACCCGCCCCCTGACACCTGGGAAAACCGGGCATAGCTCAGCCCCAGCCGCACCGGCCCGCCCGCACCCCCGGCCACGGCCGCGGTGAAAACCACCCCGCGTACCCCCGCTGCCAGCGCCGCCGCGTGCCCGAGCACACGCACCCGCACCCCGCGCACCCCCCGCCCAGGGGGCGTGACCGGCTGTGCCCACACCGGCGTGCCCGCCGCCCAGGCAACCCCGCCCGGCGAGGCAGCCCGGGACCCGGCGCGCCCGGCCCTGGTCAGCGGCACCGGCGCGCCGGCTAGCCGGATGCTGCCTGAGGCGGCGGCCGGCCACGACACATGAACCGGCCGGTAGGACACCACGCGCGGGCGCCGGGCCAGCCGGGGCCGCGACCCGGTGACTGCCCGGACCGCAGACACCCGCAGGGCGTGGTGCCCGGCGGCTGCCCGGGCCGGTACCGGAGCCGCCGTCATCGCGGCCAGTAGCCCGCCCGCCGCCGCCACCGCCAGCAGCCGGCCGCTCAGCGTGCCCGCAACCTTGGTCAGCCCGGCCATAACCCGTCCCCCTCACGCGTCGGGCGGCGCGGCTCGGATCAGCCGGGCTCGCGGCGGAAGCATGGCATATCAAACTGTCAACTATGGCTAATGATCAGGCAAAGAGTTACTAAATCCGGATGACGAGCTCTTTCCGGCCGACCCTGGCAGCCACGTACGCTAGCGCCGGTCCCATCCGCCTGCGCCGGAGCCCTTCGCCGTCGCCGCTGAAAGGCCCGACCATGCTGACCAGCCTTTTCATCCGACGGCGCGGCGTTCGCCGCAGGCTGCCCAGCGCAGCCCTGGTTGCCCTGACCGCCAGTACGCTCACTCTGGCCGCCGCGCCCGCGGCCGTGGCGCAACATCAGCCCCGGCCAGCGAAATCAGGCGCGGGGCGGGCGGTGGCTCCTGGGCGCGCGGCCGCGCGCGGGCCGCTGTCGGCGGCGCAGGGCGCCGCCCTGGCCCGCCGTACCGGGCACCGGGTGGCCGTCACCGCGATGACCACCGCCACCTCGGCTACCACGGCGAACCCGGACGGGAGCTTCACGGTCACCGAGTCGGCGCAGCCGGCCCGGGCCTGGCAGCACGGGCGCTGGGCCGCGCTTAACGCCTCGCTGCGCAGGCAGCCCGGCGGGCGGCTCGCCCCGGCGGTCACCACTAACGGGCTGACCCTGTCCGGCGGCGGCAACAGCACCCTCGCGGTGATGACCAGCGATGCCCGCACGCTGACCCTGACCTGGCCGGGCACCCTGCCAGACCCCACGGTGTCCGGGGCGACCGCCACCTACGCCAACGTCCTGCCCGGTGTGGACCTGGTCGTCATCACCGACACCCAGGGCGGGTTCGCCGACACCCTCGTGGTCCATTCAGCGGCCGCCGCCCAAAACCCTGCCCTGGCCAGCATCCAGCTGGGCGTGTCCACCAGCGGGCTGGTCTTGTCCGAAGACTCCGCCGGGGACCTGTCGGCGGCGATAGGGACCGGCACCCCCGCGGTGATCACCGCCCAGGCCCCGTTGATCTGGGACTCCACGCCGCCGCCGGCGGGCATGGCCACCGTCACCGCCCCCGACGGGACCATCCTGGCCGCCGGGACCGGCGAGCCGGCCTACTCCTCGGTCACCGCGCCGGGCGCGGCGGCCGCTGCCGCGGCGGTGCCGGTCAGCCTGTCCTCCAGTACGCTCACCTTGTCCCCGCCCGCCTCGGTGCTCACCGGCCCGGACATCACCTACCCCGTCTACATCGACCCGACCTGGCACAACTTCGCCAGCAGCAGCGCCAGCGCGTGGACCCAGGTCGACAGCGGGTTCCCCACCACCAGCTACTGGCACGAGTCCAGTGACCTGCAGGCCGGCGCGTGCCCGGTGTCACTGCCCGGCGGCGGCTGGTGCTATGACCCGGCAACCGGGATCAACATAGGGGTGACCCGCTCGTTCCTCGTCATGCCGATGCCCTCCCAGTTGACTCCGGTCACCGACATCAACTACGCCGAACTGGACATGACCGAGAACTGGGCCCCCTCGTGCACCAAAACCTCCATCCGGCTGTACACCACCAGCGGCATCAGCTCCGGCACCACCTGGAACAACCAGCCCACCTGGTCCTCGTCGTACTCCTGGCAAGACGCCGCCTACGGTTACTCCGGCTGCGGCTACTTCAAAAATGACATCACCTGGGACGTCACCAGCACCGTCAAAAACGCCGTCACCAGCGGGTGGGACGGCCAGACCTGGGGCCTACGCGCCGCCGACGAATCCGACCAGTACGCGTGGAAGCAGTTCTGGAGCGGCAGCTCCAACCTCACCCTCACCGTCACCTACAACTACATGCCCAACTACCCCACCAGCCTGTCCACCAGCCCCGGCGGCTCCTGCCACACCAGCTCCACCGACCCAGCCCAGATCGGCAACGACGACGTCACCTTCAGCGCCTACGCCTCCGACAACGACGACGACAACAACCTGACCACCCGCTACCAGATCTACAACCCCACCGGCGGCACCCCGGTCTACGACTCCGGCACGGCCAGCCCGCAAACCGGGAACAAGACCTACGCCCGGCTCACCGTGACACGCCAGCAGTTCTACAACTTCAACCAAAACGGCCAGTACACCCCCTACACCTACTACTGGCAGGCGGAAACCACCGACGAGTTCAACCTCGTCCGGGGCTGGTCGGAGAAATGCTGGTTCACCTACAACCCGCTAGGCCCCCAAGCACCCACCATCACCGGCCCCACCAGCCCCGTCACCCTCGGCACCCAGGCCGCCGTCACGTTCACCGCACCCTCGGGCTGCAGTCCCACCACCACTCCCTGCCCGGTCAGCTACACCTACCAGCTTGGCGTCAGCCCCCCGGTCACGGTCAGCCCGTCCGCCCCCGGCAATGGCACCTGGAACACCAGCACCGACAGCTGGAGCGGCAGCATCACCATCACCCACTACGGCCAGCTCCAGCTAGCCGCCTACGGCACCTCACCAGGCGGCAACCCCGGCGAGGTCGCCTACTTCCCGCTCAAGGGAAGCCTGCCCAACCCGCCCTACCCCGACGGCTACCTCACCAACGGCAGCTACCCCGACCTGCTCACCACCGGCACCAACGCCAGCGTGCCCAGCCTGTGGCTATCCACCGGCTCCGGCGATGGCACCCTCAACCCGCCCCTCGACATCGGCAGCATGGGCACCACCGTCAACTCCGGTGCACCAGCCTCTGACGGCCCGGCCGACTGGGCCAGCACCCTCATCCTGCACGGCAACCTCACCGGCGAAGGCATCCAGGACGTCGCCGCCTACTACCCGGCCACCGGAAACGGCTTGATCATCGGCGGAAACGGCGACCAGTCACCCCTGATACCCAGCACCGACAACACCCACACCATCACCACCACCTCCGGCACGCTGGCTGACCCCAGCCTGTGTGCCAGCACCTGCGACTACCCCATCGACCTAGTCGCCGCCGGCGACGCCAGCCAGCAAGCGCGCGGCGGCATCAACGGCATCGACGACCTGATCGGCATCCAGGGCGACACAACCAACGGCTACGAACTCAACCTGTACACCTCTCTAGGCAACCCCGGCCAGTACTCCCTGAGCACGCTGACCACCCAGGCACCCGGCACCGGCACCAGCTGGAAAAACTTCACCCTGGCCACCGCCCAGCCCGGCTGCTACCCAGGCCACATGACCACGACCACCTGCAACCCAGCCAACGTCGTGCTGTTCGCCCTCAACAACAACAGCGGGGCACTGTGGGAATCCACCAGCCCGGCCGCGATCAGCGGCGCCGGCAACTGGACCCGGATCGGGGTCCCGTGGGGATCCAGCCCTCCCACCCTGCTCTCCGCCGACATCAACAGCCACGGCAGCATCGAGCTGTGGGCCTGCGCCGGCGGCAGCGGACAAGCCTCCGGCTGCACCAGCGGCACCCTCACCGCCTACACCTTGGCCAGCGGCACCCTCACTACCGAGAACTCCCAGCCCTACGCAGGCCCCTACGGCGAATGGCCACTCACCGACGGCAGCAGCTACGACCAAGGCAGCAGCGCCACCACCGCCATCGACACCATCACCGGCAACACCGCCAGCCTCACCGGCGGCACCGGCTGGGGCCATGACGACTACTTCGGCGCAGACATCCTCGACCACCAGAACTTCTACCTCGCCCCGCCTTCCAACACCATCCCCTCCAGTAACACCACCCCGAAAATCTCCCTCTGGTTCAAAACCACCACTCCCGATCAGATCCTTGCCTCCGTCCAGGCAAGCCCGCTATCCAGCGGGCCCACCATCCCCGGCGGGTATGACCCCGTGCTCTACATCGGCACCGACGGCAAACTCTACGCCGAATGGTGGAATGCCAGCATCGACCCCATCGTCTCCCCCGGAACCGTGGATGACGGACTCTGGCACCACGCCATCCTCACCGGCTACCCCAACGGCCAAAGCCTCTACCTCGACAACCAGCCCTCCATTTACCTGCCCGGCTCCATCAACGGAAACATGGCCAACTTCACCATCGGCGGCGGCTACATCGGCGGCGGCTGGCCCACCGAATCCCACTACCAGCAAAACGGCAACACCGGCTACAGCGAATACTTCAAAGGCCACATCGCCGACGTCATCTACAGCTACCCCGGCGGCCCCTGACAGCGGCTTGCCGCCCTTGAGCCCGCGAACATCCGCGGTAAGTCAACCCGCGTCACGAACGCCCTTACCCGCTGTCTGGCCGTCGCATCACATACCCAAAGGCAGGCGCACCAGGACATATCCAGTGACACTCACGACGCTGACTGCGTCGTATCCTCCCTGATGAGTGCCAGCATTCCAGGTAAACGGCCTAAAGTGCAACGTAACAGAATGGCCAGTTCTGCGCACCTCAGCGCGTAACCACTATGTAACCTTCGGCCGAGCATATCGGCGGTGCTGCGTGGCCCTGCGTACCTGCGCCGGTCTGATGGCTGATTACGCAGGGTGGAAATTGCGAAGAACTGCAGCATCGCACTCCTGGATCTTCTGGCCGGGTAGCGGCTACCGGCTGGGCTGACCAGATGAGGCAACCGGATTCGGCCCGGGTGCGTCCAATCTGCGTGTATCCCCATTCCCCGGGCACGGCGCCGCACCGGGCACGGTCCTGCGCCCGGTGCCGGGCCAGTCCGCCTGCCAGGCCCGCGTTGCGTGCCGGGGCTGGTCACCGCGGTGGTGATGGCAGCCCTCGCGGCGGTCGGCTGCTCGGGGATGACGGTGCACCTGGGCGCACCCATACGCCCGCTTTTCGGTGGCGGGGCGGTCGTGTTCGGCCCGGCCCGGCTGGGCCGCGAGCACCCTCACCGATACCTCTCCTGCGCCGGTGCTGACCGCGTCGGCCGGCGCGCACATCGTGGTCACGGTGCCGCGCTGGGGCTGGGGCAGGGCCACCGACGTTGACGTGGCCCGCGGCGGGATCCTGCGGGAACAGTGCACCGTGGTGTTGGCTGACCACGGCAGGCGGACGATCTTCCTGGCGGCTGGGGCCGGCCGCACCTGGGTGGGCGCCACGGTGCAGCCCGCCAGCAACTTGGCGATGCCGGCCTGGGGTGCTGAGGTGATCGTGCGAGGCGCCCCGGGTTAAGCCACCCGGCGGCACGCCGGAGCTCTGGCGGGTCGCAGCGACACGGAAGACGCGGTTCTGCGCGGCCCAAGCGGGCCGGAATGACGGCCAAGATCGCCGTCGTATCGGCGGAGCCGCGCGTGTCGGGCCGCAGGGGCAGCTGCCGGTCGCGCAGGGCAGCGATTCGTGGATCATGGTGGTACCGGTCGGAGTGGTGGCTGGGTTTTCCACTCTGTTCTGGTGGGACTGGCACTGGCTGCATCTTTGCGGAAATCTTGGAAGGTGTCAGAAGAGCGAGCAGCGGATTCATCCTTGGCAGCGCGCTTGGCGGCTGGGCAGGGTCAGCGGGGCCGATCGTCTAGCTGGCAGTGGCTGCCGCCAACTCGCGAGCAGTTCAGCGAACTTCTGCAGGGTGCGTTAGCTCATGCCGATGATCGCGAGTACCGGATGCATCTGGGGTGGTATTGCTGGGATCTGATGGATCGGCTGTGGTATCGCCGGGGCCGGGCGGCCGGTGCCCGGAAGCTGTGGAACAAGTTCCGGTATGCAGCGGCGGTGATCCCTGTTCTGGCCGCTGGCGCGGGCGGGAGCCTGGTCGGCCACGTCCATGGGACTGCGGGGACGGTGATCGGATGGGTGGCCATCGTCGGTGGCCTGGCTGGCGCGGCGGTTAACGCGGTGCGCCCGGCGGTCGAGTATGGCGTGGATCTTGCCAAAACCGCCCAGTTCGAGCAGTTGTACTGGGATGTGTTCAGCTATGCGATCACCAGGCTGGGCACCGATCCCCCGGAAGAGATCCCAGCCAGGCTTGACACCTTTGCTCAGCGGATGAAAGACATTGCCGTCATGTCTGGTGGCTCCACCGCTACGGCATCCTGACGCACTGTGCCATATGCGACGGCGAGCCCACGCGACGCCCGGGAGGGGGCTGCTACGGACGAGATTGGTGAGGCCGACCTCCTGGCGGGAGGCGCGGCCGGGCGTGTTGTGGAATGCGGCAGTGCCGGCGCCAAGCGGCGGGTGGATGCCGGGTTAGTGCGCCGGTGCTGCCATGAGCTCAAAGATCAGATCGACCCTCGCGGGATTAGGCTGCGCAACGCGCACGTCGCTGGCGTCCTCGACCTGGCCGGGCTGGAGGTCCCTTTCCCGCTGCTGTTTGAGGGCTGTGAGTTCGACTCGCCGCTGGTGGCCGAGGGCGCCCAGCTTTCCGGACTGAGTGTGACCGGAACCAGCCGGCTCCCCGGCCTGCTGGCCAATGGGGTCCGGATCCGCCGGGACCTGGACCTGTCTGGCACGCATGTGACCGGCACGCACAAGACCAGTGCCAGCACCTCCAAATGGGCAGCTGTCTGGTTGTGCGAGTCCGCTGTCGGTGGGCGTGTGCTGTGCGTGGACACGGTGATTGATGGCGGCGGCGACCGCTCCATTCAGGCCGACCGCCTGCAGGTGAGCGGGAACATCAGGTTGCTGCACCGGTTTACCGCACGCGGGGAGATCCGGCTGATCGGAGCCCGGATCAGCGGATCACTCGACCTGACCGGCGCCCGCATCGAAGCGACCACGACCGGGCTGGCCCTAGATCTCGGCGAAGCAGTGATCGAGGGCAGCGTGTTTGTCATCGAGGACACGGCCGGCCGTAGGCCCTTCATCGGCGGCCGCATCGACATGGGCCGGGCCCAGATCGGCGGCCAGTTCCTGCTCCGCGGCGCCACCCTGGAAGCACACCAAGCCATGCCTGTCAGCGGCGCCTACGCCAGGGCCCGGGGTGCGGGCACAGCGCTGAGCGCGCCGCGGCTGTCGGTGGACGCCGAGATGACGCTGGAAGAAGGCTGCCAGGTCTTCGGCGGAATGGACCTGGCCATGAGTGAGCTGAGCAGTCTGTCCATCGAGTCTGGCTGTGCACTGCACGCGCCAGGGCGCACCGCGCTGGACCTGACAAACAGCGAGATCCGCGCTCTGCTCAGGTTCGACCACAACGCAACCATCCAAGGCACTATGCGCCTGGCCGGCGCTACCATCCATGGAACCCTCGCGCTGCACGGCCAGATCAGTCACCCCGCCCACCGCTCTGTCATCGGCGGAAGCGCAATGACCGTCGATGGCGATGTCTACCTCGATGACCTGCGGACGGACGGGGGCCGAGTCACCTTCCGTAATGCCACGCTGGGCAGCTTCGGCGCCCCGCACGCACAACTGCACAATCCCAGCGACTATTCACTGAACCTCACCCAGGCTGTCGTCAAAGGATCCGTATTTCTAGATGACGGGTTCACCTCCACCGGCCTCGTTGCTCTTAACCGAAGCACCATAGACGGCCGGCTGAAGTTCACCGGCGGATCGTTCAACTGCCCTGCAGCCACACCCGCTAACGAGCACGGGCATGCGATCGAGCTAATATCAGCGACCATCCGTGGCGGGATTGACCTGGGCTGGAACACGGTTTCCCCCAGCGTGGACTTCACCAACGCTACGACCGCGTTCCTCGCCGATAACCCGGCGAATTGGCCCACCCAGTTCACTATTTCCGGGTTCACCTATGACCGCTTCGAACAACCGCAACGTGGCGGGGCAGGGCAGACCTGGGACCACAAGGCACGGTCCGCCTGGCTCAACCGGCAGGCAACCTTTGATTCAGGCCCCTACGAGCAAGCCGCCCGCGTTTTCCGCCAGCACGGTTACACCGACGGCGCCAAAGCAATCCTGATCGCGCAGCGCAGGAATGCCCGCCAGGTGATCACCGGACGCTGGGCTGTGCCCCGCCGCGCTCGCGACGCCGCCTACGACCTCACCGTCCGGTACGGATACCGGCCCGGGCGTGTCCTATGGCTGCTGCTATTTCTGCTGATCCTGGTGACGGTCTCGCTCGAGATCCCCACCGCTCGGGCCTCGATGCGCGCCACCACGGCAGCAGGAACCGTCTACAGCGTGCGCGGTCCACTCCGGCCCAAGGCCCTGACCCACACCACGACAGCCGACGCAGCCGCCACCGGATCGGCGGCCAGGCCAGCCGATGCCTGCGGAAACGGCCAGGTACGCTGCTTCAACCCAGTTCTATACGCCTTCGACACCGTGATCCCACTGGTCTCACTCGACCAGCGATCGACCTGGTACCCCGACGCGCACGCCCCCGGCGGCACATTCATGCAATGGTGGCTCAACGCAGCCACGGTACTCGGCTGGCTCCTTTCATCGATCTTCGTCCTGGCCCTGGCCAGCCTTGCCCGATCGACATGACAGTCCAACAACCACCACCGGCTCGAACAGGCGAGGCAAAAAACCTCAGCCGACTGTCCAGCCCACGCCGACGCCTTGGACGTCGCCCAGAATGCCAATTCGGGACGCAGCGGAAGCCGACATTTGACAGTAGAGCGGCCGATCATAACGGCGGGTTGGTGTGCGTACTCCGGTTTGTCGGGTGGGCACGGTCAGTGATGCTCAGGTGAGCTGTCGGTCGTATGTCAAAGCCCGGCCGGGCGGATCAGAGCCTGGCCGGGTGGCCGCTTTTCGCCCATCCCAGCGGGATGACCACCCTCGGTGTAGTTGGCGTTGCTGAGCTGGCTGCGGTCGGCGGCCGAATACTGTGCGGCCAGGGTGTCGATCAGAGTGAGGCCGCTGACGTTGGCGGCGATGATCGCAGCGACGGCCTGAGGGCTCATAACCCGGATTAGTACGGCTCGACTGTGGTGGCGTTCCGCTGGATGTCATTCTGGCACGCCGAGTTCTTTCCGCATGGCCTCACGAAGTTCCTTGCGCGGCTGAGCTGTCTTAAGCGATAGCTTGCCCCACTCATCTCGGGTCACGTCCTGAGCCTCGTTCGCAAGCTCGTACAGTACCCTCTGGTAAGAATCCGCAAACTCTCTGACCTCAGCCCCGCTGCTAATGCTAAGGTAAACGTATCTGTCCTGCATTGTGTTGTTCACTGCCCTCAGGTATTCACTTCGGTCAACTTGCTCGCCGCGGCTAGCATTCACGTTCAATTGATCCACCGCCTGCCAGAACGCGTTCGTCGCAATTAGATAATCATGGCATGCTTCGCGGCGCTGATCTCTAATGGCACGGCGCTCTTGCTCGCGGTCGGCATTAATGCGCGCTCGCTCTCCCCACCGGTGGTTGAGGGCAGCAGTCGCAAGGCCGAGCAGCCCAGTTACGGCGACGCCACCAAGGACTCCACCGAGGGCGAACCAAGCGTTCGCGTTGGTCATAGGCACCTCCCTGACGCTGACCCATCTTCGGGCTTCAGCGGCATCAACTCCAGGTGAGGCCAAGTGCGAGACCTGATGTCTGGGCCCAGCAGCGCGCCGTCGTGCCGGTCGGCCACGACGCCCATCGCTGGACCTCTCGCCATCCGCAAGCTGTTGAATCCCACTGTGGCATGCGGCCGAGCGGGCGCTGGCCAGGACTCGCCCGTGTGCGCGTCACATCGTGGGGTACTGCTCACGGATGTTCGGCAGCGGAGTTTGTGAGAGCTTGTCGACTGATTCCGGCGCCGCGCCCCCGCCGTTCGACTTATTCGAACGTTAGCCGGCCCGAGGGGCGTGCCACGACCGCTCATCATGCAGATGAGTACGCGCGGAGCCGCTGGCGTCTACGGTGGCCACCGTGGAACCTGACGTTCTCGACGAGATGCCCCAGGAGTCGCGCGCGCACCTTGTCAGCGCGCTTCAGGCACTGCTTGAGGTTGACGTCGAGTGCGCCGAGGACATCGTCCGGTCCTCTGAGCCCCTCTGGAATGCGATGGAACGGGCTGGTGGACTCGTTGACTCGTGGGGCGGCGGTGAGTTCACCGTGATCCTGCCGCGCGTCCTCGAGTTCATTCGGAGCGGCTCCTGGAAGTCGCGCTGAACGTGGCAGGAGAGTGCGTTCGTCCGAGTACCACGGGCCGCGCTCCTGGGCCTGCCGGGCGCGCTGGCGGCACCAGGCGAGATGAGCGGGCCGACCGGGAAGTCACACGGCCAGGGCGGAGTTGACGAAAGAGAATCTTCCGGCAGCCAGAAGGGAACGGCACATGAAGGCCATCATCGATGACGCTGTTGTGGCAGATGCCCCGGAGTCGGACCTGGTCTCCATCGAGGGGAACTACTACTTCCCGCCCTCCTCGATCAGCGCCGGCGTGCTCAGCGACAGCCCGACACCGTATACCTGCCCGTGGAAGGGCGTCGCCCAGTATCACGACATCTCTGTGGCTGGTTCCACCCATCATGACGCAGCGTGGAGTTACCCAGACCCGTACCCGGACTCCTTCGACCGTGTCGGCAAGGACTACAGCGGCTATGTCGCCTTCGACAAGCAGCAGGTCACGATTGCCGAATGAGACCGGATAGCGGCACCCATAAGGGCCACCAGTGTCAAGAGGGCATACGGATCTAGCCCGGTGACTACGCGCGCCGCCGGGCTGGGCTGACTGTTCTTCTGGATCCTTCCTCGCAGCTGCCCGGTCCTGCTGCCGCGCGGCCGGGGTCAAGCTGGAGTGCCCGCAGCCGCGCAGCGGCGAGGACGAACGAGCTTGACCCCGGCTAGCGGCGGAAGATCATCGAGGGCGAGGAAGGGCCCGGTTGCGGTTGTGGCTTATGAGGAGTCGCGTGCGTGGTCCCGGTCCGTGGCGGGCGGAGTGGTCTCACAAGCACCCATCCGGCGCCGCGCCAGCGTGCGGGCGGCTGCCATGACCATGTGTCCGGGACCGGGCTGCTCAGTCATGTGATCGAGCGCGGCGCGGGCGCCGGCTCATGCCGCAAGAACGAGCGCACCCGGGGCTTGGCGATCCTCTCGTCTTCATGGCCGCCGTGGCGGCGTGCTGGCATCGGCGGCCTGCATCTCGGACAGCAGGTGCCAGGCGCGGGTCACCAGCTTGCGGGCGATCGCGATGGTGGCGATCTTCTTCCCGCGGCGGTTGGCGATGCTGGAGTAGGGGCCGGCAAACTGCGGGGACCGCTTGGCAGTCTGCGCCGCCTGGTTCATGGCCCACCGCAGCCAGGCTGAGCCTTGCTTGGAGATGTGCCCGTGCCGGACCTTCAGGTCCGAGCCGCGCACCGTCGGGGTCAGCCCGGCCCAGCTGGCCAGCTTGCGGGCGCTGGGGAAGCGGCTGATGTCGCCGATCTCGGCCAGCATGACCAGCGCGGTGAACTCCCCGACGCCGGGCAGCGTGGTCAGTACCGTGACCCGCGGGTCGGCCTTGGCGTACTGGTGCAGCTCGCTATCGAGCCGCTCGATCAGCGGCGCCAGGTGATCGATGACCGCCAGGCAGTCAGTGATGATCTCCCGCGAGGCCGCGGGCAGCTCCAGCTCGGCCAGCCAGCCGCGGCCCGGGCCGGTCCAGTAGCTCGCGGGCCGGTCATAACCGTGGTCGGCGGCGACCGCGTGGATCCGGTTGCGCAGCTGGGTGCCGAGGCGGACCAGGCTGATCCGGTGCCGGATCACACCGCGGAGCTGGCGGACCTTGGGCGGGGCGATCCAGGCTTCGGGCAGCAGGTCCGCGCGCAGCAGCTGCGCCAAGATCGCCGCATCGACCTTG
>Ga0070730_10001972_pt1 | contig 19032 bp, 11 predicted proteins | sample Coa_R1_3_FD_66447 | JGI IMG/M metagenome (GOLD analysis project Ga0070730, IMG submission 66447) | Surface soil microbial communities from Centralia Pennsylvania, which are recovering from an underground coalmine fire - Coalmine... | ecosystem: Environmental > Terrestrial > Soil > Unclassified ... | reverse complement strand
CTGGTCAACGTCATCTGGTACGTCGTCATCGTGGTGCCCATCCAAACCGCGCTGGCCCTGGCGCTGGCCAGCCTGATCAACATCAAAGTGCGCGGCTCGCAGTTCTTTCGCACCGTCTTTTACGCCCCCAGCGTGACCTCGTCGGTGGTCATCACCATGATCTTCTGGTGGATGTTTCTCAAGACCGGCTACGCCAACTTCTTCCTGGCCAAGCTGTGGTCGTCGGTCGGCCTCACCTGGCTGCCGCAGGAGTGGTACAACAACCCGCGCGGCCTGTTCCAGCTCATCTTCCAGGCCTTCCATAGCGACATCCCGGCCCGCTTTTCCTATCTGCGCGGTCCGAGCGTCACCTGGATGGTGATCATGTTCCAAAACATCTTCACCACCGCGCCGACGTTTATGATCATGTTCCTGGCGGCGCTGCAAGAGATACCGCCCACGCTGTACGAGGCGGCCTCGATTGACGGCGCCAATGGCTGGCAAAAATTCACGCGCATCACCATCCCCATGCTGCGCCCAATCCTGCTCCTGGTCATCGTGCTGGGCACCATCGGCACCTGGCAGGTGTTCGACCAGGTGAAACTGCTGACCGCCGGCGGCCCGCTGGATACCACCCTGGTGCCCGTGTATCTAATTTATAGCGAGGCACTGGGGACGAATGGCCCGCCACAAATGGGTTATGCCGCGGCGATGGCCTTCGTGTTGGCTGTGATCATTTTTATCTTTACCTTCGTGCAGCGCCGCTATATCGAGAGCGGCAGCGAGCAGTATTGAACCGAGGCAACCATGGCCACACTTGCCCAGCCTGCTCAGCCTGCCATCCGCGTCTTTTCACCCACGCCCACCACGGCCACCCATCGGGTGGGACGGCTGCTCATTTATGTCCTGCTGTTCGCCATCGGTCTGATCCTGTTCACGCCCTTTATCCTGGCCTTCCTGGGGACGTTCAAGACCGATGCCGAGATCATCGCCTACCCGCCCACCTTCTTCCCAACCAAGTGGCTGGTTGAAAATTGGCCCAAGCTGTGGAACACCGATCTCGGCGGCGTGGCCCGGCCGGCAGGCGCGTCTTCGCTCGGACTGGTGGCCGGCTTGTTTGCCTTCCTGGTAATCTTTCTGGTCGGCGGCCTGAGCAGCGAAGAAAAAGGCAAGGGTTTCCCACGCGCGATTGGCTTGCCGGTGGCGTTGGTGTTGGCCATCGCCGGCGGCGCGGCCAGCGCCTGGTACGTGGGGGTGCGCCTGGGTGGCACAGCGGTCTATGACTGGTCGACCGGCATCGCCGTCACATTCTTCATGCTGCTGGGCGTCGGCATCCTGGGCCTGTCACAGCCAGACTGGCGCCGCGTGCTGCTGGCCATGATCGGCGCCCTGGTTTTGGCCGCGATCATCACGGTGGTCTTCGAGCAATTGGCCATCAGCACTGGCGGGGGGCGCTTTCTGCGCTGGCTGTTCAACACCGCGCTGTTAGCCGTCACCCGGGCGCTGCTGCTGGCTATCTTTTGCTCGATGGCAGCCTATGCCTTTGCCCGGCTGAACTTCCCGGGCAAAGACTTGATCTTTGCCTTCATGCTCGCCTCGATGATGATCCCCGGCGCCGTGACCCTGGTGCCAACCTATATCGTCATTGCCAAGCTGGGCTGGATCAACACGGCCAACAGCCTGATCTTCCCCGGCCTGGTGAGCGCCTTCGGCATTTTCATGCTGACCCAGTTCCTAAAAGCCGTGCCGCGCGAGCTGGAGGAGGCGGCCTATATCGATGGCGCCTCGTACTTCCAGATCTACAAAGATGTGGTGCTGCCGTTGGCCCGGCCGGCGCTGCTGACCCTGTTCATCCTGCAATTCCAGGGTATGTGGAACGACTTCCTGGGGCCGCTGCTATACCTCAACACCCCGGACATGTGGGTGCTCAATGTGGCCCAGAGCGTCTTCCAGCAGCAATACGCGTCACAGTGGAACCTGACCCTGGTGGCGGCGATGATTAACGCCTTCGTGCCGCTGACCCTATTTTTCTTCTTCAGCAAATACTACATTGAGGGTGTCAGCTACGCGGGCGTGAAGGGATGAGCAGCGCGGCGCGGAAACAACGCGCCGAAGGCCCGCTCGGGTGAGGGGCTTCAGCGCCCGGGTGAAAGGTAGCCACCAAATGCGGATACACCGTGGCGGCCGGCATGCTTGATGCGCTGCGTGTGGTCGGCCGGGCCTTTAGCTTGTGGTGGCACGAGCTGCTACTGCTGACCGTGCTCAACCTGGCCTGGCTCGCGCTGCAGATCCCGATCGTGACGGGTCCGCCAGCCACCGCAGCCATGTACGCCATCGCGCGCCGAGTCGCGGATGGCGCGACGGTGGGACCCAAAGACGCCTGGTTCGCGCTGCGGCAGATGTTCTGGCCGGCCTGGGGCTGGGGCCTGCTGAACGGCATCTTGGCCGTGGTCGTCGTCTCGAACTTCGCGGCTTACGGCTCGGCGCCCGGCCTGGTGTGGGCCACCTTGCGGCTGGCCTGGGCCGCCATTGCCGCGCTGTGGTTTGCGATCAACCTGTTCTATTGGCCGTTCTGGCTGGCGCAGGCCGACCGGCGGCTGGTACTGACGTTGCGCAACGCCTCGCTGTTCTTATTCAAGACGCCGGGCTTTGCGCTCACCCTGGTGGTGCTGTCCACAATGTTGATTGTCATCAGTGTCGGCGTGACCTTGCCACTGGCCGTCGGGCTGATCGCGTGGCTGGCGCTGATTGGGGTGCTGGCAGTGGACGTGGCCCTGAAGCGACCGGGGATGGTGACGGCCGACGCGGACGCGGACATCGAACTGGACGCCCTATGAAGCTGACACGGCACCCGGCCAACCCGCTGCTGCTGCCAGACCCGGCCTCCGCCTGGGAGTGTTACAACGTTTTCAACCCATCAGTCATCCATCACAACGGCCTGTTTCACATGCACTATCGCGCGCAGGGCCTGGACTGGATCAGCCGGATTGGCTACGCCATGAGCACGGACGGGGTGCACTGGAACCGCCTGCGCGAACCGGTGTTGGCGCCGCAGGGTGACCTGGAAGCGCGGGGGGTCGAAGACCCACGGGTCACCGCCATCGACGGGAATTTCATCATGGCCTACACCGCCTACGGCGCCTCCACCGTGGGCGGTTTCAACATTACCCCCATGTTTGCGCGCAGCCAGAACCTGGTGGATTGGGAACGGCTGGGCCCGCTGGTGCGCGGCGAAGACAACAAGGACCACCTGCTCTTTCCCAGCCGGATTCGCGGCCGTTACGTTGCGCTGCACCGCCGCCCGCCCCAGGTGTGGTTGGCCGAGAGCGATGACCTGCGCGCATGGCCCGGCGAGCGCATGCGGCCGATCTTTGGCCCGCGCCCGGAGAGCCATTGGGACAACAACCGCGTCGGCAGCAACGGTGTGCCAATCGACACCGAGGCCGGCTGGCTGATGCTGTATCACGGCTATGATCAGGCACACGTCTATCGATTTGGGGTGTGCCTGCTGGACCGCGACGACCCCAGCCGCGTGCTGCACCGGCCGCGCGACCCGATCTTTGAGCCGGAAGAATTATGGGAGCTGCGCGGTGATGTGCCCAACGTCGTCTTCTCCTGCGCCAATCCAGTGATGAAGGGGCAGGTGTATGTCTATTACGGCGGGGCGGATCACGTCATTGGACTGGCTACAACCAGTTTGGATGAATTACTGCACTATGCTGTCACAGGGTAATTGGTCGCTTCGCGTGGTAATTCGTAATTCCAATTACCGATTACCAATTACCAATTACTATTTACCTGAGTTACAAAATGTGGACAATTACCGAAAACGCTTTTGATCCCAAGTCGCTGCATCATCAAGAAACCATATTTACCATTGGCAATGGATACCTCTCGACGCGGGGGGCGTTTGAGGAGGGCTACCCAGGCGCGCGGGGGGCGACGTTTATCCACGGGGTATTTGACGCTGCTCCGATCGTGGTCACCGAGCTGGCCAATGCCCCCGATTGGCTGCCCGTCAGCGTGCACCTGGCCGGCGAGCGTTTCGCCCTTAACCAGGGCACTCTGCAACGTTTCCAGCGCAGCCTGGACTTGCGCCAGGGCTTGCTGGCGCGCGAAGTGAGCTGGGTTTCGCCGCGCGGCCGGCGGGCCAACCTGCGCTTCGAGCGCTTTGCCTCCCTGGCACAGCCACACCAATTGCTGGTGCGGGTGCGGCTGGTGCCCGCTTTCGACGGGCCCATCGAGCTGCGCGCCGCCCTGAACGGCCATACCAACAATGACGGCCTGCTGCATTGGCTGACCGTGGACCAGGGCCGGGACGCCCCCAGGACAGCCTTCCTACACAGCCGTACCCGTCAATCGGGCATCGATTGCGTTGCCGCCATGCGGATGTGCGGCCAGGGCGGGGACCTGGGCGAGCCGGAGTATTGGGATGCGGATGGGACGCCGACCCTGGTGCTGCGGCTGGAAGGCCGGGCGGGCCAGGAGATCGTCGTCGACAAATTCGTGGCTGTGTACACTTCGCGTGACCTGCTCGCCAGCGGGCTGGCGGCCTCCGCGCTTGGGGCGGTTAACGCCATCGCCAGTTGGGACGCGGCGCTGGCTGAGAACCAGGCGGCCTGGCAGGCCGAGTGGGCGCGCACCGATGTTGAGATCGACGGCGACGAGGAGGCGCAAATCGCCCTGCGCTTCAACCTGTTTCAAATGTTGATCGCCGCGCCGCGTCACGATGACCGGGTGAACATCGGCGCGAAAACGCTCTCGGGCTTTGGCTATCGCGGCCATGCCTTCTGGGACACCGAAATTTTCATGCTGCCGCTGTTCACTTACACCGCCCCGCATATCGCCCGCAACTTATTACATTACCGCTACCGGCTGCTGCCTGGCGCGCGGGCCAAGGCCAAGGGCAACGGGTTTGAGGGCGCGCAGTTTCCATGGGAGAGCGCCGACACCGGTGAGGAAGTCACCCCCACCTGGGTGCCGCACTTTGGCGACCGCGCCAAGCTGGTGCGCATCTGGACCGGCGACATCGAGATCCACATATCGGCAGATATCGCCTATGCGGCGCACCAATACTGGACCGTGACCGGCGACGACGCCTGGTATGCCGCCGAGGGCGCCGAGATCATACTTGACACGGCACGCTTTTGGGCCTCGCGCGCCGAGTGGAACGCGGCGGCCGGCCGGTATGAATACAACGATGTCATTGGTCCGGATGAATACCACGACCATGTGGACAACAACGCCTATACCAACCACCTGGCGCGCTGGAACTTGAGGACGGCCCTGTCCGCCCTGGACTGGCTGCAGGCGCACGCGCCCAAACGCGCCGCGGCGCTCATCGCGCAGCTCGATCTGAGCCCCGACCGCCTGGCACATTGGCGCGACGTGATCGCCCGGATCTACCTGCCAGTGCGCGAGGATGGGGTGCTGGAACAGTTTGAAGGCTACTTCGAGCGCAAACCGGTGGACCTGCCAGCGCTAGAGCCGCGCAGCATCTCGATACAAGAGCTTTTCGGCATCGAGGGCGCCAGCGCCACGCAAATCTTGAAACAGCCCGATGTGCTGATGCTGCAATACCTGCTGCGCGATCGGTTCTCCGACGAGGTGGTCAAGGCCAATTACGACTACTACAATGCCCGCACCGACCACACCTATGGCTCGTCATTGGGACCGGCCATCCAGGCTATCATGGCCTGCGACGTGGGCCTGCCCAACGAGGCCTACGAACACTTCATCCGCGCGGTGCGCGCCGACCTGCGCGACGCGCGCGGCAACGCCGGCGACGGCATACACGGCGCCTCGGCGGCCGGCACCTGGCAATCCGTGGTCTTCGGCTTTGGAGGCCTGCGCCTGAGCGATGAGGGCTGGACGGTTCACTCGCGCCTGCCCAGCCACTGGAAGCGGCTCAGATTCTCGTTCCAATTTCGCGGCCAGCCTCAGCAGGTGGAGCTCACCCAGCCATGACGCCGCTGCGCGGTTTTATTTTCGATCTGGATGGGGTGTTGACCGACACGGCCGAGTTTCACTATCGCGCCTGGCAGCGCCTGGCCGATGAAGAGGGCCTGCCGTTCGACCGTCAGGCGAATGAAGCGCTGCGCGGGGTGTCGCGGCGCGAGTCGCTGATGCTGATCACCGGCCAACGAGCCTATTCCGAAGAACAGATCCAGTCCATGATGGACCGCAAGAATCAGTATTACCTGCAGGCGATCGAGACAATCTCGCCCAGGGACCTGCTGCCCGGGGCCCGCGAGTTGCTGCAAGAAATCCGGGCCGCGGGGCTCAAATCAGCGGTGGGGTCGGCCAGCAAGAATGCCAGCCAGGTGATCGACGGGCTGGGACTACGTCCCTGGCTGGATGCGGTCTCGGATGGCAACAGCGTGCAGCACCCCAAGCCCGCCCCGGACCTTTTTCTGCATGCCGCCGCTCAGCTTGGCCTGCCGCCGGCCGAGTGTGTGGTGGTGGAGGATGCCGCGGCCGGGATCGAGGCGGCACAGGCTGGCGAGTTTCGTTCGGTTGGCCTGGGCCCGCGCGAGCGCGTGGGCAAAGCAGACATTGTGTTCCCGAGCTTAGACGGGGTTCATCTCAACGACCTGTTCCATGCTCTCGGCGGCAATTAAACATAGTATTGGCAAACGAAGTCGGGCCGGCAACAAAGCTGCCGGCCCGACTTCGTTTGCCGATACCCTACCCCTTCAGGCATCCAGCCGTGCCGCCAGCAGCGGCACCAGCATCTCGTCCGGCGTCAGGCTGCCGTGGCGGCCGAGCATCCGGTTCTCGTTGGCCGCCCACCACAAATAGGCATCGCCGCGCGATAGCACTAATAGCTCTCCCAGGCGCGCGGCGGTGCGGGCATCCAGCTCGGCGCCCAGCAGGCCGCTAGCCATCACCGCCTCTTGCGACACGACGGCAAACTGGCCTGGCCAATGCTGCTCACTATACGCCTGCGCCGCGTCCACCTGGCCGGGCCGGCAATGCAGATAGGCCGCTCGATTCTCGCCGCTGGGCAGAATGTGAAGCATATCGACGAACTCGGGATGATTTTTTAGATTGAAATCCGGCAGTGGCGGCGTGTCCACCTGCCCATGATCAGCCAGCAGCACAAACAGGGTGCCGGCCCGCGCGGCGGCCGACAGCGGCTCCAGAAACGCCTGGCGCAGCATGTCGCCAAACGCGCGGGCCTCGCGTTCGACTGCCTCGGCCGACGGACCATATTGGTGCGACAAGGTATCGACCATCGGCCAGTAGGCCCACACCAACTGGCGCGCGCCCGGGGTGGCGTCTAAAAATTGCCGTATACCCGGCCACAGATCCGACGGCGCATGGAACGGGTGGCGCGCCACGCGCCCCAGGCTCATCCGCGTGAGCCCCGAGCCCACAATGAAGGCCGGCAAGAAAGCGTGCACGTCCACCCCCTGCGCGGCCAGGTGCTGGGCCAGGATGGGCGCGCGGATGAACGTATCTTGATCCAGGCCCACCTCCGCCAGGCTGCCGGTCACATGGCCGGCAGCCATCGGCTGCAATTGGATCATGTTGGCCGTCACCCCAAATTCCTTGAGCCATAATTCATAGCCGAGCATGCCATGCCGGCCGGGCGGCAGGCCGGTGGAGAGACTGGTGAGCGCGGCGGTGGTCGTCGAGGGAAACACCGAGGTCAGCGGCGCCAGCGAGCCGCGGCGCTGGAGCCAGTCCCAGCCCGAGCCGGGCTCGGCCAGCAGGCCGCGAAAGCGTTGGTAGCCGAGGGCGTCCACCAGGACCATCACCACGCGCGTCACCGGCCCCTGGACAGCGCTTACCCATTCGGGATGCAGCGCCCCGCCCCCAAACGGGCCGGCGCCCAACCAGGCGGCTACCTGGCCGGGCAGGTTGGCAATGGAGCCGCCGTCGTAGTCGGGCATAACAAACTCGGGCGGCAGGCTCGGCAGCCCCGGCAGGCGGCGGGCCAACAAGCGCGGCAGCAGCGTTTCGGAAAGATCGGTCATCGGCGCATGGTCCCTAGAATATCGTATGGCGCGGCCTGAAACACCGCGCCATACGATGGCCTAGCGGAAACGAACTATTTGGCTAGCGCGGCGTTGGACTTGTCAGCCGCGGTTTTGATCGCGTCCTCGGGCGTGCTGGCTCCGCTAGCGACCGCGGTGATGGCGTCGCCCAGGACGGTGCGCACCGGGCTCCAGGCGGCAATCTGCGGCTCGGTTTGACCATACTGCAGATCGGCTACCAGCGTGCCATACAAGGCATTGGCGCTGATGTAGTCTTTGAGGCCGTCGAGCGTCGATTTGCGAGCGGGGAAGTAGGCCGTGGCCTGCACCCATTTGGCGTTCGCGTCCGGCGACATCAGGTACTTGACGAAGCGCCAGGCGGCCGCCGCCTTAGCGTCGGAGTTGTTGAAAATGACCACGCTCGGGCCATACACGTCCACCACCGGGTTCGGGGTGGTGTGCGGCGTGGGCGCGACGCCCCACTTAAACGGCTTGGCGCTGCCCTTGACGGCTGAGCCGTAGAACGGGATGCCGGCCGACGAGCCAAAGGTGAAAGCCGCCTTGCCCACGGCGAAATCGCTCTGGTCGCCGAACTGCTTGGCGATCAGGTAGGCGTAGTTTTTCGTCACCAGCGTGTTCAAGAACTGGAGTGAGGCCAGGCCAGCGTCCTGGAAGGCCACCGTCTTGCCGTCAGCCGAGAGCAGTTGCCCGCCGCGGCTCCACACCCAGTTCGCGAAGCGGGAAGCATCGGCCGAGATGGCGTAGCACTGCTGGCTGGGCGTGGTCTGCGCCAGCTTGGCGCAGTCGGCCATGAAGTCGTCCCAGCTCGCCGGCGGCTGGTTGATGCCGCTGGCCGCCAGCAGGTCGGAGTTGTAGTACATCACCTCCATGCTGCGGTTATAGGCCACGCTCAGCACCTGGTTGTTGCTGCCCGGGTAGTGATCGATATAGCTGGGGAAGATGTCCTGCATATCGGTGGCGCTAAAGCCCACCTTCGAGTCGGTCAGCCACGTGTCCAGGGCCTGGATCTTGGCGCCCGAGAGCTGGTAGTTGGCGATGTCGTTCTGGTACGACACGGCCACGTCGGGCAGGCCGTTACCGGCGATGGCGGCGGTGATCTTCTTGGACATGTCTGGATACGAGCCCTGGTAAGTGCCCAGCACGTTAACGTCTGGGTTGGCCGCATTAAAGGCCGCAATCAGGGCATCCATGGCCTTTTCCTGGGCGGAACCGGCCGAATACACATGCCAGAATTGCACTTCGGTCTGGCCGGCGGCCGTGGTAGCGGCCGGGGTAGCCGTGGGAGACACGGTCGGCGCCGCGGTCGCCCCGCCGGCCTTGGTGGCGGCCGCAGTGGGGGCGGCGGTCGTGGGCGCCGCGGTTGCGGGGGCCGCGGTCGTCGGCGCGACCGTGGCCGGCGGCACGCTGGTGGGGGCGGGCGTGGTTGCCGGCGCGCAAGCCGTGAGCAGCCAGGCCGCCATCAGCACACCGCTGATCAAACGATTGATACGCATAGTCTTGTCTCCTCATTGTCTAACAGCGAAAACCAGTCCGCACAATCCTTGCTGTGCAATGCCGCGGCACGCCAATCGACCACCTCCTTTCAGTCGAGCGAAATGTCCTTACGCCTAGCCTTTGAGCCCAGTGGTCGAGATGCCCTCCATAAACCAGCGCTGGGCCACGAAATAAATGAGCACCACCGGCAAGATCGTCATGGTGGCGGCGGCCATCAGCCACTGCACCTGGGTGCCGGCCTCGCTGACAAAGGAAGCCAGGCCCACCTGGATCGGGCGCATGGCCTGGCTGGTGGTCACCAGCAGCGGCCACTCCAGCGAGTTCCAACTGCCCAGGAAGGTGAAAAGCGCCGAGGTGATCAGCGCCGGCGCGGACAGCGGCAGCACGACCTCAACCAAGAACCGAAAGTGGCCACAGCCATCCAGCACCGCTGCGTCATAGAGCTCGTCCGGGATGGCGATGAAAAACTGCCGCATCAGGAAGATGCTAAACGCGCCGGCAATCCACGGGATGATCAGGGCAAAGTAGGTGTTGTTCCAGCCCAACCGGTTGATCAAAATGTAATTGGGCACCAGCTCCACTTCGCCGGGGATCATCATCGTAAACAGCACCAGCACGAACAGCGCGTCGCGGCCCGGAAAGCGCATCCGCGCAAAGGCATAGCCGGCCAGGCTGGAGGTCACCAGCACCCCCAGCACGGTGGCGAGCGCGATAAACACACTATTGCCCAGGTAGCGCGGGAAAAACTTCATGGCGTCCCAGGCCTGCGGATAATTGCTCCACAGCCACACCTTGGGCAGAAACGTGCCGATCGTCGCCTCAGAATAGCTTTTAAGCGAGGTCAGCAGCATCCACACAAAGGGGAACAGCGCCGCCGCGGCCCCGACGATCAGGGCGGCGTAAATCGCCACGCGGGTCGCGCTTGAGCGGAATCGATAAGCGTTCATGCGGCCTGGGCCCTTCGGCCAAGCAGACGAAACTGGATCAGCGTCATCCCCAGGATGATCAGGGCCATGAGCACCCCGATCGCGGCGGCCAGGCCGGGGTCGTTGGACTCCCACAGCGTCTTGAACAAGTAAACGCTGACCGTGCGCGTCGTGTCCAGCGGGCCGCCCAGTGTCTGCGCCGCGGCCTGGTTCATCACGTAAATCTGGTTGAAGGCCTGGAACGAGCCAATGGTAGAGATAATCAGGACGAAAAAGATCGTCGGCGCCAGCAGCGGGACCGTGATCAGCCGAAAGAGTTGGAAACGATTGGCTCCGTCGATACGCGCCGCCTCGTATAACTCGCCCGGAATATTGCCCAGGCCCGCCAGGAACAGCACCGTGTCGTAGCCGGCGTATTGCCAGATGGAGAAAATGATGACGGCCACCAGCGCCAGGCTGGGCCCTTGCGCCCAGGCCGGCAGACCCAGGTGTACGTTGGTTAAGCCCTCAAAAATCCGAGCGAGCGAGCGCGGCTCGATGAGCCATTTGAAGGTGGGCCATCCCAGCCGCTGGCTGATAATTTTCAGTATGCCGGCCTGCGGGTCGTACACCCATGCCCAGACGGCGGCGGAGGCCACGGTGGAGGTGATGTAGGGCAAGAAATAAATGACGCGGAACAAGCCTTTGGCGCGGATGCCCTGGAATAGCAAATAGGCCAGTACCAAGGCGATGCCCATGGTCACCGGTACGGTGCCGAGCGCGAAGTACAGGGTGATTTGCAGGCTCTTCCAAAATTCGGAGCCGAGCGCGGTCTGGTAGTTCTTCAAACCCGCGTAGGCCAGACGCACCGTTGGGCCGGTGTGCAGGCTGATGTAGAGCGCGTTCAGGACCGGCCAAATGTGAAAGACGCCCAGGATCAGGAAGGCCGGCAGCAAATACAGGTAGGCCTCCCAGTCATAGCGTCGCCGTCGAGACTCCGGCGTTGCGCTTGCCGTCACTGTCACCAAAGGCTTAACCAGGCTCAAGGCATCACCCTCCCGGGAGCGCAAGCCACACAGTATCAGCCCATTATCAAGGGAGCATTAAAAGCTGAGTTTCAGAAAAGATGGGCCGGTTTTCGTGCAAACTGCCTCGCGGCCGTCCGTTGACTTGCGCGCTGTCGCATGATACCCTTAATTTGTTATATCTTTCACCGGCCACAGTGCCAACCAAATCACATGTTTGGGCCATGAAGCCCCCCAATGCCAGCAGTACAGGCGTTGGGGGGTTTGCGATTATTGACAACCCAGTATGAACCCGTCCGCCCCTACTGCCTTGCCCTCCACCCCCGGCCAAACCGGCGGTGACTGGCCGACCGCCCTCGCCATCCTGCGCGATGCCGGCTCGCGCATTAACAAACTGGGGCCGGAGACCTCCCTGGCTGAAGCGCTGCAATTGATCGCCGAGACCGCCGTGCGCCTGGTGGGCGCCGACCCCGAAGATTGCGCCAGCGCCGTAATTTACACCTTCGACTCGGACGCCGGCAAGTTCGACCCGCGCTCGCGCGTTTCGGCCGGCGAGGGCCAGGCGCCGCCCTTGGGCGATGTGCCCCGCTCGCAGGGCATGGGCGCCACGGCCCTGGCGCGGCGGGCCAGGGTCCTGTCGTATGAAGAGCACAGCCTGCGCTTCCACCCGCTCAAGTATGAGGGCGGCGTGCGCACCTCCGCCTGCTATCCGTTGATGGTGGGCAGCCAGGCCGTGGGCGCGCTGTATATCGACCTGCGCAGTGAGCGCCACTTTACTGAACACGAGCTGCTGCTGCTCGACACGTTCGTGCACCTGGCCGCCGTGGCCATCTACAACACCCGCCAGTTCGAGGGCATGAACCGCGCCCTGCGGCGCAAGGTGGCCGAGCTCGAACGGGTGCAGCGCGCCGACCGGCTCATCAGCTCGCGGCGCAACGTGGATGAAACCTTTCGCGAGATCCTCAACGCGGCCCTCAATCTCACCGGCGCGGAATACGGCTCGTTCCGGCTGCTGGACAAGGATGCCGGCTTGCTGCGCCTGCGCGCCCTGGTGGGCGGCGACCCGGATGGCCATCGTACCAGCTTGCCGCCCGATGTGCAGAGCGGCGTGGTTGGCTGGGTGGCGCGCCACCGCTTGCCGGCGCGTATCAACGACCTGCTGGAGGCGCCGTGGGCGGAGATTTATCAGCCTCTCACCGACCGGCGCCAGATGCGCTCAGAGCTGGCCGTGCCGCTGCTGGGCTCGGGCGGCGGGCTGGAAGGCGTGCTCAACGTCGAAAGCCCCCACCCGGCCCATTTTGACACCGAAGCCCAGAACACGCTCGAGGCGCTGGCCACCCAGGCCACCATCGCCTTGCAGGAAGGCAAGCTGCTCGACACCATCGAGGACGTGACCGCACGCATCATCGGCCACACCCCCGACGAGGTCTTCGCACTGCTGCTGGAACGGGCCTGCGATTTACTTAACGCGCCACAATCCGCCATCTGGCAATTGGAAAATGAAGAGCCGCGTAACCTCGTCTTGCGGGCGTACCGCGGCGATTTTCCGCCTGGCTATCGCGTGCCGGTCTTGGGCAGCCTGCTGGGCACGGCCGTGCTCACGCGCATGCCGGTCATTTGCACCGATATCGCCACCGACCCGCGCGTGGGCCGGCGCGACCTGGTGCAGCGCATGCACTGGTCGGCGGCCCTGATCGTGCCCCTGACCATCCGCGACGGCACGCCGCGCGGCGCTCTGGGCATCTATACCCCCGAGCCGCGCTCCTTTTCTGACTGGGATACGCGCCTGCTGAGTGTGCTGGGCAACCACGCCGCGGTCACCCTGCAATTGGCCGAGGCGCTCGACCAGGCCAAGCTGGCCGAAGAGCGCCAGGCCGTAGCCGAAACCTTTGCCGTGCTGGGAGATGTATCGGCTAACCTGCTCCACCGGGTGAACAACCTGATCGGCATTATCCCCGTGAAGGTCCAGGGCATCGCCGACAAGCGCCCAGGCGTGCTGGAAGACCGGTACGTGGCCGACAGCCTGCGTGATATTGAAGCCGGGGCGCGGGCGGCCATGGAAGCGGCACGCGAGACCGTCTCTTACCTGCGGCCGGTGCAATTGCGGCCAACTTCGGTGGTAATTTGCTACACCACGGCCACGGCCCGACTGCCGGTGCCGCGGCATGTGCGGCTGGCCAGCCAGGGACTGGAGGGCCTGCCGCCAGTGCTGGCCGGCGAGGAACAGTTGCGGCTGGTGCTGTTTAATCTCATCGAGAATGCGCTGGACGCGCTGGGCGACCAGGCGGGGGCGGTGACGGTCAGCGGCCGGGTGGTGGCCGATTCGCTCGAGCGCTCGCGCTCGTGGGTCGAGATCAGTGTGGCCGACGACGGTCCGGGTGTGCCGGCCGACACCCGCGAGCACATCTTTGAGCCCAACTACTCCACCAAGCACTCGCTCAAGAAATTGGGCTTTGGCTTGTGGTGGGTCAAGTCCTGGGTGCAGCGCTGCGGTGGCAGCATCACCCTGGCCGCGCCCGATTCAACCGATGGCGCGGCCAGCCAGGCCGGCAGCACCTTTGTGATCCGGCTGCCGCTGGCAGTTTGATAGAACAAGGATTGAGATATGAATTCATATGGTGGTGGTTCGCCGACCGCGTTGGTCGTAGACGAGAGCGCCAGTTGGCGCGCGCTGGCCGCGGCCGTGCTGCGTGAGCATGGCTGGACGGTGATGGCCAGCGAAGTATTGCCCGAGCCCGCTCCGGCGGCGCCCTATGATCTGCTGATCATTGAGCCGGCCAACAATGCCCCGGTGACGCAAGATTTGGGACGTTTGATCCCCTGGGCCCGGCGCTTCGTTTTCCTCACCTATTTGAACCCGGCCGACTCGCCGCAGCCCAGCGGTGACCCCACCCGGCTGCTGGGCGTGCTTCAAAAAAGCAGCTTTAGTGCCAATGTTCTGCTGGGCCTGCTGCAACCGCGCCCCTCACGCCCCGAGGGGGCAGCGACACCCGACGCGAACGGCGGGCCAAAGGTGCTGGTGGTCGAGGACGATATCAACTGGCGCTCGCTGTACGAAGAAATTCTGGGCGATGCCGGCTGGGCCGCCTATTGCGCCGTCAGTTATGGGGAGGCGCGCGGCTGGCTGCAGCGCCTCGATTTTGAGATCGCGATTGTGGACCTGAACCTGGCCAGCTCGGCCGCGCCAGAAGGCAACCGCGACGGTTTCCATCTGCTGCGGGCCACCCGCCAACGGGGTGTGCCCGCTATCGTGGTCAGCGCGCTCGGCGACCCGGCCGATGTGGACCGGGCGTATGATGAGTATGGCGTTTTTGCCTTTGTAGAGAAAGAAGGTTTCGACCGCCGCAACTTTCGGCGGCTGCTGGAAGAGGCGCGCCGCGCCAGCGCGGATGAGGCCGTGGCCGCCACCAATGACGAGACCGCCGCAGCGACCGGCATGGACGAGCTGACGCCGCGCGAGCGCGAGGTGCTGGCGCTGCTGATCCAGGGCTCGACCAACCGCCAGATTGCCGAAGCGCTGCTGATCACGCCCAACACCACCAAGAAACACGTCGACCATATCCTGCAAAAGTTGGGCGCCAGCACCCGCGCCGGTGCGGTGGCGGCGGCGCTGCAGTCGGGCATAAAACCCAGGTAACTGGTAATTAGCAATTAGTAATTGGTAATCGGCCAGAACTGCTCACCGGTCCAACCGCCAATTGCCAATGATCAATTATTCTTAGCCATCTGGGCCACCCAGGCCCTGGGCCCAAGATGGCCCGGCAGGGTGGCGACAGGGGTCGAGCAATCGCATAGACTCATGTTCGAGAATGGATGTGCGGCCTACGGGCTGAGCAGCGGCATCGGACTTCTCTCACCGGGGCCGCCGCAGAGGGCCTGGTGACCCCTCCCCACCAGGCCCTCGCTTTTCTCTCGACAGAACGGCGCCCCGCCCTATCCGCAAAACCGATGCAGGGGAGAAAGTGGAAAATCTAGATCGGGCAGGCCGCTACGCGGCCTGCCCGATCTAGATTTTCCAAGAACTCATCTGGCCGGGCTAAGTCCAATGCAATACTACAGACCGGTGTTGACTGGGCAACTTGCACATGACCCAAACGGGTCATAGGGCCGAATGGCCCGCCCTCGGGGTGACATAGTGAGGGGCCTCACCTAAACTGAAACTCACCCAAATCCGCCAGGCTCAAGAAGGTCGCGAGTGAGGTATCCTTTGCCAGACCCAGCCAATCGCCCACCGTTCGCCCCGATGTTTGATCGCGGTGGCTGCGGCATTGGCTTTGTAGCCGACCAATATGGCCAGTCAAGCCATGCCCTGCTCCAGCTTGGCCTGCAATCCCTCGTCAACCTCGAACACCGCGGCGCCACCGACGCCGATAGCTGCACCGGCGACGGCGCCGGCGTGCTCACCCCCCTGCCCAGGCGGCTGTTTGCGCGCGAGGTAGAACGGCTGACCGGGCGGACGGTGGACCCGGACACGTTGGGCGTGGGCGTCTTCTTTCTGCCGCTGGACGCCGAGGATGAGATGCAGCCCGAAATGGAGGCGGCGCTGGCCGCTAACGGGGTGGAGCTGCTCTGTTGGCGGCGGACCCCGGTGTCGCCTGAGGCGCTGGGCGATCAGGCGCTGGCCACCGCCCCGAGCATCTGGCACGCCATTGTGCGGCCGGCCGGCAAGATGGACCCGGCCGACTTTGAGCACCGGCTGCTGCTGGCGCGCAAGCAGTTCGAGCGCCAGGAGCGCGAGCACGGCGCCTACGTGCCCTCCCTCTCGAGCCGGACGATTGTCTACAAGGGCCTGCTGCTGGCCCCGCAGGTGCGCGGCTTCTATGGCGACTTGCGCGACCGGGATTACGAAGTGCCGCTGATCGTCTTTCATCAGCGCTACAGCACCAACACCACCCCTACCTGGCACAATGCCCAGCCCTTCCGGCTGTTGTGCCACAACGGCGAGATCAACACCCTGCAGGGCAACCTGGCCTGGACCCGGGCGCGCGAGCCGCTGCTGTTCGCCAGCTTTGCCCCGGAGGCGGCGGCCCTGCGGCCAGTGATCGACAGCCGCGGGAGCGATTCGGCCATGCTCGACAACGTGGCCGAGCTGCTGGTCCACGGCGGGCGCGATATTCGCCACGCGCTGGCCATGCTGGTGCCCGCAGCCTGGGAGAAGCTGCCCGATCTGCCCGAGGCAGTGCGCGACTTTTACGCCTTTCACGCCGGGCTCACCGAGCCATGGGACGGGCCAGCGGCGCTGGTATTCACCGACGGCGAAACGGTGGGCGCCACGCTCGACCGCAATGGCCTGCGGCCCTGCCGCTACCTGGTGACTGAAGATGGCATCGTGGCCGCCGCCTCCGAAGTGGGAGCGGTGCCGGTTGAGCCCGGAAGCATCCGGGTGCAGGGCCGGCTGGGGCCCGGCCAGATGTTGGCAGTGGATACCCGCCGTGGGCTGGTGCAGGAAGACGGAGCCATTAAGGCCGGCCTGGCCGCGCGGCAGCCCTATGGCGCCTGGCTGCGCCACCCACAGACCGGCGTGCGCCGCCTGCCAGCCGACAGCAATGAGCTGCCGGCCTCGGTCAATTCGTCGGCAAATGCCGCGGCCACCGTAGCGCTGCAAGCCGCCTTTGGCTACACGAGCGAAGAACTGGTGACCGTGCTGCGGCCAATGGTGGAGAACAAGGCCGAAGCCATTGGCTCGATGGGCGACGACACGCCGCTGGCCATTTTGTCCGACAAGCCACGCCCGCTGTTCGCCTATTTCCGCCAGCGCTTCGCCGAGGTGAGCAACCCGCCCATCGACCCGCTGCGCGAGGAGCTGGTGATGTCGCTGACGGCGCGCCTGGGCACGCGCGGCAACTTCTTGAGCGAAGGGCCGGAGCAGGCCCGCCTGCTGGAGCTGGCCAGCCCGCTGCTGACCAATGAGGGCCTGGCCGCCTTGCGGGCCGACGCCGAGCTGCACCCCGTTACCCTGTCGACGTTATTCCCGGCGGCCGAGGGCGTGGCCGGTTTTACCTCCGCCCTGGCTCGCCTGCAGCAGACAGCCGAGGCCGCGGTGCGGGCTGGTGCGGAAGTGCTAATCCTCAGCGACCGCGGCCTGGACGCCGATAACTGTTTTATCCCGTCGGCGCTGGCCTTGGGCGCCGTGCACAACCATTTGCTGCGCGCCGATCTGCGCACCCGGGTTGACCTGGTCATCGAGACCGGCGAGGCGCGCGAGGTCCATCATTTCGCGGTGCTGGTTGGCTACAGCGCCGCGGCCATCAACCCGTACCTGGCGCTGGCCACCTCGGCCGACCTGGTGCGCCGCGAGCTAACGCCCGCCCAGGCACAGGACAACTACCGGCAGGCGGTGGAGCACGGCCTGCTCAAGATCATGTCAAAGATGGGCATCAGCACCGCCGATGCCTACCTGGGCGCGCAGATTTTTGAAACCGTCGGCATCGCCAGCGCCGTGGTGGAGGAATTCTTCACCGGCACCAACGCGCACCTGGAAGGGCTGACCGTGCCCGACATCGCGCAGATTGTGCTGCGCTGGCACGAGGCGGCTTTTGGCGCGACCCCGGCGGCGCTGACCAGCCCCGGCTTTTACAAATTCAAGCGCAGCGGCGAGCTGCACGCCTATAGCCCGGCGATCGTGCACGCGCTCCACAAAGCGGTGAAAACGCCCGGCGCCCTGAACGGCCACTGGCCGGAAGGCTACGCCGCCTACAAAGAATATAGCCAACTGCAGCGCACAACGGCGCCGGTGGATCTGCACGACCTGCTGGATTACACGTCGGAGCCGGGGGCGACGATGCCCGAGCCGCTGCCGCTGTCGGCGGTTGAATCAGCCCACAGCCTGCTGTGGCGCTTTTCGACCGCGGCCATGTCGCACGGCGCGTTGTCGGCTGAAGCCCACACCACCATGGCCATCGCCATGAACCGGCTGGATGCAATGAGCAACTCGGGCGAGGGCGGCAAAGACCCGGCCTACTTCGGCACCGAAAGCGACGACCGCATCAAGCAGGTGGCCTCGGCCCGCTTTGGGGTGACGCCGGCTTACCTGATGTCGGCCGATGAGCTGCAAATCAAGATGGCGCAGGGCTCCAAGCCAGGCGAAGGGGGCCAACTGCCCGGGCACAAGGTGACGGCCGAAATTGCCGCCATCCGGCATGCCACGGCCGGCGTCACCCTGATCTCGCCGCCGCCGCACCATGATATTTACAGCATCGAGGACCTGGCGCAGTTGGTGTTCGACCTGCGTCAGATCAACCCGCGCGCCACCGTCTCGGTCAAGCTGGTGGCCCAGTCTGGCGTGGGCACTATCGCTACTGGCGTGGCCAAAGCTGGGGCCGACGTGATCCTGATCAGCGGCAATTCGGGCGGCACGGGCGCCTCGCCGCTCAGCAGCATCAAGTACGCCGGTATCCCGTTCGAGCTGGGACTGGCCGAGGCGCAGTACATGCTGAGTGCCAGCGGCCTGCGCGGGCGGGTGCGGCTGCGCGTGGATGGCGGCTTGCGCAGCGGCCACGATGTGGTGGTGGCGGCCTTGCTGGGCGCCGACGAGTTTGGCTTTGGCACCGCGGCAGTGGTGGCCGAGGGCTGCGAGATGGCCCGCGCCTGCCACCTGAACACCTGCCCCACCGGCATCGCCACCCA
>Ga0070730_10001970_pt1 | contig 19056 bp, 13 predicted proteins | sample Coa_R1_3_FD_66447 | JGI IMG/M metagenome (GOLD analysis project Ga0070730, IMG submission 66447) | Surface soil microbial communities from Centralia Pennsylvania, which are recovering from an underground coalmine fire - Coalmine... | ecosystem: Environmental > Terrestrial > Soil > Unclassified ... | reverse complement strand
AAGAAAATCCACCTTTGTCCGAAGCCCGGCTTCGCCGGCGCTCACGATCTGAAGGCTGATTTCCTGGCCGGACCTGGTGGTGATCAGAACATTGCTCTCTGCCGGTTTCGTGGTGATGGGCTTCAGGAAAACCAGTCTGGGCTCCGCCTCCGCATGTTCCGCCTTAAAAGAAAGCGGATTGCCGACCACAATTGAGGAGGCATCTTCCGGAAGCCGAACCGAGGTTGTATACCCAGGACTCAGATTTACCGTGGTGACCGCCCCTTCCTCGATAGTTAGAACTTTGATCTGCGGGATGGCCTTGGCATCCGTGACTTGCGCGATGCCCCAACCGGCCCACAGGCAAATGCATATCAATAGATTCGCTCTCATTTACCTCTACCTCTCCTTGAAGCGCAGGGCTCCGCGCTTCGAATTTGCCTTTCCCGTTCCACTCCTGAACGAATGCTCGCGACGTACGTCACTACATCCTGGTTGGAATAATTGAGACCTCTCCGGTCAACCGCGTGCTCCCCGGCGTAGTAGGCTGCCGAGACCAATCGCAGGTCGCCATGAAATCGCTGGTTGAGCCATGCGAGATATCGCACACCACCGGAAATGTTCTCCCTAATGTCACAGCGGTTCCTAACTCCCAGCCTTACCGCTGTCTCTGGCATGAGTTGCATAAGGCCGACTGCGCCCTTAACGGAGACCGCACAGGGATGCCAGCCGGACTCCTGCACGATCACGGCGCGCACAAATTCCACCGGAAGTCCGTAGTGCCTTGCATATGCAGTTGCGTAGTATTCGGCTGCCTGCCGTATGCCCGAACAGCCTTGGGACCAACAGGGCTGAGCCAGCAGCAGTAACGGGATAACCAGAAGCAGGAACAACCGTTTCATTTCTGGACCACCTCAATGCTATGCTGCTGGGCGTCATAGACCAGACTGGCGAAGCCGTCCCGGAGAAGTAATTTCTTTCGATCTGCCTCTGTCTTGGCGAGAAGGGGCAGAAGGATGTCTCGCATCTCGGCGGTAATCTCGTGCTTATCCAAAGCTTCGAGGGCTTGCGCCAGATCCAGCATCTCCGAGATGGATGGCGGCTTTTCGAGGCTCCAGCCGCGCAGAGCCCTGGCCAACCCTGCCATTCCGCGATGAAACTCGGGGCTTTGCTGCGGCGTGCGCAGTCGCAGGATCGTTGCTTCCCGTTCTGGAGCGGGATGTTCCACTCGGAGGTAGAAACTGCGCCGCCGCAATGGGTCTCCGATGCGGCGTTCTTCGTTGGACGTAAGCACGACGAATGGGATATTGTCGGCTTTGACCAGCCCCAGCTTGGGGATGCTCAACTGCCAGACGCTGAGAAGTTCAAGCAGCATGGCTTCAAATGCCTGGTCCACCTTATCCAGTTCATCGATCAGAAGCACGCAGCGCCTGTCGTATTGCAGCGCCCTCAAGAGTGGCCCTGCACTAAAAAAGTTCTGACTGTGCAGCTCTCGCTTGGCCTGCTCCCAGTCCATCGATCCGGATTTCGAGTGCAGTTCCACCGCAAGACGCTGCAGGGCCTCATCGAATTTGCCAATGGCTTTCTCTTCGTTGATACCCTGGAAACATTGCAGGCGCTCTACTTCGGCGTTGGTTGCTTTCGCCACTGCATACGCAAGTTCCGTCTTGCCGCTTCCTGGCGGTCCTTCGAGCAACAGGGGCTTGTGTAGCTTGCCCGCCAGATAGACCACCGTCGCCGTAACCTCGTCGGTGATGTATCCCGTCAGGAGCAGTCCCGACATCACATTTTCCACAGAATCAAACACGGCTCATCTCCCGCCTTGAGTCGAAGTACTCACTCGCTTTGCAGCAATGTCGGACCACAATTCGGAGACTAGATGGAACTACCAGTTCGCGCAAAGATGTCGGCGGAGATATATCGAGTCGAACGAACGAAAATCCAAAAGGAGCTAAAATTCCGGGTGAGCGGTAAATGGTGGATCGAGGAAAGAAATTTGACCTGGACTAGACTTTTATTTTCAATGGGTTCTGGCGTTGAGGGCCTTGCGAATCCATGCTCGTCGGAAGCAGGCAGCGATCGTTTGCGTTTTGCAAAACGAACTAAAATACGGGGTTTTATCACTTTTGCATTGTTTGGATTTTACAAATCGCACTAGCCGGGAAGTGCTTTACTGACAAATACGATACCCTCAGTATCGAGAGCACAGAGCATGCCTGTGCTTTGGCATTCGAAATGTTCTATTGAAAAGCCATGAACATCAACGATGTTCCATCAAGGAGAAGAAACTGGGCTGGCGTTTGTTTGATACCCCCGAAGACGCAATTCAGGTTTCATATATTCGAATGGAAGATGAACTTAAAACGATGACCAATTTTGCCGCCCGGCGCCGTGAGCGGATCCTGAAAGCGCTGGCAATGGCGCATAACCTCAAGCACAATGCTGAACTCTTCCAGGGTGTCGGTGCTTACCACCGGAAAGACAAAAATTCCCAAGTCGCCGCCGTTGCAAAAAGCCTAATCAATCAGGGTATTAAGGTCCGTCTGTACCTGGCTCGCGCTATGGGAATTATGCATGGCTGGATGATGCTGAGAGCCTATGCCTGGCCATGGCTCGCGAAAGACAGCTCCAATGACGGTAGATTCTGGAGGGATCGGCTGCTTCCGGCGTATAAACTCCTGGAGGATAGACTTTTAGAGCTTTCTGCTTTGGTTTCCACACCAGATGTCCACGATGCGTTGTCGAAGAAGATTCGCGAGAGCAACAGCAGTAAGTTTGTATCGCCCTAAGATCGCCCTGCCATGCCGTGCAATGGTCGTTTGGGTTTTGCAAATCAAACTAAAAAGCGGTTTTTTATCACTTTTGCATCGTTCGGGTTTTGCAAATCGCCCACCAATGCGTGTGAAGACGGAACAGTTCATAACGTCCCCTCGCCTGCTTCCCTAAAAAACTAACGGGAGTCTGCCCTCGACTCTCATACCGGAATCTTCCTTTATTTCCAAGCGGATATTGGCCTAACAAATCACGGAACTGACCGCTCTCGTCCCGAGGAGGATTTCCACCATTTCCAGCAATAACGCCATGGCCATCTCGCGTTAGCACTCCGATATTCAGGTCCAATTGCGCGAGATGAAGAGGTGTTCTAGAACCAAAATCAGAGCCTTGTTTATCTGCGGGGGTGAGGAATGGAACAAAATGTTGGCGCCAAGGATGTTCTGCTCAATCCAGAGCAGGTTGCAGAGCGGCTAAATGTCTCTGTTGATTGGTGCGCGACCATTCATAACGGAATAATCCTCGCTTACCAGTGATTCGCTGGGTGGTGGCCCGGGAGACCGAGTGGAGTGAAGATCAAGGCAGTTGAAGGGAGCAAACAGTGAAAGTTGCCGTTGAAGTTGAACCGAGTCGCCCGCCCCACGCGGCTTCGGATGCCCAAAGTCGAGCTAAAAAGCCAGAAGCAGCCCCTGAACCAACGATGTTTTCCGTGGACCTTGCGGAACGATTCATCGATGTAACCGAAGCAGCCGCATTCATCGGCTTGCATCGCAGAACGCTTCTTCGTCTGGCGCGAGAAGGGTCAATTCCCGCTCATCCATTGACAGGAAGGAGACGCCGTATTTGGCGGTTCCTGCTCTCCGAGCTAGACGCTTGGGGGCGCAGTAGGGTAAATTCGGGATGCGACCGGTGCCAGAATTCAAGGAGCAAATGAATGCTGGCACGTTACAAAAATGGCTGTTTACAAAGAGTGAAACGAAAGGATGGGGTAGAGCGGTGGCAATTTCGCTGGCAAGCACATTGTCCTGACGGTGTGATACGCGAGCGCAAGAAGACCCTTGGCCCCGTCAGGGAATATCCCGAAAGTAGTAAGAAGCTGCAGGATTTATTGGCTGGACTGCGGCTCAACATTAACTCCGATGGTCCGACAGAACTGACTTCCATCACCATGGCAGCCGCCGTTGAGCACTACAAACAGCGAGAGTTATCTGATTGCGGTGATAACGGGAAAGCGTATTCAACCCGCCAGAGGAAGACCCTGGTGTTGAATCGATGGATACTCCCGCAATGGGGGAAGTTGGATCTGCGAGCCATCAAAACTGTAGCGGTAGAGCAGTGGCTGGAGACCCTGGCGACCTGTAGATTTCGCGAGCGTAAGCCGTTGGCAGGCGGGACCAAAGAAAAGATCCGCGATGCGATGAGCTCCGTATTCAACCATGCGATACGCTGGGAGTTCACAGACAGGAATCCCATCACCGGACCGATCAAGGGCTCTGGTGTTCGTGTATCAGCCAAACGCGAACGAACTCCTGACATTTTGGAAGTGGAAGAGATGCAGCGACTTCTGGGATCACTGAGAGTTCGGGAGCGGGCCATGGTATTCCTCGACATGGCATTGGGTCTCCGTCGCGGCGAGTTGGCGGGCCTCAAGTGGGAGGACGTCAGCTTCGAGAAGCTCTACCTCAACATTACCCGATCTGTTGTTGATCAGCGGATTGGCAACACGAAAACAGAAGTTTCCAGGAAACCGGTCCCAATAGACGACTACCTGGCCCAGGACCTCATGGCCTGGCATGAGGAAACACCGTATCGGAACGCGTCGGATTGGGTATTTGCCACAGATAGCCAGCGGGCTGGAATCAAAAGAGGTAAACAGCCTCTCTGGCTGAGCACCGTAATGCGCTATCACATCCAACCCAGGGCCCGGAGCATGGGAATCGACAAGAAGATTTCCTGGCACACCTTTCGCCATACTTTCTCAACCTTGCTGAAGGCTAACGGTGAGGATGTGAAAGTGGTTCAGGAACTCCTGCGCCACGCTTCGGCAAAGATGACGCTCGACACATACTCTCAGGCGCTCACCCCGGCCAAACGGGCAGCGCAGAGCAAAGTTGTGAGCATGATTCGCCCCAAAACAACTTGTACCGTCGATGTACCGCGAGTTTTTGACCGAATCGGTGTAAGTCATTGATAAGATTTGGCGTCCCCGACGGGATTTGAACCCGTGTTACCGCCGTGAAAGGGCGATGTCCTAGGCCGGGCTAGACGACGGGGACGCTGCCAGAAAAAACAGGTGGGTCACTTGCAGTCTGCTCATTGATATTACCAGGGCTGACACTGTGTGTCAAAACCTGCTTTACGTCCTCGCCGTGTTTACCGCTGACCAGCTCCTGACGAATGCCCCGAGCCGGTCCAGCGCGGCGGGAAATTTCTCCGTGACGGCTGCGAAGCCGAGGCGGAAGTGCTCGGGCGCATCGAAGCAATCTCCGGGCGCGAGCAGGACGCCCTGTTCCGCCGCGGCCTGGCAGAAGGCGCGGCTGTTTTCGCCACTGAGCAGCCAGGGAAAAGCGGTCATTCCGCCGCGAGGGGGAATCCAGCCCAGCGTATCGCGATGCTCGCCCATGAAGGCGGCGAGCTGCCGGAGATTTTTGGTCGCGGTTTCCTGCGTTCTCGCGAGGATGGTATTGCGGTGGCGCATGGCAATTTCCGCCAGTATTTCTCCCACGGAGGTATTGGAAATGGAGAAATAGGCGCGGGCATTCCAGTAGCGCTCGCGGCGAACGCGGTCATGCTCGATCATCCAGCCGGTGCGAACTCCGGACAAGGGGAAAGCCTTGGAGAAATCATGGATGACGGTGGCATGGGGCAGACGGGACGCCGATTTCGTCGCCTGTCCGTGATAGACAGGGTGGTAGACCTCATCGCTGACAAGCTGAATGCCGCGCGATGCGGTGAACTCGTGCAGGCTGTCGAGTTCCGCATCACTGACGGTGGCGCCCGTGGGATTGTGCGGGCTGTTCACCAGCACCAGCCGGGTATTCCGGTCCGCCAGCTGCCGGATCTCATCGATATCGATACGGAAGCCGTTCTCCCGGCGAACCGCGTAGCAGCGAGTCTCGAGGCGAAGGGATTCGGGCAGGGCGGAAAAGGTGGTGAAGCCTGGCTGAGGGATGATGACATTGGCGCCTGGCTCGGCGGCCAGCCACATGAGAACGAGAAGCGCCTCGGAGGCTCCGGTTACGATCTGGACGGCGTCGACAGGAACATCCTGCATTTCGGCGATGGCCGCACGCAGTCCCTCGGCCCCTGCCGGGCGGCTGTAGACGAGACTGTGATTCAGGAAGCGCTGCCGCTCCTGCTCACTGGCGAGGCCCAGAATCTCATTCAGGGGCCAGGAAGGGCCGGTACTGGCGGCCAGGTTGAAATCGATGTCGTGTTCCCAGGCGTCCAGCCACATGTCCAGCAGAAAGGGTTTCAATTGCATGCCGCACCTCGAAGGGATTAGATCCAATTATGGTCAGGCTGGCGTCACATTTTTTGGGCCAGAACTGAAACAATGAAATCTGATGCATACAACTTATATAATCCAAGCGCCTTCAAGGAGGCTGAAAAACATGAAAGTTGAAATCAAGCGCTGCTTTATGTGATCTGACATCAGGAGCCAGGCCGTGAGCTTGAAAGAGCAGATTGATCGCAAGTTTGGCGTGATAACGAAGATAAAGATGGGTGTTCCGGGAAGCCTGGACGTTCTGGTGGATGGCAGCATCCTGTTCTCGGCCAGGGCGGCAAAGCGTATGCCGGCGAGTGGCGAGGTTCTGGAACGGATTGCCTCGCGGACAGGCGCGCTGTAATCAAGTCGTTAAACCATGGCGCGGTGGCGCGGATCTGCGCTGATCTGAAGGCAAATTGTAAGTTGAGAGCGTATTGGGGGATGGAACTGTCGGCTATGCTCCGGGCTGCCCAGAGTGAGACAAAAAAAACATCCCACAAATTCCAGCCCCACTCAGGGCCAACGGCCAATGACTAAGAGCTTCGCTCATCTCTGCTCTGCTGACGGCTTTCTTCAAAGCTTGCGCATGTTACCGCGAATCCTAAAAAAATCAACTGACATTTTTTGCCAGCTCACCTGTCTGACGAAAGGCTTCAATCTGTGCGTGCCATCTATCAGCGTTTTTCCGCGTCCATTAGCGGCAATTTTTTAGTTTTTGTGCAACTCTCTTGCGCGACACCGTTCTCTTCGTGTATAGGTAATTTACCTCTGAACGAAATTAACCCCTTCTGTCAATGTTTGGACATTGGTGTGTCTTTAGTATTTTGCAAGTTGCCCGGTTTGTAGTTACAAAAAATAATTTGCTGATGATTGTCAGAAATATGAAACGTTTTCGAGGATAAGCGCACTACATATATTTAAAACAAATAACAGAAACAGGCTGAATTGCAATGGACATGCCTTTGTCCTGAGGACCTGGTGTTTTTAGAAAAGGCAGTAGCCGAAGTTCTGTTTAACTTGATTTTTTTGATTGGGTTGCCGTGTGGCACAGGAGAGCGCACTTTGAAACTGGGAAGAATATCCGCATTTTTGCTGCTGATTTTGACTGCAACATTGGTTTGCGGGCAGACCGAGCCCAACCTGGAGACAGGCTTTAAGCCTTACGGAAGCTATCACGGCAGCGATACGGATTCAGTGAGTCTGATGAGTGGCAATCTGACCATTCATATACCAATGGGGCCGAGTTATCCGCAGCGCGGCGGGCGGCTGGACAAAAAGGATTTTCTGGTCGCCAATTCCAAGACCTTCAGTATCCAGACGACGGTAAATAATAACGGCACCTTCAATTACTGGACCCCAGGCGGTTGGAGTCCGGGCACACTGGCCTCCGGGGACACGCTTGAACCGGCAATTAGCCGGACCTATATCAGGACGAGCGAAAATGGGAAAGTTGTCAGCCGTCTGGCCTCGGGTTATACGCTGATTGGCTGGGATGGGGCGCAGCATCCACTTTCCGTTGGAGCCCAGGCTGGTTCCGGGGTACTGTTGGCAGCGGAGACGGCGGACGCCACCGGCTGGCATCTGGATTTGACCGCCGCGGATATATATAACGTGCCCTCAAGCGGCATACTTCGCGACCGTGAAGGCAATCAGTATGTAGTGCAATTCGGCAGCGACGGCACGGGAATCTGCAACACCAGCAGCAATACCAGTACAACCGGCTTTACGAGTTCACAAACCATCTGCCAGCAGGGCGCGGGCGGCTCGCAGATTATCGATGGCAACGGAAATGTATTTAATGCCGTTGGCCGGAGTGACACTCTGGGGCATGTTCCCGTTTTTACTATAGGCTCGAACTTTTCCGGGCCGGAGACATCGGATATTTCCGGCTGTGTCAGCACGGGCGGTCTGGTCCTGACAGGTTCGACGACCCTCGGCTACCCCGGTCCTGGCGGGACAACGGCTGTCGTCAAGATCTGTTACGCCAATCTGACTCTGCAGACCAGCTTTGGCTTGAGTGGAGTTCTGGAATATCCCAGCGGCTTCGGCGTGCCACCGCAACCGATTTCGGTTGCCGTAGCCATCCTCAATGCCGATGGCAGCAAGTGGCTGCTGAGTTATGACAGCTATGGAAACATAACCTCGCTGGGCCTGCCTTTGGGAGGCACGATCAGCTACCAGTGGCAGACGGTATCGTTCCCCGGCTGTACTGTGACCACGGCCAGCCGCGCCGTTTCACAGCGCACAATCACTGACAACAACGGAAACTCCTCGACGTGGAAATATCAGTGGCTCACGGCGCAGGCGAATCCATTGTCGACCAATGGAACGTTTACAAACGTGGTGACCGATCCGGAAGGCAATGATTCGGTCCATGTTTTTACCAACTACGGCACCTGCAGTTTTTATGAAACCACCACCCAGGACTATCAGGGACTACAGAGCGCGGCCAGGTTGCTCAAACAGGTTGCTCAAACAGGTTGACACTGCCTATGTAGTCATTGGGTCGAGCAGTTCGGGGCCGACTACTCTTCCCGGCACCATTAAGACGACTGTATTTCCCGGCGGCAAGGTCAGCCTGGTCAGCAAACAATATGACAGCGGCCACGGCAACGTATTTGGGAACGTGGTTACGGAAAAAGTGTATGACTGGGGCCAGGGAAGCCAGGGAGCGCTGCTGCGCGAGACCGATACGGCCTATCAGTGGCAAAGCAACAGCAGTTATCTGGCGGCCAATATGATCGATCTGCCGGCCTCGGTCATCACGAAGGATGGCAGCGGCAACAAACTCGCCGAGACTGATTACACCTACGACGAGGCAGCGTTCCTTACGGCTTACCCCGGCGCATTACCCTCCGGCACGCACGTGGCCGCGCCCAACGGGACGGTACGCGGCAACCTTACCACGGTCAGCAAGTGGCTCAATACCGGCGGTTCCGTAGTGACCCACGCCAACTGGTACGACACGGGCGAGGCTCATCAGCAGACCGATGCCCTGGGCAATATCACCACGCACAGCTACGATGCGGCCTATGCCGGAGCTTATTCCACCCAAACCTGCAATCCGCTGGGCCAGTGCGTGAGCGCGACCTATGACTTCACCACGGGTTTGATCACCAGCTTTACCAATGCCAATGCCACCACCCAGGCCAGCGGCAATACAGCCGGGGATGCGGCCCACACCAGCGCCTACGCCTATGACAACGTATGGCGGCTGGCCACGGCCACGGCCCCGCCCGATCCGGGCAATGGCGGCAACAGTGAACAGTCTTCCTTCACCTTCTCGGCGGGCGGGACATTTCCCTTCACCGTGCAGCGGCAAAAGCTGATCAATCCCGGGGTTGCCGATTCCTCTACCAGCCACTTCGACGGTCTGGGGCGCAGCTATCAGAGCCAGCACCCCACGCCCGCGGGAACGGTAACGATCAATACCACCTTTGACGGTCTGGATCGCGCAGCCAGCGTGACCAATCCCTTTTACTCGACCAGCGATGCCACCTATGGCGTCACCCAGTCGCAGTATGACGGCCTGGGCCGGGTGACGCAGACCACAAAACAGGATGGCGGCGTCAGCACCATCTCTTATTCCGACAACTGCACCACCACCACCGACGAAGCGGGCAGGCAGCGCCGCAGTTGCAGCGACGCTCTGGGCCGGCTGGTCGAAGTCGATGAACCGGGTGACACCTTTGCGGGCACCGCCTCTGCTGGGAGTTTTACCATCAACGGGACGCTCAAAAGCCAGTCGGGCGTAGGCGCAGTAGGTGCGGCTACGGCAAGCGGCAGTGTGAGCATCGCCGGAATGAATAACTCTATCCCTGGCAGCGGCCCGGGGACCTGCGATCCCGGCATCGTCTGTGACGGCAGCCCTAGCCCGCCGTTGTTTGACACGGGCAAGGTCTATATCACTATTAACGGTCATGAGTACGACTACTTCTTTGGCGGCGGAGGTAATAGTCCTGACACGCCCAGTAGCGTAGCCGGCGGTCTGGCAGCGGCTATTCAGGCCGACAGTGCGCGTCTGGTGAATGCCTCGGTCCCGAGCAACGGAACAACCATTACACTGACCGCGCGGACCGCGGGGAGCGCAGGGAACATCCCTTTCACCACCGGCTACACTTATGACACGGCGGATTTTCCCTCCTCTGGGCCATCGTTTACCGCGAGTCCGGCCAGCGGCGCCCTGAGCGGCGGTACGAACTCTAATCCCGGCGTCACGGTGGTGGATACCGGCACGGTCACGGCGACCGTAGGCGGCTTCACCGCCAGCGCTTCCTATTCGCAGAGCGGCAACGGCACGGCGGCCCAGGTGGCGTCGGCCTTGGCCGGCGCGCTGAATACCAGCAGCTCGCCGGTCACGGCCAGCGCCTCCGGGGCCACAATTTCGCTGACGTACAAGACAGTGGGCGCGGCGGGGAACACCGCAGCCAGCGTTACCGCGAAGAGTACGCAGACGCAGTGGACGTTCTCTCCGCCATCGTTCAGCAGTCCGGGAACCACGCTGGCTGGCGGGCAGAATCCGGAAGGCATCTCGCTCGACCACAACTACTTTGTCACGCTTTACACTTATGACGCGCTGGGCAATCTGCTGAACGTCACCCAGCAGGGCGATCCCTCGGTGACCACCGCCAGCCAGTGGCGGGTCAGAAACTTTACTTACGATTCGCTCTCCCGCCTGCTCACGGCGAATAATCCCGAATCGGGCACGATCAGCTACAGCTACGACGCCAACGGCAACGTCCTGCAGAAGACCTCGCCCGCCCCCAACCAGCAGAGCACGGCCACGCAGGTTATCAGCTTCTGCTATGACGCTCTGAACCGGGTCACCAGCAAAGCGTATGGAGCAGCCTCCTGCCCGATGTCGGCACCCGTGGTCACTTACACTTACGACCAGGGCACGAACGGCATCGGTCATCTCACCAGCCTCACCGATCAGGCGGGTTCGGCCAGCTATAGCTATGACGTGCTGGGCCGCTTGTCGAGCGAGACGCGCGTGATCAACGGAGTCGGCAAGCACCTGAGCTACGCCTACAATCTCGACAGCTCATTGAAATCCGTCACCTATCCCAGCGGCGCGACGGTCACCTACACGCCGGATTCCACCGGACGAGTGCTCTCGGCGGTGGACACCGGCAACAATATCAACTACGTGACCGGCGCCACGTATGGCGCAGGCGGCGCGCTCACCGGCTTTGTCAGCGGAAATTCGAGCAGCTTCGCCGGCATCACCAGCAGCTTCAGCTTCAATAAACGCCAGCAGCCGGTGAACATGTCGGCGGCCTCGCCCAGCGCCACCCTCTTCAGCCTGAATTACGACTTCCACAATGGCAACGGCAACAATGGCAACGTCTGGGGCATCGTCAACAACAAAGACACCACCAGAAATCAGACTTTCACCTATGACGCGCTCAACCGTCTGACCAGCGCGCAGAACGCCGGAACCGACTGCTCGCAACACACCCTCAACGGCAGAACCGAGTACTGGGGCAACAGCTATTCCTACGACGCCTGGGGGAACCTGCTGAGCAAGACCCCCACCAAATGCTCGGCGGAAAACATCACGCTCACCGCCACCGCCAGCAATCAGCTGCAGGGCTACAGTTACGATGCTGCCGGCAACATGACGCAGGACCTCTCCACCGGCTACAGCTACACCTACGACCAGGAAAACCGCATCACCGGCGCCGCCGGATACACCTACACCTACGACGAAGCCGGCAACCGGGTGGAAAAGTCCAACAACACGACTGCGACCGGCACGCTCTACTGGTACATGACGCCCGGCATCGTGGCCGAAAGCGATCTTGCAGGCAACCTGCAGTCGGAATACGTCTTCTTCGACGGTGAACGAGTAGCCCGCAGGGACTTTCCTTCAGGCAATGTCGTGTATTACTTCTCAGATAATCTGAAGACCGCCTCGGTAATCACCGACGCCACCGGCAATATCAAATCCGAATCGGATTATTACCCCTGGGGTGGCGAACTCCAGTTTGCCAACAGCGATTCAAACCACTACAAGTTCACGGGCAAAGAACGCGATTCCGAATCCGGCCTCGATTACTTCGGCGCGAGATACTACTCCAACGGACTCGGACGCTTCATCACGCCGGATTGGGCGGCCAAGGCAACGGCTGTGCCTTACGCTGATTTTGCCGATCCGCAGAGTCTGAATCTGTACAGCTATGTTCGCAACCTTTCCACGACGCGGTACGACGCAGATGGACATCAGGATGCGGTAGCAAAAGCGGTTCGCGATTGCGTGGCCAACGCGCCATGTGCAACAGCTGCGGTTGCTTCAGCCGGTGCCGATGCAGCTTTTATTGGTGGCGCTGCGTTGGGACCAGGTGCCCTAGCGATGGAGGTCGTCATTGTGGCACCGAAATTCGAAGTTGAAAATTGTTTGTGCCCAGATGCCCAATATTTCGTGCCGCTCGTACCCGCACTCCAAAACGACAATACAAATGCAACGACACCACCAGCGACCACACCATCAGCGCCTCTTCCGAAGGAACTAGTGGGTACACAAGATGCCAAGAGCGCCCCACAAGGAAATCGGCAAAATAGCGGCCCTCTTGATCCATCTCATGGAGGTGTTGGCGATGCGGCGAAGGATTTCGGTACGCTAACGGGCGGTAAGAGTGGACCGGCTCCAGCAGGCTCAACCTATCCACCGGGAACGCTTGTAGGCGATAATGGTATTGCGCTGCGACCGGCTCGGGGTACCTCCGGACCTCGAATCGATATTCCGGCCAATGGTACAAAGCCACATGAAACGTTACACTATCCACCACCACCGCCACCGCCAACACCAACACCGAAACCATAGGAGCTGCCATGAACACTGTTACGTTTGCATGGGTGGGGCCAACGCCGCTTGTCCTAGAACTTAGCAAGCCTCTCAGGCAGATTTCGGTCGAGTGTGAACCTCATGGATTGCCGATGTTTGTAACTCTCTGGAGACAAGACGGTACCGGACTGAGATTGTCCTCAGACATGCGTGACGTTGCGGAACGAAAAGAAATTGGACTGCTTCAGTTTAGGCATGTTTCCTCGCCTAAGCTCGGCGAGACTGTTGTGGATATTTCTTCGGCATTCAATGGCCCAAACACGGTGTTCAAGCTCGTCATTCATGAGTCGGGTGTAAGTGTGGAATCAGGCGTAGTTATCAAAGCGAGCGATGATAGCGAGATAGTAATTGTGGCTAGTGCCTCTCCTTATTTGCTTGCTCTTAGCGGGGTGTTGCCAGCGCCGTACACTTTCAATCCGGAGTATCCTCTTGATCGATACAGCCGCATTCCCCTCACATGAGGCGGGCAGGCGGGGCAGGTGGCCCATACAAGCCAGGTTTTGGCTTGTGTGGGCTGGTGGACAGTTGCATGGCAGGGCTACAGCTACGACGCGGCCGGCAACATGATGCAGGACCTCTCCACCGGCTACAGCTACACTTACGATCAGGAAAATCGCATCACCGGCGCCGCCGGATACACCTACACCTACGACGAAGCCGGCAACCGCGTGGAAAAATCCAACGGCACGACCGGCACGCTCTACTGGTACATGACGCCCGGCATCGTGGCCGAATCAGCTCTCTCGGGCAATCTGCAGTCGGAATACGTCTTCTTCGACGGCGAGCGTGTGGCGCGCAAGGACTTGCCGTCGGGCAATATTGCGTATTACTTCGCCGACACTCTGAAGACCGCTTCAGTAATCACCGATGCGGCAGGCAACATCAAATCCGAATCGGATTATTACCCCTGGGGTGGCGAACTCCAGTTTGCCAACAGCGATTCAAACCACTACAAGTTCACCGGCAAAGAACGCGATTCAGAGACTGGGCTAGATTACTTCGGGGCGCGATACTACTCGAATGGCCTCGGGCGGTTCATCACGCCGGATTGGGCACCAAAGGCAGTGGCGGTGCCTTACGCTGAGTTTGCTGATCCGCAGTCGTTAAATCTCTATACCTACGTTCGGAACATTCCTACGACAAGATTGGATGCCGATGGGCATGATGGAGGAGTATTAGCTGCGACGTGGGACCTGTTTACAGACGGAGTGGATATTGGTGCTTCAGCGTGGGCAGGAGGTTCTGTCCTTCTACCAGGCCTGATTGGTGGTGGGTTGGCCAACAGTGCCATCAGCTCACTTACTGAAAACTATACGAGGGTGGCTAATGCGACTGACCTCGATGTTCACGCCTCTAATCAACTTGTCGCAGCCAAAGCAGCAGCCGCACAGGCAGCTACCTCTTCTGAGAAGCTAAGAAAGGAGTGGGAGAAGTTAACTGGAAAACCTTGGCCCAAGACTGAGCAAGGAAAGAATTTTGACGCACATCATAAAGAGGCGAAAGCCGATGGCGGCTCTGATACTGCCGAGAACATTGAGCCGAAGGAACGCGGCGATCATATTGACCATCATAAGAAAAACGGTGATTTTAGGAGATGGGGTGGCCGCGCATCGAAAGGTGGCCAAAAACCGCCAACACCAAAACCGCCAACACCAGAGCCGCCTAAGCAGGAGCCATCAAAAGAGAAAGGATAGTAGGTGGAGATTTACTATGACTAATAAAATGGATTTCTCGAGACTCATGCCGATGGATCAGATTATTGGGGAGGATGAAAAAGATACTTATTTGCTTCGTCAAATGGGAGCACAGGCTAAAGAGTATCTTTCGTCATTCGAGTGGTGCAAGAGTATTGAAGAGGGGGGGCTGGGCTGGGGAGTAGGCGGAATTGCGGCGGTGTTTCTTTTTAGGATTATTCCAGCATCCAGTGAAATAGATGATCTATTATGGGTAATCATTGGCGATCTTCCGCCTGCCTACTTGGTGACAGATGAAAGTCCAACGCCGCTTGATGCTCTCGGGGTTTATGTGAATTTGATGGATGAGTGGGTTGCTACAGTTCGCGCAGGTGAGTCAATAGAGAATTGCATTCCGGTTAATACTTTGCCGACATTAGAAAATGCGGACACCCTCGAAATTAGGCTTAGCTTCCTTAAGCAGAAAGTTTTGACTGCTGATGGCGAGGCCCACTCATAGTTTATGGGCGAAGTTCAAAAACTGAAAATCTGTGGGCCACCAGTCCACGATGTGGGGTGCCCCGTTGTTCGCGGGGCTTTGCGAAGAGCGGGATTAGGGATGCTGGTTCCGCATGTCATGATTACAAAATGTCATAGTGGGATAAAATTTTATTGGTTTTCAGGAACCAGCAAAAACCAGTTCTTTGAAAATTAAATACGCTTGCTGTGCGCACCAGCAGCTTCAGCTTCAATAACCGCCAGCAGCCGGTGAACATGTCGGCGGCCTCGCCCAGCGCCACCCTCTTCAGCCTGAATTACGACTTTCACAATGGGAACGGAAGCAACGGCAACGTCTGGGGCATCACCAACAACAAAGACACCACCAGAAATCAGACGTTTACGTATGACGCGCTGAACCGGCTAACCAGCGCGCAGAACGCCGGAACCGACTGCAGCAAAGCAACGCTCAACGGCAGAACCGAATACTGGGGCAACAGCTATTCCTACGACGCCTGGGGGAACCTGCTGACCAAGACCCCAACCAAATGCTCGGCGGAAAACATCACCCTCACCGCCTCAGCCAACAATCAGTTGCAGGGCTACAGCTACGACGCGACCGGCAACATGATGCAGGACCTCTCCACCGGCTACAGCTACACCTACGATCAGGAAAACCGCATCACCGGCGCCGCCGGATACACCTACACCTACGACGAAGCCGGCAACCGGGTCGAGAAGTCCAATGGAAGCACCGGCACGCTCTACTGGTACATGACTCCGGGTATCGTGGCCGAATCTGATCTCTCTGGTAATCTGCAGTCGGAATACGTCTTCTTCGACGGTGAGCGAGTAGCCCGCAGGGATTTTCCTTCAGGCAGTGTCGCGTATTACTTCTCTGACAATCTGAAGACCGCATCGGTAATCACCGACGCCACCGGCAACATCAAATCCGAATCGGATTATTACCCTTGGGGTGGCGAACTCCAGTTTGCCAACAGCGATTCAAACCACTACAAGTTCACGGGCAAAGAACGCGATTCCGAAACCGGACTCGATTACTTCGGCGCTCGGCACTACTCTAACGGACTCGGGCGGTTCATTACTCCAGACTGGGCGGCTAAAGCAACCACTGTTCCGTACGCCGATTTTGCCGATCCACAATCGTTAAACCTTTACACATATGTGCGCAATATTCCAACCACAAAGGCTGACCTGGATGGACACACGATTGTTCTTGATAACACAAAGAGAGCTGACCGGCTTGATACCCAAAAGCGAGTTACTGGCACAACTACCAAGGCTGAACAGAAATTGTTCAAGCGTGAAATAAATCCAACGACAGGGAAGGTTGAGTTAAAAATAGACGCGGACAAGGAAAAATCATTCAAAGGTGATCACACGACTGCATATAATCGGCTTGCGGCAGCCATCGGAAATACTGAGCACACTATATCAGTGGGAATTCATGACACATATACCGCGTCGGATGGAAGCACTCAACCAACACCACGGGGAGGAATCACAATAGGGCCAGCTCCAGGAATTGCGGCAGACGCAAGTGTAAGCCTGAACTCGAAAGGTTATGGCAATGGAAATAACAGCACACTCGCAGGTCATCCCGATGTTCGCGTGACAAATAGCATTGTCGCTGCTCATGAAGTCGCAGGGCACGCCGCAGAGATTATCAATGGTGGCAATCCGGCGGAAAAAATGTAATTAAAATTGAGAATGAAATTCGAGCACAGCCAAATGTTAATCTCAAAGCGAGGCCTGAACTAGAATGATTATAAGAATACTGCTCATTATGCTTACTGGCGGTGTTTTGCTGCCCTGTACATTTGCCCAGCAGATGCCAGTGCCTGCGAATACTCCTTTGTCGGTCATCGTCACTGGTGCCACACTTGGCCAGAATGGCGTGCTTCGTTGCACTTGGAAAATAAGGAATAATGGCAGCAAGCTTATTCACGTATATTCGTCATATCTTAAGAGTTCAGGCGTGGATATGATTCAGTCGAGCGACAAGCGAACACTATTGCTTTTAACCACTTGGATTAATGAGCAAAAAAATACGTATCCTGCATATGGTTTCGATGCACCGGAATTTATTGACTTGGAGCCAGGCGGGGAGGCCTCTGGAGCTTTTGAACGTTCAGTCTCTGTAAGACATATTGAAACATATAAAAAAATCATCTTGGCTGTTGGATATGTGACGGATATTGTACAACTTAGAAATGATCTTCAAAACTCTTTGAAACGAGGAGTCGAGTTTCAAGCGAATTCGATAATTCGGTGGCAGAAAATTGAGTATAGTACACCAGTTAAAATGACACGCCATTGATAATGGCCGCGCTCTCTCCGGCGGACGGGCGGCCAGCTCACCGCCTCAGCTACTGGTGGCCTGTCGCAGAGTAAACGTTACTCATATAAATGCGTCTAATCTTGTGTGACCAGAAACTGCGTATTGCTCACCGAAAACCAGCGTTGGGCGGGTGGCCCACTCAAGCTGTTTTTGCTTGAGTGGGCAGTTTGTGCAGCTCCTCTGCCGATTCTTCCCTGATTCACTTCCCGATTCCCCGACCCGTTTAGCCGCCCTTGCTATCCCGACCCCTGCCGCCTATCCACGCCGTGGTTCCGGCGTGGGGTGTGGCCGATCCTGGCAGCCCAGGGGCGTTCTGGGGGCTGCCGGGAGCGGTCTACCGGGGGATGGATTCATGCGCCGCCTTCGGCAGCGGGTGAGGGGGTTGTGTTCAAATTCTCGCCAGATGCACTAGGTTATGAGTTCCTAACCAAAGCCAGAGCAGTGATCGAATCAGCTGGATTTAACTTGCGGTATGAGGTCTTTGGTGAGTACTCAGCTTGATGTGTTCTGGGTAGGTGGCTTACTCAAGGCCATCATAAGAAAAACGGTGATTTTAGGAGATGGGGTGGCCGCGCATCGAAAGGTGGCCAAAAACCGCCTGCGCCGACACCGCCAACACCAGAGCCGCCAACACCAGAGCCGGCAACATGACGCAGGACCTGAGCACCGGCAATAATTACAACTTCGACCAGGAGAACCGCATCACCGGTGCGGCTGGATATACGTACACCTGCGACGCGGACGGCAACCGCGTGGAGAAATCCAACGGCACGACCGGCACGCTCTACTGGTACATGACGCCCGGCATCGTGGCCGAATCCGATCTTGCGGGCAACTTGCAGTCGGAATACGTCTTCTTCGATGGCGAACGAGTGGCGAGAAAAGATTTTTCCTCGGGCAGCGTTGCATATTACTTCTCTGACACTCTGAAAACAGCGTCGGTGATCACCGACGCCACCGGCAATATCAAATCCGAATCGGATTACTATCCCTGGGGCGGCGAACTACAGTTCGCCAACAGCGATTCGAACCACTACAAGTTCACCGGCAAAGAACGCGACTCCGAATCCGGCCTCGACTACTTCGGCGCTCGGTATTACGGCAACTCCCTCGGCAGGTTCATCACACCAGATTGGGCGGCCAAAGCAACAGCGGTACCGTATGCCGACTTTGCTGATCCGCAGTCGCTCAATCTGTACACCTATGTAATAAATACTCCGACGACGCGTTTCGATGCAGACGGACACGATGTTGTTTTGAGTGGTACAAAAGATGATAAAGCCCAGGAGCAGAAAAGAATCGTAGCCAACGCCTCGGCAAAAGGTGAGGCAGATCTTTTCAAGACCAACACCGGCAAGGATGGCAAAACCAGACTAGTCTTGGACAAAAAGGCAGCAGCCGATTTCAAAGGGAAACATTCGGTTGGTTACGATAA
>Ga0070730_10001969_pt1 | contig 19061 bp, 9 predicted proteins | sample Coa_R1_3_FD_66447 | JGI IMG/M metagenome (GOLD analysis project Ga0070730, IMG submission 66447) | Surface soil microbial communities from Centralia Pennsylvania, which are recovering from an underground coalmine fire - Coalmine... | ecosystem: Environmental > Terrestrial > Soil > Unclassified ... | reverse complement strand
GCGGTGCGCTATCGCGTGGGCCTTGCCAATCTGCAAACTTTGACTGGAGCGCTGACGACTCCATGAGCTCGCATCGAAACATACCTTTCCGGAAGACGCATTTCTTGATGGCCGGTGCATGCATATCCTCTGCAATCGCCGCCATCGTAGGCTGCGGCAAGGACGAAGGCGAAAAAGAGGCGGTGGTCTCAGTTCGCACAGCGCCTGCGCAACGCGGCCCGGTATCGCAAGTCATCTCCGGCGAGGCGGTGGTTTTTCCGCTGGAACAGGCGAGCGTCGCGCCGAAAATCACCGCCAAAGTGGAAAAATTTTTTGTGCAGCGCGGGACTCCGGTGAAGAAAGGCCAATTGCTGGCGCAGCTCGAAAATGCCGACCTGTCCGCCGCAGCGGAATCGAGCAAAGGCGATTTCGAGCAAGCCGACGCCGCGTACAACACGACTGTAGGAGCGAGTTTGCCGCAGCAAATCCAGAAAGCGGAACTCGACGCCGCGAGCGCCAAGTCCGCGTTCGACGCGCAGCAAAAAGTCTACGACAGCCGCAAAGAGCTATTTCAGCAAGGCGCGATTCCACGGCGCGATCTGGATACCGCCGACGTAGCGTTGACGCAGGCGCGCGGGCAGTACGAAGTAGCGCAAAAACAGCTTGCGGACTTGCAGCGATTGGGCAAGCAGCAGGCGCTGAAATCAGCGGAAGGCTCGCGGCTCTCGGCTGAAGGAAAATACCGCGGGGCGGAAGCGCTGCTGAGCTATTCGCGCATCGTGAGTCCGATTGACGGCGTCGTGACCGATCGCCCGCTGTATGAAGGCGATTTGGCCACCGCCAATCAACCTATTTTGACGGTGATGAATCTTTCCCGCCTCATCGCTAAAGCGCACATCGCGCAAGCGCAAGCCGCGGTGCTGAAAGTTGGAGATCCCGCCGAACTGAAGCCACCCGGAATCGAGGAGCCCATCAAAGGCCACGTCACGCTGGTTAGTCCGGCGCTTGATCCCGGCAGCACGACGGTTGAAGTGTGGGTTGAAGCGAACAAACCGAATCCTGCGCTCAAGCCAGGAATCACCACGGAGGTCTCCGTCACGGCCAAGACTGTCAAGGACGCCATCGCCGTGCCCGCATCAGCCGTTTTCAAAACGGACGATGGCGGAAGCTTTGTGCTCGTCGCTGGCTCGGATAATGTCGCGCATCAAAAGTCTGTCCAAGTCGGGATTCGTTCCGATACCACCGCGCAAATCCTCAGCGGAATCAACGCGGGCGACTCCATCATTGTTTCAGGCGGCTACGCCTTGCCGGACAAAACGAAAATAAAAATCGAAGCTCCCGGCGCGGAAGAGGGCAAGGCAACTGATAGCACGGATAAGGACGATAAAGCCGGCGACCCCAAGAAACCCGACGACAAGGACAAGGACTAGCCCGCATGGCGCTCCGGTCCGATGCGCGCACAGCCACGCCAACTGAAGAACCCAAAGGGCCGTGGTTCCAGAAGCTCTCTCGCCCAGTGCTGTTTTTGATCGTGAGCCTCGCGCTCGTGGGCGGTTACCTCGCGCTCGCGATTCCCGTCTCGGTCTTCCCGAACACAGATTTCCCGCGCATCGTCATTGGCGTTGATAACGGTGTGATGCCTATCGACCAGATGCTCGTCACCATCACTCGCCCGATCGAAGAAGCGGTGAACAGCGTTCCGGGATTGCAGAAAGTCACTTCGATCACCAGCCGCGGCGACGCCGAAGTTGATCTATTCTTCGACTGGAACAGCGACATGATTCTGACGCTGCAGCGCGTCGATGCCGTCGTCGCCCGATTGCAAGCGGAACTCCCGGCTGGGGCAAAGGTACAAACGCACCGGCTGACGTTTGCGGTATTTCCGATTCTCGGTTACAGCATAACTTCTGACATCGTGGCCCAAAACCGGTTATGGGAAATCGCGACGTATGACCTCAAGCCGCGCATCAATCGTCTGGATGGGGTCGCTTCGGTAGTCGTGCAAGGCGGCAGAGTTCCGGAGTTTCAGGTTTCGCCGGATCCCGCGCGGCTCTTGACCAGCGGCGTTACCGTGACTGACATTTTGGAGGCCATCCGCCGGACGAATCTGATCGACTCGCCGGGGCTCATCGAACGCGAGCACACGCTCACGCTAGGCCTAGTAAGCGGCCAGGTAAAGACTCCGGATCAAATCGGCCAGATCGTAGTGAAGACCACCGCCACGGGAGTACCGATCCGCCTTTCCGATATTGCCGCGATATCTCCATCCGTCGCGCCCGTGTACACAATGGTTACCGCCAACGGCAAGCCCGCGGTGCTGCTGAATATCATTCGCCAGCCGGAAAGCAATACCATGCAGGTGGCGAACGAAGTTCACGACGAAATCGCTCAACTCGCACAAACGCTGCCGCCGGGCGTGCATCTTGAGCCGTTCTACGACCAATCCACCATCGTCCACGATTCCATCGCCAGCGTGCGCGACGCGGTGCTGCTCGGGCTGATTCTCTCTTCCATCGTCCTGGTGCTGTTTCTGCGCGATTGGGGCTCCTCGCTCGTCGCGGGCCTGGTGATTCCGGCCACTTTGCTCATTACGTTCATCGCTCTCTACGCGACCGGCCAAAGCTTTAATTTGATGACGCTTGGCGGCCTGGCAGCCGCGGTTGGTCTGGTCATCGATGACGCCATCGTCGTGCTGGAAAACATCGTTCTGCACCGCGACGCAGGCCAAAGCCGCACTGAAGCGATTCGCAGCGCGTTGAAGGAGCTCACGATTCCGCTCATCGGCTCCACGGTTACTCCCATCGTGGTTTTCGTCCCGCTCATTTCGACTACTGGCGTGATCGGCAGCTTTTTTCGCGCGCTGGCGATTACCATGACAGTTTCTCTCTTTACGTCACTGGTCCTCGCGCTCACTTGGACGCCAACGCTCAGCCTCTATTTCGTTCGTCGCAAACAGCCCCAGAAATCGGCCAGTTCAGCAGAAGACGGACAATCTCCCGCGGCTGCGGAGTCATCGAGCAGTCCGGACGCCGCCTCGCTCCTCGCCGCGGAGGAAGCCCACATTTCCGGCTTTTTCAAACGGATTGTCGATTTCTATGCGCGCACGATGAGCTTCGTGGTGAAGCGGCCCTGGGTCTTGGTCGCTAGTTCCGTGTTTCTGGTGGCCGCGTCGCTCTATATCGGCTTTGGGCTTCTCGAGAACGACCTGCTTCCCGAAATGGACGAAGGCGGTTTCATCCTCGACTACCACACGCCGCCCGGAAGCTCTCTCGAGGAATCCAATCGCATCCTGCTGAGGATCGACAAAATTCTTCATGCCACTCCAGAAGTCGAAAACACGTCGCGCCGTACGGGCCTGGAGCTGGGTCTCGCCGCCGTAACCGAAGCGAATCGCGGCGATTTCACTGTGCGGCTGAAACGTGATCGCGATCGCGACATTGAAGAAATCATGAACGACATTCGGGGCCGTATCGAGCAATCCGAACCTGGCACGAAAGTCGAATTCGTTCAGGTCTTGCAGGACATGATTGGCGACCTCAGCAACGAGCCGCAGGCCGTCGTCATCAAGCTCTTTGCGCAGGACGGAAAACTTCTCCAGGAAACCGGGCCGCGCGTCGCCGATGCCATCGAGAAAATTCAAATCGGCAAGACGCGTCCCGTCGTGGACATCCTGAACGGAATTGAGAACACGACGAGCGGACCCGCGGTCACGTACCAAATCGACCCAACGATTGCCGCGCGCGCTGGCTTCACGCCGGAAGAAATTGCCGTGGATGCGTCCGCGATTCTCGAAGGCGAGCCCGCCGCGGCACCTGTCATTATCAACGATCGCGCGTATCCCATTCGCGTGCGCTTTCCGGAACAAGCGCGCTCCTCCCTCAACAGCATGAGCAACACGCTCGTCGTCAGTTCCACGGGACGCACGGCGACCCTCGGTTCGCTCGCTGTCGTAAATCTTGAGCCCGGGCAGATCGAGATTCGCCGCGAGAATCTACAGCGCATGGTGGAAGTCACTGCGTCGCTCGAAGGTGTGGGACTTGGAAGTGGAATCGCCGCCGTCCAGAAAACTATCGAAGGCCTGCACCTTCCGTCGTCCATTCGCATCGAATACGGCGGAAAATACCAAGTGCAGCAAGAATCGTTTCGCGATCTCACGCGAGTGCTAGTTCTCGCGCTGCTGCTGCTTTTCGGTGTGCTGTTGTTTGAATTTCGAACATTCTCCGCCCCCACCGCCATTCTTTCATCTGCATTGCTTTCCTTGTTCGGCGGCCTTTTGGCGCTGCTGATTACCCGCGTTCAGTTCAACGTCGCGTCGTTCATGGGCATGATCATGGTCATCGGCATCGTGGCGAAAAACGGAATATTGCTTCTCGACGCTGACCAACGCTTTCGCAAGCTTGGGTATTCGCCGGAAGCAGCGATGATCCAATCCGGCCGCCGCCGGTTGCGTCCGATCCTGATGACCGCGCTCGCCACCGTCGCAGGCATGGCGCCCCTGGCTTTCGCCATCGGAGCGGGATCGCAGATGCTTCAGCCGCTAGCCATCGCCGTAATCGGCGGAATCTTAAGCTCGATGGTTCTGTCGTTGGTGTTCACTCCGGCGATTCACTATTTTCTGCTGCGTGAAAAGACGCCCGCAAGAAGCACGACGGAATCGTCGTTGGCGTAGCCGCCAGACGTTCGAAAACACGTTTCCGTCGCGCGCTCAGTTCACTTTGCTCGACACTCCTAGTAAAGTTGATGCTGAGGATTAAATTAATCTATGGTCGAATCAGCTGCCAAACACACCACGATCACGCGCGGAAGCAACCCCGCAACTCCACTCAGCAAGAATGAGCACTTGCTGCGCTGGGTGGAAAAAATGGCGGAACTCACCAAACCCGCGAGAATTCACTGGGTCGACGGCTCACAGGAAGAAAACCAACTTCTGCTGAACGAAATGGTACAGGCTGGAACGCTCGTTAAGCTGAACGAAGATCACTGGCCGGGGTGCTACTACGCGCGATCGGATGCCGGGGACGTTGCCCGCGTGGAAGACCGAACCTTCATCTGTTCTCTTTCGAAAGACAGCGCCGGGCCCACGAACAACTGGGAAAACCCTTACGAAATGCGCAAACGGCTTCGCGGATTATTTAACGGCGCGATGCGTGGGCGAACCATGTACGTCCTCGGCTTCAGCATGGGTCCATTCGGGTCGCCGATGTCGCAAATCGGCGTCCAACTCACCGATTCTCCGTATGTCGTCGCGAACATGCGCATCATGGCGCGCATCGGGATGCGCGTGTTCGAACAAATCGACACCGGAATCCCCCGGGTAGTTCCCTGCTTGCACTCGGTGGGCGCGCCTCTTGCGCCCGGACAAGCCGATGTGCCCTGGCCGTGCAACAAAGAAAAATACATCGTGCATTTTCCCGAATCGCGCGAAATTTGGTCGTTTGGATCAGGCTACGGTGGAAATGCACTGCTCGGAAAAAAATGTTTCGGTTTACGAATTGCTTCGAATATCGCGCGCGACGACGGCTGGATGGCCGAGCACATGCTCATTCTCGGCGTCGAAAATCCGAAAGGTGAAAAAACCTACGTCGCAGCGGCGTTTCCCAGCGCCTGCGGAAAAACAAATTTTGCGATGCTCATTCCGCCGAAAGGGTTCGAAGGCTGGAAAGTCTGGACCGTGGGCGACGACATCGCGTGGATTCGGCCGGACGAACATGGTTTCTTGCGCGCCATCAATCCGGAAGCTGGGTTTTTTGGCGTGGCGCCGGGAACTTCCGTCAAGACAAACCGCAATGCCATGGCGACGCTCGCTAAAAACTCTATCTTCACGAACGTCGCGCTCACTCCGAATGGCGGCGTGTGGTGGGAGGGCATGACCGACACGCCTCCTGCAGAGTGCCTTGATTGGAAGGGCCAAAAGTGGACCCCAGAAATTGCAAAGGAGACCGGCGCGAAAGCGGCTCATCCCAACGCGCGGTTCACCGCGCCTGCGGCTCAGTGCCCCACCATCGATCCAGCGTGGGAAGATCCCACCGGAGTACCCATCAGCGCCATCATTTTTGGCGGCAGGCGCGCGACCACCATGCCGCTCGTCGTGCAGGCATTCAACTGGAGTTCCGGCGTGTACATCGGAGCGACGATGGGTTCGGAAACTACTGCGGCCGCCGCTGGTGCCGTCGGCAAAGTCCGTCGCGATCCCATGGCCATGCTCCCCTTTTGCGGATATCACATGGGTGACTACTTCCGCCACTGGATTAAGATGCAACGGTCGCTCACGCTGACGCCGCGAATTTTTCACGTGAACTGGTTCCGCAAAGACGCCGACGGCAAGTTCCTTTGGCCCGGCTACTCGGAAAATATGCGCGTGCTCAAGTGGATTGTCGATCGCACCAAAGGCCGCGCGCTGGCCCGCGAAACTCCCATCGGCTGGATGCCGAAGTACGAAGACATGGAATGGAACGGCCTGGACTTTCCGAAAGAAAAGTTTGACGAATTGCAGCGCTTCGACCGCGCCGCCTGGCGCAAAGAGGTGATCGAGCACGAAGAGCTGTTCATCGAGCTGCACGACCATTTGCCGAAAGAAATGGTCTACGAGCGCGAACTCCTGATTTGCAGACTCTGACTCCGGAAGTACGCTAGAATTGAGAACCTCAACTGTCGGGGCGTAGCGCAGCCTGGTAGCGCGCCTGCCTTGGGCGCGCACTGAGCGACTCCAACAACTCCTTCGCTTTCTTCTAACTACTAATGTTTCCAACAAATCGGGGAATCTGCTTTCGCTCAAAAGCTAACCCGAATGAGATGAAAACGTTGGATTCTGGCACAGTTTTGGCACAGGAAACTGGACTGAACCCTTCGCTTGAGACACTCGGATAAGGCACACTTTGCAGGGAAAGGAACTGCAAGGGGCAAAGAGACGAGTGGGACGGTATCCGAAAGAATTCCGCCGGATGGCTGTCGAGCGAATGAAGGCCTGCGACAACATCGTGGAATTGTCACAGGAACTTGGTGTGCTTCGGGGGCTTCTCTACAAGTGGCGAAATCAATTTGATCCCTTTGAACCCGGTGAGGAGTCGCCACCAGAGAACTCTCGTGAGTCCACGCTGCGCAAGGAAATCAGCCAGCTGAAGCGCGTGTTGGTTGACAAGATGTTGGACCTGGATTTTTTCAAGGGTGCCTTGCAAAAAGTCGAGGCTCGACGCCAGAAGAGCGGTATCAGTGGCGAGAAGGCATCTACGACGAAATCCAAGAAGTGATGCCCCTGCAAGGCAGCCTAAGCATCGAGCGAAAGTGTCAGCTAGCCGGAGTCAGCCGAGCCGGTTGTTATCGTTCTCTGCAGGAACGAGCACCGGTCGAGGAATATATGGAGGCGCTGAGCGTGATTCAGCAGATCGCTTTCGAGCATCGACGCCGCTACGCGTATCTGCGGATCAGCGCCGAGTTGCGGCGGCGCCGGATGCTTGTGAATCACAAACGAGTGTTGCGAATCCTACGGGAAGATATCATTGGTCAACGTGCCGGACTGAATCAAGAGAACCATGTCTGCGAGATCTCTGACGCGGATATTCGCCGGACTGCCGGCGCAGCCACGGCTGGCCCGAGTCCGACTTCGCTTCCGATGTAAATTCTCGGTTCCTTTGCCGCATTCTGACGCAGAAGAAATGGTGCAGGTTATCGCAGCTTGGCGCATCCTGACTTGGCAAGGATGCGCTTGGAAATGTCGAGAGCGCTCCCATTCGAGAGCGTGACGAAGTGCTGATAGGCCGCCGGGTGCACCGCGCGGGCGTCTTCTGCCAGTGGCCGTTACCTTTGCGTTGCAGGGGCAGCTATCGCGTGAGCCCTCCTCGCAATTCGGAAAAAGCCCTTGGCGGATGCGGCTTTTTCGAGCGTCGCCAGCCGGAGGCGGCCGGCCGGCGACCCGGAATTCATTTCGATTTCGCCCAATCTCAAGCGGGCCTCGAACTCGAAGCGTAGATATCCTTTCTGAGATGCTTTTTCGATCACGGCAAGCAACCTTCGTTCTCCTTCTTGCCCCCGATGCGACGCTGCGAAGACTCGTGCTGCAGCTATTCCGAGTTCAAAATACGAATCCAGGTCGACGCTTTTTGCCGCGAGTTTTTCGCAGCCACCAATCTCCAGGAGAGCTTCGGGAATGTTTCCTTCTTGCAGGAGGGCTACGGCAAGAGTGGTGCCGCCGAAGATTTGATCGTCGACATCATCCTCCTTCTGGAATTCCTGCATGGCGGCGCGAATCTGTTTCTTTGCCTCGAGAGGATTGTCCTCATCGAGAAAGACTTCGGCCAAGTGAACTTGCGTTTCCGCTTCGGTTTGCTTTTCAGCAATCTTGCCACGGAGTTTGAGAGCTGCTTCATAGTTTTCTTTCGCCGTTGGTATGTCACCAGCATCCAAGGCGAGGTTGCCAAGTTCGTCCAGAGCGAACGCCGAGAGGCTATCAGTCTTCAAATTCCGGGCCACCTGTAGGGTTTGTTCAACATTTGATTTGGCTTGCGGCAGGTCTCCCAGTTCGCGCAGAACGGTGCCAACTTCGTAGATAGATCGAGCAAGTCCGTCCTGGTCACTGACAGCGCGGTAGAACGGTTGGGCTTCCAAGTCGAGTTTGAGGCCTGCCTGCAAGCGGCCCAATTGATGGTTGACGATGCCAAGATTATTTAATACCGCCGCGGTGCTTTCAACATTACCGATTTTGCGAAATTCTGGAAGCGTTTCTTCCCAAATTTTCCGAGCCCCTTCCAAGTCTCCTTGCCGGGCGCGGATGATCGCGCAATCGTTCAGTTGTTTGCCGACTGAGTTTCTATCCCCAGCATCTGCGTAGATCTCTCTTGCTTCCTGGCAGGCGGCCATGGCTGCTGTGGTCTGGCCCAGGTACATCAAGTCCACACCCTCGAGATTTAGGGAACGCGCAAGAAGTAGGCGCATTCCGGCTGAACGGCTCTTCTCGATGGCCCGCGCGGCACTCGCGCGCGAATTGTCCCAATCCTCCAAAAGGTTGAACACGGCCGCCCTTTCCGCGTCGACTCTCGCGTCGCTGCCCCACGGCGGCGGAAGCTGGCTAAGCGCGTCGAGAGTCGCAATAGCTTCTTTGCCCTTTCCTGCCCAGCTCTGCGCATCCGCCAGCAGGAGTCCGTAATCGATATTGTCCGGAAAGAAGGTATACAGCGACTCGTATATTTTCACGGCCGCTTCCCATTCCTGCGTGGCCTTACGATAACGGGCTTCGGTCACAAGACGTTGCTCTCGCGGAAGCTTGGAGGAGAGTTCGAAGGCGCGCTTGGCTTCGTCCCGGCTCTTTGTATCGTAACCAAGCGCACTCCAGGTATCCGCCAGGGCCTCGTGGGTCAAGGGGAAGTCGGGCTCAATGGAAATTGCCTTGGCTAGCAAGTCCTTAGCCCCTAAGGCATCGTAAACTCTTAGGTTGGCTATGGCCTGAGCGTAAAACTCGGCTGCTTGAGAATCTGTGGGCGTTGTCGCGCGCAAACCCAGGGCGTCCACGGACGAAATGTCTCCCGCGCCCAGCTTCTGCCTCAGCGTAAGCCCGGCCTTCGAAACGATTTCAAATAGTTGGGACTGCGTCCCGGTTTCCGATATCGAGGCGATGGTTTCGCCTCCACTGGTGTCTTGGAGGCGCAAATCGAGTCGGATCTGCCCGCCGGCCTTCTTTCCCAACGCTGAATAGGAGCCGGCCACAATCATGTCGCTCCCAAGGTTTTCGCGGAGCTGTGCGAGCGTTGCTTTGCCGAAGCTCTCGGCGTCGAGAAGCGAGAGATCGCTCTTCGTGCGGGCTATGTTCTCTTCCGGTATGATTCGCAATTGCCCGCCGGCGTTCAGCTCCGTGGTCAGCATCTCGGCTATTGCTGTGGAAAGCCAGACATTCTCGCTGCGACCCGACAGATTCTTGAATCCAAGGACTGCGACGGAAGGTCGAGCTTTGACTGCGACCAAAACCGCTGTGGGTTTCGGCGCTGCAGGATGCCAAAGATGCCCGGCGCGAGCGCGAATCCCGCCAAGATTGAAAGTAAAAGCTACGCCGAGGAGCGCCAGACACCCCGATGCGAGCCATAAGAGGATGGCGGCTCGCCACTTTCGTTTGTCGACCTGCGAATCCCTGACAGATTTCGTGGATTTTACTGTGGCTTCAAATGAAATCGCAGCATCAACAACCTGGATAGCAGCATCCGCTTTCGGTTCACGTACTGGTGGTCCGATGTAGCGATAGCCCAGCCGGGGCAGGGTCTCGACGAACCGGGGATTATCGGCGGAGTCGTTCAGGGCTTCCCGGAGCCGCTTGACAGCGCTGTTCACACTATGCTCGAAGTCGACAAAGGTGTCTTCGGCCCAGAGGGTTTTCCTTAACTCCTCTCGCGTGACAATTTGACCGTGGCGTTCGAGCAGAGCGGCAAGGATGGTCAGGGATTGCCCCGGCAGTCGAAGCCGGATGCCATGTTTGCGCAACTCGCCGGACTGCAGGTTTAGCTGGAAATCTCCAAAATGGACTATAGATGCGAAGGGCTTTTCAAGCATCAGGCGAGCCCGATGCGCGGAATACTACCACACAAACTTTGAAAGACCACTCATTTTCGGAACCGATGCCGACCTAACCCCCGCGCTTTCAATGGCTTTCCCTGTTACCCAAATGTCAGAGCCAATGCATTGATAGTTCCCGCGCCTCCATGCGAAATGTCACGGAGTGACAGTAACTGAAGACCGGTAGCGGGCGCCCGCGCTGGGATTCACGAAGGAGTGACCTTATGCCATTCCGGAAAAACAAAGCGCAACGTGTGTCCGTGGGCTCGAAAAAACGGAGCATCTGGACCCTTGTGACGCTTGTAATTGCAGCCGTGACTCTCGCATTTTCGGGGGCTCCGGCCTTCACCGACTCCAATTCTGTCTTGGCCTCAATTCCGAATTTGCAGCCATTTCCCGATCCGAGTGGAGCAATTGCAACTTTCAGTTCTGCAGGAGCCATCGACCAGACCAATCCTTTTTTCCAAGAATTGGGAACAAACGGGCGCCGTTGCGTGACCTGCCACGAACCCAGCGACGCGTTTTCGGTCACGCCACCGCACCTTCGTGAGCGCTTCGAAGTCACACAAGGCACGGACCCCATCTTCCGACCCGTGGATGGAGCGAGCTGCCCGACGGCGGACGTCTCCACCGTGGGAGAGCGACGTGAGGCCTATGGCCTGCTGCTCAGCAGAGGCCTGATTCGCGTCGGGATCGCACTACCCGCAAACGCAGACTATTACGTCAAGAGTGTCGACAATCCGTACGGATGCAACGCGACCGATGTCATTTCAATGTACCGCCGGCCGCTGCCCTCCACCAACCTGCCCTTCTTGAGCGCGGTGATGTTTGACGGCCGGGAATCGACACCGGTAACCGGCACAACCAAAATCGTCTACGGCAATTATCCGGCTTCATTTCTAACTGACCTGGCACATCAGTCTGTGGACGCCACGATCATCCATGCCGAAGGAAACGGGACGAGGCCAACCACCGAGGAACAACAGCAGATTGTGGACTTCGAAACGAAACTCTTCACCGCGCAGGTACGCGACCGTCAAGCTGGCGATCTGAGTGAAGACGGCGCGAATGGCGGGCCCACCTCTCTCGCTACGCAACCTTTCTTCATCACTATCAACTCCAGCGTCCATTTTTTGCTTCCGGGCTTCGAGCAGCCGGGCGGCCTGGTGACCCCGGGCGACGGCCAGTTTACTTCGAGCATTTTCAACCTCTATAACAACTGGGCGCAGGTCGCGCGCAGCCAGTACGATGAGCGCACCGCCGCTCGGCAATCTATTGCTCGCGGCGAGCAGCTTTTCAACACGCTGCCAATTCCCATCACCGGAGTTGCCGGCATCAACGATGATGTGGCAGCCGGAGGCCTCGTCGCGGGCGGCATCGCGTCGCTTCAGGGAACTTGCGGCACCTGTCACGACACACCAAACGTCGGTAACCACTCCTTCCCGACGCCTCTGAATATCGGGACCGGAGACCCCAGCCCTAGCAACCGCTTTGTCAATTTGGGAGGTCTGGATTTGCAGTACTTGCCGGTGATTACGGTCTGCAGAAACGGCGCTATCCACGATTGCAAAACCACTTCCGACCTCGGACAGGCGCTAATCGACGGCAAGTTCGACCACGTCGGCAAGATCAAAGGACCGATCCTGCGTGGGCTGGCTGCCCGGGCGCCGTATTTCCATAACGGTTCTGCTGCGACGCTGGAAGACGTCATGGATTTTTACCAAACGCGATTCAACCTAGGATTAACGGATCAGCAGAAGAGCGACCTTGTCGCTTTCCTCAAGTCCCTGTGAAGGGGACTGTCAATCCTGAGGGAAGAGGCGACGGCACATCACCAGGGTCGGCCCTCTTCAGACGAACCGTGTGGCGCGGGGTAAATACCATTAATGCTGAATCCGCTTAAGCAGCACTCCTTGGCGCATCTAGTGATACCGCATGCGCAGTGCGTAGCCGCGATCTCGAGCACTCGGCGAGGTAAGCCGCGAGGAGGTGCGCAGTGACAGTTTTCGAGCCTCGACCTGGCTTGTCACCGCTAGGGGACTCTGACCGAATAACAGAGCAGGCCGACTTAAAGGACGGCAAGATCGTGGACTTCGACATCGACGATTTCCATATCAAGAAACCCAAACACCTACAGTATCTGAATGAAGTCATTAATTTTATGATTGCCCGTTTGGACGGAAGACCCTGGGAAGTTAGCTTGGACGGTTTTGCCAGTCACGGCAGTAGCACAAGCGACGCTGGGCATAATCAGATCCTGTCTGAAAAGCGAGAGCAGGAAACCGAGAAGTTCCTGCGAAAAGGAATCGGCTCATCGATTCCGGCCCATCTGCTCAAATTCAATACCAAGTTCCATGGCTTCGAGCAGTCGCCTCTGAACTTGGAAATACCGGCATTCCGGAGCGTTCGCATCGCTGTGCATCGCCCCGGCCTACCCCCGCCGCCGCTCCCACCGCCAAAGCCGCCTGGGTCTACCCTATTTCAGATTCGGCTGGTGAAGTCGGTTTCATTCAATGCTGGCTTCGGTGCCGGATCCGCGGAGCACGATGAAGCGACCTTCGAGATCACGGACCTCGCGGCGGGGAAGACCGCGACGTACCACTATCGGGGTGCGGGGAGGGCGCTAGGTTTCCCAAGCCCTCCTCTTATCCCTTCCGTGACCCGTGGAGGACCGTTCAGGGTTTTCTTTACAAGTAAACCCGTGGAGTTGACAGACTTCGCTGGCGACGCCGAGTACACGCAAGACCCGCTCGCTGCTCACCTGCAGACAAAGAGCGCACTCCTTCGCGCGAAGGGTGCCACCACGCTCCCACCAGGGTCAATTGAGGTGCCAACCGGTCCCTCTAAATCAACTACGATTTCTTCCACTACACGCGGAAGTCTCACTCTCCGAAGCATCCTATAGCTCATTCGAAATGCAGGCCAACACGCTGGCGGATCATCGGTTACTTGCCAGGCATCTCGCCGAATGGAGGAGCACCGTCTCACTGGCGTACGCCGTGCGTGCACCACGGAGAACATGTCGGAGGGCATTGCCATAACAAGAGGCGGTATCTCCGATACTCAATATCATCGTTTGCCTAGTCCCGATTTCTTCTTTGGCCCAATAGCTTGCCACGATGTACTTGACCGTCACAAAGATACCGAGGCAATTGACGGCCACCAGAGACTGTGAGAACCGCGGTAAGGTTACAACTGTCGAAGCGCACAGGGCCACATCAAACTGTGTTCTGGTTCGCGAATCTCGCGTTCATCCGGCGCACATGAAGAAAAATACTGTCCGTGCCGAGATCCGACCTAGCACCTATGAAGTCAGAATGATTAAAGATGACCAAATTAGTCTTTGACCGGACATCCCTGTTGGCGAGCCTGAAGCCTACCGTGTCGATTGTTCTGTAATCGGCGATGGAGCGCGGCGCTAAAACGAACGGGCCCCTGGCATACCGAGCGGTGCTGGTAAGGCTACGACTTGGCGCCGTTGCTTTGGTACTTGACAAGGATCTGGTCTGGAGAGTACTCACTTACACAACGGGTTCGTGTTGAATCCCTCGGGACAGTCTGCCTTCTACCCTAAAGGTCGGCCCCCACTGGTCTCGGCACGACGTGCTGTCCCCTTTCCCGGAATAGCCGGAATAGTTGGACCTGTCAGCCTGCAATCCGCATTGCCGCGTTGATGGAGGTGCTCAATGTTGCCCAGCCCGCGGAATTCCTTAGCGGCGACGTTCTTCCTGTCTTTGGCAGTTTTCACGTCATCTCCTGGTGCACTTGCGCAAAAGCCGATACCGGGCCAAAACGTCAACATGGTGTCGGGTACAAGCTACCCGGGCGGCGACCCGGCGCTGCAACGTCAGAATGAGCCTTCTATCGCCGTTTCCACGCGCAATCCACTTCACGTTCTTGCCGCCGCTAATGACTATCGTACGGTAGACCTGCCGCTGACGGATACGCTGCCCAATCTGGATTTGATGACCGGCGATGCATGGCTCGGGATTTTCAAATCATTTGACGGTGGCCAAACCTGGCAGAGCATTCTTCATCCCGGATTCCCGCAGGACCAATCGCCAGTAGGATTGCAATCGCCGCTCAAAGGACTGAATGCCGCCTCAGACCCCGTGGTGCGCGCTGGCGCTGCAGGGTTTTTCGGTATGACCGGTATTGCCTTCAACCGGACGCAGAACACTGGAGTCTTGTTTTTTACTCGTTTTCTCGATCTTAACAACAAGGAAAATGGGGACCCCACCAATATCAACAACCCGACCTTCGGTACCGACCCGATTCGCTTCATTGACACGCACGTGATCGCTACCGGCAATGCGGGCCAGTTCCTCGACAAACCGTGGCTGGCCATCGACAAGCCGCGAAGTAGCGCGACCTGCGCGTTGACACCGCCTGGGGCCACGAACGTTCCTCCGATTCCGGCTGGCAATATTTATCTTGCGTATTCCGTTTTTGTTGGAAACACGACGGTGACCATTCGAACCAAGCTCTACCTTACCCGCTCCACCGATTGTGGCAGCACGTGGAGCACACCTGTAAAACTGTCGGAAACTTTCCCTATCAACCAGGGCGCCCAGATTGCCGTTGATCCGAATACTGGTTATGTCTACGTGGCATGGCGCGAATTCGCGAGCACCAACCAGCTGGACGGCATCAACATCGCTAAATCCACCGACGGCGGTTTGACGTTCACAAAAGGAATGACCATTTGGAGCTTGCCTGCCTACGGTGCTACCGCAGCGCACACCTCATTTTTCGATGAAGGTACAACCGGGGCTTCCATTCGAACCAATGCTTTCCCCGCAATTGCGGTCGGCAACGACGGCACAGTCTACGTCGCCTGGTCTCAACGCAATGCGCCGGGCAGCATGAGCCCGGAGAGTGGGCGCATCGTGTACATGTCTTCTCCCGATGGGCTAACTTGGCCATCGGTTCCTGCGCTTCTCGACGACGGCCAAATCACCGGAGATTCTCAATACGCCTCGCTTAACAGCGGGACCGCACTGATTTCAGGTCATCAATTCATGCCATCGCTGATCTTTTCGCAAGGCAAATTGCTGTTCCTTTATTACGATCAGCGCTTAGATCACACCCTGGCCTTCTATACGCCAAACCTCACGAACGGGAGCCTGGCTCCAGACCCGGTCACCGGCAAATTCTACGCTGAGCAGCGTAACGCCGTCGGCGCAAGTCACGGAACCGATCCCCCCACCGACATCTTTAACGGTTTCCTAAGCGATTTCACCGCCGCATCGATGTTTACGTCCACCCCTGCGTACATGAATCGCCGCCACACAATCGAAGTCCGGATGACCTCTATTGATGTCGCAACTAACACAAAGACTTCCGCCTCTGTCTCGCAATACAAATTTGGGAGGCGCAACGATGCCGGGGATGTTTCCGGAGAATTACAACAACTGGAAGTGACTCCACCCAATTTGCCGCTCTATCAGGGCGGCTCCATGCCCTTCCTCGGGGATTATATTGAGATCGCCGCGCCGTCCATGGTCCTGGACGCGAATGGCGCCTGGCAGTGGAACACTGCGCCTGCCAGCAATCCACTGCTCGCGTACGCCAGCTGGACCACGAATCAAAACGTGCGCCCTCCGGCCGACGGTAATTGGGCGGCGTACACACCGCCGACCTTCTTTAACAACGACGGCACAATCACTAGCAACTTCGATCCCACGCAGACGCGGCCTGCCTGCAATCCCGGTCACGAGGGCATGCGCAACCAGGACATTTATAGCAGCCGTATCTCTCAGGGTTTGCTGGTTTCATCCCCGCAAAACGAAAAAAACCTGAGCCCCACGCTCCAGCGCGGTTTTGTAGTCCTGGTGGAGAATTACACCGACACAACTCGCACTTTCAGACTGAGCATTCCTCCTAACTCTCAGCCGCCGGGCGGTTTCGCCTCGTTCACGCAAGGCCCGAATCCCGTGCCCAGCCCCGTGGACACCAGCTTCGTGGTTCCCTTCGCCGATGTCGTGGTGCCCGCAGGGTCGGGGGTTGCTCGCACTGTTTTTGCGGCCTCCACGACCCCATTCGCAGCGATTACGGTCAATGTGCAGGAAAGCACCGTTGACGCGAACGGTAATTTTACAGGATTCGTCCCGGCAGGCTTGACGAGCTTCGTTCGGCTGAATTCCGATCCCACTTCTCCACAGCTTGTAGACCCGGACGGCAATTCCGGAATTTCGACCGCAGAAACCTACACACCCGTAACCATCCAAACTCCGAACGCCCTGAATCCGAATCCATTAAATCCCAACCCGCTGAACGTCACGAACCCTAACCCACTTAACCCCAATCCCTTGAATCCGAATCCGCTTAACCCCAATCCTCTGAACCCGAATCCGTTGAATCCCAATCCGCTCAATCCCGACATCGCGGATCCAAATGCGTTGAATCCCAATCCCCTGAATCCCAACCCGCTGAACACCGATCCAACCAATCAGGCGGTAATGAATCCAAACCCGTTGAATCCCAATCCGCTCAATCCCAATCCGTTGAACACAAATCTCACAAATGGACCGGTTTCGGACGGGACTTACACGGTCACGAACACAGGCAACACCCACGCGGGCTACAGGGTCAAATTGTTCTCTAACCAAAATAACGCGCCTTCGCTGCAACTCATCGTTTCTAGGACTTACGTTACGCCGACATCGTATAACTGCCAGCTCTCGGCGGCGCAGCAACCCGTTGTGCTCTCGAACGTAACCAACGCCGTTCCCAGCACGATTAACAATTTGAATCCGAATCCGCTGAACGAGGCCCCGGGCGACGCCACCTTCTCGCTTCCGCCCGGGGGCACCGCGCTAATTACGATTCGCGGAGCGGGCCTGTCTTGTCACGCGAATGGCGACCCTTCCGTTCCAGAGTCTAACTACAATCGCTGCACTGACCAGCCGGGGGCCACGTTCATCGAGGATGCCATCCGCAACACGGTTCCAGTGGTCTTTGCCCAGGCAGCGAACACCAACATCAACACCGACGGGGAACCGCCCGCTACGGTCAGCGTTGCTGCTCCACTGTTTATGGTTACCACTTCGCTCCCAACGGCCACGTTCAACACTTCCTACTCGGCGAACATCAACGTCCTCGGCGGCGTCGCTCCGATCACGATCACGGCATCTGGATTGCCGGCGGCGCTAGCACTTGGCCCTACGACGACATTCAGCGCCATTTCCACAGCCACGATCACTGGAACACCGCTTGGCATTGGCAGATACCAGGTCACTATAACGGCGACAGGAGCAGACGGCCGCGTCGTGACTTCCATATTGCCGTTCGTCGTTTTGCCGCAAGCGGGTGGAGGAGGCTTTACCGCCAGCAATCTGACCTTCGTTGTTCAGCCTTCAAATGCAAACGCTTCGCAGGTCATCGCACCACCTGTGCAGGTGCGCGCGACGGATGGCACAGGTGCAGTTGTGCCCGGTGCGAACATCACGCTGGCCATCGGAAACAATCCTGGCGGCGCCACGCTCTCCGGAACGACGACGCGCACGACGGGTGCCACCGGCATTGCCATCTTCAACGATCTGACGCTCGACCGCGGGGGTCTAGCGTACACGCTCACCGCCACCGTAGCAGCCGGCGACGGCACGCTTTCCGTCCAGTCACTGCCATTTGAGATCTTCGGATTTAATGCTGTTGCAAACCTCGCGACCGGTAGATTCACAGCACAAGCAACCACGCTGCAGAACGGGAAAATACTCATTACCGGTGGACTCAACGGATGCTCGCCCCTGAATACTGCTTTGGTCTATGACCCGACGTCAAAAACGTTTTCATCCACCGCAAATAACATGGCCACGGCGCGAGGCAATCACCAAGCTACACTCCTCAACAACGGCAAAGTACTGATCACTGGGGGCCAGACGAGTTGCTCGCTGGCTGGTACGACGAGCGCTGAACTTTACGACCCAGCGACAAATGCATTCGGCACAATTGCGAACATGCTGGCACCGCGCGCCGGTCACACGGCTACGCTGTTGCCGACTGGAAAGGTGTTGATCGCGGGTGGCTATGGCGCTGGAACACCCACGGCTGAGTTGTACGACCCGAACGCAGAATTTCCCTTCGCCGCTACTGCTGGTGCCATGAACAATACTCGCGGCGGACACACGGCAACATTGCTAAACAACGGTACCGTGCTAATCGCCGGCGGGCGTCTCAATCTCAGCACCGGAACGACCGATCCAACGGCTCAAATCTACAATCCCTCCACAGATTCTTTCACGAACACAGCGACGCCGATGTCGGTTGGTCGCGAATTGGGTACAGCAACGCTGCTCGGCAACGGCAGAGTCCTGTTCGCTGGCGGAGCATCGGCGGCCAACGCGTTCAACAGCGCAGAATTGTTTGATCCTTCGACGGGTGCCTTCACCGGTACCGGCAACATGATCGTCGCCCGCGATTTGCACACGGCAACGTTGCTGCAAAGCGGCGAGGTGCTTATCGCTGCCGGCTTCTCGGGATCGGGTCCGACAGCCGAAGCAGAATTGTATGACCCGATAGGGGGAACCTTCTCGCAGACCGGTTCGCTG
>Ga0070730_10001968_pt1 | contig 19070 bp, 12 predicted proteins | sample Coa_R1_3_FD_66447 | JGI IMG/M metagenome (GOLD analysis project Ga0070730, IMG submission 66447) | Surface soil microbial communities from Centralia Pennsylvania, which are recovering from an underground coalmine fire - Coalmine... | ecosystem: Environmental > Terrestrial > Soil > Unclassified ... | reverse complement strand
TGTTACTGCTCTGACCATCTGAGTCTGTGACACCCCTGTGCAGGAAGAGCAGATGAGTCTGTCTTTCTCTGGACAGCCCCTGTCACATTTTGAACTGGTCAGAGCAGTTACCTGTTACCAAAAACCCATTAACTGTCTCCACAGGCCGCTTCATGCCTGGTAACAACCTGGTAACATGTTCCCGGCTGTTACCGTTTGAACGAGTCAGAGCAGTTACATGTAACCGGGATGTGCTTCTCATCCTGTCACATTTTTGAACAAGTCAGAGCTGTTACACTCCAAAAAGTGTAACATTGTGTAATATCCTCCTGACGGTTTCTTTACCCCTCCCCAAAAAGATCCGAGAGAAAACTTATATCTCTGGCAATTGAGCTTCAAAAAAAGCCAGCTCAAGTTGCATAGCTCGGCGATAGGCAGTTCGTATCGCCAGCCTATCATCAGCATAGCGATCTAACAGACCTTCAAGCCTGGACGCCAGCACCTCAAAATCTGCAGAGGAGTAGGTACGAATCCAGTCCACATAAGGGTGACCATCGGCAAGGGGTGTGACCGCCAGCGACTGCCCCAGGAAGGCATAGAGGCGCATACAGGGAGTCATAGCGGCACATGTCTCCCCCACGCTTTTTAAGGCGGCCATTGCCAGCAGAAAATCGATATAAGCAAGTGTAGCCTGAGCCGGACTCATCCCAACCAGCTCTACTCCCCAACTCGCTGCATAGCCTTCGTGCAAACGCAATTCTTCCAGCACTCCGCTCAACAGTTCGAAGAAGTCACGCAGCCCCTGCAGGTCAGGACAACGCGCCAGCGCCAGGGCATAAGCGCGCGCGAAGGCTTCTAGAAAATAGGCGTCCTGGGCAATATAGCTCTGGAAGTTCTGACGCGGCAAGGTTCCCGCCTGCAAGCCACGCACAAAAGGATGGTGTAGAGAGGCATGCGCCAGATCCGTGTTCTCTTTCCAGAGTAGTTGTGCCAGACTCATTGTGTCGCTCCCTCCCAGGTCTACTCTTGAAACACTACTGTATAATCGATAGAACCTGTACTGACCTCGCCGGGGTGTACCTCCAGCAGATGAGCCATTTTTCGCCGTTCGGGACCCTGGTTATGCAAATTGATGGCATCGGTCGAGCAGGTCTGGTGCTCAATGCAGAAAAAGGGCTGGCCAGGCGGCGTATAGCACACAATATGCGTAAAGTCCCCAGTCGCTGAGATGTGTAGCTGCATGCCCTGCTGTCGGTACTCAATTACCGCGCACTCGTTCTTATGCAGACCTGTATAGACATGATCCAGATTGAGATTACCAACCGGCACTGGCTTGCGCAGATCATACATAGCATACATGATGTTGTCGAGGTCAAAGACTCTACCAGTCGGCAACAGCTCCTCATCTGCCTCCATCACTTCATCGGCCGGAAGACTGACCAATGTATCATCCTCTCCCGAGAGACGTGAGAAATAGGGATGGAGCGCAAAGCCAAAGGGCAGATCGCTTGTGCCAGTATTCTGTAAGTAATAGATTGTTCTCATACCTTCTTTTGTCAGCGTATATGTTAGCGATAATCTACTCTCGAAAGGATAGGTACCATAATAGGGGCTTTCGGGAGTCATTTCAACATAGGTCGTCACGCTGACCGAGTCCGATCCTGTGACAGGTTGTTCGTACTGCCACAACCGATCAAAGACCAGCCCATGCACCAGCACATAATTTCCCTGCTGCCTTTGGACCGTTTCTAGAGAATGCTCCCGCCCTTGATAAGTATAGCGTTTATCACGCACCCTATTGGGGAATGGCCAGAGCACAAAATTTCCTGTGAAATCTTTGCGTTTAAGCAGTTCCTCATCACAATAGATCAGATCTTGTTCACCTACGCGAAAACGGAACATATTGCTTCCCAGATCAGGGGTAATCGCGACGGAAATATTCCGGGCAGGCCGCTCTTTATCCTCATAGACCAATTCAATCACCGTTGATCCTATGACGGCATCGTAACTGATGTTGGCACTGTATGGACCTTCATTTACATCAGCGAGTTCTGCTAGAGGCTGTGTTTGATCTTCTGAAGTCATTACAAATATCTCTCCTCACAATGGGATTAACTGGTAATATTGTATCACTCCAATCAGTCTGTCCGATGCTAAATCTGGCATTTTTGCGCATATTGACTTGCAATCAGACTCTATCGAGCAGAAATATTGATCATTCAGGCGACATGACCGCGCGAGTGATTATGGTTTTCACACTCTCTTTTTAGTCTTCAATTCATCAACAAGCTTACAGTATCACTCCATATATATAGCAATCCTCTTTGTGATTACTTGATACTATTTTTTCGATCGTGACCTTGACAATAAGTCCTATTGCCTCTATACTCCCGTAGGGATTGAATTTTGATTTCAAATAAAATAAAGTAAGGTTGCTTGAAAAAGATCTTTTTTATGTACGCTTGTCAGTGGGGATCGAAGAAGCTCTCTCCAGGGGTATCTATTGTTTATGGAAGCCTGCTTCCATAAAGGGTCTCGTGCTAATTGAGCACAAAATACGCCTACGAGGAGATTGTGCTTACCCTGATACATCACATCATCAGGGATAACGACCCGGCTATTGGGATGATTACATGCTGTCTGTTACCGCTATGCCTCAATCATAGTGGTATTCAGTGTATTCTGTGCTCATACATATCTATATCTGTAACATTAAGAATAGGTTGAGCTGTAAAAAAAACAGTGTCCAGGCGTCTAACCAATGGCAAGGAATCCAGATCCAGTACCTCTTTTATGGCGTATTTGATATTGTAGATTTTTAGCATATTGAAAAATTTAGTAGCTTGGAAAAATTTAGCGCCTTGAAGATTCATCGGACACAGGGGGGAAACTAGATGAAGTTATTGGTGATCGATAGCGATCGTAATATGGTTGAGATGCTTACCGCCTGGTTGAAAACGCTGGGGTATCAGGTGAATAGAGCGTATACAGGTGAGCAGGCGAAGGTGAAGTGGTTGGAGCACCAACCCGATGTCGTTATTTTGGAGCGTGCATTACCAGATGTCGATGCATTAGAGATGTGTAATAATCTGCGCAGTCAACACGATGCATTGGTTGTGGTAATTACCGAAGGAAAAGACGTCTTTGATGAGGTGCGTTGCCTGGATGCCGGCGTTGATGACTATCTACGCAAACCTTTTTTTCCAGATCAACTGCTGGCACGCATCCGTGCCGTGACACGAAGAGCACGCTCTACGGTAAAACTCTCTCCAAATTCTCATATCCACGTTGGTCCGCTCAATATCGATACGCTCCATAATACTGTCAGCCTGTATGGCAAGATTATTCAATTGACACCAACAGAAGGGAAACTACTCACTTTGCTCGCAGCTAATGCGAATACTGTCTGCCCTGCTCGCCAGATCGTCGTCCACGTCTGGGGCTTCGGCGATACAGGGGATGCGGTCTTGATTAAAACACATATCTACCATCTCCGGCAGAAAATTGAGCCGGACCCAACCAACCCTCGCTACATCTTGACAGTTCCAGGGATAGGTTATACGCTGGTACGTCGTTCTGAACACGAGAACGATTCTGAATATGAGGAGCCTTTTCAGCCTTCTCTGGTTGCCTCTAGTTGAGATGCCCTGGCTATTGAACTACTACAAAGTACAAAAGAGCATAAACGATCCTGGATAGCTTCGGTAGGCATGCTATCCAGGACCATGCCACAGACGAAACCCCTCTCTTTATCGTCTTTAGCTTCCTCATGACCTTCTGCTCATTTGCCATATAAACCCAATCTCACCGTGAGTTGGCAGTTCTTGCTGTCTTCAATGTGCAATTTGGGAAGAGCCAGACGGTGAAGAACTGACCATACGATGTGGTAGAGATATCCCTACTTTAAGGGATCTTCTTCACAGTTTCTCCACATCCACAACGACTCGTTTCTGTAGGGTATGGCTGTAGTCTAAGAATATAAAGTTTCTTTTTTGAGAGAGAAGCAGACCTGTAGTGCTTCGTGTCTTTGAGGTGGCCTTTCTCAGTAAGTTGCAGTGTCTATTTTTAACCGATAACGCTCATTTAATGTTGAAGGAGAAGGAAATAGTTTGATGAGAACTTCAGTTGATATAAAAACACCATTTAACCAGGTTTCGGTAGCAGGATATGACGTAGTAGTCCTGGGTGCAGGGCCTTATGGGCTTTCAGCTGCTGCTCATCTACGAGGACGTGGGCTGAAGGTTGCTATATTTGGTAAGCCTTTAAGTCTCTGGCGCGATCATATGCCAGAGGGAATGTTATTGCGCTCTTACTGGTGGGCTACGAGTCTATCCTCACCAGGAGAACACTATGATTTTGCACACTACTTTCAAGAGCATGGCCAAACAGGATATGATCCTCTCCCTCGTGAGGTTGTCATTGAGTATGGCCTCTGGTTTCAAAAGCATGTTGTCCCCGAGGTCGATGAAACCTATGTGAAGGTTATCACCCGTGAAAACGGACAATTTCAGGTAGAGCTGATCGATGGTCGAGTAATCCAAAGCCGTGCTGTGGTTATGGCTCCTGGTCTACACTATTATGCCTACCGCCCTGATGAATATCGCCATTTGCCTGCAGAACTTGTCTCGCATACTGGTGACTACAACACTGTGAAGCAGTTCACGGGTAAACGCGTCATCGTGATCGGCAGGGGGCAAGGAGCACTGGAGACAGCCGCTTTAGCCCACGAAGGCGGTGCAGACATTCAGCTAGTCTGTCGGCAAGCAATATACTGGATTCCTGCTCCTAAAGAACATTTATCGCTCATAGAACGCATACGCTATCCTCAAGGAGGTATAGCTCATGGATGGTTTGATTGGGGGCTGGAACATAGGCCATATCGCTTTCAGCGTCTAGAACGTTCCGAGAAAGATCAAATCCTGGCAGGCCGCGGAAAGCATGGCCCAATGGGAGCACATTGGTTACGTGAGAGAGTGGTAGGCAAGTTTCCTCTACATGAAATGCAAACAGTTCAAAAAGTAAAAGAAAGCGATAAAGGGGTACAGCTCGTTCTTTCCAGTGGAGAAAAACTTGAGGCCGATCGTCTAGTCTTAGGGACAGGCTATCGTGTTGACATCAGGAAGTTAGCAATGTTGGAACCATCGCTGATAGCTGAAGTGCAGACATATCAGAACGCTCCAGTTCTCAATACGTGGTTTGAAAGTACTGTCCCAGGTCTCTACTTTATTGGGATTTCATCGTTCTCAAGCTGTGGTCCGCTCTACCGTTTCGTCGTAGGAACAAAAGCTGCTGCACAACGGGTAGCCAAAGGTGTAGAACGTAGAGTCGCAAAAATCAGGTAAAAAGTTGGGTCTCTAGGCATGGAAAAGAGTAAAGGCATAACACTCGCCCTATCAACTGGAAAGCGCGAAGCGCCCTATGATGCGCTTATTCTCGACGCTGTCCTGCGGCAATCGTTGGTCTCTGTGCGTTCTTTAGGGCGCCAGGGATTGCGGGTCGCCGCCTCCGAAACAAATGAGCATAGAAGTGTACCCACATTCTCATCGCATTGGTGTCGACAAAAGATTGTTTGCCCTGCGCGGGAGGGAACGGAGCACTATCTTACATACCTGAAGCAGATACTTGATCGTACAGAGACTCCCGTTGTTATTGCGTCGTCCGATGGCACTATTGCACTCCTGCGCAAGCATCGTAGAGAACTTGAGCGTCAGACATCTATAGCTCTTGCGCAAGAACCCGCACTTGCCATTGCTGTAGATAAAGAACAAACCTTAAGGGTTGCTCAGCAGCTCGGTATCGCCGTCCCGCCTAGTATTGCCGTTAGGGCTATGGATGACGTCGCTGCGGCGATCCATGAGATCGGGTTACCAGTTGTGATCAAACCTGCGGAATCGTGGGTCGAATCTGGGCAAGAGGGCGCCCGGTTTGGATCAACACTGGCCGGTACTCTTGCTGAGGCGCAAGCTGCTGTAGAAAAACCTCTCGATCTTGGTGGAAACATGCTCTTTCAACCATTTCTGTCGGGCAGGCGCGAAGCCGTTAGTTTTCTCTACGCAAAAGGAGTCATGTACGCCAGCTTTGCTCAATGGGCAAAAAGGACGGAGCCGCAGCTCGGCGGAACCTCTGTGCTGCGTCAGAGCATTGCTCTTCCTGACGATATTAGTGATCAGGCCAGGCGCCTTGTCTGTGAAATTGATCTGGAGGGTTACTCTGAGGTTGAGTTTCGGCGAAATAGTGCGGGAAAACCCTACTTGATGGAAATCAATCCTCGGCTCTCTGCTTCCGTCGAGATTGCGGTGCGTTCGGGTGTTGACTTTCCTTATCTGCTCTATCGATGGGCTCATGGCGACACTCTTGAACCTGTGCGCGATTATCGCAAGGGTCAGTGGATGCGCTATTTGAAAGGAGACTTTTTCACAACGCTTGAGGCTATTCAGCAACCTGGAAGAGCTGGCGTTCCTCCGGCGCGTGAAGCTGTACAAGATTTCCTGACATCTTTCTTTGTGCCAATGAACTACGACTATGTAGACTGGCAAGATATGAAACCTGCTTTTGTGTCTATGGCAGACTTTATTCAAAATAGAGTAAGTAAGGGTATTATCAGAAAGTTATCCCTGATCAGAAAGTTATCCCTGATAGGAAGATAGATAATGCATGTAGATATAAAAAAGAAGCAGGCAGGTATAAAAAGTATTGAAAAAGGATTAGAGGAAAGTCGTGCTCGTAGACATCTCCGCATCATCCTCTGTGGCTGCTTTTATTATAGTGGATTAATTGGGCTGATTTGCTGGTGGAAACAACTATTGGAACCACGCCTGCTCATCCTCAATTATCATGAAGCTACAGGTGGTGACCTTCGTAGACATCTGCTCTATCTACGCAAATATTATCGGATTGAGCCTCTTGTGACCGCACTAGAGAGCTTTTACAAGCAGCCTCGGCAGAGTAAAAAGAGTCGAGACCAGCGTATTCCTCTGGTGATGACATTTGATGATGGTTATTACGATAATTATACGCACGGACTTGCTCTCGCGAAAGAGTTATGCGTACCTCTCACAATTTTTCTCATTCCAGGCTATATCGAGAACGGGCACCGCTTCTGGTGGAACGAAGCAAAGAGCATCGATCGCTTCGTTCAACTACCAATGGTGGCATTTGAGGGGCACAAGTACCATCTGGATCAACCTGTCGAGCGGGCGGCGCTTTTGAAATTGATCGACACGCGTGTGCGCTATGCTGCCACTGTTGGCGAACGAGAGCAATTTCTGGAGATGGTTCATCAGACGCTGGGAATACCTGCTGCCTGTCCAGAAGAGCAAGTGCACCTCCCAGTGACATGGGAAGAAGTGCAAAAGATGGAAGCCAGCGGCTGGATTTCATTTGGAGCACATACTATGCACCATCCTTTCTTAGGATACCTCACACATGTGGATGAAGTGGTATCTGAGGTTGTAGAAGGTCGAGAGGCGCTACAGCAGAAACTGGGCCATCCCGTCGTTACCTTTGCCTATCCGGGTGGTCAGCCTGAACAGATCGGAGCGTATGGGCAGCATGCAGCCCGTCAAGCCGGATTTGATTGGGCGCTGACAACCATACAGGGGGTGAATAGGTGTGACACAGATCCACTCATGCTGCGACGCATTGAGGTGAATTTGAGTGATCACTGGTTGGTTATGGCAGCGAAAACGAGTGGTTTGTTAGGTTTCTTTTTACGCCTGCGTCAATTGCCTCGGGCTTTCCTTAAAACGCTGAAAGAAAAAAAGAAAGCAGATCATTATGTCGACTTTGGTACATGTTCTGATTGAGATGATAGTTTTTTCCCGCACAACGATGACTGATACAGGGGTAGAGTAGGAGCACTTTTCATGGCGCATATCTTGTTTATTTCGCGGTATTACCTTCCTGAGAAGGCTGCTGCTGCTGTATGTGTAAGTGAAACAGCACAACGCCTGGTAGCATTAGGCCACCAGGTAACTGTCCTCACGACCGTGCCAAATTATCCTACTGGGATCGTTCCTCCTGCGTATCGCGGTAAAGCTCTCCAGGAAGAAATGCTGAATGGGGTGCGTGTTGTGCGGGTGTGGTGTTACTTAAGTGCAAATAAGGGCTTTCTACGTCGTATCCTGGCACAATTCTCCTTCGGTTTTACAGCGCCGTTGTTGGGGGGGAAAACTATTGGACGACCAGATATTATTATTGTTGGCTCACCTCCCCTCTTTAATGTCATTGCGGCTCGCATCCTGGCCACATGGAAACGTAGCCCACTTGTCTGCTGGATCGCCGACCTGTGGCCGGAGTCGGCCGTCCAACTCGGGGCACTGAAGAGCCGTTTGCTCATACGTTTCTCGGAGTGGCTGGAATGGTCGACCTATCTGTCTTCTAGCATTGTCTGGGTGGTAACAGAAGGGATGCAGAATAGATTACTAGAGCGTGGTCTTGATCCCGAGCGTCTGCTCCTGCTGCATAATGGCGTAGACACTACTGCTTTTCGCCCATCCTCCCAGTTAGCGGCTCGCCAACTTCTTCATTGGGATGAGAGATTCGTCGTTGTCTATGCGGGTACTCATGGGCTCTCTCATGGGCTTTTTACCATTCTTGACGCCGCAGAGCAAATACAAGACTATAAGGATATACGCTTTGTCCTGGCTGGCGATGGTGCAGAGAAATCAGCTCTGGTCCAGGAGGCACAACGCCGTAATCTCACCAACGTGAGCTTCCTGGACCCATTTCCTCATGATCAGGTCCCACAACTGCTGGCCGCGGCAGATGTTTGCCTGGCCCATACCAGAAAACTCGAGCTATTCCAGGGAATGTTACCTATTAAGATGTATGAGGCTATGGCCTGTGGTCGCCCGGTCTTACTGGCACTCAACGGCGAGGCGTGTCGGCTAGCAGTCGAGAAAGCTCATGCCGCGCTGTATGTCGAACCTGAGAATCCAAAGATGTTAGCCGGGGCGATTCTCCATCTCTATGAACACCGTGAGGAAGCTCAACTCTTAGGGCAATGTGGCCGTGTATATGTGCAGGAGCATTTTGATTATGATAAATTGACCTCAACATTAAATAATCGCTTATTACGTTTGATAGGCGATAAAAGTCCTGAACATCAGGCAGTAACAAGTAATAAAACAAAAGCTTCTCTCTTAAGATAAACCCTTTATCTCTTAACCAGAACAACCTATGGGCTTAAAGTTGTTCATGTATTGTATCCCTTGTAATGAGGAAACCTTAGTAGGAAGAAAAAAGCGCAATTCTGCTATTAAAGCAGTAATTTAGCAGCTTTGTACGAATCATCGTAGGCTAGTAAGATCATGAATAGATTAACGAAATAGTAGCAGTAAGGAGTGGCTATGCAGATAACGGAGCGGGGATGTGAACCTGGCCAATCTGAATATCCCAATGGAGAGGAACAAACCGGGAAAAGGGAATATCAACACAGACGGCGGAGCAAACCTTCACCTACAGTCTGGCGTATCACGTTAACTATAGGTGATAATCTCATGATTATCATCTCCACAATCTTAGCACTACCGTTCATTGAGCGGCTGAAAATGAATTTGCCACTTTCAGTCTCCTGGAAAGAACTTTTTTTAATCTGTCTATTAGTAGTTTCGTGGAATATTGCTTCGAATGTAACGCAGGCATGCGACCTGGTGAATGCATCGAGTCGTTGGCGCAGCGCACTCTGTGTGTTGTTGTCGTTTACACTTATCAGCATCACGTGGGCCGTGCTCTCATCTCTTTTTCCAATTGAGAGTCAGGCTGTCCTCATTGAAGTGCTGACCCGTTTTGTAGCAATAGCTTTTGCTATTCTCAACCTCTGGCGGGTAGCTTTTGCGACATCCATCAATTTGCCTTTTTTCCGCTACCAATCGGTGATTTTAGGGGTAACTAAGACTGGAGAGATAATCGCAGAGGATCTACGCAATGGGGTAGGGGTCGGCCTGAATATATTGGGTTTTATAGATGACTCCTACATAAATCAGCAATTGCATAGTGGGCTACCCATTTTAGGGGGAAGAGAAGTATTAGGTCGCCTGGCTCGCAATGGTGTCATTGATACCATTATTATGGCGTTAGACTATCGTGCCAATTCTGCTCTCTTTCAAGAAGCTCTTGATGCTGCCCAATTGGGAGTTGCAGTGCTTCCGATAACTGCTATCTATGAGCGAAAGGTTGGCAAACTGCCCGTTGAACATATTGGAGATCAGTGGTACTTATCTCTTCCTTCAGAGAGAGTTATTTCGCCGTATTACTTATGTTGGCAAAAAGTGCTGGAAATTCTCTTTGGGCTTATAGGTCTGGCCGTCTTGCTCCTGACTATGGTGTTCCTTGCACCATTGATCTATATCGACTCTCCCGGGCCCATTTTCTATACCCAGGAGCGCATAGGATATCAGGGCCGCAAGTTTCGCATTTACAAATTCCGCTCCATGCATACGAAGGCAGAGACAGAGGGGAAAGTTCAGTGGACCAAGAAACGCGATACCAGAATAACACGTCTGGGAACTGTTTTGCGCGCGACGCATCTCGACGAACTCCCCCAGGTCCTGAATATTCTGCTGGGAGATATGACCCTGATTGGACCAAGACCGGAGAGGCCTGCATTTGTCAGTAATTTGGAGAAATCGATCCCATTTTATCGCTGCCGTCTGAGTGTCAAACCAGGACTGACGGGGTGGGCGCAGGTGAAGTATCACTACGGAAACACAGATCAAGATGCCCTGGTCAAGCTGCAATACGATCTTTACTATATCAAACACCGCTCGTTCATGCTTGATGTCTTGATCCTGCTAAAGACAGTTGTTGAAGTTGTGTGTCTACGAGGATTCTAAGCTCCCCATAGACACTCGGTTACGAACCCGATCAAATGAAGGAAATACTGTATGACGTTGGCACAATTTTGCACGGCCTTAATAAAATACTGGATAGTCATTCTCATTTGTGTGGTTGTCGTTGGGGCAGGGGCATATCTTAAGGGAAGATCAACCACACCGATCTTCCAGGCAACAGCATTAGTTCAAGTATCTGTTGGCTCAGGTAGTACAAACCTGGACGATTTGCTGGCCAGCAGTCAACTCATCCAAACAGAGGTTAATCTTGCAACCTCTGGCCCAATCCTACGTGAGGTTGCTTCCCATTACCACAACCTCAGTGCTGATGATCTTGCCACCTCCGTAACTGTCTCTGCGAAACCCAACGCACTCGTATTTGAAATAGACGTGCAAAATTCCAGCCCTACACAAGCAGCTGCACTCGCAAATGATATCGCACAGACACTGATTGCTCAGCAAACGAACCTTCAAAAGAACTCTGTACGCAATGATAAGGTACCACCAGCTCAATTTCTTTTTCTAGCGCAGCCAGCTCTACCTCCCACTGCGTATATTCAACCAAATACAAGACTCTATGGAGAACTTGGCCTGGCTGCTGGTTTACTCCTAGGGATGCTCCTGGCGATGCTTTTTGATCAAATAGATCCACGTATTCGCACAACCAAAGCATTGCTTCAGGAAATACCATGGCCTATGCTGACCTCGCTCCAATCTACCAAAGAGGTCAAGCATATGGTTGACCCTGGCTGGCAGGATGCTAATACTGAAGCGTACAACATGTTGCTGACCAGAATAGCGTTTCTATCAATAAAGGACCCCCTGCGTTTCATTCTTGTGACAAGCCCCATAGCTGGTGATGGCAAGAGTGCTGTGGCAGCGAATCTGGCCATCACTATGGCGAAGGCAGGCAAGAAAACGTGGCTTATCGATGCGAATCTCCGTGACCCAATCCTGCACGAAGGCTTCAACCTCCCTGTGGAGAAAGCTGGTTTCACGAATGCTCTTCTTGCATTTACTCAGAATACCGTATCCTCATCCTCCAACAAGCAACAACCTGATTCTAATCCGCCAACAGATACCTGCATTTCGCTTGACCCCTATCTCCATAGCATTGCAATTCCTCATTTGCGGCTGATGCCATCGGGTCCACTACCGCCTAATCCAGTTGAGTTGTTGTCCTCAAAGGCCATGGACTTGTTGTACGAAGCTCTGGTTAAGAGTGAGGCAGAAGTGATCATCTTTGATGCCCATGCTTTGCTGGGCTTGTCTGATACCTACACGTTGCTTCCACGGGTTGATGGCACGTTATTGGTGATTGATATTACACGAGCAACCAGACGAAACCTGGCCGAGGCTAAAACGCTTTTAACACAACTGGATACGCGTATTCTTGGCTGCGTCGTCAATAGGCTAAAGAGTCGAAATAATGCTCCTAAGCAAGTCCGTCATGCAGCAAACAGAACCAGTCCAGGAAAGCAGATCAATGATAAAGAGGTAGAGGCCGAACCGTCAGACACCTCAGCACCAACTATAAAAATGCGCCCTGTATTGAAAGGGTCACTGAAAGCCAAATCAGAATTGAAAGAATCTACAGGAGCGAAGCCCCCGAAAGAGGCAGCGAAGGTCAAGTAGAGCGCTTCACTTAGAAAGTTAAAATGGTCATGTTCAACGCAACCCGAAGTATATATAGGAACGAAAAAGAACGGTGGAGAGAGACGTTCTTCTCTCTTTTGTTCCCTTCAATTGCTCTACTGATTGCAGTGATGGTGGCAGGCATCCTTAAACAATATAGTTTTACTATTCTAGAAGGGTTCATGGGACTTATTCTGTTTACAATGGTGCTCATATTGCGCCAGGATGAGGTGGCAACAGTTATTGTGCTGACGGTGCAAATCTACGTCGATTGGTATATAGGCTATCGCATTGTCTCATTGGGGCTGGCAGTATTCTTGTTATGCGTTTTTTTTCTGACGAGGTCTCCACAAAGGCCCTGGGGAGAGCCAAAGCAATTATGGATATGGATGATCTTTCTTGGCATAACGATTTTCCCAGCCATTCGTGGCGCACTCAATACTCATGATTTTCTGGTATACTATCCCGATATTATTCTTGGCGCCTTCATCATGTTCTGGTTAGGGACAACATTGGCCCGCGATGTCGCTCGGTTGCGCCTCCTGCTCCGAGTACTCGCGTGCTTTGGCACATTAATGGCACTTCATACAATCATTCAGGCAATGACAGGGAAGATCCTGTTCTCTCTCGCTCTCGTTGACGCATACAAGGCGGGTTCAGCCAATTTTCAGCTAGGTGTAGACCTCAGTGTCAATCGCGCACAATCTTTTTTTATCGATCCAAATTGGAATGGCACATTCCTGGTACTCATGGTTTTCCTGCCAATAGGATTATGCTTTGAGAGCCGATCTTTTGTAGCAAAGTTGTTCTACATCAGCGAAATACTGCTTATTCTGTTGGCATTGCTCTTTACCTATAGTGCTAGCGCCTGGGGAGCAGTCATTGTAGGTATCGCTTCATTTATTATATTTACCGGAAACATGCGCTATCGCATCAAGACTTTTCTCTTTTTCGGGCTGGTAGCTTTCGTTTTGCTGATCGGATTCTCCTCACAGATCAATTTGCTATTGCTCCATGCAATAGATCCCCAAGAAATCAGGCTGCGCAATGCTGTATGGCAGACGGCAATGCGTTTGATTCTGGCGCATCCATTGGATGGAGTGGGATTAGGACACCAGGTATATCTACAAACTGCAGAATATTTTCGCGTGCCGGAACAGATTGTTCCTCTGGACCACCCTCATAATTCATATCTGGAATGGGCGGCAATGGGGGGGATACCGGTGTTGATTGTGTTTATTACCCTTGTATTATCGGTCTGGTGGCAGACCTTGAGCAACTGGCTGCAGGCCGATGTCAGAACACGTGCGCTCTTTGGTGCAGGTCTTGCCTCCACGCTGGCCTTAAGTTTCAATAGTTGGGGAAACCAGGGATGGACCCTGCCCCCCCTTGCAGGGCTGGCATGGTTAATACTTGGAGCAGTATCTTCGCCTTTATTGATGAAAAATACTACCGGTGATGCAGGAAAACACGTTGAGGAGAAAAAACCTCTTTAGAAACAGGGCTCGATGATGAAGACTATGTATCCCAATCCTTACCGGCTGTTTTGGATAAAGCAACAACATGAGTATATAGACAAGTCTGGAGAAGTGAGAGATGCTTGAAAATAGCATAGTATGTCAGGAACAATCGGGAGTGCGAGAACATCGTACAGAATTGGTTCCCTATCCTATAGATATGTCCTCCTGGCTTATTCCGCTCCCTGTTCCTATGACAGGTTCACAAGAGGCAGAGTGCAGCGATCCCATGCGCATAGCACAGTACACGCTGGCTCTGTGGAATCGCTATTGTATCACACACACTGAGAGCGATCGTAGTGCATTTTTAATGAAAGCTCGCTGGTTTGTCGTACATGAGGTCCAGATCGGTGATGGCTTCAGTAGTTGGCCGACAACATTCCCTCACGCCCAGGTCGCCACCAGAGGGTCGTGGTTATCTGCTCTTACACAAGGATGCGCTGTTTCGCTGCTTACTCGTGCATATCAATTGACCCATGAAGACATCTTCCGGCAAGTTGCTGCACGTGCCAGTAATACATTTTTACAAGATATTTTAGATGGCGGAGTGAGTTCCCCTATCGGGTCGAACGGTATTTTTTTTGAGGAAGTTGCCGTCTATCCCGCAGCACATTCCTTTGATGGTTTTATATACGCGATAGTGGGCCTCTATGACTCTGTTGCCCAGACACAGGACCCTCAGATTGAAGACCTTGTGCGACGTGCTCTGAAAACGTTCCGAAACAGTATAGATGAATTCGATGCTGATTTCTGGACATATACAGATCTGGTGCAGCGGCAACTTACGTTACCAGCTCAGTTGGAAAGGCAGATCCATCTTTTAGAAATTCTTGCAAAGCAAACGGGTGACAATTGTTATGAAACAGTGGCTACGCGCTGGAAAGGATATCACCGACGCGCTGGTTCGCGCCTCCGTTACTATGCCAACAACATGCTGGCCTGTTCTCGCCGCGCGTTCATAAAGAGCGTTCGTACGGTTCTGCTTCCCTCATCACCAGCCATCCCCCCTATACGTGCCTGTATTCCTTTGAATTCACTTGCCACAGGAGGTATTCTGACAGTTTTACGCGGTGTGGAACAGGTGACTGAAGATATATGGGATATTGAGTACGTAACACGATATATAGAGCTAGAAAGGCAAGAACATGTGATCCATGTATTTGGAACGGCAATGATGGCTCCCTGGCAGTTTCCAACGGTGTGGGTATACATCTGGGATGGTTTCAGGAAACTCATTTCCCTGATGAGGCAAGGCGCCGGTTATCATCTCTTTCTACCACAGGATGGCGTCTTCACCGCAATGTGTTCTGGATTGGCGTCGAAGCTGACGGGAGGGCGCACAGTTTGCATCGACCATGCCAATCTCACTCTGGTTGATAGCGATATCTATCGAGAGGAGCGAAAAAGAGCACTACTCTTGAAAAATTGGCCACGGCGTCTCATGTCGGCTGCGCTTCTGATGGCCTATTGGCCCACTCTGGACTGTATCGCGCGCATTTCAGCCCGGGTGGTTGACCATTTCCTGATCCCTGGGGTGGTGGGCGATGGTGTAGAAGAGATATGTGAAGGCTTTGGTATCCCACAAAGTCGCCTGACGCGCTTCAATAGTATGATCGATGTGGGGCGCCATAGAGTACTAGGAGAGTCTGAGCAAGCAGTAGAACGCGAGAAAAACAACCTTCCCGCTGATGCTATCGTCGTTGCTATTATCTGCCGCCTCTCCCCGGAGAAAGGACTGGAGATCGCTCTAGAAAGTATTCGACAAAGCCTCTCTGCGCTTGAGCCGGAATATCGTACGCGTCTGCGCGTCGTTATTGCAGGTGATGGCCCATCTCGTCAGTCGCTAGAAGAGGAGGTGCGCAGGCTGGATTTGCATGAGACATGTGTCTTCTGGGGAGATATCTCTGCTGATGATGTGATTACATTGCTTGCGATAAGCCACATCTTCTTGTACACCAGTACTCGTGGTGCATGCATTCCTATGGCAGTATTAGAAGCTATGGCTTCAGGCTGTGCTGTTATTGCAACAACTCAACCCCTCTCCAATACGGTGTTACTTGCTCAGGGGCGTGGCAGAATTGTACAACCCGGTAATGCAAGAGAAACGGCAGTGGCTCTTACCGCACTTGTCAGCAATCCGACCCATTGTCGATCAGTTGGCAAGGACGCACGCGAATATGTGTCGGTACAACATAGCCCGATGATGTTTCGTCGCTTGTTGCAGCGCGTGACCTTCTGGTCAAACCTGGATGATCTTCTGTATGGCAAACAAAAGGCTCTAACTCCTCAAGAGGACGAGGCGGTAATGGAAGGTAAGGCGAATTCATGAGGCAGCCTGCCGGATATAAACATCCACGCAAATCTGAAAAGAAACGCAGGGTTATCTCGCAGATTTCTGAGTTTCACGAGGAAATTTCCTCATCCAGTCTACTTGTCGATGAGAATGACCAGGTGACAGAGAAACTACCTCGTAAATCCCGTGGAGGGATGGAACCTGCCTCTACCTCCTTGACCACAACAGATAGAGCTGATCGAGGAGAAAGAAACACAGGGATCATGTCCGCTGTTCATAGTTCATCTTTCGAGTTTGATAGTTTTGCTATTGATCAACAAACTACATGGCTACTGCCGAAGTTATCAGTAGGAAGAGAAAAAAGCAAAATAAAGAGGATACCTATTGAACACCTACAAAAGAGTACTCAACCAGAAGACGCTGCCCTGGGAGCAAACTATACAGCAACATTACGAAAACTTCTGCAAAGCTCCGGTATCTATGCTCTGGCTTCGTTTGTTTCCCCACTGATTGCACTTATATTGGCGCCATTTCTGACGAATAATCTCTCACATGCCGATTATGGCGCACTAGCTGTTTGTACAACTGCTATTGCATTATTAGTTGGTATTACGCAAATAGGCTTGAATCACGCATTTTTCCGGGCATACAGCCTTGATTATCAAGACCGCAAGGATCGTTTACGTGTCGTCTCAACCCAGGTTACGCTGTTATTAGCAGTATCTCTACCAGTCACCGCTCTCTTGTTTCTGTTATCCCCATGGGTATCCATTGTCCTGCTTGGCGATGCATCTTTTAGTAACGCCATAAAGCTTGTCGCGCTAGCTGTGCTACTGCAGAATGCGACAGTACCAGGCTTCTCATGGTTACGAGCAGAGGGGCGTGCCTTCGTGTTTGCGTCTCTGTCTATTCTTAACCTGCTTGCCTCGCTGGCAGGTAATCTGTGTTTTGTGGGGGTGTTCCATTTTGGGCTGATCGGATCATTGCTTGCGACAGGAGTTGGCTACGGCATCGTTGTTCTTTGTACGCTTCCGATCATCATTTTCCGTGCAGGTTTGCGTATACGCATCGATATAGTACGGAATATGCTGTCGTTTGGCTTACCTTTGGTAGCAAATTTTGTTGCGGTTTGGATATTACAACTCTCTGATCGCTATCTACTTAGTCATCTAGGATCACTTGCTCAAACAGCCGGGTATGCCGTAGCCTACACATTAGGGAATGTTATGGGCGCGGTCGTCCTGGCTCCGTTCTCGTTAGCGTGGCCTTCTACAATGTTTACTGTGGCAAAAAGGGAAGATGCTCCGCAGGTCTTCAGGCTCATCTTCCGATGGTATAGTCTAGCATTACTCTTTATTACATTTGTTTTTTCCTCGATGAGCACTTGCATTCTTTTCCTCTTTTTTCCTCCTTCATATCACTCTGCCTATGCTATTATCCCGATTATTGCAGTATCTATCATGTTTTATGGTATTTATGATATGTTCTGTATTGGCATAGGTATTCGTCGTAAAACATGGTATGCTGTTATATTCACTGGTTTTGCGGCATTAGTTAATATTACATGTAATCTAATTTTGATCCCTCATTATGGTGCAATGGGGGCTGCTCTAGCCACACTCATCGCTTATATAGTATTGGCGATAGTTACCTACATTGCCAATCAACGCATTTATCCCATTCCGTTTGAAATTGGCAAGTTTACTATTGCTTTATTTGTTGGTATTACCTTCTATGCAGGCGTAAGTATACTACAGCAGCGACAGAACATCTATATCCAGGGAACTATTTACCTCGGGGCATTGTGCCTCTATGGAGTCTTTCTTGTGCTCCTAGGTAACCCCTGGAAGTGGATACGTAAGTTTAAGAATCAGCGTCAGAGGAGTTCGTATAATGAAAGAAGTTACAACCTATCCTGATAGATTACCGGCTTTGAGCACTGAAACTACAGCACTTGCCAGAGTGTGTATGTTATTTATAGAGGTACCTGGTCGTACAGAGGCACGCTTAATGCGTGATGCAGTGGCATTGGTGCAGGGGGGGTACGATGTGACGATTGTAGACGTTGAAAGTGACCGGACCCGCCCTAGTGAGGAAGATATTCAGGGGGTCCATTTTAAACATATCTTCAGCCCCGGCTGGTACGTATCCACCCGCTTTAAGCCGTGGTTTCCGGTCAAACTCGCGCTCATTCTGGCTCGTAGTACTCTCTGTTTAATACGCACACCTGCTGATATCTACCATGTGCATGTTGAGAAAGCGTTTCTGGCCGGCTATCTAGCCGCGAGGTGGCAACGTAAACCGTTGATCTTTGACTCACCCGATCTCCCATTATCTGATCCACATTTACTGCATTCTCCAGCGTTAAAAAGATTGGCGGGGCGGACCCTGGCTCATATGGTCCCTCGCTGTGTACGTATGATCACTGCGTCACCTTTTTATGCCCAGGAAATGCGAAAAAGCTATCCACATCCCGATGTAACGGTCATTCGTAATGTCCCTCCATATCATGAGGTGAAGAAAAGTAATCGCCTGAGAGAATGTCTGGGATTGGGAGCACATGTGCGTATTGCTCTTTACCAGGGCAATATTCAACCGGATCGTGAATTGGAGAGGCTGGTATTCGCTGCCCAGCATCTGGATGATGACATCGTGATTGTCATGATGGGTCGAGGCTCTCGTGGAGTCCCCCAACAACTGGAAGCGCTGATCACGCGTGAAGGAATGGGGGAACGGGTCAAGCTGCTTCCTGCGGTGGCCTACGAGGATTTGTTGGAGTGGACCGCTTCCGCTGATCTGGGTTTAACCCTGTTC
>Ga0070730_10001967_pt1 | contig 19074 bp, 15 predicted proteins | sample Coa_R1_3_FD_66447 | JGI IMG/M metagenome (GOLD analysis project Ga0070730, IMG submission 66447) | Surface soil microbial communities from Centralia Pennsylvania, which are recovering from an underground coalmine fire - Coalmine... | ecosystem: Environmental > Terrestrial > Soil > Unclassified ... | reverse complement strand
AGCAGGCTCCTGCACGCGCTAAACAGTTCCCCGACAAAACGACCCCTCCTCCAGACACGCGCGCGCCTTCGAAACCGTTACGCGCGGAAACTCCTCGAGAGAGAGCGCGGTTGATTCTGCTCGAAGGAATTACCTTCACCAATGCGGAGAAGCGCGCGAAGGCCTTAAGCGCGCTCGGCTTGTTAAAGGGCAATGCCGAAGCGGAAAAATGGGCGATAGAAGGCTTGAAGGACGATAAGGCAGAGGTGCGCACCGCTGCCGCCAACGCGCTTGGCACAATGCACGCCGTCCACGCCAAACCGGCGCTGGAAGTAGCCCTGGACGATAAGGAACCCTCCGTCGTGCTGGCCGCCGCAAATTCCTTGCTGCTGCTCAAGGATGCGGAATTTGCGTACGACGTTTATTACGGCGTGTTGACCGGTACGGTGCGGACCAACAAAGGCGTGCTGAAGGAACAGGTCCGGGACCAAATGAAGATCCTGCACGACAAGAAGAAGGTCGCGGAGCTGGGGATAGAGCAGGGCGTTGGTTTCCTGCCGTATGGAGGGATTGGCTACGGCATGGTGAAGACGCTGGTGAAGTCGGACAATTCTCCGGTACGCGCGGCGGCGGCCAAGAAGCTGGCTCATGATCCCGATCCCGCCAGCGGTAAAGCTCTTGTTGCCGCCACCCAAGACAAGAACTGGGTGGTTCGCGAGGCAGCGCTGGAAGCCATTGCCGAGCGCGGGGACCGTTCGCTGGTGCGGCAAATCGAGGCGGCTCTCGACGATGACAAAGATGAGGTGCGCTTCACCGCGGCGGCCTGCATCGCGCACCTGAGTGCGGGACCCGCCAAGCATCGTATTCCGGCGACAGCAGTGGCAGCTGCCGTGCCAGCAAATTAGGATCGCCGGCGGGCTACTTTGCCGCGCCTTGCGAGGCTGCCTGCGGCAGAACCGAAATCTCGACGCTCGAGGGGAAGTGCTTCGAACGGTAAATCCGCTGCGTCGTTTTTTGGAAATCGCTTTCTTTGGCCTCGAAAATATTAGGCACGAACTTTTGCGGGTTGCGGTCGTATAAAGGAAACCAGGTGCTCTGCACCTGCACCATCATTCGGTGGCCCTTCTCGAAAACGTGGTTTGCCGTGTGCAAGTCGATGGTGAAGCGAGTCACCTCTCCGGGGGTAATGGCCTCGGGTTTCTCAAACGAATTGCGGTAGCGCCCACGAAATATTTCGTCGGCAATCATCAATTCGTAGCCAGACAGCTTCCAGTCCGCCGCAACCTTCTGCGGATACACATCGATCAGCTTCACGATCCAGTCGCTGTCGCTGCCGGTCGTGGAAGCAAATAGTTTCGCGGTAACTTGTCCGGCCAGCGTAACGTTCTCCGGCAACTCTTCGGTCTGCCAGGTCAGCACATCCGGACGCTCGTCGACGAAGCGCTGATCCTGCACCAGCCAGGTGTACCAGTTCCCCGGATGATCTTGCGGATAGGTCATGTCCACCGGGCGGTGCCGGTATGGCACCGGGTGTGCAGGATCACTCGCGTACGAATCGAACGCATCCGCTGTGCTGGTCTTTGGCGGTTCGAACGAGAGCTTGCCCTCTTCCTGAAAATATAAATTGCGCGGCTTGGCTTCGCGCGGCGGCCAAGCGTCGAAACTGGTCCACGCGTCGCTGCCGGTCTGAAACATCATCGCTTCTTTCAGGGGCAGCTTGCCTTTATCTTTCAGCCAGAACGCAAACCAGGGCGCTTCGATGTTGCGCCGGAAATAGACCGCAGTGTCGCTTCCGAAGGAAATCTCGCCAAGCGACTTCCCCGGCCCATGGCCCCAGCCGCCGTGATTCCACGGACCGGCAACGAGGAAATTCAGATTCTTCTGGTCCAGCTTTTCCAGTCGCTCGTAGGTGGACACCGGGCCGTAAAAATCCTCCTGGTCCCACCAGCCGGCCACGTTTAGGTTTGGAACGGATGGCTCCTTCAAGCCGTAAGCGACCGCGTGCCGTTTCCAAAACTCATCGTAGTTTGGGTGCGCTGCGAACTCGTTCCAACTCGGAATCTTGCCGTGAAAATATTTGGCATTGGCGTTGGCCAGCGGGCCGAGTCGCAGATAGAAATCGTAGACGTCAAAGCGATCGAAGGGAAAACTGTAATTTTCCGCGGAAGTCTCGAGGAGCGGCGCATATTCGAAGGCATAGCTCAGCCGGAAGGCGCCGTTGTGAAAAAAGTCGTCACCCAACCACGTATCGCCCATACACGCCTGCTCCGAAACAGCCTTGAGCGCCGGATGGGGATGGATCATTCCCATGGTGACCAGAAATCCGTCGTAAGAAATTCCATCCAAGCCCACACGCCCATTGTTGTGCGAAACATTCTTGACCAGCCAATCGATGGTGTCGTAGGTATCTGTGCTTTCATCCACGCCCTTCGGGTCTGCCGCGTCGTGAACCGGCCGCAGCATCATAAACTTGCCCTCTGAGCCGTACCGGCCGCGAATATCCTGAAACACGAAAATGTAGCCATCCGGAATCATGTCCGCGTAGCGGTAAATCATGTTGCTGATGCCTTTGTCCGGATTCGCAATCCCGTACGGCGTGCGATTCATCAGCATTGGCAGCGGCTCGGTCGTATCTTTCGGTGTGTAGATCTCGGTGTGCAGTTTCACCCCATCGCGCATCGCAATCATCACGTCGCGCTTATCGAATAGTTCTGCGTAGTCCACCTGGGCCTGCGACGCTGCAGGAAACGAACGAGCCGGCAAAATTGCCGCCGCTATGGCCAGAATCCAGGCACGTCTGCAGATACGGTGTATAAGTCTCCGAGACATTTGTGTTCCACCTTCGTTGCCCGCGGTGTTACGTACGGGCTTTTGTGAGCCTATTGCAATACCGAAATTTCCACGCTCGAAGGATACCGTTTCGAGCGATAAATCGCCTGCGTGGCCTTCACGAAATCCTCCTCCTTGGCTTCAAAGATGTTCGGCACAAACTTCTGAGGATTGCGGTCGATGATCGGAAACCAGGTGCTCTGCACCTGCACCATGATGCGATGCCCTTTCTTGAACACATGGTTTGCCGTGTGCAAATCAACCATGTATTGCATCACCGCGCCCGGCGCGATCGGCTCCGGTTTCTCGAAGGATTTCCGGAAGCGTCCGCGAAATACTTCGTCGGCAATCATCAGCTCATATCCTGAGAGCTGCCACTTTTCCTGATACTTCTCCGGGTAGACGTCGATCAGTTTCACGATCCAGTCGATGTCGCTTCCCGTCGTCGATGCGAACAATTTGGCGTTCACGGCGCCCGCAAGCGTCACGTCTTCCTTCAATTCTTCCGTCTCCCAGCTAAACACATCCGGCCGGTGATCCACGAATCGCTGATCTTCCACGAGCCAGGTGTACCACCCTCCCGGATGGTCGTCCGGGTAAGTCATATCGATGGGCCGGTGCCGGTACGGTACCGGATGCGCCGGATCGCTTACATAGCTGTCAAACGCGTCTCCGCCACTCGCCGACGGAGCCTCGAACGAAAGCTTCCCATCTTCGCGAAAATACAATTCGCGTTTCATGGCCTCGCGCGGCGGCCAGGAATCAAATTGCACCCATTTGTCGCTGCCAGTCTGAAACAAAACCGCCTCTCGTAGCGGCAGCTTCCCCTTATCTTTCAACCAGTACGCAAACCACGGCGCTTCGATCTTCTGCCTGAAATATAAAGCCGTATCGCTGCCAAACGGAATCGCCCCCAGCGAATCGCCGCGGCCGCCGCCCCAGCCGCCATGATTCCACGGCCCCGCCGCCAGATAATTCAGATGATCTGGATCGTCTTTCTCCAGCAGCTCGTAAATTTTCATCGGACCGTAAAAATCTTCCTGGTCCCACCAGCCGGCCACGTTCAAGTTCGGCACTTTCGGCTTGGCCAGCAAATACGGCATGGCCTGCGCTTTCCAGAACGCGTCGTAGTTTGGATGCTTCACGAAATCGTTCCAAGTCGGCAGCGTCCCATGAATGTATTTCGCGTTGGCGTTCGCAAGCGGCCCCAGCCGCAAGTACCAGTCATAGGTGTCGAAGCGATCGAACGCAAATTTGAAATTGGTCTTGTCCGTCTCCATCATCGTCGAGTATTCGAATCCATAGCTCAGCCGGAACGCCCCGTTGTGATGGAAATCGTCGCCTAGAAACATGTCCGCCGGCGAAGCTTGCTCGGAGACCGTCTTCAGCGCCGGATGCGGCTCCAGCATGCCCATCACCGTCAGCCATCCGCCATAGGAAATCCCCAGCAGCCCGACGCGACCGTTGTTGCGCGGCACGTGTTTCACCAACCAGTCGATCGTGTCGTAGGTATCCGTGCCTTCGTCGATGGCCTTTGGATTTTTTGCGTCGCGCACCGGACGCTGCATCACAAACGTTCCTTCCGACCCGTAGCGCCCGCGAATGTCCTGAAACACAAAAATGTAATCGTCCGGAATCATCTCCGCATAGCGCCCCAGCTTGCGGCTGAATCCCTTCTCGTCGTCATTCATCCCGTATGGCGTGCGCTCCAGCACAATCGGCAGCGCCTCCTTCGCGTCCTTCGGCGCGTAAAGTTCCGTGTGCAGCTTCACCCCGTCCCGCGCTGCGATCATCACCTCCGTCTTGTCAAACAGCAGAGCCCAGTCCTTCCCCTTGTGATTCTCCTCTTGCGCGCGACCAACGGGTGGACCGGCCAAACCGCCAGCTATCGCCAATAGCAGCATCCCTATCGAACTTCGCAAAACACGCATATAGCGCTCCAGTCGCGCAGGCTTCAAATACCGCACTCTTTCAGCAGCTCCGCAACAACCTGACGAGCCGAGATACTACACGAATTCGCGACAACAAAATCCTCAAACCGTTTGCGCCAATTTGGCAACTTTGGCTTGGCTATCTCGGGTTCAGGTGATATAGATGCAGAAGGTTTCACCTGCCATCTACCCGATCGGAGGAAATATGATGCGGCGACTTCTTCTCTCCCGGCTCGCAAGCCTGCCCTTTTTCGCATTGGGTGCAGGCCAAGCGCAAGCCCCACCCAAAAAGCTGAAGATCATGATGAAGAGCGCCTGGGGGTCCGACGACCCCACCAGGGCTGCCTTTCCCTTCGCCCACGGACTCGTGCTGGCGGAAGCCGGCCACGACGTCCAGATTTTCCTTCTTGCCGAGGCCACTTCGTTGCTTCGCAAGTCCATGGTAAGCGCGATTTTCCCGGTAGGCTGGCCGCCGCTCAGCGAAACGCTGCAGAAAGTCGTCGACAAACATATTCCCGTTTTTGCTTGAGGCGCCTGCTCCCGGGCCCGTGGGGTCACGGAAACCGATTTGAATCCATGGGGCGCCAAATTTGGCAGTCCGGCAATCTTCGTCTCGTTAGTGGAATGGGCGGACCGCATCATCGTCGAATAGACTGTGCCGCGTTCCCGGCTTCTGTCCGGCGAAACCGGTGATATTGCCGCAAAAATCCACACCTCTGCTACACTAGTAGCTGCTCGACCGCACCTGAGAATCAAGGGAGATTCGTCCGGGCTGCTGGTTGCACCAGCAGCTATTTTTGTCTGCGCCAGCCAACTGTAGGGGCGCAGCACTGCTGCGCCCCAGTTTAGCTGGATCACAAAGAACTTGAGACGTAAGCAAGCGCCATGACCCAAAACATTCGCAACATCGCCATCATCGCCCACGTCGACCACGGCAAAACTACTCTGGTTGACGCCATGCTCCGGCAATCCGGCATCTTCCGCGCCAACGAAGCCGTCGTAGAACGCGTCATGGACTCCAACGACCTGGAGCGCGAGCGCGGCATCACCATCCTTGCCAAAAACACCGCGCTCTTTTTCCATGACACGAAAATCAATATCGTCGACACCCCCGGCCACAGCGATTTCGGGGGCGAAGTCGAGCGCGCCCTGCGCATGGTCGATGGTGTCGTTCTTCTCGTCGACGCCAGCGAAGGCCCCCTCCCCCAAACCCGCTACGTCTTGCAAAAAGCTCTCGCCGCCAAGCTTCCTCCAGTCATCGTGCTCAACAAAATCGACCGCACCGACGCCCGCCCCACGGAAGTGCTCGACGAAATCTACGACCTCTTCATCGACCTCGACGCCACCGAAGACCAGCTCGATTTTCCCGTGGTCTACACCAATGCCCGCGACGGCGTCGCGCATCGCAAAATCGGCGACGACTCCAAGGATCTTCTCCCGCTCTTCGAGACCATCGTCAAATCCATCCCCGCGCCTCCCGGCGATCCCCAAGGTGTCCTGCAAATCCAGGTGATGAATCTCGATTACAGCGATTTTCTCGGCCGCATCGCCATCGGCCGCGTCTTCAACGGCACCATCAAGCGCGGCACGGACGTGGGCATCAGCAAGCTCAATGGCAAGCTCGAATCCACGCGCATCACCAAGCTCTACACCTTTCGCGGACTCGAGCGCGACGAAGCCGAAAACGTTTTCGCCGGCGACCTGGTGGCCATTGCCGGAGTTGAAGGCATTCAGATCGGCGAGAGCATCATTGATCTCGCCAATCCGCAGCCGCTCGAGCCTTTACTGATCGACGAGCCAACACTGGCCATGATTTTTACCGTCAACAGCAGCCCGCTGTCCGGCAAGGAAGGCAGCTACCTCACTTCGCGCGATCTCCGCGATCGCCTGCAAAAAGAGCTGCTCACCAACGTTTCCATCCGCGTGGAAGATACGGACACGCCCGAGTCTTTTCGCGTGCTCGGCCGCGGCGAACTTCAGCTAGCTATCCTGATCGAAACCATGCGCCGCGAAGGCTTTGAATTGATGGTAGGCAAACCCGAAATCGTGGTGCGCACGGAAAACGGCCGCAAGCTCGAACCTGTCGAGCGCCTGGTGATCGACGTCCCGGAAAATTTTATTGGCATCATTCTCGAAACCATTGGCAGCCGCCGCGGCGAAATGCTAAAGATGAGCAATCACAATTCCGGCCGCGTGCGCATCGATTTCAAGATCCCCTCGCGCGGCTTGATCGGCCTGCGCAGCCAGTTGCTCACGGATACGCGCGGCACCGCGCTCATTCACTCCATTTTTGACGGCTGGATGGACTATGCCGGCGAAATGGCGTTGCGCCCAACGGGCGCGCTGGTTGCTGACCGTGCTGGCGTCTCGACTGCCTTCGCGCTGTGGAATATCCAGGAGCGCGGCGAGCTATTCATCGGCCCCGCCATCAACGTCTACGAAGGCATGATTCTCGGCGAAAATTCCCGCGAGCAGGACATGGACGTCAATGTCACCAAGGAAAAAAAGCAAACCAACATGCGCTCCTCCAGCGCCGACGAAGCCATTCGCCTCATCCCCCACAAGGAGCTAAGCCTGGAGCAAGCCATCGAATTCATCGCCGACGACGAATTCGTGGAAATCACCCCCAAATCCATTCGCCTGCGCAAAAAAGTCCTGCAAGCCAACCGCCGCCCCCGCCGCTGGCAAGAAATCCGCGCCAGCCAAGAGACCCGCTAACGATTACCCCTGCGGCATAGCCATTTCTGAACCTGCTCCGAAGACGAGCGCCTCGAAAAGGTGGGAGCGTTTGCCCGTTCGCGCCACCTGCTGAAGCAAACGCTGCCCGCGTAAATGTAGGGGCACGGGATACCAGTGCCCATCTTCGGCTCTGCGCATCTCAGCATCCTCAGCGCGTCTCTAAGTTATCTTCGCCCTGATCGCGCCCCCTAGTTGCCCTCCAGCAACTCCTGCAAGTACCCCTTCCACACCGCCGCCCAGGTATGCGTCCCGTGCCCACGCGTAGCATCGCTAATCGGTATCACCACAAATTTCGCGCCCTTCACCCGCTTGATCTCTCGCTCAGCAATCCCCAACTCCGGCGGATTAATAAAATCGTCCGCCGAATTCACATACATCACCCGCGCCCGAATTTTCTCCAGGTTCGGCGAAGGATCGTAATCCCGGGAAGCATTCACCGCATACAGCAAATCGTTTGCGTCCAATCCCGGCATTCGCGACGCGAAATACTCGTCCAGATATTTGTCCGCAGCATGTCGTGTCGGATAACTCTTCTGCATCTGCAGCGGCGCGCTTCCCGCGATCAGCAGCAAATCCAGTGCCGTCCGCAATCCCTGCTTGGGCTCTGCGCCGTATTCCCCGCCCTTCCACTCCGGATCGTTTCGAATCGCGTCCATCGCCATTTTTCGCCATATCCGATTTCGCCCCGCAATCTGCACCGGCTGGCAAGCCAGCGGCATCAGCGCATCCACAAACTCCGGATACGTTTCGCCCCACACGAACGAGTGCATGCACCCCATGGACGTCCCCAGGATCAGCCGCAAGTGCTCCACGCCCAGGTGCTTCAGCAGCGCATAGTGTCCCGCCACCATATCGTCATAGTCATACTGGGGAAATTTCGCGTGCAATCCGTCGCTCGGCTTCGACGATTTCCCGTGCCCGATGCCGTCCGGCAAAATCACGTAATATTTCGCCGTATCCAGCAACTGCCCAGCCCCGAACAATTCCCCCGCAAATTGCGGCTGCAAGAATTGCGCGCCGGTTCCGCCGGTCCCATGCAAAATCATCACCGCGTTGGTCACATGCCCGGCCGAATCCCGCCGCGGCGTCCCCAGCGTGGTGAAATGCAGCCGTAACTCTCCCATCGTCTGTCCGTCTCGAAACCGAAAATCATTGGCGACAAAGTCCCCTTCGGTCGCAATGGGTTTGCTCGCTCGTTCAGTCGTCATTCCGATCTCGCCTGCATCACGCGCAGAGGGCCCGCTTTTCCCCGCAGCGATCCGTACCGTCGCCATGAAAATCAAACTGATCACTGCAATCACTCGCCATCCCATGGTCTCTCCTTCATCTCTGTGACCTCGGTGCCCCTATCTCCCTGATCCATGTTCAATCCGTTCCTTCAAGACGACTGGGTTCATTTCCGCAGCCCTTCATGCATCTTCGCTTCCTCCGCCAGATTCTGTACCGCCAGCCGCGTCTCTCGCACCATAAGCACGCATCCCGACGACAATCCCACCACCGCCACCGCTCCAACCAGCAACGCCAGCCCGGCCGTCAGCAAAAACAAAATGCGCAGCCCATAATAAGCAATGATCGACCCCACCACCGACACTAGCGCCGCAGTAGCAAATAATCCCAGTGAGCTGTAAATAGCCCGCAGCGCCCTCATCAAAAGTTGCGTCCGAGTCTGCAACCCGGCAAGCTGCGCCGACCAACTTCATGATTCGCGCTGCCCGGCGCCAGCTCCGCCATCTCCCGCGCTACCACTCGGGTCCTATCCACCACGCGTGCCAGACGATTGCTGGTTCCCAGAGCCAGCACCGAACACGCATTGGTCAAAATTGCCGGCGCCACAACCGCCGTAAGCACCCCAAACGGATTCCCGCCGACCGCCGTATCCATGATTTCGCTCCCTCGTTCCAAAATTGCGTTCGAACCATACATCGTGCACCCGCAACTCGCGATGGCGGCCTTTCACGGTTCTGTTCTCTTCAGCCGCAACGCAAGCCCATTCACAAACTCCGGAGACTCCAACACCATGGTCCCCCGCCCGGCCCGAACTTCTACCGATTCCTCGATTCGTCCCGTCCTCACGTTTATCCACGCGCCCGCATAACGCCCCTCCGGCAACTCGAGCATTACTTCCGTCGGGCCATCACCGTCAAAATAAATCCCATATTCGCGCCCTGGATTCGACAGCACTCGCGGAATCGTTCCGGTCGCGTGCCTAACCAATCGTGGGTCCGGGTGCATGTCCGTCAGGCTGAACGACTGCAGGAAATCGCTCAGCACTTTTAATTCGCGCCGCAGCGTCGCATTCCCGCCTCCCGGCCCGTTCGGCGCCGTATCCGTTCCGTCCTCGTGGCCCGGTGAAAACGAATAATCCAGGCTGTCGAAGGTCGCGCCGCCCGACAACATGAAATTCCACGCTTCCCTGCGGTAAGCCTCGTCATCGCGTCCCATAAATCCGGTTTCATCGCAGGAAATCGCCTTGTCTAATCCGTAGTTCCAGGCCGCCGCGTCCGCATCCGCGTAATGGAAATTGACCACGCTCACGCCCGGCAATAACTTGCGAATAGGAAACCGGAAATTCGAATAATTCTGCGCAATCAGGTGCTTGTTGGGCATCGCCGCTTCTTCACTGCTAATCCATTCCGCCACTTTTCCCTGCCATGCCAGCGAGGACTCATCCGCCAATTCCGTGGCATTCGGAAAGCGGTCGCGCGCGGGCGGCTGCAGCATCGGATTCACCGCGCCGATTGGCCCTCCCGGCTCCGGCCGGTCGGACCACGGCTCGTTCTGAATCTCGAAAATTACATTGTCGAACCCGTTCGCCTCATGCACCAGCTTGCGCGTATATAGTTCCTGGTACCCAAGCGCGCTTCCGTTATCCAGCGTTTGCACTTTCTTATAATCCGTCGTTCCCGCGCCATTCATGTCCACGTTATTCGCAGGATTCAGCGCGCTCAGGTTCCACTGCCCGTCCCCGTATTGCGAAGAGAACAGGCTGATCTCCACCACGATTCCCCGCTCGGAAGCCCCCGCCAGAAATTCATGGAATCGCTCGAAATACTGCGCATCCCACCTCTCTAGATCAAACTTATTGCCCCCACCCGCATAGCCAGTTACAGCGCTGCGTGCCCACGGCGCAATGTACCGGCCCGGCCCCGGCGCCAGATCGTTCCGCAAAATTCCAAACGATTTTCCCGGCGCCTCCACGTAGCTGCCGCCAAATATCCGTGTGTAGTTGAGCCCATCCGCTGCCAGCGTCGCCAGGTATTTGTGGTAATCGAAGTCGGCATTGATCACCGCGCCGTAGTGCTCGCCGCTGGTGAGCAACGCCACGGCTTTGCCGCGGAACAGGAAATAATGCGGATTCTGCGGATGCAGGCTCACTGGCTGTACCGGAGTGGGCGCTGCCGGACGAGCCCATCCCATCGCGCACAGCACCGCAACGGCCGCTGCCGCACAAACGCAAGCGTTGCTCTTCATTCTCTTACTTGCTCTTACTTGCTCTTACTTGCTCTTACTTGCTCTTACTTGCTCTTACTTGCGCTTCCCTGGAGTCACTGCCGGCCATAGCGGCAAGAGAGTGGCACAACGATGGCCGCTCGGGCAACGTGCCTTTTCGCAAGCCCGGAGCTTTGCAACCTCGACGTCTACGCACGGTGCTAAATCTTTTTTCGCATCAAGACGTGCGAGCTGAACCGGGTTCTGCCAAAGGACGCTACCTTCTGGAAGCCGGCCTTCTCGAACATTGAAAGCGTCCCGTGAGTGGACTCGTTGCCGAAGGCACGCGGCTCCCAGCGCGAGATCGGGTAGGCCTCCACCAGACCGCCGCCTTCCTTCTTTATAGCTGCCAGCGCGGCTTGCAAGGCCGCATGGGCTACGCCGCTACGGCGATGTTTCTTGTGCACCACGAAGCAGGTGATCCTCCAGAGTCTCTCCCAGCCCTCAAACATAAACTGCCGGTACTTGCGACTGTGATCGATCCGCGGCAGTTCGTCTTTGAGGCCATACTGGCACCACCCCACCGGCTCGCCCTTGGCGTAGACCAAAATCCCATGCGCGCAACCGTTCTCGACTAACTCCCTTTTCTCCCGCCGGTTCCGCTTACTTCTCTCCGCCCTTGATCGCAGCCACTTCTCCCTCGGCAAGCCGCAGGGCCGCTGAAAATGGATGCACCAGCAATGGTCCCAACCGTTCCCCTGCGAGAACAGCCTCGCAAAGTCCGGCCATGTCTTCTCAGAAAGCTCCTTGGTGGTATAGGGTGAAATCGATACTGCCATTTGCCGCTAATCCTTTCGTTATCTTAGATTTACGACCTGTACTAAATTTCTAAGTCGTTCCGCAACGGCGACACCGTACGATTAAGCGCCTAGTCCCACCCGAGGTACGTCGTGGAGGCCAAGCGCCTACAGGACATCCCGGTTCCGGGTACTGGCACCAACTTATCGACACCTTGCGCCTGGCTGATAACCTCAGCACACACGCGTGGTGGATCAGCTCCAAGCATCCAGCTGGCCCGCGCGGACGAGAATACGGGGTGTATTCGCAACCACGGCTTGCCTTTCGCTTCGCGCAGCATCGCTCTAGCTCCCAAGCCTGCGGTCCCACCACGACTCTCCAGCGCCTTAGGAGCTTAGCAAATGTACCCATTACGATTTCCCCGGTGTGCCGTCGTGTTCGCCGCCGCACTGCTCTTGGCCGCCGCCGCCAACGCGCAACAAGGTGTTGTGTCGATCCGAGTCTCATCCAGCAGAGCGGACGCAAACAAAGCCGCGCTCAAAACATTTGTCGACACCGTCAACAAGCTCGCTCCCGAGCGCAAAAAGCATCTCGCGCGCAGCATGCAGAACTACCTGCGCTACGCCGATGCCGCAGTGAATGGCGCCACGTTACGAACCGCCAGCACGTCCTCCGCCAGCAAGAGACCCTGGCAGAATGGTTCCAGCATCGTCGGCGGCCTGATCGCGGTTTCCAATCCCGCACTGGATCCGGCAGCACAAGGCTACACGCAGAACACCACCTCCAGCGCGTGGTGCGGCAAGACCTTGGTCGTCGGCTATCAAGACAGCGGCGCATTTCTGCGCACCGACCCGACCCAAGCGTTTGGCGTGCCGATCAGCCTCAATGGCGTCTCGTTTTCCGCGAATGCAGGCAAGAGTTTTACCGATTTGGGATTTCTCACGCCGGGGACCTTCTCCGCCAACGCGCTGATCGGCGATCCTGCAGTGACCTGTTCTAGCGAACAGCATTTTCAGTATGCGTCCATTTTGAATACCACGACGCCGGACGGTCTTGACCCCCTGATCGGACCATCGATTTCGTTTTCAACCGACGGCGGCAAAAAATGGAGCGCGCCGTTACAGGTCGCTGCACTCGATGGCAACACACAAGTAGCGGACAATCCCTGGCTCGCCGTGGATCCCTCCGATGTACAGCGGCTATATCTGAGCTACACGGAATTCGATTTGCTGGGTTGCAATCGAATCGATGTCGTGCGATCCAGTGATGGCGGGAAAACCTGGAGCGCTCCTGGCATGGTGGCTCAAGAGTGCATCCCCTCCGACCCCTTTGCTAATCCGGATACCGTCGAGGGCTCCCGAGTTGTGGTTGGTCGAGACGGCAAAGTATATGTGACATACGAACTTTTCCCCGGATTCAATCCGGGAGTCGCGCAAATGAACGCCATCTACTTCACCAGTTCCACCAATCACGGCGTAACCTTCAGCAAGCCGCTGCGCATCACGCAGCTGGTTCCAAGCGGCACCGGCGTGGAGCTCAGCGGGCATCTGCTGGTCGATGAATATCCGCAAATCGCGGTGGACCGCGATCCGGGAGCGGCGCGAGGGACGGTCTATGTAACGTATCCGGACGGCCGCAATCACATTGTACCGGACGCTAATTCGGCCAGCGGAACCTACGCGTACCCGGATATTTTCGTGGCTAAGTCCACCAATTCCGGCAAGACGTTCACCGTCCTTGGAGCAGTCAGTCCAACGCCAAAAGATTTCAGAGGCGTGGGCCGCGACCAGTTTCTTCCGGGAATTGCAATGGATAAGGACGGTGACGTCGCAGTCTGCTATTACGACCGGCGCAACGATCCCGCGGACTTGCGCGTCGACCGCTTTTGCTCCATCTCCAGTAATCAAGGAAGATCGTGGACCGAACAACAAGCTTCCAACCTGGACTGGCTGCCCTCGCAAAATGCCGATCCCCTTAACCCCGGTGCCGGCTTCGCAATTTCCGCATACGATGCGCTCACAGCCGATTTCCTGCGCCACAACGATGGATTCTTCGGCGCGTTCGTGGTGGAACTCAGCGGCAACCAGAACGTGGTGGCCACCAGGTTCTAACCTGCCGGAAGGGAGTCTTCCAAGAGCCGAAGAGTTAACGCGCTGCGTGGGAGCAACTGCGCAAATAGCGAAAGTGAGTGGCGTCAAGCCGCAGGAATGTTCGCAAGTTACGAAAAACAAAAAAGTTAAGGTAATTGTATCAAATGTCCTTCGCGGCGCATCCCATCCCTTGTGGACGTGGATCTAAAGGAGACGAAACCCATGGAACGGCATTACCCGGAAGTAGTCGGCGTGCGCCGCACCGGCTGGGCGGCTCTGGACCGCGATCCGCAGGAGGACAGGGTCGAGTATGTCTGCCCCCACTGCGGCGCTCGGGGCCAGAAAAAGGCCCGTCGCGAGCGCACGCAGTATCATTTTACCGACGGATTCTTGCAGGATTTGCAGGGCGAAGTGACGGTGTGCCGGTCGTGCACGCAATCGTTGCGCGTGGTGCCCATAGTAATGCTGCACGATCAAGACGAGACGCGGCGATTCGAGGCCGTATTTTCAGACGAGCTCGCGGGCGACATGCACAAGTCGGCGGCCTAAGCGCTCCCGGGAGGCTTAACCGACTTCGAAAGCGAATTATCGGGGCGGGTGTTCGCGATCGTATTTATCGTGATCGTGATCGTCCCAGTCACGATCCGAGCGCCACCGATGTTCATCTTCGTCCCACCACTGATGGTTGCGGTTGTAACAATTTTCGCGAGCTTCGTGCAATCCATGGCGAGCGTTGTCAGCTTGACGGCTTTCGCGTCCATGATGCTCGATGGCTTCGTGAAGACGATGGTCAGCCTTAGCGATGCGCTTCTGGCAATCGTCGTCATCGGCACGCACACGCGGGGCGCCGGTGAAAAGCAGGAATCCCGCCAGCGCAGCCCCAGCCAGTGATGCTTTTGCCGCTCCCGACACTCTCCATTGAAATTTTGTCTGCATCCGGTTCTCTCCTCCATTTTGAAATGAGGCCCAAAGCAGGGTTCAGCAAAAGTAGCAGCGCCGAGAACGCGTCGATATACCGGGGGTTCCGCGATAGGGAGGGGGGAATTGCTGTAGGTGTTGTTTGTGCCCGGGTCGAAGGTGCCGGGGTCGAATGTGGCCGCTACACCCGTACCTAAAGGTCGGAGTTCAGCTCCATGTGGTACTTCTCGAGGCCTTCGCGGATACGAGTGAAGGCCTCATCCACCGTGTCGGCAAATTGCAACATCTTGTATTCATCCTGGTTGATCATGCCCCAGCGCACCATGGCCCGGAAGTTCAGCACTTCATCCCAATATTTCCGGCCGTAGATGATGATGAGGTTGTTGCGCGGCAGCTTGCCGGTTTGCAATAGTGTCAGCATCTCCCATAGTTCATCCATGGTGCCGAAACCGCCGGGAAAAACGATGAGGGCTTTCGCAATCTGCGCGAACCAAAGTTTGCGCATGAAAAAATAATGAAAGTTCAGGCTGAGCTCGGGACTGATGTAAGCGTTGGCGAACTGCTCGTGGGGCAACTCGATAGATAATCCGATGGATTTGCCGCCCGCTTCGGCGGCGCCGCGATTGGCCGCTTCCATGATTCCGGGGCCTCCGCCCGAGCAGATGACAAAGCGGCGCGGGCGGGGGCCGAGGGTAAGCGCCCAGGTAGTGATGCGGTGGGAAAGGTCGCGCGCCTCTTCGTAATAACGGGACATCTCGAGAGCGCTCTTGGCCTCACGCAGCGCTTCGCGATGTTTTGCACGCTTGGCGGCAGGCAGCTTGGAGGCGGGCGTTTTCTTCAGTCGGGTGAGCCGGCCTTGCGCTGTTTCATGGGACTCGATACGCGCGGAGCCGAACATAACTATAGTGTCGCCAATACCTTCATTCTTGAGCTGCACCAGTGGGTGCAGGTATTCGGCCAGGATGCGAATCGGACGGGCGGCGGTGCTGTCCAGGAATTGCGGATCCTGGTGCGGAGCCTTGGGTGCGTGCTGCGGCTTGAGCTTGACGTGCCCTGGGGACATGAGATTCTCCAAAAGAGCGAACCCCCATTCTAGGAATTGCGGAGAGAGACGGCAACGTCTGAGGCCCCTGTTGCGTCGAATTGGATACACTGGGCACGGAGGCCCGTCCATGAACAACCCGCCTTTGCTGGTCAAAACGCTCACGGTTCTTGCGGGCCCGATTCTCTTTTTTACCGCTGCCGTTCTCGCGCAGGCGCCCACCGGGCCGATTACCCCGCGACCCGGGGCCACAATTCAATCAGCCCCCGCACAAAGCAAGATCGTCAGACGAGTGTCGCTGGTAAATACGCCGGTCACGGTAAAGGACGCCAGCGGGCAGATGATCAATTCGCTGGATGTAAAAGACTTCCAGGTCACGGACAACGGCATCCCGCAGCAGATTACGCACTTTGACCTGGGGGGCGACTCGCTCTCGATCGTTTTCCTGGTGGAAACCAGCTCGAGGATTGCGCCCCTGATGCCGCAGATCAACAAAGCCGGCATCGTGCTGGCGGTAACCGTGATGGGGACCAATGGCGAGGCGGCGGTAGTAGGCTTCAACGATTCGGTGGACAAGCTGCAGGATTTCACCACCAATCAGGATGCAGTCGAGAAAACCATTGGTAGCCTCCACGCCGTCACGGACGGCTCGAAGCTCTTTGATGCCATGGCGATTGGCGTGGAGATGTTAAGCGGCCGGCCGCAGCCCGCCCCGGACACGCCCGGGCGGCGCCGCGTGATGGTGATCTTGTCGGAAGCGACCGACGCTGGCAGCCAGACCAAGCTCGGGGCGGTCTTGCGGCAAGCCCAGCTCTCGAATGTAGCGATTTATTCGGTGGGGTTGTCGACCACCATGGCCGAGTGGAAAGCGCCGGCCAAGGACACCACGCCGCAGCCATCGCCGCCGGGCACCTTCACGCGGGCGCCGTTCCCGGGCTCGGTGCAAACACCGGGGTCAGAAAGCGCACTGTATGGGGGTGGGGACTTGATGGCCGTGGCGGCATGGGCGGTGCAGCACATCAAAAATAAGATCACCGACCATGCTTTGGAGTTGGCGGCAACGGCGACCGGCGGAGAGCATATCGCGACGTTCAAGAATCATTCGATAGAAAATGCCGTTGACGAAATTGGCGGCGAGTTGCATTCCCAGTATTCCCTGAGTTATGTGCCGAGCGGAACGGATCAGGCTGGATATCACGAGATCAAGGTTGCCGTGAAGAAGGAAGGATTGAAGGTTCGGGCCCGGCCCGGATATTACCTGGCGGGCCCAGAAAGCTAAGGCCCAACGCTTTCATTGCATAGCCCCCAGCGCCGCTCGGTCCGGCGTCACACGAGGCGAGACCAGAAGGTAGCATCGCGGCTGGCGAGCAGAGCATCTTTGCGAGCATCCCAGCGGAGGAAGTGCGGCGTCTTGGTGTGGGCTTTATGGTGGTCGCGCGTGGCCCAGATTTCGTGCAGAAAAAAGGCGCCGGGCAGGTCGAGGGCGCGATGCAGATCGTAGGTAATGCAACCTCCTTCCCGGCGAGTCGGAGGAATTAGCGCGCGTAACTCGGCTTCAAGGAGGGATTCCTGGCCTGGTTTGGCATGCAGGAGAACCACCAGGGTTACGGCGTTTTTAGGGAGCTTGGCGGCCGCGGAGCGACGCGGTCTGCGCTTAATCCCGGACTTCCTTTGTTTGCGCTTGGGCATAGTGGCGGGATTGTACTCCAAAGAGGTCTTTTGTGAAGGTGGCTGCCGCACCAAACAACATGGCGATGCGCAAGAGCTATTTTTCGGTCAGCCGCCTCCCGGCGTCCAGATTGTCGAAATTCAGGATGGTGTTCAGGACCAACGCGTAGGTGCCGCGGGTTTCGCCGCGATAAACCGGGTTGATAGAGAACAGGATGACGTGCCCGCGGCCGCTAGGAGCATCCAGCACCGCGGGATGCTGCGCGATCTCGTCGCCGCCCTCTACTAAGCCGGAGATGAGCAAGTCCTTATTGTCGGCGTAGCGCAGGATGACGCGTGCGCGATTGGCGGGCGGGATCACGCGCATGCCGTTGCGCTTCTGTTCGTCACTGACGGGCGGATATTCCCATAGTTCGGCGGTCGGCTCTTCAGGAGCTTCGGCGCCGGGCCGGCCGACAGTAAAATCGGGATCGTCTGCAGTGCCGCGTCCAGTGGGGCGCGTAGTGCTGTGGCCGCCCAGCCGGCGGAAACCCCGAGCCCCGGCAATACTGCTCAGCGCCAAGATGGGGCCGTTATCGCAGAAGGCAGCCAGTTTTTCGTCATAGCCGTAAACGATCGGGCTGGTGCCGTCGACCACGCGCGTACCTACGACCGAGCCGACGATATTCATTTTTTGCGATGCGCCAACGCTGACGCTGTCGGCCAAGCCGATGGAAAGTGCAAAGCGAGACGTGTCCGTGGCGGTAAGCAAGACGCCCCCCTTGGCCACGAAGGATTGCAAGTGGGCCACTCCCTCCCACCCCAGCCCGGGACGCATGTCATCGGTGGAATCATTTCTGCCCAGATTGGGGGTTTGCGGAGTGTTTTTCCAGGGTAGCGGATTGCCCCAGGCAGTGGGCGTGCCGCTAATGATGGCGGTCGAAGAGGCGTTATAGCCGACCGGCGGGAATAGGATGACGTCATACTTCGAGTTGAGGTCGTCGAGCTTGGCGACCGTTTGCGTGCTGATGTACTCGTAGGGGATTTTCAGATTGTCGAGCGCCAGCCGCCACCACCCTTCGGTCTGCGTGCTCAGCCAGGTGTGCACCAAAGCGACGCGGGCGGCGCGAACCGGATGCGTTTTCACGCTAGGGGCGCTGCCTAACGCCACGGCCCGTAGGCCTTTTTCCGTTGCGGCGTCTTCAAAATCAGCTCGCGCGACGTTGCGGAAGATGAAAGTCCCGCGATTGAATTTCTTGCCGGCGGATTCGAAGGGTTCCTCGGCAGCTTCGATGGAAGCATCGCGTAGTTTATAGCGCAGCGTGGCCAGGGCCGGCTCGGCGCTGTTGTTGATCGCGAAGACATTCCCTTCGCCTTGCACGCTCCCGGCCGGTTGCACTTGATTCATCCTCTCCATGGCCGCATCCAGCACCTTGCGGTCGGTGATGCGAAAAACCTTCACATTAAATAATTCACCAAAAGTCCAGCCCGTATCATCGTACGGAGTTTTTTGCGGATCGTCGGGGCTCCAGTATTGATGATCGAGCAGCGCGTCGGCGATGCGCGAGTACGGCTGGTCCATGCGGATGATGATGCTGCCGGCAGGAAATTCGCGCGAGGCCGGCTCGGCTTCTTCCTCCTTTCCCTTGTCTTGTCCGTCTTTGCCCCCTTC
>Ga0070730_10001966_pt1 | contig 19085 bp, 13 predicted proteins | sample Coa_R1_3_FD_66447 | JGI IMG/M metagenome (GOLD analysis project Ga0070730, IMG submission 66447) | Surface soil microbial communities from Centralia Pennsylvania, which are recovering from an underground coalmine fire - Coalmine... | ecosystem: Environmental > Terrestrial > Soil > Unclassified ... | reverse complement strand
CCGGCCCTGGAATTCCCGGGTCACGACGTGGTCGAGGTACAGCATCCAGGCAAGACCGCAGAGCGCGAGTACGACGAGGCCCAGGATGAGCGCCACGCCCCACCGAAGCCGCTTGGAACGCGCCACGCGAGTGCCTAGGAGCCTGACCGAGTGTCCCGGCCCAAGACGCCGGTCAGCGCCTTCAGCTCGAATTCGACTAGTCGCGATGAGAAATGATGCAGGACGCCATCGATCTGGAAGTGGAGTTGGTTGCGGCCACGGAGGTTCAAGTTCAGGAGCGGAGTTTGGTTCACGGTAAGGCCGGATAGTTTGACGATGTTGACCGCGGTGTCAACCGCTCCGCCATCGACGCCGGCGATCAATGCGATTGCGTCTCCGGCGCCGCATTCGAATAATGCGGGTGCCGAACCGCGGCCGGGGTACGTTCGGACGTCAACTGATTCTCGGCCTCACTCAGCTTGGCGGCGAGACCCGGCATGTGAGGTGCCAGCGCCGCGGCGCGGTGATAGTAGCGAATGGCGTCAGCCGGGCGTTTCGCATGGACCAGCGCATCGGCGGTTGCGACGAGCAGCTGCGGGTCACTCGGCTTGCGGCGAACGGCATCGTTGCATGCGTCCACATCCGCCTGCGTCATACAGCGCGTGGAATCACGCTTCGCAGCCGCTGCGGCCGCCTCGGACGGCGCGTCCGCCGACCATGCCGCCAACGATGCGAACAAGGTTGCCGAGAATAGTAGCCGCATCATGATCCAACGTCCCTGGCCAGCCGAATTCCCACGCTGCTGGCGCGGTAATCCGCCGCGAAGTGATTCCGGTAAGTCGCCCGCACGTACGCCGGAGCGGTGAACCACGAGCTCCCGCGAAGTTCGCGCTCGGAGCAGTCGCCGTCCGTGCGTGCGGACCCATCCATCGGGGCGCCGCGGTAATCGGCGTGCCAGCAATCCTCCGTCCACTGCAGGACGTTGCCCAGCATGTCATTGAGACCCCATGAATTGGCTTTGAATGAACCGACCGGCGATGTGTTGGGATACCCGTCGTCGCAGGCGAACGCCGCCCACCCTGGATACCGGCGCTTGGCGCTCGCATCGGCCACGTTCGCGAAGGCGCAGGCGTTCGCACCGTTCGAAGTCCACGGGTACACGGCCTCGCCACCGGCACGCGCGGCGTACTCCCATTCCGATGAGCTCGGCAGGCGGTATCGATGTCCCGTTCTGGCCGATAACCATTGCGCATAGGCGGCGGCATCGTTCCACGACACGCAGGTGACCGGGTGCAATCCGGACTGAGCGAATCCCGGATTCCGCCAATTGTGATCGGCCCGATAGCTCCACGATCGGTCGTAGGTCTCGCAGCCCCGCATGGCACGCCCCGTCGCGTCGATGAACCGGCGGTATTCGTCCACGGTGACGAGATTCACCGACAAGGCAAACGGGCGGAGGATGTCCACCCAACGCTGCGGCATTTCAAAGGACGAGCCGCGGTCCGCGGCGGCCAAGCCTTGTTTGAATCGGGCTGCGGGCAGCACGATCATGGCCGCGCACGTTGGACAGTCGCGGATCAGCGTGCCCGCAGTGGGGGCTGCCTCGGCCGGAACGGCCGGAACGGCCGCCTTGGCAGGTGTCGGTGCGGGCCGCATGTGGAATCGGAACCATGCGACGGCGGCGAGCAGCAGCGCCGCGGCACACAGTCCGATCACCAGAGCCATCCAACCGCGCAAGACTCCACGGCCCCGTGGCCCACGGCCTGCCGCGACCGGATCCGGCGTAACGTCCTCCTCCGAGATGACAAGATCGCTCCAATCGTCCGGTCCGCGCAATCCACTCTGTGCGCGATTGCTGTCCCCTACCGGCTCTTCGACCTCCTCGACTCCTTCGACCTCTTCGATCTTTTCGACGGGCGGAGCCGGAGTCGATAGCGGTGGCGGGGCTCGAGCCGGAGCCGCCGCCTTCACCTCGCCGGAAACCGGAGGAGCGCCAGGGACCGGAGCGGACGGTGTCGAGACGGGCGCCGCGTCCGGCCTTCGCGAAGGCGTCGGCACGGCTGTTCCCGCAGTGTCTGATACCGGTTGTACGGGCGGGGCGCCGCGTCCGCTGGTGCGTTGCGCCGGATTCGGCGGTGCTGGCGTTCGAGCGGCTGAACCCAATGTTCGGGCCAACGTGATGGCCCGGGCAACGACGCTGGCATGACCATCCCCGGTGGGACTTCGCTTCGGCGAGGCGACAGCAGGCGGTGAACCCCACCGCGTCCGGTCATGAACTGCGCGAGGGGGAACCTGAACCGGGACGGTCGTCGTCTTCGACCCTGAGACATCCAACTCCGGCGCCGTTGGTTCCGGCGTTTTCGCAGCCGCTTGCTCCCTATCGGCCTCCTTTGCGGCCTCCTTCGAGGCTACCCGTTCCTTCGCTGCATCCAGAAGCCGGAGCACTTCCTTGCGAGCGTCCGCCGGCAACGGTTCAACGGACTCGCGGCGACGGAGAATTTCCGACAATTCGGTCGGTGAGGCGCCGCCCTTGAGCAGCTGCTTCAATTCGGCCACGACCTCGCGGTACGTGAATCCGCCGGTCTCGAAGGAACGCAGAACCTTTGCGAATGCAGACGCCGGCGAAGATGTTTTACCGGCCATCATCTTGATCGCCGGCACCCCCAAACCCATGCGGCGGCGACCCGGTGCAAAGTTCGATGTTGTTCACAGCGCATCTCATGGGTGCCCGGATATTACCTCGAATGGTCAGGGTCCGCGAAATGCCGCACTGCATGATTCGCGGTAAGTTCCCGGATAGGCAGTGCGCCGGTGGACGACCGCACGCCGATCACATCGACGCCATGGCGCCGAGGCACGAGCCAAGGATAGTTGGGCGGCGGCACGTGCGCGTGGGAGCGCGGTCGGCGCCGTCTCGAAATCGCCTTGCCGGGCAATGGAAGCGACAAACGGCTTCATGAGCTGCCGAGCAGCGAATACAAATCGATCTGCCGGCTGTCACCGATGACCTGCTCGAAATCGAGTCCCAACGTTTCGAGAACGGGTTCTGCCACCGGCCTGACCTGCTTCCACACGTAGTGCTCGCGATCGATCGGATGGCGCACGTTGTCCAGCGGCTCCGGGCCGGCGGTGGTCACGAGGTAGCTGACCAATCGACCATTCGGCTGCACGGACTTGCGGGCGGCGACCACGTGCGGAGGAGTCGTCGCCGTGTACTCCTTCGCATGTTTGCGCAGGTTCTTGCGATACACCAACGCATCGTCCAATTCGCCGTTCCGCACCCGGCGCACGATCCCAGAAAGATAGACGTCGACCCGCTGATCCGTGAAGAGCCGCTGATAGAGTTCCCGCTGCACCTGTTTGGCGAGAGCGGTCCAATCGCGGCGCACCACTTCCATTCCGATGAATTCGACGCTGTCGGCGGCCTCGCCCTGGCGCAGACCGGCATAGCGCTTGCTGGCGCCCCTGGTGCTGTTGCGCGCGTGCGGCAGGAAGAGCCTCAAGTACATTTTTTCGAACTTGAGTTCGAGGCGGCTCGGCACCTTCCAGCGCTCGCCGATGTAGGCGGCTAGATCGCCGCTCAGCGCAATGGCAAGTTGCCGCCCTCGGTCGCGCGTCTCGTTCGGATCGCCGCCGTGGGATTGAACGAACAAGCTGTCGGTATCTCCGTAGAGCACCTTGAATCCGGCATCCTCGAACCAGCGCTTGGACCACAGCAATATTTCGCGGCCCGTGCCGGTGATCGAGTTGGCGAGCGCGGGATTGTAGAAGCGGCAGGCGGACGTGCCGAGGACTCCGTAGAATGAATTCATCAGAATCTTGATGGCGTTCGATGCCACATCGTCGCCGATCGCCTTTGCCGCTTCGCGCCGCGGGAAAAGTGCATCGAGCATTCGCGGCAGGATTGCGGGTTCCCGCCGGAACGCGCCGCCCGGCGTTCGAATCAGGTCGTCTTGCGGCGATGGCGCCGCCACATACGATAAAGGATCGATGTTGAATGTGCGGATGATGCTCGGGTACAGGCTCTTGAAGTCGAACACCCAGACGTCGCGATGCAGTCCCGTGACGGGCTCCAGAACATGGCCGCCTTGTTGGGGGTCGGGGACGCCGGAATCGCCGGACCGCACGGTCGGCGCGACGATGCCCAGTTTCTCGAGCTCGGTCTGGTACAGGAAGTCGAATGACGCGATGCTGGCCGCCACGCGGTCCGGCGTCATGCCGGCGAGCTGGCTGCGCGCGAAGGCAAGCTGCACCACATTCAGTTTCCGCACGATCTGGAACGCGAGCCTCGCGTCGGTGCGCGCATAGAGCGCGAACGCCGGCAAATCATGGCGGTAATTGTGGGTGATCTCGGCGACGCGATCGCGGACGTCCCCGGCGACGGCCTTACCCTCGCCGAGAACTTCGCGCGCCACGGCGTCGAGCGAGTAATCGTCCATGCGTATGAAGGCACCGCGCAGCAGGTCGATGCCATCGAGAACGAGACGGCCCGGAATGCTCGCCTGCCCGCTGCCGAAATAGCCTTCGGCTTTGCGAATGCGGATGCTTCCGACGTCCCTGCCCAGCGAAAAGGGGTGGCGCACGCGCTCGGCAATGCCCTGCAGCACCGTCAGATCGAAATCGATGATGTTCCAACCCGACAGCACATCGGGATCGACGCATCGAACCCGCTCGCAGAATGCCTCCAATGCCGCGAATTCATCGGCGCAGCGAACCGCCTTCTCGGGCATTGCGCGATCGCTGCCATCAACGATGAGTACCTCATCGATGCCGGGGGCATACATCGAGATCGCCAGCAGGCGCGGCGGAGTGCCGTGGGTTTCGATGTCGAACGAGAACACGCGCGGCTCGATTTTCACTTCGGCCGGCCGGAGCACCGGATTGTCGAACACCCAGGTGACGGCCGTTCCCGGCGTCGCTTCACGGCCATTGAGGTCGCGGGAAACCGGAGTAAGACGTTGAGCCCCCTGTCCCTCGATCTCGCAGCCTCCTTTGATGCCGCGCTCGATGAGATAGCGTACGGCGAAGCGCACATCGGCCTCGAATGTCTCGATGCCGGCGCCGTGAAGACGATCCCGCACAGCCGGCACCTCTGTCGGCGTGTCCACTCCGAGCAGAAGCACCGGGGCGCCGTCAAACGTCCTCTTGCCGGACGCCTGCGGCGGAGGTATCCCCAGGGTACGCGCGCGTTCGGCATCCGCCGCTCGAATGAAGAAATGGGGCCGCTGGCGGTCGTCGCGGATCAGAAAGCCTTCACCCGACTCCAGTCGCCCGTAGAGGTGGATGACGGGAACGCGCTGACCATCCGGTCGAGAGACGATCCGGTAGCTGGACTGGAGAATGAAACCGCGGAGTTGGGCCACCCCGGTATTTTGCGCCCGGGCAGCCCGTCTGAGTACTGTGCGCGATCCGATGGCCCGGGGCTTCCCAACCGCCGGTTTTTGGGGTGCTAAGATCTTGTGAGTATGGCGCGGTCCACGAAATCGTTTGCGGAGTCGTTCCTGCCGTGGAAGCCTCAGGGCTCGCCGCCGCGGCGCACGGCGGATTCGATCGCGGAAAGTCCTGCGATCCAGGCGATCTGGGACGTGGTCGGGATGATTCCCCGCGGGATGGTGTCGACCTACGGGGCGGTGGCGCGCGCCGCCGGATTGCCGGGGCGTGCCCGGCTGACCGGATTCGCGCTGAAAAACGCCCCGGAAGGATTGAATCTGCCGTGGCACCGGGTCGTCGGCGCCGGTGGCCGGATCGTGTTCCCGAAGACCTCGCTGCAATATCGGGAGCAGGCACGCCGGCTGCGCGCCGAGCGCGTACCCGTGAAGGATGGCCGCGTGGGCCGTACGCATATTGCGGACGCCGACGCGCTCTGAAGACCGCTACGCAACTGACGCGAGGCAACTGACCGCGAGGCAACGGCGATCGACGGCGCGGGATCCGTTGCGGCCGCTGCGGGCCGCGGCGATGAAAACGCCCGGCCCTGATTCTCGCCCTCCATCCTTGATTCTCACTTCATCCATCGGGACCGCATCGTCGCGGACGGCGCCGGCAATCCGAATACCCGCCTGGCATTCACGTAGTAAATCTCCTCGACCACCCGCTTGGGCAGGCCAAGCCCCTTGACGTCGGCCTGAATGGCATCGATGTGCTGCGTATCAGCGGTCGCAAGATAAGTCCAGTCGGAGCGCCAGAAGGCATCGGCCTCCTTCGGGAACTCGGCCGCGTCGAGCGGGGGATTCTGGGCTCGTTCGGCTGAGCCGGCCGGATTCTGCGTGAGATCGGAGCCGTAGAGGATGCGATGCTGATACTTGATGAAGAATTCGCGCACTGCGTTACGGCGGGATTTCGACTGGTACTGCACCTGTGACATGCGTGCCGCCAGATCCACGGTGGCATTGGGGTACGTATCCAGGAACTTCGCCAACGCGTCCACGCTCCACTCGAGACTGGCCATGTGCGCGCCCACGAATTTGAGGCGGGGATGACGCGCCACGAAGCGATCGCGCGCCGCGATCAGGCTCTCGTAGCTCGGTTGCTCGGGATGAAGGTACATATGATATTCCGGGTGATCGCGGAAGTAGCTGCGATCGTTTTCCGTGGTCATGGCCGCGAGCGGCAGCCAGCAGTTCTTCGGCTCCGCCTGGTGTGCGATCAGCGGGACTTGCAGCTCCTCGATGTGCTTCACCACTCCGTCGAACCCCGGATCGTCGAGCATGATCAAGCGGCCCTGCGGGTCCCTTTCGACCATGCCGATGTTCTTCCACACCTTGACGCCGAGCGCGCCTCGCCGAATCTCTGCATCGATCGCCCGGATCGTGTCCTGCGTCCAGTGCCCGGTGCCGAAGCCCGCCATGGAAAAAGTGGTCACGAAGTGGAAGCGCCCAGGGTCAGCCGCCTGCAGCGCGTGGGCCACCTCGGCTTGCGTACGGAGCGGCGGAAAGTCGGGATAATCGACGTTGATCGAGAGAATCTCGAAGCCGTCCTTGCGCGCCACGCCGAGGAAGGCACGATCGTCCGTGTTGGCGTGGACGTGAGCATCGAATTTGCGGACCCGCTCGAAGTCGGCAACGGTGTAGGGTTGCGCAGCGGCGTATGCGGCGCCGGCCGCGAGCATGAACGCCAGGACGGCGACGGCACGGACTGCCTCACCGATTCTATGGAAACCGCTGGAACCCATCACGCAGCCGGTTCGCATCCGGCCGCGGCTCCCGTCACGTTGCCGATTCTCATTCGACCGCCGAGTCTCGTCACGCCGCCGGTACGCATCCAGCCACCGATTCTCTTCACGATGGATTCGCCATGGATGCGTCCCCCAGCTGACGCGTGAGCTCGGCGACCGCGCCGGCCGTCAGCGGCACCCCGCTGAGCTTTGCGGCATACAACGCCGCGCCGCCGCCCGGCGGCAATCGGGGTGCGGTGAACTCATACCGGTGTCCGCTGCCTTCCAACGCCGCACGCAGCGGATCGAGAATCAGGTCGCCGAACTGGAACATGCCGCCGGAATAGGACACCGGCACCACCGGTTCGCGCGTCACGTTCAGCTTGCCCCGCACCGTGTCCACCAGCGCCGCGAGCTCCGTCGCCGCCGAGTCAAAGAGTCTCCGAGACTGCGCGTCGCCGGCGTGCGCCGCCTGCGCAACGATCCGCGCGAGACCCGCAACCTCGCTTCTCGTCAGCGCAGGCGGTCCATATACGGCGGCACACAGGTCGAGATCTCCGTGCAGGCCGAAGTGCTCGCGAACCAGCCGGTGCAGCGGCCCTTGCTGCGCACGGCCATCGCTCATGCGCGCGAATAGATTCAACCCCTCCCGGGCAAGCCAGTAGGCCGAGCCTTCGTCGCTGAACAGCTCGCCCCATCCGCCGGCCCGCGCGCTCCGGCCCGCGAATTCCCCATAGGCAATCGAGCCCGTGCCCGCAACGATGTTGATGCCGTCGCGGCCGCCCAGCGCACCCGCCCAGCCGCACACCATATCATTGGCGCACCGATACCGCTCTTCCGGCAAGGCCGGCGACGCAGCCCGATCGAGGATTGCCAGCAGCCGGCTGTCCTCGCCGTAGGCCGGAAGACCAAGAAATGCATAGGTCAAATCGGCCGGCGAAATCGCGCCCTGCGCCAAGATCGCATGAATGCCGTCCGCCAGCATCGCCTTGAGCGCCTCGACGCCCGTCTGCGGGTAGTACGCCGAGCCCTCGCGCCGCGCGGCGAGGACGCGCCCGAACTCGTCGATCAACACGAACTCGGTCTTGCTGCCGCCGCCGTCGATGCCGAGATAGGTTCTCACCCTGCGGAACCCAACGGGTAGATCGTCACTCCCCGCACCACGCGGCTGACCGTACCCCGCGCGTTCGGAACGTCCGGGGAAAGCCCCAAGTCGAGCGATTGCAGGAAGGCCAGGGATTGCGCGAACACGGCGTACGGCAAGCACAGGGCGAGATCGGAAGCGGCGCCGGCCCCGGAAAGCGCGACATCATCCGCATGCGGGCGCCCGTGAATCGGCTGCGCCGTCAAGGCCAGCACGCGTGCCGCAACTCCGTCGGCGCGCAGCTCCCCGAGCAGATCGATTTCGTAGCGGCGAGTGTAGGGATCATTGCAGAGGAGGACCACGACCAGCGACCTGCCGTTGATGATCGTCTTCGGACCGTGACGGAAGCCGAGGGGCGTGTCGGAAATCGCCACGACCCGCCCATCGCTGAGCTCGAGGGTCTTCAGAGCGGCTTCCCGCGCCAATCCCTTGAGTACATTGCTGCCGAGGTACACGATCCGTTCGAAGCGTTCGCGCGCCAGCGTCGCGATCAACGGCAAAGTGCCGGTCAGCACGTCGCGGGCCGGGCGCGCAATCTCCGCAACCGACTCGGCACCGGAGGCGATCAAGCCGAAGGTCAGGGCGGCAGCCAGCAGCATGCCGGAAAAGCTGGACGTCATGGCGAAGCCGCGATCGTTCGTTTCGGCTGGAAGCAGGACGATGCGGGTCTTGGGCGTGCCTCTTCCAAGCCGGTTGAGCGCGCCCTCGGCGTTGCAGGTGAAGATGAGATGATGACACTCCTGCACGCATTCATTCGCCAGGTCCAAGGCCGCCACGCTTTCCGGACTATTGCCGGAGCGCGCGAACGAGACCAGGAGAGTCGGCGCCTCGGACTTGAGCCAGCTCATCGGAGACCCGACCAGGTCCGTGGTGGCTACCGCATCGACCCGAAGGCCGGTCTTTGCGGCCAATGCCGGAGCCATGCACTCGCCGACGAACGCCGAGGTGCCGGCGCCGGTCAGCACGATGCGCAGATCGCTCCGGCGCAGCAGCGGCTCGAGGAAAGCGCGCGCGGCGGCGGCTTGCGCCGAGATGAGGCATTCGATTTGCGGCCAGATCGCGGGCTGCTGCGCGATCTCTCGCGCCGTCCAGTAGCCGCCGGCCTTCTCCAGATGCTCCTGCGGTATTCCAAGGTATTCCATGTTAGCCCTCAGCTGAAATGGCCGCAGCCTTGGGAGCGGCCGGATTGCAGGCTTGCGCATAGTGGCGCAATACCTGCGAGATGCCGTCGAGCACGATGTCGCGCGGATCGTTCTTCAAGCGGCCATCGCGGATCGCGGCGTATTGCAGCGGCAGATACTGGCTCAGCAAGGTCAAGGGCAGCCTGGCCGAAGTCAATTCGCGCAGCAGCTGCGCGCAGACCCGCGACACTTCCGGGGTGCTCCAATAGTAGCGGATGCGGTCGCTCAAGCTGAACTGCAGATCGAAATCCTCGCGCTCCGCCTCGACGTAGTACGCCTTCCAGTGCGTCGGGTCGCGCTTCATCGCATCGAGCACCGCCTCCTTGAGACTCCGCCCGGTCATCACGTCCATCTCCATGGCGATGTCCGATAGCGCCCACAACGTTTCGCGAAGCGCAAAGGTCGCTCCCGGACCCACCTTGAGTATGGCGAAGTGGTCTTTGACCAACGCCTGCAGTGCTGCCGGCGTCTGATAGTCGGTCGAGTGCGCCTCGAACACCATGCCCGCCACGGGCTCGATGCTTGCGCTCAACGGCGCGGCCTTCGCGCGGACGTAGTCGATCACCTGATGATGGTCGAATTCGACCCCGGGCTGCACCACGAGACCCACCACCCGGTTCCACGCCGCCTCCACTCCATGGCGCACGAAGGCGCAGCGGTGCGCCTCGATCGTCGCCTGCGCCGCCTCGGGCGTCGTTACGCTGAGTTCCTCGAGAACCTCATGCGCTCCGCCCGGCACCGGCACTTCGGAGCCGATGATGTACGCCGGCGGCTCGCCGCCGGCGCTTCGCCACGCGCTCTCCGCGATCTCGCACAAGGCTGCATTGCGTTCCGCAATCAACTCGTCGTCGAGCGCCCGCGCGTCATTTGCGCAGGCCATGGAGCAATCCAGATGGATCTTGCGAAAACCCGCGGCCACGTATTCGTCCACCATCACCCCGGCCTTGTCCAAGGCCGTCGACGCCGGCAGGCGCTGCCAGCAATTGGGGCCCAGGTGGTCGCCGCCCAGCACCACGCGGTCATGCGGCAGACCCACGACGTTCGCGAGCGCAAGCACCCGCTCGCGAAATTGTGCGGGCCGCATTCCGGTGTAGCCGCCATCCTGATTCACCTGATTCGATGTGGCCTCGATCAGCGCCACGCCCCCCGTGCGATGCGCGAGCCGCAGCGCAGCCTCCATCACCAAGGGATGCGCGGAGCACACGGAATAGATCCCGACAGGGACGCCGGACTTGTGACTGCGGATCAAATCCAACATCGGATTCATACGGGCTGCTCGACCAGCTTCTCTTCGGGTTCGATGGCGAGCAGCGCCGCGGCGAGGAACGCCAGCGCAATGGCGATGACCGTGACGGCGTTCGGCGTGGCGCCGAGCACCATCATCGAGACGATCGCCGTGATCATCGGCGCTCCCGCGTTGGCGAGCGGCGCCACCACCAGCGCCCTGCCGTAGCGGAAGGCATACACCAGGGTCAACGCCCCCACGGCGTTCAAAATCTGCGTGATCGCCGCAAGCCCCGGACCTTGCCACCCATACTCGATGGGGACGCCGAAGTCGGTCATCCACAGCGCCACCGGGATCAGCGCGAGCCCCGTGAGCGTCATGTAGAGAAAAATATTTTCGGCATCCATGGTGCCGTTCGCGAGTTTCATGAAATAGGCCTGCACGCCCCAGGCAAGCAGAATGATCAATGCATAGACGAACCACGTGACGCCCTGCACGCCGGCTGCTCCCGCCAACGCGGCGTTCGTGATCGCGGCGTCCGCCTGCCCGCCCGGCGAGTAGTTGAACAGCGGCAGCGCGATCAGCGCCAGCGCCACCCCGAGCGCGCCGATCTTGGTCACCCGCTCCTTGAGAAACAGCATGGACAGCGCGATGGTGATCACCGGCGAGAGCGCGATGATCGGAAAGATCAGGTACGTGGGACCGGTGTGCACGGCGTGGAACAGCAGCATCTGGCCGCCCGCCCCCGTCAACCCGATCAACGATCCCAAGAGCATCGACTTGGGGTCGCGGAGCACCCGCCAACCGGCGCGATGCATGGCATAGAGCGCCGGCGGAATCATCGTCAACGCCCAAACCATGTACACCAGAGTCTCCGGAAATCCATGGCGCGTCGGGAATTCGGCGAACGCGCCCCACACCCCCCAAAACCCGGTGGTGATCAGTGCGTATGCGAGCCAGGGCTTTTTCACGTCAGAGGCTTCATGTCAGGGGTTTCATGCCATCGGGGTTTCATGCCCGGGGGTTTCATGCCGGTGATTTCGCGTCAGGGATTTCACGTTCAGAAGCGATACGACGCGCCGACCACGTAGCTGCGGCCGTACGCGCTGTAGCCTTCGCCCACGCCGCTCGCGCTCTGCCCCACGAGCTGGCCGGGCGCCCACGGCAGCAGCGGATTGCCGTTCAAGTAGGTGCGCGCGATGGCGTTGGTGAGGTTCTTGCCTTCGACATACACCTCGAAGCCCTTGAAGACGCGGTAGTGCGCACTCGCCGTCACCCAGGAGAAGGGATCGGCAATGGCCGGCCAGCCCGGCACCTCCGTGCATTGCGAGCAATACGAGGTGTAGCGCGAGGTGTAGTCCCAGTTCACATCCATGTTGAACGGTCCCTTGTCATAAATCAGGCTGATCGAGAACGTAGTGGGCGGCGCGGCGTTGACGGCCCCGGTGGAATTGCCGAATTGATCGTACCCTTTGCTCCAGGTGTGCGTGTACTGCATGTGCGTGCCCAGGCCGCTCTCGAGGAAGTGCTGCCAGCTGAGTTCCACGCCGGTGTAGGTCGACTTGGCGCCATTGGCCGGCGCGGTGATGGTCCACAGAAATGGCGTTCCCGGGACAGTGCCCGGCTGTCCCCCCACATACTGTTTCGTGCCCAGATCGACGTTGGCTGTCGTGCCCGTATAGATGTCGTTGGTAACTTTCTTGCCGAACAGCGCCGCGTTGAGCGCCGAGTGCGGCTGGTAATACCATTCGATCGACAGGTCCGCGGACCAAGCTTTGATGGGCTTCAATCCCGCGGTGCCGGTATAGTCGAGCGACGGCGTTCCGTTGATGGCTTGGTTGGTGGAGTTCGGCGCCAGCTGGTCGAGGTCCGGACGCGACATGGTCTCCGCCACCGCCCCGCGCAGCTGCAAGCGGTCCGGAACCACCCAGTAGCTCACGTTGACCGAAGGCAGCGCCAGCGTGTAGGTCGCCTCCTGCTGGAATTGCGACGCGGTGCTGTACTGCACGTTATAGCTCTGCACCGAGTTCGAACCGTTCAACGTCCACAATGACACCGGCACGGATTCCGCCGTGGCGGCCAGGGTCGTCGTGCGCACCACGCGCACGCCAACGTTTCCCGACCAATCCTTACCGGCGAAGGTCATCTCCGTGTAGAAGGAATAGGTCTTCTCGGTCACGTCGTAGGAATTGAACGGATTCGGTTGCGGCAGTGTGTCCGCCAGATTGAACGGACTGCTGCAGGGAAGCGCGGTGCAGAAAGCCGGATTCGGCTTGCCGTTCAAGCTGGCCATGAACGCGAGCAGCTGAGCGGTGTTCAACTTCGGCAGTACCATCGGGTAGGACCCGCCCGCGCCGCGCATGAAATTCGGAGGACTCGTGAAGGTAATGACGTCGAATCCCTGCGAGGCGAAGGAATAGGGATTGCACTGCAGCGGACACCCGGCGGTCTGGTACAGCGTACCGTACTGCCCGGATCCGTTGGTCCAATCGTTGCTGCTGTCGACGCGGTTCTTCTCGCGGTGGCTGTAGCCCGCACCAAAGAGCAGCTTGTCGAAAAATCCAAGACTCGCTTGATAGGATCCGTCCAGCGTGAAGCCCGTGACCTGGTCATGCACCGAATAGCCGTTGAGCCCGTCGTAGTGCGTGGACCAATATTTGTTGTTGTTGAGAAATCCCGAGTTCATCAGCGCCGTATAGGAACAGTAACCCGCCTTCGTGGTGCTCGCCGTCCCGGCCGGGCACGCGGCGATCCCGAGTTGGCTCGGCGGAATCATCACGTTGAGACTCGGGAGACTGTGCGGCAGGTCGGTGACGGTGATGTAGTCCTCGGCGTTGGGCAGAGCCGATACCAGGCCCGCCGTCACGAAGGTGTCGGTACCGCCCTCGGGGCGGCTGGCCGTCGAGCGATAGGCATCGAAGCCCAGCGAGAACTTGTCGATGGGCTGCCAGGTCCCCTTCAGGCCATATACCGAGGTGACGACGTTGCGGTTGATGGTGTTGTTCACGACCTCAGGCGTGAAGTTGCTGGAGGTCACTCCGGTTACGAGCCCATTTTGCACGGTCGCGCCGGCGTCCGACCAGGTTCCATTGCCGTTCTGATCCGTGCCGTACGGAAAGTAATAGGATTGGTTGTATCCGATCTGGGGATCCTGCAGCTTGGTCCAAAGGCCGTCCGCGGCGAGTTTGAAGGTGTCCGTCGGACGCCATTCGAGACTTCCGGACAGTGCCTCGCGCTTCTTCTCGTCGAAGACGGACCCGAAGGTGATGCAGCACGGCGCCGCGGCGAGCGGCACAGACCCGGGACCGCCCTCGAAAGGAAACGTCGTCGCATCATAGATGTCCTGGCTGTAGGCGTTCAGCGAGTCGGTGCGCGTGTGATTGTCGGACTGAACGCCCGCGATCAGGAAGCCCAGAGTATTGTCGAGCAGGGTGTTCTCGACAAACAGAGAGAACTTCCGCCCATGCAGCGTGGACATGTCGTTATAGTTGCCCTCGGCATGCGCGCCCCCATGCAGGCCGGGATTGTCGAAGGGACTGGCCGTGCGCAGGTTCACCGTGCCGCCAATGCTGCCCTCCATCGCGGAGGCCTCCGACGACTTGAGCACGTCGGCGCCCGAAATCACTTCCGAGGGCAGCACATCGAACGCCAGATCGCGCTTATCGTCATCGGTGGCGAGTATCCGGCCGTTGAGCGTGACGATGTTGTACTGCGGCCCGAAGCCGCGCACGGAGACCTTCTGCCCCTCGCCGCCGGTGGTGCGGGTGATGGTGATGCCGGGCAGATGCTCCAGTGAATCGGCAACGTCGGCGTCCGGAAACCGGCCCAACTCCTCCGCATTGATCGAATCGAGCACCACGGAGGCGGTTCTCTTGATGTCGAGGGACTTCTCGAGGCTGGCCCGAAGTCCGGTGACGACGATCTCCTCCAACTCCGGGCCCGAATCCCCTTTTGCGGCGCCGGTTGACGCCGCTGCGGTCGTTGCCGACGGCGCGGCAGCCGCCAGCGCCAAGTCCGGAGCAGTGGTCCGTTCGACGACTACAGCGTCCTCGGCAATCCCGGCGATCGCACCGCTCCCGGCCGCGAATGGCAGCCAAATCGCAATCAACGTAGGCTTCAGACTCGGCACGCTTCGTCTCCCTGTACCATTCAAGAGATGGCTTATCGACAGATCATTTCGTCATTATCGAAAGTAAACGAAAGACTTAATGCGGTTATGCTTTCGTCTTCTTGCGTTTCATGTTATTAGTATTTTCGAACATGTCAATAGCCCATACGCAGGGGCGGTGAAAAAAGTTCATGACTGAGGGAAAGACTTCGCGTCGACAATTCGTCCGATACACCGGCGGGCTCGTGCTCGCGTTGCGTCATGGGCTCCTACCGGCACACGACGGAGCGGGTCCGGCCCAGGCACCCTTGCCTCGAGGCACGGCGGCCATTCTCGAAGACACCAAGCTTCGCATCGAATGGAACGCGAACCTTCATGCGCGGGTATCGCGCAGGGAGCGTGGGCACTGGGTCCCGATGACCGCCTGGGGACCCACCGAGTATCTGCAGCGTGAGGACGGACGGCACATTGCCGATTTTGCGATCCGCCATCAATCCCGCGACACCATCGACGACGCCAATGGTCCGGGCACACGGCATATCCTCTCGGGCGCTTCGGTCGAGGGCATCGAGAAGACGGTGACGGCGACTTCGTATCGGCGGCACCCCGGGCTCGCGCTGGTTCACGTCTCGTACCGCAACTCCGCCGCCGGGGTCCTCAGCCTTCGCAGCTGGACCAATGGCGATACCCGGGTACTCGCCTCCGGTACCCGCGCACCGGAATTCTGGTGCTACTCGGGCGCATCGTACGAGGATCGCCGCGACTGGGTGCAGCCGGTCGAACCCGGATTCGGGCAGGACAACTTTCTCGGCATGGAGGCTTCCGACTACGGCGGCGGTACGCCCATCGTCGATGTGTGGCACCGCGACGGCGGACTCGCGGTTGGCCACGTGGAGACTGCGCCGAAGCGTGTTTCGCTTCCCGTTCACGGGCAGCGCGGTGCCGTACGCGTGGCCGTGTGCGGCCGCGAGAAACTCAACCTCGAGCCCGGCGGTCGTTTCGATACGCCGACGACCTTCGTGGCGGTCCACGGCGGCGATTACTTCGCCACGTTGAGCAGCTACCGCCGCCTCATGTCCGAACGCGGCTTGACGCCCGCGATCCCGCCGGCGGCCTCCTATGAACCGATCTGGTGCGCGTGGGGATACGAACGCGACTGCACGACGGCGCTGATCGAGGGAACGCTGCCCAAGGTGAAGGAGTTGGGGTTGGAATGGGCTGTGATCGACGACGGCTGGCAGGCGATGATCGGCGATTGGGCTCCCAATCGCATCAAGTATCCGAACGGCGAGGCGGACCTGCGCCGTCTCGTTGCGCACATTCGCACAGCCGGCTTGAAGCCGCGGCTCTGGTACTCCCCGCTGTCGGTGGCACCCGGATCGGACTTCTTGCACGATCACGCCGACATGCTGCTGCTCGACAAGGACGGCGCAGTCCAGAAGATATCCTGGTGGAACAGCTTCTATCTCTGCCCCGCGTACGAGGGGACGGTGCAGCTCACGCGGGGACTCATCCGGAAATTCATCGGCGAGTGGGGATTTGCCGGTCTCAAGATCGACGGTCAGCATTTGAACAACGTCGCGCCCTGCTTCAATCCCGCGCATCATCATGCCCGCCCCGAGGAATCCGTGGAGGGCTTGCAGAGTTTCTTCCGCGAGATCTATCAAACTGCGATGGCCATCGATCCCGGCGCGGTGATCGAGTTGTGCCCCTGCGGCACCGCCTACTCGGCATTCAATTTTCCGTATATGAATCAGGCGCCCGCCTCCGACCCTGAATCCTCCTGGCAGGTGCGCCACAAAGGCAAGACGCTGAAGGCGCTGATGGGTCCGAGCGCTCCCTACGCCGGGGATCACGTCGAGCTCAGCGATCGTCATGATGACTTCGCGTCCACGGTGGGCGTCGGCGCCGTCATATCGACCAAATTCACCTGGCCGGTCGATCCGAAGCCGAAGGATTCGTTCCTGCTCACGCCGGCGAAGGAAGCCGAATGGCGCCGCTGGATCGCGCTTTACAAGGACAAAATGCTCCCCCTCGGGACTTACCGCGGCGAACTCTACGACATCGGTTTCGACCGGCCGGAGACGCACGCCGTCGAGAAGGACGGCCGCCTGTATTACGCATTTTTCGCCGACCGCTGGAGCGGCCCGGTGGCACTTCGAGGGTTGCGCGCCGCTCCGTATCGGATCCGCGACTATTTCAACGGTCGGGAGTTAGGTATCGTATCCGGCCGCGAACCGGGGAGCGTCTCCGGTCCAGACCCTGACAGCGCGTCCGGCGCGCAAGTGAGGCTGCCGGTGACCTTCGATCGTTTCCTCCTGCTCGAGGCCGTGCCCGTGTGAGATTCGATGCACCCATCTGATCTGGAAAGCACTCCGGCGCGTTCGCAGGACGGCGCCGGCGATACCGAGCCCGGACTCCTGGTCGCCGAACGCCGTCACCGCATCGTTGAACTGCTGCGCGAGCATGGCAAGGTCACCGTGGAGGCGCTGGCGGCGCGATTCGCGACCTCGACCGTCACGATCCGCACCGACCTTGCGGCGCTCGAGTCCGGCGGTGCGCTCGAGCGGACGCACGGCGGAGCGCTGCTGCGTCAGGATGACGGCGATCAGCCGATCAACGTCAAGCGCACGCTGCACCATGCGGAGAAGGTCCGCATCGCCGGCGTCGCAGCGGCGCTCATCAAGGATGGCGAGACGGTGATCCTCGATTCCGGCACGACCACCGCCGAGATCGCGAAACAGATCCGCCGCCTCGAGGTCCAGTCGATCAATGTCATCACCAATGCGCTCAACATCGCGGCGCTGCTGGCGGACGTTCCGGCGGTGCGGCTCATCATGCCGGGAGGCATCCTGCGCCCGGAATCCAACTCCCTGTCGGGCCATATGGCGGAAGCCGCCCTCGCGAATCTCCAAGCGGACCGTCTGTTTCTCGGAGCGGATGGCCTGGACCCTGAGCGTGGGGTGATGACGCCGCACCTTCCGGAAGCCCAGCTCAACGCGAAAATGATCGAGATCTCGCGCCAGGTCATCGCCGTCGCCGACTCGTCCAAGCTCCTGCGCAGGAACATTTCGCTCATCGCCCGCGTGGAGCAGCTGCACATGCTCATCACGGATCGCGGCGCGAATCCGGATGTGGTCGCGGAATTGCAGCGGCGCGGCGTCGAAGTCCGCCTGGCCTGAGCGCGCGGCACCGGCGTTCCAGACGCGCCCCGCCGCCGGCCCTGCGTCCCACGCGGCGCACCCGTCCCCGCGACGGCTACAATGCCCACATGAACAGGATTCCCGCTTCCGATTCGACGCCCCTCCCCACGGACGCCACTCCCTCCGGTCAAGAAACGACCCTCACCGACGAAGCCATGCGCACCTGTGTCGACGTGCTGCGGGCGGTCGAGGCCGATCGCTCGCACCTGGCCCGCCTCGTACCGGAGAGGCGGCGCGAACTCTTGATGCTCGCCGGCCTCGTCGCCAAACCCGAGCGGCACGATGTCACAAGGATGGGAAAGGCCTTCAGGCGCGCCAAGCGCGAAGCGAAGCAGACGCATGACCGAAAGGTCATGGAGCGGGCGGGGCTGCGCATCCAGCGCCGCTCTCCGCTCTACGCGCCGCTCTGGCTCGAGCGGCCGAAGCCCGGCGCTCCCGATGAGCGGCCCGAATATCTGCGGGAGCGCGCCTGTTACGTGTGCAAACAGCCGTATGCACGGATGCATCGCTACTACGACTCGATGTGCACGGCCTGCGGCGACTTCAACTACGGCAAGCGCGAACAGACCGCCGATTTGACCGGACACTACGCGCTGATCACCGGCGCCCGGGTGAAGATCGGCTTTCAGGCCTCCTTGAAGCTCCTGCGGGCCGGGGCGCACGTCATCGTCACCACGCGCTTTCCCGTCGATGCGGCCGAGCGCTACTCGAAAGAGCCGGATTTCCCCGCCTTCCGCGAGCGCCTCGAGATCCACGGCCTCGATCTGCGCCATACCCCGAGCGTCGAATTGTTCTCGCGGTTTCTGGTCGAGAGGCTGCCGCGGCTCGACTATCTTCTCAACAACGCGTGCCAGACCGTGCGCAGGCCCGCGGGCTTCTTCCAGCACCTCCTTGCCCGGGAAGAGGTGCCGGTCAGCGCGCTTCCCGAAGCCTGGCGCACACCGCTCCGGAGCCATGAGGAGCTGCGGCGGGCCCTCGAGCGGTCTCGATCCCACGGCGCCGGCGCCGTACTTGCGGCGGCCGCGCGCCCGCGCACCGAGGGGCTTCTACACAGCGCGATGCTCTCGCAGCGGCGCTATCTCGATGAGGACT
>Ga0070730_10001965_pt1 | contig 19095 bp, 15 predicted proteins | sample Coa_R1_3_FD_66447 | JGI IMG/M metagenome (GOLD analysis project Ga0070730, IMG submission 66447) | Surface soil microbial communities from Centralia Pennsylvania, which are recovering from an underground coalmine fire - Coalmine... | ecosystem: Environmental > Terrestrial > Soil > Unclassified ... | reverse complement strand
TGTGCTGCCTCGATCTCGACCAGTTCAAGATCGTCAACGACACCTGCGGGCACAGCGCGGGCGACGCCTTGCTCGGCCAAGTCGGCGCGCTCCTCAAATCCAAGGTCCGCTGGCGCGACACGCTGGCGCGCCTGGGCGGCGACGAGTTTGGCATCTTGCTCGAGAGCTGCACTTTGGACGAGGCCATGCGAACGGCCGAATCGCTGCGTGAAGCGGTGCGCAACTTCAAGTTCACGTGGGAGGAGCGCACGTTCCGCCTGGGCGCGAGCATCGGCGTCGTTCCGATCTCCCCCGAGAATGCCGACGTGGCCTCGATCCTCTCGGCCGCGGACAGCGCCTGCCAGGCGGCCAAGGAAGCCGGCCGCAACCGCGTGCACAGCTTCGAGGAAAACGACATCGACCTGATGCGCCGCCGCCGCGAGATGCAATGGGCGGCGCGCATCAACAATGCGCTCGAGGAGGGGCGCTTCGAGATCTTCCGCCAGACCATCCTGCCGCTGCAGATACCGGAGACCGGTGCGCATTACGAGCTGCTGCTGCGGATGCGCGACGAGCAGGGCAAGATCGTCGCGCCCTATGATTTCATCACCGCCGCCGAGCGCTACGGAATCACCCCGCAAATCGATCGCTGGGTCATCGAGAACGCCTTCCGGTGGCTGGTGTCCGAGGCCGATGAGAGAGCGCGACTCGCCATGTGCTCGATCAACCTGTCGGGTCAAAGCCTGGGCGACGACAAGTTCCTGCCGTACGTCATCGATCAGTTTCATCGCAGCGGACTGGATGCCACCAAGATCTGCTTCGAAATCACGGAAACGGCGGCGATCGCGAGCTTCTCGCAGGCCAACCGCTTCATCCAGGCACTGAAGGAACTGGGCTGCAAATTCGCGCTCGACGACTTCGGTACCGGCCTGTCGTCGTTCGGTTACCTGAAGCACTTCCCGGTGGATTTCCTGAAGATCGACGGCAGCTTCGTCAAGGAAATCCTCCACGATCCCATCGACCGCGAAATGGTCCGATCGATCAACGAAATCGGCCATTTGACGGGCAAGCAGACCATCGCGGAATTCGCCGAGAATCTCGAAATCATCAACATGCTGCGCACGCTGGGCGTCGACTATGCCCAGGGCTACGGCGTGTCGCAGCCGCAGCGGGTGCTCAAGGCGTTGAATACCGCTTAAGCTGCGGCATCGCGGCTTCCCTGCTGCGCGCAAGGCCGCATTCGCGGCATCAAGCCGGCCCGCGGCCGACCGAGTCTCCGCCGCCCCACTCGAAGCGCATGGACAAATCCACCGCGCGCACGTTCTTGGTGATGCTTCCCACGGAGATAAAGTCGACGCCCGTCAAGGCGATCGCGCGGATGGTCTCCTTGGTCACGCTGCCCGAGGCTTCCAGTTTCAAAGGACGAGGAGAGCGGCGGTTGAGATCCACCGCCTCGCGCATGTCCTCGAGCGGAAATTCGTCGAGCATGGCGATGTCCGCGCCGGCGGCGATGGCCTGGCGCAATTCGTCCAGATTCTCCACTTCGACCTCGACCGGAACGGGTCCCCGGGTACCGGCCCCCGACGTGCGGGCGGCCGCCACCGCCGAGGCGATCGAGCCGGCCGCCATGATGTGGTTTTCCTTGATCAGAATGGCGTCGAACAAGCCCAACCGATGATTCTGGCCGCCGCCCACCCTGACGGCATACTTCTGCGCCGATCGCAGTCCCGGGATGGTTTTGCGGGTGTCGAGCACGCGGCATGCGGTGTCTTCGATGAGCATTGCGTAGGCGTGCGCCGCCGTCGCGGTGGCCGACAGCAACTGCAGGAAATTGAGTGCCGTCCGTTCGCCCGTGAGGAGCGCGCGAGCCGGGCCGGCAACGGTAAAGAGGGTCTGATCCGCTGCCACGGAATCGCCCTCGCCGACTTGCCAGTCGACGCGGACGGCGGCGTCCAGATGGGCGAAGACGGCGTTGACATAAGGCGCGCCGCACAGAATCGCAGACTCCCGGGTGATGACCGAGGCACGGCCGGCGCGCGCCGCCGGAATGAGTGCCGCGGTGAGGTCTCCGCCGCCGATGTCCTCGTCCAGCGCCCGCGCGACCTGGGCGGCCACATCCTTCGGCGCGGGAATGGCTGGATTCATGGCAAGCGGCATGGGAGCTGTGGCATGGGGGTTGGAGAATAGGAGGCCGGCCCCAATTATTCAAATATGCCGTACAGGAGGCTCGGTCTTGGGCAGCCGGCAAGAACCGCGCGGGTACTGTGCCGGCGGTTATCGTACAATGCACGAACCCGTTGGGCTCGAAGAGCCCGGCCGAGCGGTGGTCCGTCGCGACGGACGGCCGAGCGCGCCGGCCGCGGCGCGGTTGAGTAAAGTGACTTTTTTGGAGATTCGCCAATGAATGCGATTGAGAGGATTAAGAGCCAGTTGTCGTCCGCCCCCGTGGTGCTCTATATGAAGGGAACGCCCGACTTCCCCCAATGCGGCTTCTCGGCGCAGACGGTGGGCGCATTGCGTGCGAGCAAGGCCGAGTTCGCCCACGTCAACATTTTCGAAGACCCTGAAGTGCGCGAAGCGCTCAAGACCTATTCGAATTGGCCGACATTTCCGCAGTTGTACGTCAACGGCGAACTCGTCGGGGGCTGCGACATCGTCATCGAGATGTACAAGAGCGGCGAGTTGAAGCAACTGCTGTCCGAGGCCGGCGCCGTCGCGGCGTAGCGGGGTGGCGTAGCGGCCATTCGCGGAGCAGCGTGCCGGCGTGCCGCCACGGGGCCCGTCTGAGTACTCAGACAGGGTCGGTGGGCGTCTCCGATTCGATCTCCAGCGGTCCCATGGATGCGAGGCGTCTGCGGCTGGCATCGAATACGTTTTGGAACTGGTTGCACACGATGCAGAAGAGGTCGGCGGTGCGTTCGGCATCGTAGGCGGCCGAGTGGGCGGAGGAGGTGTCCCACTCCAGTCCCGCGGCCAGAGTGGCGCGCATCAGCACGGTTTGACCAAATGCGACTCCGCCCAGTGTGGCCGTGTCGAAGCTGGTGAATGGGTGGAACGGGTTGCGCTTGATCTGCGTGCGCAGGACCGCGGCGTTCAGGAAATTCAAATCGAAGAAGGCATTGTGACCGACCAGCACGGCACGGGTGCAGTCGGCGGCGCGCACCGCGTTGCGCACCTCCTTGAAGATGCGCTGCAGCGCGTCTTCCTCGGAGATCGCGGGGCGGAGAGGGTGATGCGGATCGATCCCGTTCACCGCCATGGACGCGGGTTCCATATTGGAGCCGGGGAACGGGGTCACGTGATAGCGGGACGTGGTACCGCGCGTCAGCGTGCCGTCGCTGCGCAATTCGAGAAATACCGCCGCGATCTCCAGCAGCGCGTCCGTCTTTGAGTTGAACCCGCCGGTTTCGACGTCGACCACCACCGGAAGAAAGCCGCGAAAGCGCGTGGCGAAAGTGATGGGCGCGATTTGCGTCACGTTCGTACCGCCGTCTCGAGGCGCCACGCGACGGATTCGCCGCCGCGATAGGGAATGAGCGTGCCGCCGCCGAATTCATAAGATACTGGAGGCACCCAAGGCTCCTTGATCAACGTGATGACATCGTCGTGGCGCGGCAGCCCATAGAAATCGGCGCCGAAATGGCTGGCAAATCCCTGCAGCAGATCGAGGCGGCCTGCCTGTTCGAAGGCTTCCGCATACAATTCGATCGCCGCATGCGCCGTGAACATGCCGGCGCAACCGCAGGCATTTTCCTTGGCGGCGCGTTCGTGGGGAGCGCTGTCGGTGCCGAGGAAGAATCGCGGATCTCCGCTTGACGCCGCTTGCAGCAGCGCTTCTCGATCCCGCTCGCGTTTCAGTATGGGAAGGCAATAATGATGCGGTTTGATGCCGCCGGAAAAAATGGCGTTGCGATTGAGGAGCAGGTGTTGCGGCGTAATGGTCGCCGCCACGCCGTTGCGCGCCGCCCAAACGAACTCCGCCGCCCTGGCCGTCGTGATGTGCTCGAACACCACCGGCAGCTTCGGGTAGCGATCCAGCAGAGGAATCAGAACCGCGTCGATGAAATGCGTCTCCCGGTCGAACACGTCGACGTCGGCGCCGGGAGTTTCGCCGTGCACCAGCAGCGGCATTGCGACCTCCTCCATGCGCGCCAACGTGGCGTGGACCTTGCGGATGTCGGTGACGCCCGCATCCGAGTGCGTCGTGGCGCCGGCCGGATAGAGTTTGACGCCATGTACGAAGCGCGCGGCCTTCGCCCTGTCGATCTCCTCTGGCGGCGTGTCGTCCGTCAAATACAGCGTCATGAGCGGCTCGAAGCGGGCGCCCGCCGGCAGCGCCGCCGCGATTCGGGCACGGTAGGCGGCCGCGTGGGCCGTGGTGGTGACGGCGGGCTTGAGATTCGGCATCACGATGGCGCGGCCGAAGCGTGCGGCGGTGAACTTCACCACCGAGTTGAGCGCGGCGCCATCGCGCAGATGCACGTGCCAGTCGTCGGGCCTCTGAATGGTCACCCGGTTCATGAGGCGCGGGCCAGGCGGCGTTTGGCCGGTGCGCCCGCCGCCGTACGACGGACGGTCGCGCGGCCGTTCGCACCGCTCGGCGGTGCCCGCTGCGCGGCCGGCGGCCAGCCTCGCTGCAGCAGGTCGAGCGTGTAGCGCACGCCGAATCCGGTGATCTCGGTGCCGATGTGCGCAAGACCGCCCGTCCGCGATCCGGCGGCGAGGTCCAGGTGCAGCCACGCGATCTGCTTGGGCACGAAACGATTCAAGAACCGGGCGGCCAGAATGTGGTCGCCTTTGCCTTCGGTGGTGCATTGCAGAACGTCAGCCACGGTACTTTCAAGGTCGGTGTCGAAGTCGGCATCCATGGGGAAACACCAGACGCGTTCGCCGCTGCTCGATCCGGCGGCTTCGAGAAGTTCGCGCGCCTCCGGCCGATTGGTGAAGGCGCCGCTATAGCGCTCGGTCAGTGCGTACACACAAGCTCCCGTGAGGGTGGCGTAGTCGATGATGGCGCGCGGCTTGGCAGCGGCGGCGAGCGACAACGTGTCCGCCAACACCATGCGACCTTCGGCATCGGTGTGAATCACTTGGATGGTGGTGCCATTGTGCGCCGTCACGACGTCCTGCGGCTTGTAGGCCGAAGGTCCGGTGCGGTTCTCGGTGATCGCCAACCAGCAGTCGACCGACAGCGGCGATCGCAGCGAATGCAGCGCGTACAAACTGCCGACCGCCACGGCGCTGCCTTCCATATCGATGTGCATGTCGAGCATGCTCTTATGGGTCTTGAGATTGGTGCCGCCGGTGTCGAAGCAGATCCCTTTGCCGACGAGACTCACTGTGGGGGGCGAGGTCGTGCGCCTGGAAGCTCGGGACGCCGCCGCGCTGCCCCGCGCAGCGACGCGCGGCGTGGCGACGCCCGGCGTGGCGACGCGCGGCGTAGCGACGCCCGGCCGATACGCAAGGTGCACGATTCCCGCATCGCGGGCGGCGTTGCCTCGGGAGACGGCGAGAAAGGCGCCGGCGCCGAGCCGCTTCAATTGCGCTTCGCCATAGAACTTGAATCCCAACCCCAAACGGCGCGCGAATTCCCGCAGCAGGCGCCGATAGCCGGCCGCATCCAGGGTGTTCGGCGGCAATGCGGTCAGCCAGCGGGCGAGGTTGTTGCCGGCGGACGTTGCCGAGGTCAGATCGAGAGCGGTCAGTTTGCCGGCCCCTGAAATGTCGATCCGGGCGAGCGGACGGTGCGGCTTATGGTCGGTCTTGAAGGTTGCAAAACGAAAGGCGGCCGCCTGCAGTGCTGCAACGGTCGCATTGAGTGCATCGTGTAGGACTTCGCCGTCGCCACCGTAGGCATGGAGGAGCAGCGACTGCGGTTCGCCCTCGAGCGCAAGCCGCGCGAGTTTTCCCGCGGCATTGAGCCGTTCGAACATACTCGCGGTGCCGGCCAGGCAGACCGCAAGAACCAGCGTTTCCGCGCGCTCACCCACGCGAAGCTGTATCGTGTCGCCCGGCTTGCGTTCCTTGAGCCCATAGAGCGCGCGCAGCAGCCCGCCGTGCGGCACCGCCGCCCAGTCCGCCGGACTCGGCTCCGCGGGCAGAAACACGATGGCGCACTCATATCGGGCAAGCATTGCCGTGCCCGGACGGGCGGCGGTTTGCCGGACCGGGACCAGCAGCGAACTAAAAGGCAAGCGAATCGGCATATCAGTTAAACCGCGAGCGTCGCGAGCATATCGCAGGCCGATCCTTGCTTGACCGTGAAAAACCAAACCCCGAAGATAGCGCTGCTAAAATCCCAAGTGGCAGTTCGCGCAACGGCGCTGTAACGTGCCCGCCATCTTAACAGGACACATGGGCATGTGCATGGGCGCATGCCTGCCCAGCAAGGCTTACCTATGACACCCAAATCGCCGTTCGAAGACATCGATCCCACGGAAACGCAGGAATGGCTGGAGTCGATCGACTCGGTGCTGCGTGCGCAGGGACCCGAGCGCGCCCATTTTCTCCTCGAAAAGCTCGTGGACTTCACGCGCCGCTCCGGCACGTACCTGCCGTTCAAGCCGAATACCGCATACCTCAACACGATTTCCAAGGCACAGGAGCCCGAATATCCCGGCGACCGCTCATTGGAGCGGCGCAACGAGGCCTATCTGCGCTGGAACGCCCTGGCGATGGTGGTGAGCGCCAATCGCGTGAATTCCGAGTACGGTGGCCACATTGCGAGCTACGCATCGGCCGCGACGCTGTACGAAGTGGGATTCAATCACTTCTGGCGGGCGAAGAGCGACAGCCATCCGGGCGACATGATTTTCATGCAGGGCCACTCCTCCCCGGGCATCTACGCGCGAGCGTACATGGAGGGGCGTCTCGACGAGAGCCAGTTGCTGCGATTTCGTCAGGAAGTGCGCGGCGGCGGATTGTCGTCCTATCCGCATCCGTGGCTGATGCCGGGCTTCTGGCAGTTTCCCACGGTGTCGATGGGCTTGGGTCCCATGACGGCGATATTCCAGGCCAGATTCGTGCGCTACCTGGAACATCGCGGGGTCGTCCCGGCGTCCGATCGAAAAGTCTGGGCGTTTCTCGGCGACGGAGAGATGGACGAGCCCGAGTCCATGGGCGCGCTCACCATGCCGGTGCGCGAAAAACTCGACAACCTGATTTTCGTCATCAATTGCAATCTGCAGCGCCTCGACGGTCCGGTGCGCGGCAACGGCAAGATCATTCAGGAACTCGAGGCGGCCTTTCTCGGCGCCGGCTGGAACGTCATCAAAGTTCTCTGGGGCTCGCGCTGGGATCCGCTCCTGCAGCGCGACCAGAAGGGATTGTTGAAGCGGCTGATGGAGGAATGCGTCGACGGCGAATATCAGAATTTCAAATCCAAGGGCGGCGCCTACACACGCGAAAATTTCTTCGGCAAGTATCCGGAACTCAAGGAGATGGTCGCCAACATGTCCGATGAGGAAATCTGGCGCCTGAACCGCGGCGGACACGACCCGCAAAAGGTTTACGCAGCCTACGCATCCGCCATGGCGCACAAGGGATCCCCCACGGTGATTTTGGCGAAGACGGTGAAGGGCTTCGGACTCGGCAAGGCGGGCGAGGGTTTGAACGTCGCGCATCAGCAGAAAAAACTCGGCGACGATGCGCTCAAGGAAGTCCGCGACCGGTTCAACATCCAGATCTCGGACGAGGAGATCAAGGGCTTGACGTTCCGCAAGCCCGCACCCGACAGCGAGGAAATGAAATATTTCCTGGAGCGCCGCGCGGCGCTGGGCGGTTATTTGCCGGTGCGCAGTTCGGCGGCTCCCCCGCTGACGGTTCCGCCGCTCGAGGCCTTCAGCGCCCTGCTCGAGGGGAGCGGCGACCGCGAGATCTCCACCACCATGGCGCTGGTGCGTATCCTGACCACCTTGATCAAGGACAAGAACGTGGGCTCGCACATCGTGCCCATCATCCCGGACGAAGCGCGCACCTTCGGCATGGAGGGGATGTTCCGCCAGGTCGGCATTTACTCCTCCGTGGGCCAGCTGTACCGGCCGCAGGATGCCGATCAGCTGATGTTCTATCGCGAGGACAAAAAGGGTCAGATTCTGGAGGAGGGAATCAACGAAGCGGGAAGCCTGTGTTCGTGGCTGGCCGCGGCGACGGCGTATTCGAACCACGGCGTCAGCATGATTCCCTTCTACATCTACTATTCGATGTTCGGCTTTCAGCGGGTCGGTGATTTCATCTGGGCGGCGGCCGACAGCCAGGCGCGCGGTTTCCTGGTGGGCGGCACGGCCGGCCGCACGACCTTGGCCGGTGAAGGTCTGCAGCATCAGGACGGGCACAGCCATCTGCTGTTCAGCACGGTGCCCAATTGCGTGGCCTACGATCCGACCTACTCCTACGAGCTTGCGGTCATCGTGCAGGACGGCCTGCGCAGGATGTTTCAAGAGCAGGAAAACGTTTTCTACTACATCACCTGCATGAACGAGAATTACATGCAGCCCGCATTGCCCGCGGGCGCCGCCGAAGGCATCTTGAAAGGCATGTACCTGCTGCGCGGCGCGCCCGCCGGCAAGGTCCGTGCAACGCTGCTGGGGTCGGGCACCATATTGCGTGAAGTGCTGGCCGCGGCGGAATTGCTCGAGAAAGACTATGGCGTCGCGGCCGACGTGTTTTCCGCCACGAGCTTCACCGAGCTGCGCCGGGAGGCGCTTGCGACCGAACGTTGGAACCTCATGCATCCCGGCGAAGAGCCGCGGCGGACGTACGTGCGGGAAGTGCTCGGCGACCGGGAGGGGCCGTTCATCGCCGCGACGGATTACATGAAAATCGTGGCGGACCAGATCCGGCAGTGGGTGCCGGGCCGTTACGCCATCCTCGGCACCGATGGCTTCGGCCGCAGCGACTCGCGCGCCGAACTGCGCCGCTTCTTCGAGGTGGACAGACATTACGTCGTGCTCGCGACGCTCAAGGCGTTGGCGGACGACGGCAAGGTGGATGCGAAGGTCGTGTCCCAAGCCATGCAGAGCTTCGGCATCGATCCTGAAAAACCCAACCCCTTGACGGTCTAGGCGCGCACTGTGGCAACACCAATCGAAGTCTCGGTTCCCGACATCGGTGGATTCAAGGACGTCAGCGTCATCGAAGTCCATGTGAAGGACGGCCAGCAGATCGAGAAAGAGGCCGCCCTCATCACTCTCGAGTCCGATAAAGCGGCCATGGATGTTCCGGCGCCCGACGCGGGCCGGGTCACCGCGGTCAAGATCAAACCGGGCGACAAGGTATCCCAAGGCTCGGTGATCCTATTGCTCGATCCGGCCGGCGCCGAAACCGCCGCCGCGCCGCAGGCCGACAGTGCTGCGCCGCCGGCCGGCAACAAGCCCAAGCCGCCGGAGGAGGGCAAGGCCGCGGCTGCCCCTCCGGCTGCGCCGGCAACGCCGGCAGCGGCAGCACCTGCGGCGGCGGAGCCGGCGCCCGTTCCCCGTCCCGCCAAAGATGCGGCACCGGCCTCGATGCCCGGGTCCGGCGCAAGAGCCGCCCCGGACGCGCCTCCGGCGGCGCGCGCGACACCCCCTATCGAAGAAGCGGGCTTTTCCAAAGCCTACGCCAGCCCCTCGGTGCGCAAGCTAGCGCGTGAACTGGGCGCCGATCTTGGCCGTATCACCGGCACGGGACCCAAGGAACGCATCACGCACGAGGACGTGAAGGCGTACGTGAAGCGAATATTGACGGCGCCTGCGCCGGCGGCCGCGGCGATCTCCGGGCTGCCCAAGGTGGCCCAGGTCGACTTTTCCCTGTTCGGCGCGGTCGACGTCAAGCCGCTGTCGCGTATCCAAAAAATTTCCGGTGCACGTCTGCAAGCGAGCTGGATCAACCTGCCGCATGTGACGCAGTACGACGATGCCGACATCACGGATCTGGAGGCCGTCCGCGCGGCGCTCAAGGACAAGGCGGCGCACGAAGGGGTGAAGCTCACGCCGCTGGTGTTCATCATCAAGGCCTGCATCGCGGCGTTGCAGAAGTTTCCCCGGTTCAATGCATCGCTCGACCCGACCGGAGAAAATCTGGTATTCAAGAAATATTTCCATATCGGCTTTGCGGCCGATACCCCGAACGGCTTGATGGTGCCCGTGATTCGCGATGCCGATCGCAGCGATATCTATCAGCTCGCCCGGACGCTGGGCGAACTGTCGGAAAAAGCGCGCGCCGGAAAGTTGAAGGCCGTGGAGATGCAGGGCGGTTCATTCACCATTTCGAGCCTGGGCGGCATCGGCGGCACGGCATTCACGCCCATCATCAACGCGCCCGAGGTGGCGATTCTAGGCGTCGCCAGATCCTCCCTGAAACCCGTTTACGAGCGAGGCGGCTTCATTCCGCGCCTCATGCTGCCGCTGTGCCTTTCGTACGATCATCGGGTGATCGATGGCGCCGAAGCCGCGCGGTTCATCGTGTTTCTGAGCAAGACCTTGAGCGACGTGAAGGCGCTGTTGTGAGCGTCGAGATCCGGGTTCCCGATATGGGCGACTCCAAGGGCGTCAGTGTCGTCGAGGTGCTGATCACGAAGGGTGCCTCCATCCAAGTCGACGATCCGCTCATCACACTGGAGTCGGAAAAGGCGTCCATGGACGTGCCCTCGCCGGTGGCCGGCGTCGTCGAGTCGATCGCGATCAAGAAGGGCGATGAGGCGGTCGCCGGAACGCTGATCGCCACCGTCAACGTGACGGAAGAGGCGGCCTCGAGCACGGCACCGCAACCCGCGGCGGCAGCGGCGCCCACGGCCGCACCGGCACCCGGGGCCGCATCGGTACCCGAGACGCCGGCGCCCGCCACAGCGGCATCACCGGCATCCGCGACGGCGCCGGCGGCGCCCGGCCCCGGCACTGCGCCGGCACCTCCCAAAGCGCCGGCATCGCCGGCATCCGCGCCAGCACCAGCACCCGCCGCCGCGCCGCCGTCCACGGCAACGCAGGCTCCGGCGGGTGCGCTCGACCTGATCGTGCTCGGAGCGGGCCCGGGTGGCTACACCGCCGCGTTCCGCGCGGCGGACCTCGGACTCAAAGTAACGCTGATCGAACGCTGGCCCGTCTTGGGGGGCGTGTGCTTGAACGTCGGTTGCATCCCATCGAAGGCGTTGCTGCATGCCGCCAAGGTGATCGAAGATGCGCACGACATGGGGGCCAACGGAATCTCGTTCGGTCCTCCGGCCATCGACCATGACAAATTGCGCGCCTGGAAGAACAAGGTGGTCGGCAAACTGACCAACGGCCTCACGGGTCTTGCCAGGCAGCGCAAAGTGGAGGTCATCCGCGGCGAAGCCAAATTCGTCGGAGCCCATGCGCTGGAATTACAGACGGCCGACGGTCCGCGGCGCCTCGATTTCAAACAATGCATCATCGCCGCCGGCTCCGAGTCGGTCCGGTTGCCGGGGTTTCCGGACGATCCGCGGATCATCGATTCGACCGGTGCGCTCGACCTTCCCCCGGACTGCAAACGCCTCCTCGTGATCGGCGGCGGCATCATCGGACTCGAAATGGCCTGCGTGTACGATTCCCTGGGAGCCAAGGTGACCGTCGTCGAATTGAGCGATGGCCTGATGCCGGGCACCGATCGCGATCTGGTTCGGCCGCTGCAGAAGCGCATCGAAAAGCGCTACCAACGGATCATGCTCAAGACCAAAGTGGCGAAACTCGAGCCGACCGCCGCCGGTTTGCGCGCCACCTTCGACGGCCCGGACGCGCCGCAGCCGCAGGAATTCGATCGGGTGCTCGTGGCCGTGGGCCGAAGCGCCAACGGCATCGCCATCAATGCCGCCGCGGCGGGCGTGGCCGTCGACAAACGCGGCATCATCGCCGTCGACAAGCAGATGCGCACCAACGTTCCTCATATATTCGCCGTCGGCGACATCGCGGGTGTGCCGATGCTCGCGCACAAGGCCACGCACGAGGCGAAGGTGGCGGCGGAAGTCGCGGCCGGTCACAAGGCTGCGTTCGACGCGCGGTGCATCCCCTCCGTGGCCTACACCGATCCGGAGATCGCATGGGTGGGCGTCACTGAAACAGAAGCCAAGGAGCGCGGCATCGAGTTCGGCAAGGGCATGTTTCCGTGGGCCGCCAGCGGCCGGTCGCTCGCCATCAATCGCGACGACGGCTTCACCAAGCTGTTGTTCGACAAGAAGACGCATCGCGTCATCGGCGGGGGGATCGTCGGCACCAATGCCGGCGAATTGATCGCGGAAGTGGGCCTCGCGATCGAGATGGGCGCGGATGCGGCGGACATTGGACTCACCATTCACGCGCATCCCACCCTCACGGAGACCGTGGGATTTTCGGCGGAGGCGTTCGAGGGTACGCTGACGGATCTGTACATCCCCAAGCGATAGCCGACCCCGGTCCGGCCCAAGCGATAGGCACGCCACCTGTCTGAGTATTTTCGCGGTCGCGGCCACGTGAAATACTCAGACAGGCTCCAAGTGCCGGCAATGCGCCGCGGAGCTCCTTTTTGGCACCTTCCGGGACCCAACACGCGCCATTTGCGCGCATGGAGGGAGGCTCGAGAATTGTGACGCAGGCCACACTCCCCGAGAATCGTGAAATTCACTTCGCGCGCTTGAGAACGAAGTCGCAGTACCCGTATGGGCATCCGCCGTCAACTATCCGGCGTGACATAAGGAGTCTGCGTGCTCGAGCTTCTCGTTCTGTTTTCACTTGGCGCCACGGGTTCTTTCGTGTGCGTGTGGGTGGATCTCGTACAGAGGTTCGTCGCCCGCAAATCGCGAAGCGAAACCGTCGTCACAGGCCCTGAGCGCGATGCGCCCTTCGCCTCGGCGCCGCAGGGCGATCCGGTGCTCGCGTTCGGATTCACGGTCGCCTCCTACGGACTCATCTCGCTGGTGCTCGTGTCCGAGTTTCCGGGTGTGCTCGCACTCGAAAGAACCTGCCTGGCCTTCGCGGTGTTGTGCGTGGGCGGACTTCTCCGTGAAATCGCGAGCTCGCCGGCCGCCAAGCCGGCGGCCGTCGATGGGGAGAGGGAGGTAGCGCCCGCTGCGCGGGAACCGCGTTCGCCGGGTCTGTCATTGACCCTGACCCTGATGCTCAATATGGCCTTCGCCGCCGTCAGTTCCGGCCAGGGGCTCATTCAGATCGTGCCGGAACGTGTGGCCGTGAATCACGCCCAGGAAATCGATCCCATCATCGTGGTCGCCCACCGCACCGATGAGCCGGAGGGTTTTGACCCCGAGGCGCTGTAGATCGTTCAAGGCGGCTTCCTGCCGGTATTCGGCGCTCCTGCGCCTACTTCGAATGCGCGGCGAAAAATGCCCAGGTATCCTCGGCCCAATGCGGCGGCAGCCCATGCCCCAACTTGCGGTCGAACGCACATTCGATGTACTCGCTCGAACAGCCGCTGTACGAAACGCATGAATCGGGGTGCGCGCCGGTGGGTGCGGGCGCCGACTGGGCGGGGCACGCGTTGAGATAGCGAAACAGCTTCGAGGTGGTCGCAAAATCCGGGGGCGGATAGGCGCTATCGCCTTCCTCCGCGTGCTGAAAGCGCACCGGCGGGTGCCTGCCGGCCCGGCAGGGGAGATTTTTGTAAGTCAGGTAATTCGAGGTGTCCTTGAACTCGTCGCTGGCCGAATTGGCCGCCACCGCCCGGATCTCATCGCCGCGATCACAGGCGAGCGTGATCGCAAAATCGGCTCCCCAGGAGAAGCCCGCGACGAAAATCCTCGACGAGTCGATGCAGTATCCGGTTTCGAGATCCTTGAGCATGTTATCGAAGAACGGCAGATCGTAGCCCGCTTTGGTGTCGTCCCATCCGATGCCGTATTGCTTGTAGGCGATTCCATCGGGAAACACGAATATCGAGCTCGCGGACGCGCCGGCGGCACGCTGCAGTCCCCAGGAATAACTCTCGGAAGAGCTGCCGGAGGCGCCGTGAAACACGAATGTCAGCGCGTAGGGTCGCGCGGCGTCATAGTCGGCCGGAACTTCCGCAAGGTACGTACGCGTCCTCTTGTTCCCATCCAGGGCCGATAACTTGAGCCGACCGGTGGCGGCGTGCTTGGCGCAGCCCGCGGATCGGACCGAGCGGTCGTTGCCGGGGGCTGCGGCGCGGCCGCCGGGGGCGGTCAACCCGAGAAGGGCGGTGATCGCGCAGAACCCGAGCGAGAGGGATCGCATCCGCCGGTAAATCCCGGCGGGAACGGAAGAGGAACTCACCGGTTGATGATGCCATGGCGGCCGTGCTTGCGCGAGCGGGGCGGGAATTTCAAACCGTTCGGGCGAAAATCGGCCGCACGCTATTTGCAAGATCCCATGGCAGCCGCACAATAGGCGCCGACAAGAATAATGCGGGTCCACCCATGCTGACGGTATATTCGGAGAAGCACTTCCTCCGCAATGCGCGTACGGAGCTGTACAGGGGCGAACTCGTGCGTCCGCATGAGTGTGCGGAGCGGGCCGAGTTCGTTCTCGATCGGGTCAAGGCGACCGGTCTCGGCGATGTCGTTTCTCCGGAGGAATTCGGGCTTGAACCCGTGCTGCGCGTCCACGATGCGCGCTTCGTGGCTTTTTTAGGTTCGGCCTGGGGGGACTGGGTGGCTGCGGGCGGCAAGGGCGAGGCCATTCCGGACAGCTGGCCGGCGCGGCGCATGGCGCAGCGGATTCCGGATTCCATCGCGGGCAAGTTGGGCTATTACGCCATGGCGGCGGAGACGTCGATCAGCGCCGGTACCTGGGAGGCGGCGTGCGCCAGCGCCGACGTGGCGCTCACGGCGGCGGCGCGCATCCGGGTGGGCGAGCGGGGCGTCTTTGCGCTTTGCCGGCCGCCGGGACACCACGCGGCTCGCGATTTGTACGGCGGCTATTGTTTTCTCAACAACGCGGCCATTGCGGCCCAGTATCTGCGAGACCACGGCAGCAGCCGGGTTGCGATTCTCGACGTCGATTTTCATCACGGCAACGGCACGCAGGACATCTTCTACGACCGCTCCGATGTGCTGTACAGTTCCATCCACGGCGACCCGCTGGATGCATTCCCATATTTCTCCGGCTATGCCGAGGAGATCGGCGCCGGAGAGGGCGCGGGGTACAATCAGAACCTGCCGCTGCCGCGCGGAAGCGATTTCAGCGCGTGGGGCGCGGCCCTCGATGCCGCGTTGGCGCGGATCGACCGTTTCGCGCCGAGCGCGCTCGTGGTATCGCTCGGCGTCGACACTTTCGAGGACGACCCGATCAGCTTCTTCAAGCTGCGGAGCGAGGACTTCACACGGTACGGCAGGCGTATCGGCGCAATGCGGCTTCCAACGCTGTTCGTGCTCGAGGGCGGATACGCGGTGGCCGAGATCGGCGTCAACGCCGTGAACGTGCTGCAGGGATTCGAGGCGCCGTGAGCCTCGTCGTCGTCTTGGATGAAAAATGAGGATGAGGACGCCGCTGTACCCTGACGGCCGCGGCATTTCTCCCTGGTCAGGACGGATGTCCTGAAGGATTCGAACATGGCACTCGAAGTCACACCGTTGAACCGCGCCATCGGCGCCATCGTGGATGGGGTCGACCTGTCGCGAGAGCTCCCACGCCCCGTCATCGACCGTCTCGGCGAGCTGATGGTGGAGCATCAGGTGCTTTTTTTCCGCAACCAGCCCATCACGCCCCAAGCACAGCGCGACTTCGCGGCGCACTTCGGCACCTTGCACATTCATCCCATCTATCCCGTTCTGCCGGAACTGCCTGAAATCCTGCTGCTCGATACCCATGCGGACTTCCTGCCGGACAACGACAACTGGCACACCGACGTCACGTTCAGCACCACGCCGCCCCTGGCCGGGATTCTGGCCGCGAAGCGCATTCCGCCGGTGGGCGGCGACACACTGTGGTCCAGCTGCTCCGCCGCTTACGAGGCGCTGTCCGAGCCCCTGCGCGGTTTCCTCCAAGGACTCACGGCACAGCACTCGGTGGCGAAGTCCTTTCCGCCCGAACGCTGGCAAAGCGATGCCGCCTTCAAGGAGCGGTACGAGCGTGCCGTGGCCAAGCATCCCCCGGTCAACCATCCGGTGGTGCGCACCCACCCGGTCAGCGGCCGCAAGGGACTGTTCGTCAACGAGGGGTTCACGACGCACATCAACGAGCTCAAGCCCCGGGAGAGCCAGACCTTGCTGGCCTTCCTGTTCACGCACATCGCGCAACCGGAATTTACGGTGAGATGGCGCTGGAAGGTCGATGACATCGCCTTCTGGGACAACCGCAACACCCAGCATTACGCGGTCGCCGACTATCTCCCGGAGCGGCGAATCATGCATCGCGCCACCGTCAACGGCGACCGGCCGTTCTGACCGGCGGCGGGTTCTGACGGGGCCCAGGCTCGAGCGGTCAGCGACCTGCGATGCAATCCTTGATGAAGGAATTCTTTTCGGCGCCGACCAGCTTCTTGGTCCTCGCCTGCTTGATGCAAGCGGTGCGTTTGGCGTGGCGAGCCGCAGCGTCGGACGCGTCGGGCGTCGCCGATGGCTGCATCGCGGGCGCCGTGGCGGTCTTCGGCGCGGGGGCCTTTGCGACGTCGCCGGACGTTCCAGCGGCTGCCGGTCCAAATGGACAGACGCAAACGCTGAGGGCGATCGCCGGAAGGGAAAGACGCATTTGGGACTCCACGAGGGCGAGACCACCGTGGGACGGCGCTCGCGTCGAATACGCAAGAATATCCGGCCACACCAGCGCCTCCCATGAAGCCAGGATGAAGGTTCCTTAATTTTGTTTCATCCCGTCCCTACCGCCCGCGGCCGGCCGCCAGGCGTTCCCGGGCCAACGACAAGTAGCGGCTCTCGTCCGCCGGCCTTCCGGCCGCCTGCGCCTCCCACAGCGTCTCGGCCAGCGCCTCCATCAGCACGTGTTCAGCGTCGTGGACGTCGCCGCACCGCGCCTCGAGGTGCCGGTGCAGGTCCCGGATGCCGGGCGGGCGGTCGACGGCGACCTGCTCGCGCACCGCCACATGCAGACCCATGTGCAGGAACGGGTTCTCCGCCGCCGGGTGCGCGGCGGGTTCGAAAGCAAGCACCGCGTCGCCGTTCTGAATCAGCGCCTGATATTCCGGATGCAGTCCGATGACCTCGGTCAGCATGCCCTCGAGCGGCGTCAGAGGCGAACCCGCGACATGTTTGCGCCAGGCATCGGAGTAGGCGCGGCGCAGTTCATCCCGGGTGGGGGAACCGATCATCGGGGACCGCCGCAATGGCAAAGGTTCATCCCCGCAGCATAGGCGCTCGCGCTTCCGCCGGGTAGCCGGCTGCAATCAACCTCGGGACGAACGCATTGTCATCGGCAATTGCACCTTGCAACTCGATGGACGCATTCCCCATATCACCGCTACGTCATCCCGGTTACTGCTCTCCTCATGCAAGGGTCGCGTCGGCCAGCGCCAAACCGCTGGGATGCTTGGCGACCGAAATGCTGGTGAGGCCCAGCATTTTGGGCAATTCATCGGCGGACACCTTGAGCGGGCCGGGTCCGGGGCCGGCGCCCGCCGCGGGTTGCGGATAGGCACTCGAGCGCGCCGTGTGGAACGTCACGTTGCCTTCCACCTTCTGCACGATCTGATGGATGTGGCCGTTCAACACGGTGACCGATCCAAACCGCCGCAGGTGGGTCATCAACTGATCGGCGTCGCCGGTTCCCCAACCCCAAGGCTCGTAGATGGTCCATAACGGCATGTGCGCGAACACCACGACCGGCATGCTCGCCGAGCGTCCCTTGAGGTCCGCCTCGAGCCAGGCGAGCTGATCCGGGCCCAAGGTGCCGAGACCGCCCGGTTTGAACTGCAGCACGTTGACGAGGGCGACGAAGTGTACGCCCGAATGATCGAAGCTGTAGTAGCCCTTGTTGGCGGATGCCTTGCCGAAACGCATGAAGTACTCGGCCCCGTCATCGGTGGTGTCGTGCTCGCCCGGCACGGTGTGCAACTCGGTGGCGCGGAGTCTCGCCAACATCTGCTGGGCGAGGTCGAATTCGGCCGGCTTCGACAGATGCGTAATGTCTCCGGTGTGGATGATGAGCGCGGGCTGATCCGCCATGCCGTTCACGAGATCGATGGTCCGCGTGAAGGTGCCCGTGACGTCGGGATTGGCCTCCTTGTTGAAGCCGATGTGCGTGTCGCTGATCTGCACGAACAGCGGCTTTCCGAGCGCGGGCGCAGGCTGCTTATTCGCCGCGGCCAGCGCGAGATCGATGGGGGTCAATACCCCGCCGGAAAGCGCGAACAGGGTGCCGGCGCCGCCGTACGCCAGGCATTTCAGCGCGTCGCGCCGGGTGGGTAATCGCTTATCGGTCGACATGGTCGTCTCCTTGAGTGGTCCTCCAAGGAGAAGACTTCGGACCATGGCATTTTATTCCCCGGCCATACGTTCAATCGCGCTGGTCGCGGGCGCTCGCCTGTTGCAGCAAACGTGCGAGGGCACTGAGTTCGTCCCATCCGGTATCCGAGACGGCGCAGTAGTTCAGATCCCCGACCTGCCAGAACATCATCCGATAGCCGTTGCGCGTCGTCTGCGCCGGCAGCCGGCGCTGATTTCCCGCCCAACTGAATACGTTGATGACGTGCGGACCATGCTGATAGACCACCACGGCCGAGCGCTGATGAGCGAAATAATCCGCGCGGCCGCCGATCAGCGGGTAGCCCTGGGCGGCATAATCGGCGACGACGGGCGAAACATCCGCATGGCCCGCGAACCAGGGCTTCACGGTGTGCTGATCCGTGGATGCCACATCGATGAGGTGCGACGGCATCAGCGACCGGACGTGGGCGGATACCAGGTCCTCGAGCAGAGGATTGCCGATTGCCGGAGACAGTGTGTACCAGGCGAGCATCGCCGCCATCGCCGCACCGGCGGCTCCGCCCGAAGCACCCAGCCAGAATGCGCGCATTCGCCACGGCAAGGGTCTGGCATGCGTCGTCTCGCCGGCTGCCGCTTCGTCGATGCTGCGCAAGATCCGCGCCCGCAGCTCGGGAGGCGCGCTCTGCGGCGCCAAGCTCCGGATGGCGGTGCGCGTCTCCTGCAAATCCTCGAGCAGGGCGCGGCATTCCGCGCACTGCGCGACATGCCGTTCGACGCCGGCCGCCACGACGGCGTCGACCTCG
>Ga0070730_10001964_pt1 | contig 19106 bp, 18 predicted proteins | sample Coa_R1_3_FD_66447 | JGI IMG/M metagenome (GOLD analysis project Ga0070730, IMG submission 66447) | Surface soil microbial communities from Centralia Pennsylvania, which are recovering from an underground coalmine fire - Coalmine... | ecosystem: Environmental > Terrestrial > Soil > Unclassified ... | reverse complement strand
GCCAGCAACCCGGCCATCGACAACGACACCATCGTCTGGCAAAGCACCGTGCCCACCACGACGCTGCAGGTGCCGGCCGGCCTGGGGCGCTGGAGCGTCGACGGTTTTGACCTGGTGGCGAATCAGCCCTTCAGCCTGACCGAGAGCCTGCCCGGCGACCAGACCAATCCGGCGATCAGCGGCAACATCGTCGTCTGGCAAAGCTACACCGGCGCCGCCGGCCAGGCGCCGGCCGGACTCGGCCGCTGGAGCGTCGACGGCGTGTACCTCGACAGCCAGACGGTCTTCACCGTCACCGACAGCCTGGCCGGCGATCAGACCCACCCGGCCATAGACGGCAACCTGGTCGTCTACCAGGATGAACAGCCGGCGGCCGGGAGCCCGGATGGGCTGGGCCGCTGGAGCGTCGACGTCACCAACCTGGCGACCGGCACCAGCCGGGTGGTCTCCACCAGCAGCACCGATGCGACCGCGCCGGCCATCAGCCATGGCGTGATCGCCTGGCAGCAGACCAGCGTCGACGGCGACCCGGACGTCTATGCGACGGTGTGTACGGTAGGTTTCACGGATGTACCCCCGGACGCCTACTTTGCGCCGGCGGTCGCCTATCTGGGCTGTGACGCGGTGCTGAGCGGCTATGCCGACCACACCTTCCGGCCCTATAGCAACCTGACGCGTGGCCAGCTGGCCAAGCTGCTCGTCGTGGCGCGCGGCTGGGCCGCCGACACGACGGGCGGCCCGCACTTCACGGATGTCGGGCTGGGCGATCCCTTCTATGTCTATATCGAAACAGCCTACCACCGGGGGATCGCGAGTGGCTACAGCGACGGCACGTTCCGGCCGAATACGCCGGTGACGCGCGGCCAGCTGGCCAAGCTGCTGGTCGGCGCCTTCGGCTGGAGCCTGACGACGGCGGGCGGCCCGCACTTCCTGGACGTGCCGGCGAATAATCCGTTCTACGCCTATGTGGAAACGGCCTACGCCCACGGCGTGATCGCGGGCTACGCCGACAGCACGTTCCGCCCGTACACGACGGCGATCCGGGGCCAGGTCGCCAAGATCCTCTACAGCGCCCTCGGCACCCCGTAGGCGGAGTGCGGAGTGCGGAGTGTGGAGTGCGGAGTGCGGAGTGCGGGAGGCACGGGCATATTCCGCATTCCGCATTCCGCACTCCGCATTCGAGTAGGGGCCGCCGTCCGCCGCCTGGCCGGGCGGGCCTGGGGGCGCCGGCCGGTCCGTGCCATGACTCGGGTGCCGGTCACCTGCCGGGCCGCCTCGCCCCTGTTGCCGGTCGGGCGGCCGCTGAAGGTCCTCACCTGGAACGTCCAATTCCTGGCGGGCAAGGGGTATGTGTTCTGGTACGATCTCCCCGACAACCGCGGGCCCCATTCGCGGCCCAGCCGGGCCGCCATCGCGCGCACGGCGGCGGCGGTCGCGGCCGTGATCCGCGCGGAACGCCCGGACCTGGTCTTGCTGCAGGAGGTCGACCAGGGCGCGGCCCGCACGAACCACGAGGACCAGCTGGCCCGCCTGCTGGCGCTGCTGCCGGCGGAGTACGCCTGCACGACCTCGACGTTCTACTGGAAAGCGCCATATGTGCCCCACCCCCGCGTGCGCGGTGCCGCCGGGCTGACGCTCTGCACCCTGGCCCGGTACACGATCCGTGTGGCCGGGCGGTGGCCCCTGGCCGTCCCGCCGGCCAACCGCCTGACCCAGCAGCTGAGTCCCCGGCGCGTGATCCTGGAGACACGGCTGCCGCTGGCCGGCGGCGGCGAACTGGTGGTGCTCAACACACACCTCGACGCCTTTGCCCAGGGCACCGCGACCATGGCCCGCCAGGTGGCCCAGGTCGGGCACCGGCTGCGGCAACTGACCGCCGCCGGGCGGCCCTGGGTGCTGGGCGGCGACTTCAATCTGCTGCCGCCGGACGCCGCCGCCTACGACCGGCTCCCGGCCAGTCACCAGGCGTATTACAACCGCCCGACGGAGCTGGCGCCGCTCCTGGCTGTCTACCCGGCCGTCCCCAGCCCGACCGAAGCGGCCGGCCCGCAGGCGCCCGCCTGGTTCACGCACTTCCCCAATGACCCGGCGATCCCCGCCCCCGACCGCACGATCGATTACCTCTTCTTTGCCCCCGCCGTCCGGGTCGGGGCGCACTACGTCCGCCAGCACGATACGCTCACGATCTCGGACCACCTGCCGGTGGTGAGCATCTTCACGGTAGACCCAGCTGCGGCCAGCGCTGGAGAATCGTTTTGATGGCGGCGGGCAGCGCATGCCGGGCTTCGGGGTTGGCCCAGAGCAGCGCCGGGGCCGGGGCGCGCTCGGCGTCCGGGGGGGCGATGAGGATCGCGCTGAGGTAGGGATAGTGGTGGAGAAAGGCACGCGCCCCGTCGCCGCCCCGGCGGAGAAAAAAGGAGTCGTCCTGTTGCGCGGCCTGGGCTTTAAGGTACTGCATCGTGCGTGTGATCTCGGCCGCCGGGTAGGGGGCGCCCTCGGCGGCCAGGACCAGGAGGTTGGGCACGCTCGGCGGCATCTGGCCGATCTTGGCGCACAGGGTGTTGAGCAGCTTGACGTCGCCGGGGACCGGGGCCGCGTCCGCCCCCGGCGGCCGGGCGGCGGGGCGCAGCCGCGTCACCTCGACGTTGAAGGGGCTGTGGGTCCGAAAGGTCACCGTGAAGTCGGGGGCGCGTTGCTTGCCGACGCCGTACTTCTCGTACTCCAGGGCGAAGCGGCGCTCCTGCAGCAGGAGATACGCCGTCGCCAGCTCGGCCTGCAGGTCGCGGCTGCTCTCGGGGTCGGCCAGGCCGCGGATTTTCTTGCGGATCTTGTCGCGGTACGTTTCCACAAACGCCGCAAAGCGCGGCGACGCGGCCAGCCAGCCGCCGAGCGGCCCGCGCAGAACCGAGGCGCGCTGATCCAAAATATAGGCCAGCAGATCGTCGACTCGCATCGGCCCGTCCACCACCCCCATGCGCGATACCGTGAGCCCGCGAAGGCGGGCTTGGCCCGTTGTTGCCGCGGCTTCAGCCGCCGGGTCTCCGCCCGGCCGATCTCTCCCCGCCCCGCGCCGGGGCGGCGCCCGCCGCCGCGCGGGCCTGCGACATCGGGATCGCGCCGCGCACCCAGGCCCGTGTCTGCGCGATCGCCTGGCGGGGTCGCAAGTCCGCAGGCTGCACGGCCTCGAAGAGGGGCAGCACGTGCTCGGCGCACGCGGCCGCCCACAACGCCAGGAGCCGATGGTCGGTGTCCGTGAGCGTCCCCCCGCGACGGAGGGTGATGAAGCGGGGGTCGCGCACTTTGGGAAGGATCACGGCTTCACCTGTCCTGCGGGCCGCTGCCCAACTTTGAGTAGGCGGCAAACTTGGGATCGATCAGGCGCATTGCGCGCGATTGACAGAGCTATTCTAGCGAAGCCCGTATGGCGAGTCAAGAGCACATATTTTCTTGGCGGGCTTGACTTCCGCCGAAAATGGTGTACATTGAATACAACGAATACGTGGTATACCTTGTGTACAAGGAGACTCTATGAGCGCCCAGGTTAGCATCTCTGCCAAAGTCCCGGAAGAACTCAGCCGCCAGGTGGACCGCCTGGCCGCCGCCACGCACCGCAATCGGTCCTGGGTGGTGGAAGAGGCGCTGCGGGCGTACCTCGCGCAGGAACTGGCGTTCATCGAGGCGGTGGAGGAGGGCCTGCGGCAGCAGGAGGCCGGCGAAGTCGTGCCCCATGCGGAGGTGGTCGCCTACGTCCGACTCCGGCGCGCGCCGGAGTCGGACGTGAACCCCGGCTGATGGAGATTTTCTGGACTCGTGCCGCCCTGGCGGATATTGGGGCCGCCTGCGATTACATCGACCAGCGCAGTCCCCACGCGGCGGAGCTGGTCGAGGAGCACCTGATCGCGGCGGTGGCGCGTTTAGCCGACTTCCCGCACCTGGGCCGTCCGGGTCGCGTCGCCGGCACGCGCGAACTGGTGCTTACCCGCCTGCCCTATGTGGTGATTTACTCCGTCGGGCGCAGTCGCCTCACCATTGTGCGCGTGCTGCACACGGCGCAAGCCCGGCCGCCCGCCTCTATGGAGGATGTGGACGACACCTCCCCGTGCAGGGATCGCCCACTAGCGGGAGAATGAACAAGGAGCGAGCAACGATGGCGACCATCCGATTTGACGCGGAACTCTTTAACATCGGCGCCTGGACCCTGCTAAGGCTGCCGAAGAGTGCCAGCACGCAGCTTCCCTCCCGCGGCCTGACGATGGTGGAGGGCACCCTCAACGGGGTCCGCTTCCAAGCCGCGCTCGAACCCGATGGGAAGGGCAGCCACTGGCTCCGGGTCGATGACCCCCTGCGCGAAGCCACGGGAGCCGCCGCCGGCGAGATGGTTAGGCTGGCGCTTGAGCCGGCGCAAAAATGGCCGGAACCCCCGGTTCCCGAGGATGTGCAAAGCGCACTGGCGGCCGACCCCCAGGTCCATGCCCTCTGGATGGATTGCACGACCCTGGCGCGCTGGGACTGGATCCGCTGGATCCGGGCCACGGCGCAACCAGAAACGCGGCAGCGCCGGATCGCGGTCGCCTGCTCAAAACTCAAGGCCGGCATACACCGACCGTGTTGTTTCAACCGCAACCTCTGTACGGAACCCGCTGTCTCGAAGAATGGGGTGCTGCTGGAGCCGACGGAAACGCCATAGCTATCGGGTTCGCGCTGATCCGCCAGCGGGCGCGGTTCTTGTAGCGCAGGGGGTGTTGGGATAGTTATGGGCCGCAGCGCCCGGAAAGCGGCAAGCACAGGTGCCCAGCCCAGCGGGGCGGTCAATTGGCCCAGGCGCGTCTTCCGGCTTTGGCGCGGGCGGGCGATAAGATAAAGGGCAATGGAAGACACAACGGGGATACGATCGATCTGCGGGCGGGAGCGGGGCCGGGACGCGTTACGGGGCTAACGCCCCAACGACGAACCGGCTGTGTTTGTTCTCGCGTATACTGGAAGCGACTAACACAAAGGAGTTGTGATCATGGCGGAGAGCGTTTTGGACCATCGGATGCCCGCGAACGCGGCGGGCGCGGGCGCGTATGCGCCGGTGAACGGACTGAACCTGTACTATGAGAGCTATGGGAGCGGGCCGCCGCTGGTGCTGCTGCACGGCGGGTTTGGCGTGATTGGGCAGATGTTCGGGCACCTGATCCCGCTGCTGGCCGCGCAGCGGCAGGTGATCGCGGTGGAGCTACAGGGGCACGGGCATACGGGGGATATTGATCGCCCGTTGAGCTTTGCCGCGATGGCCGACGACATCGCGGCGCTGCTCGCGCACCTGGGGCTGGCGCAGGCCGACTTGTGCGGGTATTCGCTGGGCGGCGGGGTGGCGCTGCAAACGGCCATCCGTCACCCCGAGGTGGTGGGCAAGCTGGTGCTCATCTCGGCCCCGGCCCGGCGGCAGGGCTGGTATCCCGCGACGCTGGCGGGCATGGCGGCGGTCAATGGGGTGGTGGCGGCGACCTGGGTGGGCAGCCCGATGCACGAGGCGTATGCCGCCGTGGCGCCGAACGTGGACGCTTGGCCCGCGCTGGCGGACAAGCTGAACGCCTTGCTCGGTCAGGACTATGATTGGTCGGCCCAGGTGGGCGCGCTGCCGATGCCGGTGCTGATTGTGGTCGGGGATGCCGACGCGGTGCGGACGGCCCACGCGGTGGAGATGTTCGGCCTGCTGGGCGGCGGGCAGCAGCCGGCAGGGCTGGGCGTGCCGCTGCCGCAGGGGCGGCTGGCCATCCTGCCGGGCACCACGCATTATGACATCATCTTCCGCACCGACCTGCTGCTGCCGATCCTGACGACCTTCCTCAATGCCGCGCCCGCGGAGGCGCGGATGGAACCACCAGCCTAGGCCGCGAGCGTGGCCACGCGGGGCGGCCCCAGGTGTCCAGGTAGAGCGTGCGCATGAGCATGTACCAATCCGTGATGGAGTCGGCCCAGCTCACGTAGGCCCGGTAGCCCGCCACACAGGCATAGCCCGCTGTACAGCGGATATTGCCGATGCCGCGCGTGACCCGCGCGACCCCGCGTGTGCCCGCCTGGCTTTCGACGACGAAGAAGGCGAGTGCCCAGGCCGGGTCAATGCCGGAACGTACCCCGAGATCGTAGAAAGTGCGCCCCTGCCCGGCCGCCGGCGAGCCGTAGGCGGCCAGCACGGCGTCGATCTGGGTGGCGCTCATCGTCGGCGCCCGATCCAAGTCGCCGTTCGTCCCGCGCCGGGCGCGCACAATCCCCCCATCCAAGCCGACCACGAGCGGACCAGCGGGGATCGGGAGCCGGCTCAGTTCGGCCGGGGCGCCTTCTATATATATGGTTTGTTCGTTCCCCAGCATTTGCTCCTTGCTGGCCCAGGCGCGCTGGATCGCCGTCAGCAAAGGGGCCGTGGAGGGTCTCCTGGCGTGCTGCCGGGCCGCCTGGGTGGAGGGCCGGGTCGCGGCGCTGGATGCCGCCACGCAGCAGCGCATCGAAATGGCGCTGGCCGACCTGGCGCAGCAGGGGATGCGCGTGCTCGGCCTCGCGGTGCGCCCGCTGCCGCGCCTGCCTGAGCTTGAAGTCGGCCCAGGGATCGAGCGCGATCTGATCTTCGCCGGCCTGGTCGGCATGCAGGATCCGATCCGCCCGGAGGTCCACGCCGCGGTCGCCACCTGCCGCGCCGCCGGCATCCGCCCGGTGCTGATCACCGGCGACCATCCGCTGACCGCGCAGGCCATCGCCCAAGACCTGGGCATCGGCGGGCCAGACGCGCTGCTGACCGGCGCGGAACTCGATTCCTTGTCGCAGGCGGCGCTGGAAGGCGTGGTCGACCAAGTCTCGGTGTACGCGCGTGTCTCCCCCGAGCACAAGTTGCGCATCGTGGAAACGCTGCAACGGCGTGGACAGATCGTGGCGATGACCGGCGACGGGGTCAACGACGCGCCCGCCCTGAAGCAAGCCGACATCGGCGTGGCCATGGGCCGGGCGCGTCGTTGACCCCGTCGCCAAAGAGGCGGCGGACATCGTGCTGCTCGACGACAACTTCGCCACCATTGTCGCCGCCGTGGAAGAAGGCCGGGTCATCTACGACAATGTGCGCAAGTTCATCAAATATATCCTGGCCGGCAACGTAGGGGAGCTGGGCGTGATGCTGCTGGCGCCGGTGGTGGGGATGCCGCTGCCGCTGCTGCCACTGCAGATCCTCTGGATCAACCTCGTGACGGACGGACTGCCCGCCCTGGCTCTGGGCGTCGAGCCGGCCGAGCGGGAGGCCATGCGCTGGGCGCCTGCGGCCCGGCGTCAGGGCGGGGGCGCCGGCGCTAAGCGGTCCATGACCGCCTGGGCGGCGAAAATGGGCAGGAACGCCGGGATCGGCAGGTCGAGCATCTCGGGAAGCACCGCGCGGGCCTGCTCGCGGAGCACCGCGTCGGGCACGGACCCCCCGATCAGCTGGTGGAGCTCGGCGACGACCCGATCGACCAGCTCCTCGCTGATCGGGGGCGCGGTGAGAGAAACAGGGAGAGCCATCGTTTTCTCCTTGTTGCCGCCTCCCCTCCACGAGGGGGGCCAGCGGTGGGTCGGGGACTCAAGTATGCAGTCGTCACCCTGCTATTATAGCACATCGCGCGCGCCCCTGCCGCCGGCCCGGACCCTTTCAGCCGAAAAGTACTATGTCGCCGTGCTGAATCACCCATCGTCGTCCACTAACGCGGCCAAGTCCTGGGCGAGCGCTTCGGGCGCCTGCGCGACGTGGAGCGTGGCGATCGCCCGGAGGAAGCCCGCCACGTCGAACTGTTCGACGACCGCGCGGCGGCGCAGCTCCACGGGCAAGAGGTGGTGGTAGGCCCCGAGGGCCAGGAGCGGCTCGTAGCGCCGGTATTGATCCTCCAAGTAGCGGGTGACCTGCTCCCGGGTCCAGATCGGGATCGCGTCCAGCGCCTCGTCGAGCCGCAGGCACACGCCGAGCTCGGACGTCTCGCGGGCGGCCAGCGTGTAGCGGATGAGATCGAGGGCGGCCCGGCCATAGACATCGCCCAACCAGTGGAACCACAACCAGCCGTCGCCGGACGGAATCAACGGCGCGGTGGCGGGCGCCAGCCCCACCTGGGCCGGGAACTGGTGCGCCAGGTCGTAGCTCAAGAGCTGGCGGGTGGAGAGATAGCGCAGGTGCGCTGCGGGATCGGCGCCGCGATAGGGCGACACCCAGAGCGATTCGCTGTCCGACCAGGTCACGTTGACCGGCCGCCCCTCCAGGGTGAGCAGGTCGCGGTCGAACCATTGGCGGTCCACGCTGGCCACGACCCGCTGGCTCGCCTGGTCGCGGATTTTGATCTGGTCGGCGCCGGCCAGCGCGAGATTGCTATGCAGGCTGAGCACGCCGCGCTCGGCCGCCTGCAGATCGACCAGCTCGTTCAGGCGGGGGCCGGCGCGCCATTCGCCGGGGCGCCCACTTTGCAGATAGCCCCAGCCCTGCAACGTCCCCAGGATGGTCTGGAGATCGGCGGTCGTGAGCAGGCCGGCGAATACATCCCCCAGGGGCGCGAGGCGCACAGCTCCGCGAGGACTCTGCTTGAGCAGGCTGAAGATCTGCTGGATGGCAACCGCCGGGCGAAAGGCGGCGGGCGGCACCACATAGGTCTGGGCGCCGAGCAGCACGCCGAACATGATGCGCTCCAGCGGCGTGCGGTAGAAGCAGGCGACCTGGGCCACGGGTTGGCGGCGATTGGCGCGCCCCACGCGCTGCACGAAGGCCGCCGTGCTGCCCGGCGCCCCGACGAGCAGCGTGACATCGATGTTGCCGACGTCGATCCCCAACTCCAGGGTGCTGCTGGCGAAGCAGAGCGCAGCTTCGCCGTGCGCGAACTGCCGCTCGATCTCGACCCGGCGCTCCCATTCGAGGTTGGAGTAATGCACATACACGGCCTCGCCAAACGGCGAGCCGGCCGCGCGCACGGTAGCGGCATAGCTTTCAATCTCGGCGCGCGTGTTGCAGAAGGCCAGGGCCTTGCGCCAGCCCCGCGCGCGGAAAGTCTCCAGGTAGGCGAGCAAGGGCGCGGGCGACTCTTTGGCCAGCGCAATCTGCTCGGCGTGGATAGCGCGGGCGCCCGCCACCTGCACCACGCGCACACCGGCGAAATAGCGCGCCGCGGTCGCCTCCGGCGCCGCCAGCGTGGCCGACAAGGCCACGCCCTGCACGGCCGCGTCCGGGGCATCGCCGACCTGCGCGGCATGCGCGCGCACCTGGCGCACGCGGTTCAGCAGCACACGCAGCTGGTCGCCGCGCGCCGTGCCCTCGAAAATGTGCAGCTCGTCGACCACCACGGCGCGCACGCCGGCCAGCACTTTGGCCTGGTTGGCGAGCAGGGCGTCGAGCGACTCCGGGGTGGTCAGCAGCAGATCGGCCGGGCGCTTGGGGTCGAAGGTGGTCAGGTCATGCGTTTTCATAGCATAGGTGATGCGCAGCATCTCCAGGGGGGCAGCCAGGCGGGTCCAGATATCGTTAATCAGGGCGCGGGTCGGCAGCAGGTAGAGGATGGTCAGGCAGTGGGGCGGGCGATCGGGGGGCAGGTGGCGCTCGATCAGGGGGGCCAGCGCGGCCTCCGTCTTGCCGCTGGCCGTGGGCGCCACCAGCAGCACCGTGTCGCCGGCCAACAACGGCGGGATGGCCGCCAGCTGTGCCGCCGTAAAATTGCCATGCCGGCGGAAGAAGGCACCCCAGGTGCGCGGCAGGGCGGCTTTTAGCTCATGCGGGCTCACAAGATATCGCCGACCGCGATGCCGCCCTCCAGGCCGCCGGGCAGGGGCAGCGTCTCGTCCCGGCGCGCCGTTCGGGCCGTCAGATATTTGCCGGCCTGCGGGTCCGTATAGACTTCGACCACGCCGTCCACGAGGTTGACCACCCAGTACTCCGGAATGCCGGCCGCAGCGTAGAGCGGGAGCTTGCCGCCGCGGTCGAGCTTGAGGGTGCTGTCGGCGACTTCCACGAGCAAGATGACATCCTCCGGCCCGGGCCGTTTGCCGGCGTAAAGATCCGCGCGCCAGTGCAGGATGGTTATATCCGGCTGCGGGCGTGAATTGCTTTGGGGTAAGCCCAGCGAGTTACCCTGGGGCCACACGACGGCGCGCCGGCGATAGTGCTCAAAGAAAAGGAGGTGCAGCCGGGTCACGGCCGTTTCGTGCTCCGGCCCAATCGGTGGCATATCGACTATTTCACCTCTAATCAACTCAAGGCGCGCTTCAGGCGCGAAGACCCCGGCCGCCACCATCCGCTCATATTCTTCGAGAGTGACCGTATGCCGCCTGGCGTCGATTCGTGGTACAACTCGCAGGGCCATCGTTCACCTCACTCCCTATCAGGCAATCGTGAAAAGCGTTCCCGCCAAGCCGGCGCCCAAAAGATGCAAGATCAGAGCTTGAGGCCCCGTTTCAGTTCGTCGGCCAGTTCATCCGGCGGGTAATCGGTATGCAGGTAGAGAAGGTCACACACCGTCACGGCCGTGCGGATCAGACTGCGCAGATTGATGCGGTGCTGCGCCAGGGCACGGGAAAGCATCCCGGCGATAGTGATCAGGACATCCAGGTAGCGCTCGCGATCCGGGGTGTAATCATAGGCCAGCGCGTGATAGCGCAGCAGCGTGGCGAAGAATTCGCGGATGTCTTTTTCGATGAAGCGGTCGTCCAGGCGGACGATATGCGAGGGCGCGAGCCAGATGCCCACCGGCATGCGGTCGGCGCTCTCGGTCAGGGCAAAGAGAAAAAGCACGTGGGATTCGGAGCTATAACTCACGGGGTATTCGGCGCGGGGATTGTCGGGGATATCTCGCAGGTCGATGCGCGAGTTGTTGGGCCCGAGGGCGCCGGCGATCATAGCCTTGAAAAACGAATCGGCGCGCTCCCGTTGCGCGGTGCGCAGCAGCGAGTAGTGCTCGGACTCGTCGATCAGCACCGTTAACCCGCTGTAGCCCAGCATGGTGGCCAGCTTGCCGATGCCGGTGAGCAAGTACGTGTACTGGCGCGCCGTCTCGCCGGTGAGATAGAGGGGCGGCGGCTTCTTCAGGCAGGTCTTCATCTCGGCCTGCGGCTTGGCCTGGCCGCTCAGCCACTGCACCAGTTGGTCGAACGCGCTCTGGCTCGGGCAGTCTTGCAAAGCCAGCAGCGTCGCGGCCAGCGGGCAAGTTTTCGCCTCGCGCGGACAGATCTCGACGAACCGGGCGATCACGGCCGGGTTCGCCAGCGCCTTGTTCAGCAAGGGGCGCAGCCCGCGCTCGTCCGTGTCGGGATAGCGCAGCGAGGTGACCAGCGCCTCGTAGATCTTGTGCGCTTTGCTCGGCGGCACTTCGACCAGGTCCAGGCTGGCGTTGGCCGCGAGGAAGTTCTCGCGCAGGCCCAGCCGCGCCGCCAGCTCGATGTAATGGCTTTTGCCGAAGCCGTAATCGCCGATCACGGCGAGCACATCGCCGTTGCGCTCCCGGGTGCGGGCCAGGGCCCGGTCCAGCGTCACGCGCTCGGCTTCCAGACCGATGGTCAACATTTCGGCATCCTGCACCGGGACGACGCCGACCCGCAGCGCCTCCAGCGTCTGCTGCGCGCGAAACTGGTCGACTTCCAGCACCACGGCGCGGGCCGGCGGCGGGGGGACCAGGCTCGCGCTCTGGAGCGCCGCCACCGAGCCCTGGTCGAACTCTTTCGCGGGTAAGCGGAACCGCCGCCCGGAGTCGAACTGCACCTCCCACTCAAACCCGCCCATGAAGGTTTTGAGCAGCAGCCCGGCGCCAAACTGCGGGTGATAGACCTGCTGTGACTCCACCGTCGCCACTCCTAATACGGTCCCTGCTCGGCGTCCGCCAGCAAGCCCAGGGCCTCGCTCTGCCCGCGGATCACGGCTGTGGCGTATTCCAGGGTGATCAGGGTCTCGCCGGTTTCTTTCTGGCGAAACCATTCCGTGACCAGCGCTTTCACGAACAGGCGGCGGTGGCTGATCGCCAGGTAGGAATTGCGCGCGGCTTCGGATAAGATCTGCACGTTCGTGGTCTGCAGGTCGCGGTTGAGGCGGACATCATAGGCGACTTCAAAGATGGCCATGAGCCGGTAGCCGATCTGATTCAGCAGCTGATCGTCGGGCAGGTCCAGGTGGTCCAGGTTGATCTGGGGGCTGAACGGGTTCACGCGGGAGAAATAGTCCGCCGCCTGCACGCGCTGCTGGAGGGCCGGGTATTTGGGGACCACGGTGTGCAGGAAATCGGGCGGCACGGCGTACATGAAGAGCGCGCCCGGCAGGTCTTCGCGGCAGCGGTCGATCACTTCGCGCAGGTTATCGGTCGCCGTTTTTTCGGCTTTGCCGCCGATGCTCAGCATGCGGTCGCCCTCGTCGAAGAGCAGGGCCAGGCCGGTGTAGCCCAGGGCGCGCACGGTCTGGCACAAGGAGCGCAGCATCTTGAAGGCATTGTTCTTATTGATCTTCTCGGTCACGCCGATGGCCCGCAGATCGCGCATATCTTCGGGGGTGACTTCTTCGCCGTGCAGCCAGCGCTCCAGCGACTCGACGCGGCGGTCCTGGCCGCGCAGCAGGGCGTGGAAATAGCCCTGCACCGCTTTGTGGAAGCTCAGGCTGTCGACCGCGCTGGTGGCCAGGGTGTGCAGGAAAGCCCGCACTTCGGGGATGTCCTGGACCCCGTCGTCCTGCAAGTCGACGCCGTGCGGGCTGGCCAGGCGGCGCAGGGTGCCTTCGAGGAAGCGCGAGAGGCCGTGCTCGTCTTCGCTCAGGCTGCCGAGCTCGTGCCAGACCAGCGAGGAGGCCACGGCACCATAGACGCGGCGCTGATCGTCATACGGGCTTTCTTTGGGGCTGAGGTCGACTTTGCTGACCGCGAACTCACGCTGCCAGGCGCGGTCGCGCACGCAATAGAGGAAGTGCGACTTGCCGCTGCCGTAGTCGCCGACCACCAGCTTGAACACCGCGCCGCCGTCGGCCAGGTAGGACCCCAGGTAGTGCGTGTCGATGGCGTTGAGCAGCGATTCGTTGCCGACGTTGTAGTAGCTGACCCCTTTCGACACGGGCGTGCCCGATTGGCCCAGGGTGTCGATGATTTGCCGGGCGAGGCGCGGTTCAGGCAGCATGGCTAGTCCTTCGCAAATTCCACGTCGGCGAAGTAGCGCCCATCATAGGGCGTGTCGCCTTCCACGATCCACATGCTCAGCGCCGGCTTCTCGGCTTGCGACTTGGTGGCGACATGCACTCTGACCACCTGGCCGCCGACGGCCTGGCGCCGGCGGTTGGTAAACTCGTAGAAGTCGTAAATGAACTGCGCGCGCGTGTAATCGACGAAAGTATGCTTGCTCGGCGCGCTGAAGAAGGCGCGGCTCTGGCGCAGGATCACTAATTCGAGGTAGCATTCGACGATATTGACGCGCGAGTGGGTGGTGCCGCGCTTGTGCCGGGCGACCTGGTAGGCGTCGTGGAACTGGGCGATCCAGGCCGCGCCGTCCAGGTTGCGCCCGGCGATCGCTTTCGCCGCGCCCTGGTAGGCGCGCATGGCCGCCTCGACCGTGATCGGGATATGCGGCACGACGACGTCTTTGCCGTAGCGCAGCACGAGGGCGCGCTTGGCGAAGTTGGCTTCCAACTCAAAGCGCCCGATCTCGAATTTGGGCGCCCGCCCGCCGATGGTGATGCCCTGCTCGGCCAGCGCGGTGCGCAACCGCCCGCCGAACTCGTCGCCCAGCCCGCGCTGCGCGAGGTCGAGCTCGGCGCCCAGCTCAGGGAGCCGATCGAGGATCTCGGGCTGCCGGGAGGCCTGCAGCACGGTGCGGGCCTTTTCCAGGCGCACGACGTCGACCGGCTCGGTGCGCAACGCGGCCGCGGCATCGCGGAGCGCGCCGCTGAGGGCGGCGAGGCTCTTGAGGTCGCGGCGCAGGTCCGGCAGCAGCGGGTCGATGGCCTCTTCTTTGAGCCGCGCTCGGGCAAAGGCCTGTTGCGCGGCGTCGACGTCGATCGCCAGGTGTTGCGCGCTGACCTCGCGTAGCGCCTTTTGCGCCTTGCCGTGCGCGTCGGTCACCGCCTTGAGCCCGGCTTGCAGGCCCGCGACGGCTTTTTGCTTCTGCGCATAGGTGTCGCGCAGTTGGTCGAGTTGGCTAATCAGCACTTCGTTAGGCATAATCCCTCTTCAGAGCACTAAGAATCCGCAGTCAAACAGCCCCTATTGTACCATATCACTGTGTAAAGTGCGAACTATTTGTAGAAGGCGAAGGTGCAGGTGGGGCCGCCGGTGGCCCGGCAGACGACCTCGACCACGCGCATCCGGCGCGCCATCAGGCGCGAGGCAAAGCCGGCGTAAAACGCTTCCGAGTTGGCGCAGATCGGGGCGCTGACCGGGGGCAGGCTCAGGCAGGTGGGGCATTCGCCGACGGACAGATACCAGGCGCTGGCATCCTCCGTCAGGGTGGTGGGGGCCCAGGTGCGCGTCACGATCTGGCCGATGCTGCGCACCAGCGGGGCCAGGCGGGCCTCTGGTGGCAAGGCGGCCAGGTTGGCCTGCAGCGCCTGGATCCCGGGATCTTGCAGGGTGCGGGGCACAGCCAGGGCGCCAATGTTCCGCAGGAACAGGCGGGTCAACGGCTCGCCGAGCATGGCGTAGACCCCCGCGGGGAGGCGGCTGAACTCGACCGCGGTGCAGGCCGGGGCCTCGTTCAGCGGCGGCAAGGTGTGCAGGTAGCGGCTCAAGCCGGCCTGTTCCAGCAGTTGCGGGTACTGGGCGCCGCTGGCGCGGCGGGTCGCCTGCAGGGTCGCCCGCAGCACCGTGCCCGCTACGCCTCCCGCCAAGCAAATGCTCCTTCGCGCCCGCCCCCTATCGCCCGCCCAAAAACGATCGCCGGGATCGCGGGTGCCGTGGATCTTAGCAGGATCTGGGCCGCGCGAGTGGGGAAGGTAGCAGAAGCAGTTCACGACCGAATCGCAGGCGTTTGTCACATCGAACCAAACGTGCTAAAATCCTTCCTGACAACCGCACCAGTTGGATCACGCCGGTAAGCTGCGGGCCATGCAATTCCTGGTGGCCGATCTCGCCCACGAAGAAGGCGCGTTGCTGCCCCCAGGGACGCTTTACGAGGTCTGGTCCCCTTACGACGCGCCGGCCGCCGCCGACGCGCTGCTGAAGATGCTGAAGGAGCACGAGCCGCCTCATGCTAACTGACGGCCACGGGAGCCGATAAAGGGCCACACCTTCGCGCAGCCAGCCTCGGACCCCCCGCCGCCGCGATCCGCTGCACGCGGCCCACCTGACCTGGGGCAAAGTCCGCACAGGAGGCACGAGCGGCGGAAGATGCGCGCTAGCGGGCCAAACGGCAGGCTGCTAGGCGTCTCAACGCCCCAGCGACGAACTAAGGGCGAATCCCTCGCGCAGCCAGGCGATGGCGAGGGCCATTGCGCCCCGGGCCGCTGCGGTTTCGGCCAGGGGGTTCAACATGACGAAGTCGTGGATGGTACCCCCAAACCGGGCCGCGGTGACGCGCACTCCGGCCCCGCGGAGCTTGCGGGCATAGGCCTCGCCCTCGTCGCGCAGCACGTCGGCTTCGGCGGTGATTACCAGCGCCGGGGGCAGCCCCCGGAGCTGGGCGGCGCTGGCGCGCAAGGGCGACGCGGTGATCTCCTTGCGCTCGCCCGGATTGGTGGTGTACTGGTCCCAAAACCACTGCATCCCGTCGCGCCGCAGGTAGTAGCCTTCGGCGAACTGGCGGTACGACTCGGTGTCGCAGCTGGCGTCGGTGACCGGGTAGAAGAGCAGTTGGCGCGCAAGGGCCGGCTCCCCCCGCTCCTTGGCCAGCAAGGTCAGGGCGGCCGTCATATTCCCGCCGACGTTATCCCCAGCCACCACCAGCCGCTCTGGGTCCATGCCGTGTTTCGCTCCATGTTCAGCGACCCACTTCGTCACCACATAGCACTCCTCGAGGGCCGTCGGGTATTTGGCCTCCGGGGAAAGGCTGTAATTGGGGAAGACGACCGTCGCCCCGGCCCCCCGCGCGAGTTCGCGGACCAGCCGGTCATGGGTATGCGCGTTGCCAAACACCCACCCGGCCCCGTGGATGTACACGATGACGGGGAGGGTGGGCGGCGCGTCCGGGGGCCGCAGGATGCGGATCGTGATCGGGCCCCGCGGGCCGTCAGGGATCGTGTGGTCCTCGCTGTCGACGGGGAGCATGGGCACCGGGCCGGCCTGCGCCGCGTCCAGGGCCGTGCGGCCCTTTTCGGGACCGAGATTGAAGATGAAAGGCGGGGTCGCGGTGGCTGCGGTGAACGCTTCGGCTTCGAGTTCTAACAGCACTCTGGTTGTCATCCGTGGATCTCCTGATCAAATCAAATACCCTGATCGGGGGCTTTTCCGGCCATCTGGAGCAGGCCCTGTGTGCCAGATTGCCGCAATCGGAGCACGAGCCACTTATACTGCACTCATACTGCACTCATACTGCAATAGTAGCGGGCCCTGCGCGCCGTGTCGTGAGCGTTTCCACTCATTTTTCAGGGCGGTGCCGCGAAATCAGTGTGGCAACTGAGCAGCGCAAGCGGTATAATCGCAGCATGGAGCAGTTCTCGGACGCGGCGCGCAACGCGGCCTTTGGGCCGCGCATGCTGACCTTGCGCACAGCAATGGGACTGACACAGGAGACCGTGGCCGCGCATCTGGGCGTCTCGCGGCGCACGATCGGGGACTGGGAAGCTGGCAACAAGTATCCCAAGGCCGACCACCTCAAGCAGTTCATCGTCCTCGCCGTCCAGTACCGGACCTTTCCCGCCGGGCGCGAAGAAGCCGAGATCCGGGCGCTCTGGCGCGCGGCGCGCCAGAAGGTGCTGCTTGACGAGGCGTGGCTCGCGGCGCTGCTGGCACCGCCCCCGGTCGCCGAGAGCCGGGTGCCGGCCCCCACCCCCATCCCAGCGCGGGAGGCGCAACTGCGGATGCGGGATGGCTCAGCGGGGGTGAGCAACCTGCCCCTCCAGCCCCCCCCCTTTTTCGGGCGCGGCGCCGAATTGGTGGAGATCGGCCGCCGCCTGAGCGATCCAGCCTGTCGCCTGCTGACGCTGATCGGCCCCGCCGGGGTCGGCAAGACGCGGCTGGCGGTGGAGGTCGCCGCGAGTCAAGCCGGCAGATTCCGCGATGGGATCGTCTTCGTCGCGCTCGCCTCCGTCGGCGCTCCAGACCAGATCGTGTCCACCATTGGCGCGGCGCTCAACCTGTCCTTCGCCGGGCAGGTGGATCCACCCGCGCGCCTGTTGAGCTATCTCCGCGAACGCCACCTACTGCTGGTGCTTGATAATTTCGAGCACCTGCTGGAGGGGACCCATCTGGTTGGCGCTATCTTGGAGCGCGCCGCGCAGGTCACCCTCCTGGTGACCTCGCGCGAGCGGTTGGACTTGCGGGCTGAATGGCTGTTTGATGTCGAGGGGCTGGCCTATCCACCGGGCGACCTCGCGGAAAACGACCCCGGCGCCCAGCCCATCCTGGCAGAACTGACGCGCTATAGCGCGGTCCAACTGTTTGTCCAGCGCGCCACACAGATCCAACCCGGGCTGCCCCTAACCGAGGCGACGCTTGCCGTGATTGCGCGGATCTGCCGGCAGGTGGCAGGCCTGCCGCTGGCGATTGAACTTGCCGCGGCGGGCGCGCGGACCTTGTCTGTTACCGAGATCGAGCAGCAGATCCGCGCGAGCCTGGATGCATTGGCAACCCCGCTCCGCGACGTGCCGGCGCGACACCGCAGCATGCACGCGGCACTGGATCACTCCTGGCGCTTGCTGAGCGAGCCGGAGCAGGTATTGTTTAGCCGCATGGGGGTCTTCCGCGGCGGATGCGCCGCGGAGGCGGCGGAGCAAGTGGCTGGCGCCACATTCTCGGCGCTCACGGCGCTGGTCAACAAGTCCCTGCTGCGCGAGAGCATTCCGGAAACGCGCACGCTCCCTGGGCGCGCCGCGTCGAACGTGGCAGCGGAACTCCGCTTCTTCTTGCTGGAGCCGATCCAGAAGTACGCGCTGGAGAAACTGGCAGAGCGGGGTGAGTCCGAAGCCGCGCAGCGCGCTCATGCCACCTACTACCTGGCCTGGATCGAAGCCGCGATGTCCCAGGAAGACCGCCCCCCGGCGGATATGACGATCCAGCAGGTTGCCCGTGAGTACGACAACCTGCGCGCCGCGCTGCAGTGGTCGCGCCACCGTGACCACGTCACTCTGGGCCTGCGGCTCGCCGTGGCGCTCTGGCCGTTCTGGCGGGCTTACGGATATACCAGCGAGGGGCGAAGCTGGTTGGACGAGTTGCTGGCGCTGGCCAACCACCCGGATACCCAGGCACTGACGGCCCGCGCCAGCGCGCTGCGCACAGCGGCGTGGTTAGCCTCCGACCAGCACGATTACGCGCAGGCCAGGCAGCTCTTCGCGGAGAGTATCGCGCTGCGACGGAAACTGGGCGAGACCGAGGGCGAGACGGGCTTGCTGCTCAACGCGGCCCGCCAGGCCCGTGCCGCGGGGCAGTACGGGACGGCGACCGCGCTGTTGGAAGAGGCCGTGGCACGGCAGCGCGCCGGAGGCGATCGCGGGACCATGGCCACTGAGGGCCTGGGGCGGTCGCTCTACGAGTTGGGGCTGGTCCTGCGCGAGCAGGGCGAGTTTGCGGGCGCCGCCGCCCTCTTCGGCGAGAGTCTGGAACTGCATCGCGCGCTGGGGGATCGCGAAGGGCGCGCCGCCGCGCTGTTGGGGCTGGGCGACATCGCGCGGGACCAGGCCGCGGCCCCGCAGGTGCGCGAGTATTGCGCGGAAAGCCTCGCGATCTTCCGCGAACTGGGCATGCAGTGGGCGATTGGCTTTGCGCTCAATAACCTGGCCCTGGGGGCCTACTTGGAAGGCGACCTGACTCAGGCCGACGCCCTGATCCGTGAAAGCGTCGCCTTGTTTCGTAGTATGCAGGCTGAGGCGAGCCTCGGCGAGGCGTTGATTACCCAGGGGCATGTCTTGCGGGCGCGGGGTGCGACAGCGGCCGCCGACGCAGCAATGAGCGAAGCGTTGCGGCTCGTGCAGACCCGGGGGCCGCGCCTGCTGGTGGCGATCGCGGTGGAGGGCCTGGCCGGGCTGG